>Ga0210057_1001885_pt1 | contig 30978 bp, 23 predicted proteins | sample CryGeyCG2114_010_2_FD_183968 | JGI IMG/M metagenome (GOLD analysis project Ga0210057, IMG submission 183968) | Groundwater microbial communities from aquifer - Crystal Geyser CG10_big_fil_rev_8/21/14_0.10 (SPAdes) (version 2) | ecosystem: Environmental > Aquatic > Deep subsurface > Groundwater ...
ACAGTAGAGTAAAGGCAGGTATGAGTGCCGAGAGTGTTCTGACTATCATAGTCAGGAGTGATGTTGGTGCCATTGTCTTCCCTGTGACAATAGAAGGTGTAGGTGGTTTGACCTAAGGCGTCGCCGGATGAAATGGCAGTGAGGTTGACGGATAAAGGTGGGTTACCTGAGGTTTGATTGGCAGAAAGGTTAACGGAGAGAGTGAGAGAATGGGTGGTGTCGGAAGTGATGTTGGAGAGGGGGGAAGTATTGCCGACGTCGTCTATGGCTTTTAAGGCGAAGTAGTAGGTGGTGGCTTCGGAAAGTCCAGTGGTGGTGTAGTATTCACTGGATCCTGAAGCTTGAGGGGTTGGCTCTCCTGTTACTTGAGTGGCAGAAGCCCAGTTGGTGTCAGTGATAGGGGTGGTAGAACGACGGATGTCGTAAGAGAGGGCGGTGCCGGAGGTGTTGTCATCCCCCGGGGCCGTCCAGTTTAGAGTGATAGAAGTGTGGTTTATGAAAGAGGTGGAGAGATTGGTGACAGCTGAAGGTGGGGTGGTGTCTACTGCTCCTTGAGTGGTGAAAGTTCGGTCGGTGGAGATAGCGATGTTTCCGGCGGTGTCTTGGGATTTGACCTTGTAGTGGTAGAGGGTGGAAGGTGAGAGGTTAGCTAAGGTTTGGCTGTGGGAAGTGACCATAGTGGTGTTTAAGTTGGTGGCGGTGCCATAAGAAGTGGAGAGACCGTATTCTACTTGAGTGTCTGCCAGTTCGTTGGTGGTCCAAGAGATGAGGGCGGAGCTTGAAGTGAGGGAGGATGAAGTGACGGTGGTGATGGTAGGTGGGGTGGTGTCGGCGGAAGCTTGTCCCCCGATTGTTATCGGATATCCACTTTGATTAACATTGCCGTTGGCGTCTATGACATAGAGATAGGCTGTTTGGTCCGGAGTGTAGGAGCCTTGATTGACCTTCATGGTTATAGAACCATCGCTCCAAGTTTGAGGTATCTGGATTTCACAGTGAGTTTTCGTCGACCATTTACTCGAATTACAGACTTCTATTCTGGCTTTTGTATTATCGATGTATAAATCGTCCATCCACATCTCATACTTACCACCGATGGAATTTACATACATGTGGGGTGAGATAAAGGTGTCGAGATGTTCACCACCGATAGTGGAAGTTCTTGTTACGGTAACACTCTGAGGATTTTTTTGCGCATAGTTTAACCAAAATTCTAATTCTCCGTTTGTTGCATCTGCGGGATTTGATAATTTTAGCCACATCTCTACACGATACCAGACATTAGACTGATAGCCCGGCGTATTAGCGTAATTATTAAACCCGCTCCCCACATCATAATGAGCATCAAATTCAGTGGGGAACCAAGTAACTCCCATATATGGAGGTTGATTATAAGAAGGAGCCACACTCCAGTTTACAATCCTACCTAGTTTCCACATTCTTGCGCCTGAACCAGCGGTCTGTTCAATCCTTGTCAGATAACTGACATAAACTTGGTCGCTCTCGGCGAATGTCCTTTTCAGGAACCCGAACTCTTCACTCTCAGGCGCCTGGCTACCTTCCGGAGGGTCAACCATGTAATAGGAAGAACGAGAGCCCACGCCGTATGCCCGCGTTGTATCTATTTCTGTATCGGTGGGACCTCCATAATTAGCTTGAGTCCACCCATTCGTACCGTGTATATCATCGCCATCGTTACCCCACTCGAAGTTTTCCCAAATTAACGGAGTAGTCGTACTCTTCGTCCCAAAACCGCTACCCGATAAAGTTACGCTTTGTCCATTATTAAAGGTGCCGGAAAGAGATGAGATAGAAGGGTTTCCTGGTTCCGAAATATTTATCGTGTATGCCTCACTCTTAACGGATTCCGTATTTCCTGCCGTGTCTACTGAAAAGTATTTTAATATTGTTGTTTGCGGTATTGATATCGCTGATGAATATGCCGTTGATGAAGTGGTCGGTGTTGAGCCGTCTGTTGTGTAGTAAATGGTTGCCGTCTCATTTGACGTTAAGGTTACTGTCTGAAGAGAGGTATAAGTTCCTCCGGACGGTGAGGCAGTTGTTGTCGGCACTGTTGTGTCGGTTGTTGTCCCGCCGATTGTTATCTGTTTGCCGTTACTGACATTGCCGTTTGCGTCTATGACATAGAGATAGGCTGTTTGACCCGGAGTGAAGGAGCCTTGCCTTACTGTTGCAGTGACAGCTGTGTCGCTCCAAGAAGTTACCGTAGTGATAGTGAGATTAGTGCTAGTATTGTATGTAGAGGCATTACCTATCTCTACCCTTGCTCTTGCCCCAGCACCAGTTGCAATATACACATCATCATAAGTGGTAATTCCATTTTCTGTTTGTCCTCTAGCATATCCTGGGATTGTTATTGTATTCCAATATTTATTAGTCTCTAATGTATTAACATTATTTAGATTTATTTGTTCAATTCTCCCATGACTAGAATCTATTTCAGAAAGCTGAAGCACACCATTATTTGAATATCCTCCCTTTTGATAAATATCAAATCGTCCCCATTCACCTTTAGTCATGTGATCAGTTCCCCACCCGCCATTAACTCTTCCCGCCCCGTTATTCCATAGCAACCAAAAGATTCCACCAGTAGTAGAAAGATTTTTATTGAGTAATGTCCAACCAATGTATTCGCTCCCAGGATCAGGGAAATTCATCCAGCTCACCTTCCAGTTCGGACCAGATGTCATTGTGGGATATTTAGCACTAGGAGTACCTGGGACATTCTTGCCAGTAGGAACCATTGTCCAAAATGAATAAAAAATTTCCGTTGTATCACTCCAATTAATCTCCATCTGATTATGAGGTTCTGCCAAGGGTGTATCCCAATTATTTTTCATTGATTTATTGCCACTGTGAGCCCATTCATTTGAATATGTTGTTAAACCACTTGTTTCTCCGCTAACCCAATTACCAATTTGTGCCGATCCTGCCCCTACTAAAATAGTATTCCCATTTATCCCTTTTTCAAAATCATCAAAAAAAACAATATTCGGCCCGTTTGTTCCGAAGCTGCTGCCGTTGATAGTTATTGCCGTACCTTCAGCCACTGTCCCCGACACACCGCTCACCACCGGACTGCTAGGATTTGAACCAGAAGTATCCACGGAGAAACTTATCGGATAATCAGAAGTGTTGAAATTACCTAGAGTATCTTGGCATCTTATGTAATAGGTGCGGGAAGAACCGTTAGTGAGACCGGTGATGTTTGAGGTATGGTCTAAAGAGGTGCCGGACATGGTGTTTGGCATAGAAGCGTAGGCGAGGCCGGAAGTAGTGGAATATTTACAAGTGGCGTTCTTATCGGTGGTGATAGAAAGGGTGACGGCAGTGGTGCCAGCTGGTAGAGTGCCGGTCGGTGAACCAGCGGATCTAGTCGGTGGAGTGATGTCATTGTATTCGTCACCGTCGGTGCCGGAAGCACAGCCGGGGTCGGAAGGATAATCTGTGAGACCATCACCGTCGTTGTCTATTCCGTCGTTGCATTGGTAAGTGGGTGGGGTGCTACCTCCTGAGGTTTCATCAGCTCCTATGTCCCAAGGGCCTGAACGGGTTTCTCCGTCTATGTCGGTGGAGAACGGAAAGATTGGGTCGGCTGATAGGTTGGTGCCGAAGTCTCTCGCTCCAGTGTCAGAAGTGGAGAGGTGGAAATTTTTATTTGCGGAATCTATGAAAGAAACTGTTGTTGAGTTTTTAGAATTAGCACCGGGAGCGTCGCTGGGAAGATCGGATAAATTATAATTTGAGCTAGCATTAAAGTAGCTGAAAAAGCCGTCTGTGCAGTTTTGCACAATATTGTTTATCGCAATCGGGCTATAGGTGACATTTCCCACAATGCCGTAGCCGGAGCAATTAGCGACAGTGTTGCTATAAACAGAAACTGAATTGCCGGTTGCCTCAATTCCATTTTTGAAGTCATAAATGATATTATTCCAAATTTTATGGTTAGCATTAGTGTTGTAGTTTGCCACGATACCCGTATAACTTGCATTTCCTGATCCGGCGTAAGTAACTATATTATTAGAAATATTTACATCAGAAAGAGCCGTAGTATAATCTAAGGCAATTCCATGCGCATTATAGCCGGAAGTTGAAGTAATTTTGATTTGCAGGCCGTCTATTTTTGTATAAGATTCTTTTATGAATAAAGCCGCATATTGATTCGCCACTTCCAATCTATATTTCCTGGTATTCCAAACTCCCCCATGCCTCGCCTCGGGTGTCGTGTAGATCTTGATATATCTCGTCGCGTCTGTCGTCCAGCCGTCAATAGTAACGGGGGTCGTATCCGGGTTCGTCCACGTACCTTCTATACGGGCGACGGCAATTTCATCGGTAGCGGTAAGATCTCTCTGTTCTCCCGCTTCCCAGGCAGAGAGTGAAGTGTAGTCGCCTGTTCCGTCTTCTCGTATTGTTTTTATTGATTCAGTGGAGGCAGAAGTGTTAGAGGTGAAAGAAAAGAAGAGAAGAAGAGTTGATATAGTGAGCAGTAATAGTCTAGTGGTGAGATTACTCTCTTTTTTTACTTCTTTTTTCTTCTTTAATAATTTTAATATCATATGGGGTTATTATACCTTTTTTGTGGGGGGGGATAAGGGAGAGTTGTCCACAGATTTAAATTAAGGATAAATACTATTTACCACATAAGCACTGTCCATACCTGAGTGCCCAGTGCAGTAGATATATGGAGGACAACACGAAGGAGTGACTCTCACTCCAAAAGCAAAGTCATCTTCATCCATCGGCCAACCGCCAGTCCATCTACCACATTTGTATTGAGCGGATTGAGAGTTATCTGGAGTTTCCAACTGGGCTATCAACATATAATACCTGCCACTTGAAGAAGCTCCGTAAGCATATAAGCTTTGACCAGCTTCCCAAGGAGTCCAACCGTTATTTAATGGATCTCTTGGTATCAAAGTAAAATAATCAGGTACTAAAATATCTAAAAAATTATTATCATTTGAGTAATCAAAATTATAACTATCTATATCTATTTCCGATGGTAAAGGATACCTGCCATTATCAATAGCGAAATGCTCCAAAGCGTTTGCTATACTATTTAAATCATCAATTCTTTTGGTGTCTCTCGCCTTTGCCCTCACACCACCTAAGGATACCATAACAAAAGAAGCTAAAAGACCAATCAATGAAACTACGACAAGGAGCTCTAATAAAGTGAATCCTTTTTTATAGTTCATATTTATAAAAAATTTAAAAATGCTTTATGTCGTAATATCATTTAAATTTCATACGAAATTATTATATTTTTTTGTTTGGTTTTTTATTTAACTAGATTAGGAGGGGTCTGTCCTTCTGCGACGGCAATGATATTTAAAGATGCAATTTCTGCCATCTTCCCCCTGGTCTCTTCTGTGGCACTTGCCGTATGTGGAGTTATAACTACATTAGGAAGGTCCGCGAGGCCCGGAGCAAGCGCCGGCTCATTCTCATACACATCTAAAGCCACTCCTTTTATGGTCTTGTTCTGAAGCGCTTCTACGAGAGCCACCTCGTCTATCACCGGTCCGCGAGAAGTGTTCACAAGGTAAGCGGACGGCTTCATAAGAGCAAGTCGTTCTTTATTTATAAGATGACGTGTAGAGTCTATAAGAGGCACATGGATTGACACAAAATCCGCTTCTTTCAAAAGGTCATCCACACTATCTTTGAACTCGGCATTATATTCTTTCTCAAATTCTTCGTTTCTTTTTATATCATAATAAATTACCTTCATCTCAAACCCACGAGAAGCATGGTGAGCAACTCTTGTCCCTATCCTCCCTAAGCCCAATACGCCGAGAGTTCTACCCGTAATGTCATTCCCTAGCATAAGCATAGGTGCCCAGCCCACATATTTCCCCGCCCTTGTGAATCTGTCGCCCTCGGCTATCCTCTGGGCAATAGATAGAAGTAGGCCGAAAGTATGCTCGGCCACAGTATTAGTAAGGACGCCGGGGGTATTGGTAATGATGATTCCCCTCTTATTCGCCTCTTCTATATCAATGTTATTATATCCGACAGCATAGTTAGCAAAAATCTTCGCCTTCGGTGCCACATCAAACACCTCGCCATCTATAGTGTCTGTAAGAAGACACAAGACCGCATCGTATTCCTTTTGCCTCAAAGCGGAGATAAGTTCACCCTTGGACAAAACTTTATCTTCCGGATTCACATCAACTTCATAACCTTTGTCCTCTAACATTTTAATCCCCACTTCCGGAATCCTTCTTGTGATATATATTTTCATAAAAATCTTTAGAAAAATTTGATAGTTGTTTTCTGCAGGATTTCCCTCCATGACGTCCTTAAAGAAAACAAGCTATCAAATTTTTCTATAACTTAATTAATACCATTAAATAACCTCAATCTTTGATTAACTTTCTCTTCCACGGCTGAAACAACCGGCTTCATTATCCTATAAGGTGCCACCTCGTCAGGATTTTCTCTAAGTGATTTCTCAAGTGCTTCTTTATAGGCCACTCTAAGCTCTGTGCTGATATGTATTAGGGAGATACCCGCTTCCACCGCCTCTTTAAAATTATCGTCAGAGATGCCGGAACCACCATGAAGCACGAGGGGCACATTAACAGCTTCCCTTATCTCTTTGATTCTATCAATATTTAAATTCGGATTAGAAACATTTTTAAGCATACCGTGGATGTTACCGACAGAGGGAGAGAAAAGATCTACCCCTGTCTCGTCCACAAATCTCTTGGCATCTTCCGGTGTGGTTAATTGGTCTAAAGAGACTCCTTCCGGCACTTCGTCGAGTAACTTAGAAGACTGTCCTATGTAGCCAAGTTCTGCTTCTATAAGGACATCTGGATTCACAGAGCGAGCATAATCCACACACTCTTTCGTTATCTTTATATTTTCTTCCATAGGCAACTTAGCACCATCAAAGATAACAGAATCAAAACCGGCATCAATGGCCTCCTTCACTCTCTCAAATGAATAAGTATGATCGGCATTTATAAAGATAGGATAATCAAATTCTTCGCGGAGACTTTTCACAAGTGCCACTGACTGCTTGATACCGATAAAATCCCTCTCCCCTTCTGAGACACCGATAACAACAGGCAGATTAAGTTTCTTAGTGGCGTTAAAAATACCTCGCAGTACCTCAAGATTAGCAATGTTGAAATGCCCGACGGCTCTCTTGTTTTCTCTCGCGTCTTCTAATACTCGTTTTAAATTATTATTCATATCTATTATTTATTTAAGAAATCAACTCAAGCAAAAACGAGAAACAACTGTTTTGGAAGAATCTCCCTTTCCACCATTTTCCGTTCGCTAGCTGACGAACGGAAAATGGTGGAGCCTGTTCTGGAAAAACAGTTGTTTCTCGTTTTTGCATTCTTTTCAAGAAAATTAATTTTTAATTTTTTAAATTTATATCAATCTTGGCTCATAACCGACAGGCGCTTTAGCTAAATTCTCTTCAATCTTTTCTCTAGTGAGGAGTCCGGCTCGGGCGCCTATCTGCTGGACAACGGACATTGAATTGACGGGTCCCCATCTTAAAGCCTGCGGTATATCAAGCCCCAAAGCGATAGCTGATGTGAAAGCAGAAGAGAAGGAATCGCCGGCTCCAGTCCTATCTACCGGCGCACTTGGGTCAGGGTAAATCGGCATCTGCCAAAAGTTTTCACCATTGTAGACAAAGGCACCATTTCTTCCATCAGTGATAACGGTAATCTTTGGACCTAAAGCAGAAACTTCTTGAAGTAATTTCTTTATATCTCCTTCCTTATTCCCTAATATCTTCTGCGCTTCTTCTTTGTTGCAGAAAAATATTTCGGCTCTTTTATAAATTCCCGCCAACGAATCTTTGCCAAATTTTATCTGATACGTCCCCGGCTGAAAAGCGAGTTTGACTTCAGGGTTATCATCTAAATATTTCTCTATCACCGAGTGAAAAGAAAGTGAGTTCGCCCCTAAAGAAGATAAGTATATAAAGCGGGGTTTACCTATGTCAGGCAAGTCATAGGCGTATTCTTCATGCTTGATAAGGATAGTCCTCTCTCCTTTATACAAAAGAACATAATGATAATTAGTCTTCTTCCCTTCATGAGTTTTTATAAAATCTATACCAAGACCCTCTTTCTTTAGAGTCTCAATACACTCCCGGCCAAAATAATCATTTCCGATGTTTGAGACTATGGCAGTCTTCAAACCCAACCGAGAGGCACTCACCGCGGCGTTAGAACTATTGCCCACACCTGGCACTATATGCACATCTTTATAAGGGATCTTGTCGCCAAAATTCATACAAATCTTAGTAAGACCATCTTCCTTTTCTACCTCCGCTTCATCATTTTCAAGTTCTATGAAAGCGTCTGTCACAATGTCTCCGATTGCTATAAAATCATACATAACTATTTCTATTATTACTTGTTAATAACTCTTTTAACCGCTTCTTTTATCCCGCTTATCCCCATACCGTAATGTTCTACAAGTTCTTCTTGCGTGCCTGACTGACCAAATTTATCTTCTACACCTACGAACTCCATAAAAACAGGATAATTCTTCACTAAAACTTCCGCCACTGCGCTCCCCATACCACCCTTAACCTGATGTTCCTCAACGGTCACTACCCTTCCGGCCCTCCTTGCGACATCTATTACTGAAGTTTCATCCATTGGCTTGATAGTATGATTATTTAAGACCAGACACTCTATCCCCTCTCTGGAAAGCTCTTCCGCCACCATAAGTGAATTGTAAACAGAAGGACCGCAAGCAATAATAGCCACTTGAGGATTCTTGGCATCACGCAATAAGTTCGCTTTCCCAACTTCAAACGGCGATTCTTCGGTCGTGACAATAGGGGTCGGTTCACGAGCAAACCGCAGATAAAACGGCTCTTCAATCTTTGAAGACGCATAAGTCGCTTTCTTCGCCTCTACAGAGTCGCAAGGGACGACAACATTCATCCTTGGGATAACTCTGGTGATAGCGATATCTTCAATAGCTTGGTGTGTGCCACCGTCTGGACCCACGGAGATACCGGCGTGCGCGCCAGCTACTTTAACGTTTGAATTATTATAACAAATAGTAGTCCTTATCTGCTCCCAGTTTCTACCGGGAGAAAACATTGCGTATGACGCAATGAAAGGCACTTTACCCATGGCCGCCATACCGGAAGCGACGGAAGCCATAGACTGTTCCCCTATCCCCATCTCCACAAATCTCTCGGGGAATTTCTTTGAAAAAGTAGATGTCTTGGTAGAGTCGGTAAGATCCGCGCAGAGCGCCACAACATTCTCATTTTCCTCGCCCGCCTTCAAGAGACCTTCACCATAGCCAAACCTAATAGGCACCTGTTCCACATCTTTATCTAAAAGTTTGGGATTTAATTTTTGATTTTGATTTAACATATTTATTATCTTTCTAAAAAATTAAAATTTTATTTAAGCAAAAGTTAGAAATAACTGTTTTGGATTATTTGCTTATTCATGTTCTGATTTTATCTTACCTCCTAATGTTCTCAATTGATTCAAGGCCTCTTTGGCTTCATCCGCATTCGGCGACTTACCATGCCACTCAAACTTCCTCTCCATAAACTCCACTCCCTTACCCGGGATAGTATGCGCGATAATTACCGACGGTTTGGAAAACATCGCTTGCGCTTGCCCTATCGCATCATTCACTGACTCAAAATTATGACCGTCAACTTCAAGCACATGCCAATTAAAACTCTCAAACTTATCGCGAAGCGAATCAAGAGGCATAATATCTTCAGTAAAGCCGTCAATCTGAATATTATTTCTATCTATAATACCTATTATGTTATGAAGTTTATCGCGACCGGCCATCATCACTGCCTCCCAAACCTGCCCACAATCAAGCTCACCATCGCCCATAAGACAATAGAACCATTTATCATCACTCTGTCCGTCATTCATCCTATTTCCAATAGCCATTCCCACCGCCTGAGAAAGACCGGAACCTAAGGGACCAGAGCTTGTCTCTATGCCGGGAAGCCATTCTCTATGCGGGTGCCCTTGAAGACGCGAACCAAACTTACGAAGAGTCTTAAGTTCTTCTACTGGGAAGTATCCGGAATGCGCCATCGCCGCATACAAGACTGGGCAAATATGCCCGTTTGAAAGTATCACTCTGTCTCTTTCCGGCCAACCAAGATTCTTAGGGTCATGCTTAAGCACATGGAAATAGAGCAGGGTAAAAATATCAGCCATGCCTAGAGGACCGGCCGAATGACCGGAACCGGCTTCAAGGAGCATCTCAACAATAGATCTTCTTATGTCATTTGCTTTTTCTTCTAAAAATTTTACCTTTTCATCAAGTAAGTTTGCCATTTTTTATTTAATTTTAAATTTAAAAATTTTTTGTTGCAAAAAATTAAAATTTGATTTAAGTAAAAGTTAATGTTTTGGATTATTTGCTAAATTGCCCAATTCTTCCCAACTGTTTTTTACTTTATCTTTAGAAGAATATACAGCCGAGCCGGCTACCAGTCTATCTACTCCAACTTTTGCAAGAAGTGGCACTGTTTTCATGTTAACACCACCATCCACCGATATTATAGCATCCGGATACCTCAACCGTAAACCCTCTATCTTGTGTAAAACTTTTTCATCAAAAGGCTGACTTTGAAATCCAATTTTAGCTATACCCATAAACTGCACAAAATCGATATCTGTCATATATTTATCTAGAATTTCATTTGGTGTATCAATATTTAAAGCCAGCCCCGTCTCCGCTCCGGCTTCTTTGGCAATCTTTATAGCTCTTCCCGCGTCATCAGTAGATTCAATGTGGATTATCACTCTTCTTACGCCAGCATCTACCCAATCTACTATCACGAGCTCGGGATCTTTCACCATTAAGTCCACCTCCACACTAATCTTCTCACTTGGAGGCGAGGCCTCCAAGTGGGTCTTTAGGTCAGAGGGATTATTCCAAGTGGTGTCGGGAGTGAATATGCCGTCGGAGACATCAATCTGCACCCAAAGAGAAAAATCCTTCACAAGATTAATTTTATTTTCAATCTCTCGCCAATCACTCTCTAAAATTGCCGGTATTATCTCTACCATGTTCCTTGAATTTTCACACCAATAATAGGTCCGTGCTCTCCAAGTTCATACATAGGAGAAAGAGTTGTCTGCGGAAACTTAATCCCGTCCATTCCAAGCGCAGTTCCGACAAGTCTCCAATTATCTCTATCCATGATAAAATCAGCCGTTAAACCTAGGGCGAGCTCTTGAATAGAAGTTCCTGTATTCTTCGCGTATTCCATAATGTCATTTCCTTTATGCTCTTTCATAACACCAGATAAATTAGTTGATAATGAGTAGCTCATCGCTTCTGACTTGGCAACAAGCGCCATTATTGCAATAAGCTGACTGGGAGAATCTTCTTCCCTCATCGTATTTACAAGAAATTCTCCGTATTTTTTATCAGCATTCATTCCGGCGACATTAATAACCGCTTCATTTTTAACATTACCACTCCACTCCGTATACCCCCCAAATAGATTTAAAGTGGTCATTGTCGTATCTGCCCCTTGACGAAGCGCTTCATTCTCGTGACCAAGTTCATGAATTATGACAGAGGCCTTCTGAGCCAAAACTATCTCTGGTAAGATTTTAGCAAACTCGGAGAAATTCACCTTTCCATTATCAAACACTTTTTTAGTCCTAGCAAAATACCCTTCAATATCAAGACCTCCATTTTTATACTCCAAATAGTTAGCGTTTGCTTCGCTTATTTTAGATTGTATTCTTCCTGCAACATCAAACACCTTCGCGCTATCTGCCACCTTTTCAATAACGTCATTAGGAAAAAGATTTGGATTTTCTTTAATTTTATTATCAAAATCACTTGAAAGTTTATCAAAAGTATCTAATTCAAAATTTATTCGTTCAGCTACAGTCTCCCGCTCTCCTTCATCTCTAATACTTACTAAATCTTCCGCCTTTATTCTTTCTAGAGTTTCCGTGTTTTTCATTACTTCTCCGCTAGTAGCTATATTAGTCATCTTAAGAGCCGACTCATCTACTTCATTTTCTGAGGCATTTACCGTCCCGGCTTGCAACATAAAAGCGGTTATAGACGTGTATAAGATAGAATTCCTTAAAGACTTGTCTTTAAGGAATTTCTCCGGCCAATTTGAAATAGAATCTTTAAAGGAAGAAAACCAATTTAAAAAACCTTTCGGATTTTCTTCTATACTTTTATCGATTGAATCTTCTAAAAATATTTCTTGAGTATTTTTATTTTCCTCTATCTCGGTTTTTTTAAGACTTTCAAACATATTAAATTTTATCTATCTTTTCAATTCTCCTCTTGTGTCGCTCTCCGCCGGAGAATGGGGTCTCAAGCCACATTTTTACCACCTCCCTGGCTTCATCTTCAAATATAAACCTGGCACCGAGCGATAATATGTTAGCGTCATTATGTTCACGCGAGAGTTTGATGATATCAATCGGCCCGCCATAGAAGACAGCCGCTCTTACCCCTTTGATACGATTGGCAGCTATTGCTTCGCCCTGCCCGGAACCACCGATAATTATCGCTCTATTATTTTCAGGGTCTTCAGATACCTTTCTGGCCGCAGGAAAAATAAAATCAGGATAATCGTCCCCTTCTTCATGCCTTACATTGCCAATGTCCTCTACTTCAAAACTTAAATCGCCAAGAAAAGATTTTAACTTCTCTTTTAGTTCAAATCCGGCGTGATCAGATGCTAAATAAATCATAAAATCATAAATTATTGAACTAATTTCCCGGCTTCGATAACATGTTTTACCAGACTGTTTGTATATCCCATCTCATTATCATACCATGAAAGAATTTTTACAAAGTCGCCGTCCACTACTTTTACAAATTCCAGATCTACAATAGAAGCATGAGGTAAACCGATAATATCTGAAGAGACCAGTCCTCCGTCGCTTACAGTAAAGATACCTTTCCATCTCTCCTCTTCTGACGCTTTCCTGAATATCTCTTTGATCTCTTCTACCGAGGTCTTCCTCTTGGCGAGGAAAGTGAAATCAGCTACCGAGCCGGAGACGACCGGCACCCGCATAGCGATACCGTCAAACTTTCCATCAAGGTCTGTGATTGCCTTTGTTACTGAGATGGCGGCACCGGTGGTAGAAGGGACGATATTCACCGCCGCCGCTCTCCCTCTTCGCCAATCTTTCGCATCAGGACTGTCTACTAGCTTTTGAGTAGAAGTGTACCCGTGAACTGTATTTAAAAATGCCTTCTCCACACCTATTGTTTCGTGCATAATCTGCGCCACCGGGGAGACAGAATTCGTAGTACAAGACGCATTTGAAGAGACAACGCAAGTCTTCAGACCTTCTTCATTTATACCCATAAGGACTGTGTTACCATCCACTCCTTCTTCCCCTTTTGCAGGAGCGGAAATTACCACTCTTTTAGCGCCGGCTTCAATATGCGCTTTAGCTTTATTATATTCAGTGAAGAAACCGGTGGACTCCACCACCACATCAATACCAAGCTCACCCCACGGCAAGACAGCCGGATCCTTCTCGCTAAAAAAACTAATCCTTTTACCGTCTACAATAAGGGTTGAACTTTTTTCTCCTTTCTCGTCAGAGATATCATGATTAAATTTTCCTTGAGCTGAATCGTATTTTAAAAGATAAGCAAGATTATCAACATCTCCTAGGTCGTTGATGGCCACTACCTCAATCTCAGGTGTAGTGCTTGCTAACCTTAAAACCTGTCGTCCTATACGCCCAAACCCATTAATTGCTACTTTTATTGCCATAACTTTGATCAATTAATTTAAATAATAATACTGTCATTATAACACAAGCTTTGATAAACCTTATCCACATATAGACGCAAGATTTCAACGGCTAAACCCTAGCTAGGGTTTAGCCGTTGAAATAAGAAAAAAATAAGAAACAGAAAAATCCTTATTTAAAGCCATATATCTGTCTGAGAAAGAGGTCCCCAATTGGAGGCCTCGCCTCCAATTGGGGGGTATTTTTAAACGGCTCAATCCGTCCGCCAGCTGACGGATGGATTGAGCCGTTTAATCATCCATAGTATCCAAGGGGAGTCCTTGGATACTTAGTTTAGTCTAACTTAATTCAAGAGTTTCTTAAAAATACTCTCCAGCACTTTAGGATTGGCACTACCCTTAGTCTTAGCCATCCCCTGCCCGAGTAAGAATTTCAGAGCGTTCTCTTTCCCCACCTTATAATCCGCCACGGCGTCAGGGTTTGCATCTACAATTTCTTTGGCAATTTCCAAGAGCACTCCCTCATCACTAGTCTGCATCAGTCCTTTTTCTTTGACGATAGTTTCGGGGTCTCCACCATTATTGAGCATTAACGCCAAGACATCTTTAGCCACTCTTGAGTTAATACTTCCACCACTGACAATCTCGATAAGTTTTGCGAAATTCTCCGGAGTGATTTTTATCTCTCTAAAACTATATTCCTTATCTTTCATCAAACCCAGCAGATCACTCGTAATATAATTCACTGCGAGCTTTACCATAGGAGCTTCTTTCAATATCTCCGCCACCCTTTCAAGAAAATCCGCAATACCCTTTTCTTGGATAAAAATATCCAGAATCTTCTCATCATCCAAGCCATAATCCTTCTTAAATCTCTCTCTCTTCTCCCACGGCAACTCCGGTAAAATCATCTCTCCAAAATCAAGTTCTGAAATCTTAAGTGGTGGCAAATCTGGCTCGGGGAAATATCGGTAATCATGAGCCATCTCCTTTTCCCTCTGCGAAAAAGTTTTATTCTTATTCTCGTCCCAACCACGCGTCTCATGGATAATCTTCTCTCCTTTGTCTAAAAGTTCTGACTGTCTCTTTACCTCATACTCAATAGCACGTTCAACCGAACGAAAAGAATTAAGATTTTTAACCTCTACTTTAGTGCCAAGTTCCCCGTCTTTCGAAATTGAAATATTCGCTTCAACCCTCATCAGACCTTTCTCCATATCAGCATCCGATACATCAAGATAACGAAGAAGCAGTTGTAACTCCCCTGCGAATTCACTCGCCTCTTTAGCCGACCTTATGCAAGGTTCCGTTACTATCTCCATCAGAGGGATCCCCGCTCTATTATAGTCCACATGACTTGATGTCGGGTCGTCATCATGAATGAGCTTACCTGTATCTTCCTCCAAGTGAACACGAGTAATATTCACTCCGTTTAACATGCCCCCTGAGACAAGTGGATATTTATACTGGCTTATCTGGTAACCTTTGGGAATATCAGGATAAAAATAATTTTTCCTATCAAATTGAGAATACTCCGCCAAGTCGCCCCCTAATGCCTTACCGACAAACAACACCTTCTTCACTGCCTCTTTATTGGCAACCGGCAAAGTCCCCGGATGCCCCATGCAGACCGGGCACACATTAACATTCGGCCGTTTTTCCAGCGGATCATTTAAAGAAGCACAGAACATTTTAGTCCGCGTCTTTAATTCCGCATGTATTTCAAGCCCGACAGTAAGTGTGTATTTATCCATATAAATAATTAAGTCTTCTTCCACTCGTCTATCTTTTCTCCCTTAATCTTCTTTTCCGTCATCGCTAACTCTTCATATATTCCTTCTATCAAATCATAATTTTTTGACTCCTCCAAACTCACCCAAGCAAATTCATCGCATTCTTCTTCCTGGAGTTTAACTTCACCTCCGGTATAATCTGCGGCGCAAGAGATAATCAAAGACGGCACCCCGTCTTTTCCAATCATTGCCAAGCTTGTCACATACCAAATATTATCAATATCAAGAGCAGTTTCTTCTTTTACCTCTCTCCTTAAAGTCTTTTCTAAGACATTATACCAATGATGATTAGTGTCTTTAGGAATTTTAAGATAATCACTTTTTTCCATTCTTCCTCCGGGAACAGTCCACATACCGGGAAATTTCTTCTTACTAGGTGAACGACGGGTTATGAGATATTTCTCATCTTTGATAATAATAGCAGTGATAGCCACTTCATGAAGATATTCATTATTTTCCATATAATATTTATTACTTCTACTCAAAATACTTCGGTTAGTTTACAATAATGCCATTCTACTCCGCCCAAAGAAAAAAATCAAAAAAATCCCTCTTTTTAATAAATATATGGATGTCCGACAGCCCTATTATTTTAAACCACCGTTAGTTTTATTTTTATATCAATTGCTTTTGACCGCGTAATCGGAGATAACCCACCCCTCTGTTTCTTTGTCCCCGTCTGCGCCTGCAGGTATCTCCACCTTATACCAACCATCTTTTTCCTCTAGTAGTGTATAAATTTCTTTAGGGTAGACTTTAGTCACTTGAGCATAGCTTGTCCCTGGACCTTTTCTTACATTAAGCCAGCCTGTCGGCGTATCTTTTATCGTTATCTCTTCTTTAACAATCTCCTTTTCTTCTGTTACTTCAACACTACCTTTGGTCATATTAGTATCTGTATCCAAGTCAGGAAGATTGCCCGCAGTCGATATAACATATTGGTTATTATCTCCATTCCTAACTTTTGTAAAATAAGTATAACCAGAATATCCATAAGATACCAAAATAAAAAGAACAAGCAATGAGCTAAGCGCGTATCTGGAAATTATTTCTTTTTTAGTGGTAACATTTGACGTTTTAGGCAATAAATTTATCCCCCTCCAAGGACCATCAAGTCCTCTCAAAGCTAGTCCTATAACATTGGAAAAAAGGATTGATTGTTTTTCTTTGTTATTTAGAATCTGTCCATTTTTTAATTTCTCAATCGGGTTACCTGTCTTAACTTTTATACCAATCTGCTTTTCCAAATATTCATCCAGACCCGGCAAAGAAGCAGACCCTCCAGCTAAAATAATCTCTTCTATCTTGCCGTTAACATTACTTTGATAATAATTAATGGCTTTTTTTATCTTATCCAAAACTTCTTCAAAAGAATGTTTTAACACAGTAGAGACATGATGTCCTTCTTTGTTCTCACTAAAACCAAAGGATCTTTTCATCCCCTCAGCTTCTTCTTGGCTTTTGCCCAATTTATCCATTATCGCTTGTGTTAACTGACTTCCGGCAACAGGCACTGAGAAAGACAGATGAAGTAGCCCGTCACGACCAAAAATACTTATATCACTTGTCCTTGCGCCGATATCCACCACCATAGAATGTGCTTTTAAAAATAATGGCTTCAAGAGAGATCTCCCGAGAGAAGACGCTTCAGTGTCTATTATTGCAACCTCAAGACCGGCCAGATTAGCCACTTCTATATATTCATCTACCAAATCTTTCGGGGCAACAATAAATAATATATGGTGTGATTTTTTGGTAGAGACTAAAACATAATCCCAATAAACACCGTCTAATCCGGATGGAGTAATCCTAGTTATCTCATTTATCACACTTTGCGACAAATCTTCACCTTGCAGGTCAAGCGGTAATTCAAAATTACGAATAAAGACTTTAGACTCAGGCAGACTCATGATTGCTTTTGTGCCACTTAAAGACCGGTCAGTATTTTCTATACCGGCCTTCTTAATGACCTCTCTTAAATTCAAAACGAGTTTTTCTTTATCTATTATTTTTCCATCATCAACTATGCCCTCAGGTAAAATAACTCTACCTTGCCCGATAATCTCTCTTTTTTTATTAAGTCTTAGGACTTCAATAGAAGAATCGCTTATATCTATGCCTATCGGCAATTTTTTATTAAAACTAAACATATTAAATATGACGAAGGTCACTATTCATTATTACATTATACTCTATTATACTCTAAATATTATTATATTTAAAATATAATTTTTTCAAACAACATACCAACATTCTCAAGTTTGTAGGGATGTTGTTATTGCCCGTGGCAATGTTTATATTTAATAGGACTATTATCTACCTTCTTCGCTCCGCACGGACAAGGGTCATTACGACCAACCTTATCATTTTTATTAACAATAGTTTTAGTGGTATTGTCGCCATTATTATTACCGCCGGTCAAAACTCCACTCTTGTGTACCTCTTCAAGTTTCTTCTTCTCTTCCATAAAGACACCTCCCCCCATATGAGGAACTAGTTTTATCAAATTAGAATCTATCGCCTCTTCAAGCTCGTGAAAAAGTCGTAATCCTTCATTCTTATATTCAATCAAAGGATCTCTCTGACCGAAAGCGCGAAGCCTCACAGAAGAACGGACGTAATCCATTGCTTCCAAGTGTTCCAACCAGAGCATATCAATGTTCTGCAAGATAGTCATTCTAAGACTCCTGAAAAACAGATTATCGCCCATTTCTTCTCTCTTTTTTTGCACGGCGTCAAATGGCTCATCATAATCTTTGTAAATAGTCTCTATGTTGGTCCATAAAGAATTATGGTCACCCAAAAGAGCCGTCCGTCTCCTGGAATACACAGTCTTCCTCTGCTTATTTAAAACATCATCATATTCAAGGATATGTTTTCTAGCATCAAAATTCATCCCTTCTATCTTGGTCTGAGCCGCTTCAAGAGACTTTGTGACTAACTTGTTCTCAATAGGCTCGTCTTCAGGTATGCCAAACCTTCCCATCATTGACTTGATGCGGTCCGAACCAAAAACTCTCATCAAGTCATCTTCAAGAGATACGAAAAATCTGGTCTCACCCGGATCCCCCTGTCTGCCGGAACGTCCTCTAAGCTGATTGTCTATACGCCTCGCTTCATGACGCCCTGTGCCTACCACGTAAAGACCGCCCAACTCCTTAACTTTCTCTTGTTCTTCTTCATCTTTTGGATTACCACCCAAGACGACATCCACACCTCGGCCAGCCATATTTGTAGCAATAGTCACCCTGCCAAGTTTCCCGGCTTGAGCAATGATCTCTCCCTCCTTCTCATGGTTTTTTGCATTTAAGACTTCATGTTGAACACCCTCTTTCTTTAGGAGGAGGGAAAGGTATTCATTTCTCTCTATAGAAACTGTTCCCACGAGGACTGGCTGGCCTTTATCGTGTAGCTCTTTTACTTTCTGAGCTACCGCCTTAAATCTTCCTTCTGATGTCTGGAAAATATAATCCTCTTTATCTTTTCTCAGTAGAGGTTTATTCGTGGGGATAGACGCCACATCTAAGTTGTAAACTTTATGAAACTCTTCAGCTGAAGTCAGAGCCGTCCCTGTCATACCAGAGAGCTTCTCATACATCCTAAAATAATTTTGAAAGGTAACACTAGCGAAAGTTCTACTCTCCTTTTGCACGGAAACTCCTTCTTTTGCTTCAACGGCTTGATGGAGTCCCTCCGACCAACGCCTACCCGGTTGAAGTCTTCCGGTAAACTCATCCACTATTATCACTTCGTCATTTTTCACCACATAATCTTTATCTCGTTCAAAAAGAGCCTTAGCGCGAATAGCCGTCTCCAAGTGGTGCACATATTTTATCCCTTTCTCTGTATAAATATTGCCTATACCAAGAATCTTTTCCGCTTTATCTATCCCATTTTCTGTCAGGGAGATAGCACGAAGTTTCTCATCAACTTCATAATCCGTCTCTTTGTCCATCTTCTCGGCAATCTTAGCAAAAGTTTTATATAGATCTTCCGACTCAACCGACGGAGCGGAGATGATGAGAGGAGTCCTCGCTTCATCTATCAATATAGAATCTATTTCATCAATAATCGCATAATTATAATCCCTCTGAGATAATTCATTTTCATTATAAACAATGTTGTCCCTCAAGTAATCAAAACCGAATTCATTGTTAGTGCCATAAGTTATATCAGCGTAATAAGATTCTCTCCTTGAACACGGTCTTAAAAACTCATGGACGACTTGGAAACTCCCTCTTTCATCTCTTTCCTTATCCAGATCATTTTTTTCGTGAGTTGGATCATACAAAAAAGAAGACTCGTGATTTATACAGCCGACAGAGAGACCAAGAGCATAGTAGATTTGCCCCATCCAGACAGCATCTCTTCTTGAAAGATAATCATTAACAGTGACAATGTGGACACCCTTTCCCGAAAGCGCATTAAGATATGCCGGAAGCGTAGCAACAAGAGTTTTACCTTCCCCAGTTTTCATCTCAGCAATACTTCCTCTATGCATCACAAAACCACCCAAGAGTTGGACATCATAATGTCTTTGGCCAAGAGTTCTTTTGGCAGCTTCTCTCACTAAAGCAAATGCCTCAGGTAAAATATCGTCCAAGGTTTCTCCTTTTGATATTCTTTCTTTCAACTCAGCCGTTTTCAACGGGAGATCTTCATCCTTTATATCCTTAATACCGGACTCCAGTTCATTAATTTTTAACACCAGTTCTTTACCCTCTTTAAGTAAAGGGCTTTCTTTGTTGAATATCTTATTATTTATATTAGTTAAGAATGACATATTAGTCCTGTATATTAACATAAATATAGGCAAACTAAAACCCCCGCCTAGGCGGGGGTTAAAGCTTTGCGCTCTATCTTACTTCTTTCTTTTTGCTGGTTTCCTCTTTGCAGCAGTTTTCTTCTTTGCTGGTTTTCTCTTTGCTGCAGTTTTCTTTGCTGGTTTTCTTTTTGCAACTTTTTTTACTGTTTTCTTCTTTGTTGCTTTTTTCTTTGTAGCCATTTTATTTAAAATTAAAATTTACAAATTTATAATAACATCGACCTTTGAAATGTTATTCCAAGTTCTTACTCTAATTATCTTTCTTTAAGAGAATAAAAACAACAAAAATTTATCAAAACTGTGGATAACTTTTTTAAAAATAAAAAATTAAATTTAATTTTTTATTTTTAAAATTCCATTTTTAAAATTTTCCAACTAATTGCACTTCTTCTTCAATTTTTATTTTAAATTTTTTATAAACTTTTTCCTTACAAATATCCGCGAGCAACTTTATATCTACGGCGGTGGCGCTCCCTTTATTTAAAATATAATTACAATGTTTCTCTGATACAAAAGCTTCTCCTATATTTACTCCGGACAATCCTACTTCTTGGATCAAAAAGCCGGCTGGCAATTTATACTTATTCTCCACCTTCTTAAATTCAGGAAAAGCCTTAACCAGCTCTCCCTTATCTATACCCACCTTGTCCCAAGAAATATTTTTAAAGAAACATCCTGCTGACTTATTGCCATAATCACAGGATGAAGCGCGTGACTTGGCATTTTCAAGCATTAATCTTCTTACACCATTCTCTTCCCCTTGCTCCAGCTTCAACACAACAGATAAAATTACTAAACTGGAATCTTTTTTAAAAATAGAATCTCTATAGTCAAAGAGACATTTTTCTTTTTTAAATTTATTAACATCAAGAGTATTAAGATTAATAACTTCCACTTCTTCAACATTAAGAGAAATACTCTTACCAAAAGCACCGGCATTACCACGGATAGCTCCACCCACAGTGCCGGGTATACCCACCGCCCACTCAAGGCCAGACAGAGAATGTTCTGTTGAGAACTGCACGAGCTTTGCTAAATTCTCACCGGCAGAGACAGTCAAATTCAAATCACTGACTGATATTCCTTTAATCTGGATTCTTATCACCAGGCCAGCTAAACCGGAATCAGAGATTAAAACATTAGAACCACCACCTAAAATAAAAACAGATAAATTCTTCTCTTTCGCCCATGAGAGAGAATCAAAAAGATCCTGCTTTTGAGTGACAGAAACAAAGTAACGCGCGACTCCTCCCACTTTAAAAGTGGTAAAAGGTGCCAAAGAGATATTTTCTTCAATCTTCATCATTATATTAATTCCAGCCCACTAAAGGAGCGGTGGGGCTAACTCCAAAAATGTCTAATTATATGAGCGCTTACCACCGCTCCTTTACTAGGTTGGAAATTCTTATCTATCTTACTTGTATAATATTACAAGAAATATAATCTAAATACAACCCACAGAAACACAAAACCCGCCGTGAGGCGGGTAAGTGCAGACATTTCTGGATTCCTTATTATTGATAAAAAGGAACACTCATATGCTTTATGTATATCAGAAATAAATAAAAAAGTCAAGCGGTTTTACGGCTTTCTTCCCGCCTTAATCTCATTTATATAATACTCTCCTTGCGCTTTAAATTCCGGCGTCAATTTAATTGCTTCTTCAATCTCCCCTATCGCCTCATCCTTCATACCAAGCTCAGAGTAAGCGGCCGCCAGACTCACATGATATTGCGCGTTTGACGGATCAGAATTTACAAGCAAAACCCAAATATCCTTAGCCTTTTCTATATTCCCCACTACTACATAAGCAGTTGCCATCTGAGTACTTGGGATATCTCTACCATAATAATATTCTTCAAGAAGATTATTCACATAATCCTGCTTTCCGGCGACTACTGAGACAACAGCAAGGTTCTTTATCGCTTCACCATAATTCCTATCAAGATTATAGGCGATCTCAGCGGCACTAAACGCCTCATCATTCATACTGGCATTTACATAAGTCTCAGCTAAAGCAAAATAAACCGCTTGTTTTGTCGGAGCCAGTTCCCGGGCGACATTTAACCTCTCAAGCGCCTTGTCAGTTTGACCAGCTTTGTTATAGAGAGCGCCAGCAAATAAATAATATCTTAAATCCTTAGGACTTCTCTCTATTTGCTTATCAAGTTCACTGGTCGCCACATAAAGAATCTTCAACTTTTCTTCTTCTTTTAAATCATCCGAAGAATTAGCCTTATTGGCATAATCAGAGAGCTGATCTACTGCTTCACCGCTCCCAAAAGTATTTAAGGATATTACATCCTTAAAGCTATTTAATACAGTATCAGAACTTTGGCCTGTTGCAGAGTATTTTAAAGTATCAATAAGTCTCTTAGATGCTAAAGCTGGCTTGAAATTTATAAAATAAAGAGAAGATGACACAATGACAAGAGCCAAAACAATCGCCACATACTCAATAGTGCTTGGCTCATTTTTACTTAAATCATTTTTCCGAGATAAGCTATCCTCTTCACTATAACGATAACTAATATACCCAAGTATACTGAAAAATAGAAAATATGAAGTAAGATTATCAAACACAAAGATATTGTGGAAACCATAAGCAACAAGGACGGCAAAAATTGCCGAGATTTCAAAAATATCAACTTTTCCTTTCTTATATAGCCTCCATGCCATAAACAGGGCGCTGGCAAATATTGAAAGATAAGCCAGAAGCCCGAGAATACCCGTCGTTGTAAGCCAATCAAAGAAAACATTGTGCGCTCTATCAAACCATTGCTCTTGCCCCCAGAGTCGTGGGTCATAATATTTACTAAACAAGAGATTATAATTCTCAGGACCCCAACCTAAGACAGGATGTTCTTTAAATCCTTCAACCGACATATTCCATATAAGAAACCTGGACTCAACCGTCTTCTCTGTAAAAGAGATAGAAGCGAGCCTGTTTAAGACGGGGCTCTTTACAACAAAAGAAGAATCTTTAATAGTCACAAAAAGACCGACAACTAAAACTACCGTGATAATTGCACTGAGAGCTATCTTGCGAATATTTTTATTCTTAGTCAAAAGACCGAGAGTAATTCCAAAAACAACGAGCCCGACAAGGAAACCCAATATAGCACCTCTTGTCGCCGTATAATAAAGAATTGGCAAATTGATGACAGTAAGGCCAAGATATAAATACTTAATGTTGGTTTTTGATGACCTAAGATAGAGAATAGTTAATATAAAAAGCTGAAATATGACAAAGATAGCCAAGTAAGAAGCGTTACCCAAAGTGGAATCAAGTCTAGTTGAACCTTGATGTATTTTAAAAGCCCCGAGAAGTTGGAAATAAGCGTAAAATATAACGAGTGTCCCAAAAGCGACAATACTTCTAAAGAGCCATGTCCAATCTTCTTTTTTCTTTAAAGAGCTCGTCGAAATTAGAAAATATAAGAATAGGTGAACATGCCCCACGAGACCCTCCATCCTCTCAAAATTAGACCAGAAACTACGATAAGGATTCTCTCCAAAAATCGTTGATAAAGATAAGATAAAAAGAGTCGCACCGAGTGCGACCAAGACGGGAGTTTTCTTCGGGCGATAATTTCTATCAAATACAGCTAGAACAACCCACAGGAGAAAAACTATCTCCACTACAGTTCTGAAGAAAAAATTCTTCCCGGTTATAAACGGAAAGAAGAACACACCGGAGACTATTAGAAAAATTGCCGGAAGAATAAAAATACCGCCTTTGATAACATACGATAAAATTTTTAATTCTTTTTGATTCATTAATTTTCTATAACTTTAATAACCTGAACCGGGCAAACTTCTTCAGCATCTTTGTTGCATTCTACTTCATCAATATCCAGCTCGTAATCCCCTTTTTCATTTTTCTTTCCGCCTATTATCTCCGCCTTATCATCATCACCCATCTTCCAGAATTTAGGACAAACAACTACACAGCTCCCACAGCCGATGCACCCTTCATGATCCTGGTATATCTTTATCTTTTTTGCCATATCTATCCCTATAAAATATAACAAAGAGAGCCAATTGTCAAAACACCAAAATAAGTATAGAATTTAATTGTTTATGAAAGACAATCAAAATAAAAAATATATCAACCCCGACCTGCTACAAATATTAGTTTGTCCGATAGATAAAAAGAAACTTGCATATAATAAAGAGAAAGAGACTCTCTCTTGTTTAGAATGCAAAAAAGAATACCAAATAAAAAACGAAATACCCATACTTTTAAATAATTAAACACCAATCAATATGGTAAAATTTTCAATCATAATACCGGTTTATAACGAAAAGATTGGAGTAAGAAAAACTATAGAAGATCTTAAAGATTTCTTAAAAAAAGAGGGGTTTGAATCATTTTATGAAATAATAGTTATTGATGATGGATCGACAGACGGAACATCTGAAATACTTGATAAAATCGATGAGATAAAACTCATAAAACATAAAAAAAATAAAGGATACGGGGCAGCTATAAAAACAGGAGTAAAAAATTCTACCAATGATTTTATATGTATTAAAGATGCCGATGGGACATATCCAAAAGAAGCGATAAAAGATCTCCTCTCTTTTTTACCAGAATACGATATGTCTGTCGGTGCTCGCCATGGAGAAACAATAAAGTCTCAATATGTTCGTAATTTTGCTAAATTTTTTCTTATAACATTAGTCAAAATACTCACAGGGACAAGAGTGCCTGATTTAAATTCAGGACTCAGGGTATTCAAGAAAAGTCTTTTTAAGGAATATGAACACCTTTTCCCGGAAGGATTCTCCCTAACTACCACTATTACTGTATGCTCAATAGCAAATGGACATCCGGTAAAATATTTACCAATAGACTACCATCCAAGGAAAGGTGCGTCTAAGATACATCCCATTATAGATACTTATAACTTCTTTATAATAATACTAAGAACCGTACTTTATTTTAAGCCACTGAAAGTCCTATTACCCATAGCATTAGGGTTGCTATTACTTTCTTTAATTATTGGTATATTAAGTGGATTATTTCTAGAAAAAGTCTTAGATACCACAGTTACTATTCTGTTTGTAAGTGGCATTCAGATATTTATTCTTGCTCTTATTGCAGACCTCATAGTAAATAAATTCAAAAAAAATGGTTAACATTCTCTCATTAAAAAATATTATCCGTTTTATCGGAATTTTTATTTTTATATTCATATTATTTAAAGTTAATGCCAGGGAAAGTCTTTATATTATAAAAGGATCAAATATCTTTCTCATTATCCTAGCTCTTCTCGTCGGGACTCTTCCTATATTCTTAAGAAACTTAAGATGGCAAAAACTTTTAAAGAGTGAGGGTATAATAATAAATTTTTTAGAAACTCTTCTTGTGTATTTTAACGCTATCTTTTGGGGGTCTATAACCCCGGGGAAAATAGGGGAATTCTCAAAAATAATTTATTTAACAAAAAGAGGCTCGCCTTGGGGAAAAGCGACAGCGAGTGTAATTTTTGACAGACTCTTTGATATAACGACTATTATCATACTCGGGGCTTTAGGTGTTTTTATCTTTTTTGGAGGATTAAAGAAACTTACACACATTTTTTTAATAATGAGCGTGATACTTTTAGCGTTTATACTTACCATGTATTTTAATAAAAATTTTATTAAAAAGATATTAAAAAAAATAATAAAAAAAGTTTCAACGAGAAAAAATCACAATATAACTGAAGAAGAAGTAGATAATCTTTTTAATTCTTTCAACAAGCCTACGTTAATTCTTCTCTCAGGAACAATGATAAGTATTTTTGCATGGATTTTATATTTCTTGCAAATTTATATTCTTGCAAAATCTATCGGTATTGAAATTACCTTCATATTAACATCTGCAATAATTGCCATAATAACGGCCCTAAACCTTATACCGATTACTATCTCAGGTATAGGAACAAGAGATGTGGCTCTTATTTTATTATTTTCCCAAATAGGAATTAGAAAAGAAGAAGCCTTATCTTTTTCTTTAATGATTCTTTTAACTTTTGTAGTAGGAGGATTACTTGGTTGGATTTGTGGATTTTTTCTTAAAAAACATCCATTTCAAGTGGGCGAAAGCAGTATCAGTCAAAACTCTTAAATCATTAAGACTTCTGACAACTTTCAATAAATTCCAAACAGCTTTAGGTCTAAAATAATATTCTTTATAAGCTCTCTTCATTGACTTCACGATATCTTCACTTGAAAAATCAGGATAACTTACTATCGCTGAATAATTCTGATCAAATTCCTCCCAATTGCTACTTGTAAGCCAACCTTGATCTGAAACAAGCTTAAAGAAGTCTGTCCCCGGATACGGAGCGGCCACAGCAAAATTAGTCAAAGCCATATCAAGTCCTTTTGCTAATTTTATAGTTTCCTCTACTGTGTCTTTATTCTCGCCAGGCAAGCCCATGACAAAATAACCCCAAACTTTTATTCCGGCATTATTGGTAATTTGAACCGCTCTTTTTATTTGCTCAACAGTAATACCTTTATTAGCATTATTTAAAACCTTCTGAGAACCAGACTCAATCCCATAAGCAATCATGTAGCAACCGGCTCTTTTCATCCAAGGTAAGACCTCTTCATCTATAGTATCCACCCTACTATTGCAAATCCACTTAATTTTTAACCCTGAATCAATGATTAATTTGCAAAGTTTTATAACCTCTTTTTTATCTACAGTAAATGTATCGGAATGAAATAAAATATTCTTAACCCCGAGCTTTTTAAGATATTTAATTTCTTCAAAAATACTCTCGGCTGATCTTTGTCTGAATATCCTATTCCATGCAATCGGAGAACGACAAAAAATACACCTAAAAGGACAACCGCGACTTTCCATAATAAAAGTAAAATTTTTACCTATAAAAGGAAGGTTATATTTTTTCAGAGGGAGAAGTTCATGGAGGGGAATAGGTAAAGAATCAAGATTTTCAATAAGTGGTCTCTTTTCATTTACAATAATTTCTCCATTTTCTTTTCTGTAAGCAATCCCTTTTACTGCTGATAAATCACCATTTACTTCAATAGTTTTGACTAATTCGCTTAAAGTTTCTTCTGCCTCACCGATGACTACATAATCAAGATTCCTAAAATTCTTAAGACTTTCTCCCGAAAGAGCGCTTACATGGGAGCCGACGGCAATAGTTTTTGCGCCTATTTTTTTGGCGACATCAAAGACCTTCATGTCATTAGTAAGGGTGGAACTTATTACATTTGACAAGATATAATCCGCTTTTTCTTTTACCAGTAACTTTTCAAATTTTCCCCAATATATTTTATCGGCAATACAATCAATAATTCCAACATCAAAACCATCTTTCTTCATAACGGCGGCAAGGTAAGCCAGATTCGCCTGTGGCCAGATAATCTTTTCACGAGTTTGCCTGCCGGAACGATCTAAGTCCCTAATTATAATTATTCCCTTCTGAGGAGTTGGTGGATTTATAAAAATTATTTTTTTCATAATATTATCTTTTTTTAGCTTCAATTATTATACAAAATGATAATCTTTTTACAATAGGGGTCCGACTTAAGACTTTGTCTATATTTATTAGCAGTGGAGTGAATATTTTCTTAAGTGGTATAAAACGATAAATATCAAGCATGTCTGGAAAGCCAAGTAAAGTATATCCAATATAGCCAAAATAATTTACATTTTTTATTTCAAACTCTTTTTTCATCATAGATAAAAGATCTGAATCTTTAAAATTTTTATGATCTTCTGAAAAATGATCTCCATGCTTCATAAGACGTCGAGGAAGGTCATTTATAAAAGTTTTATTTGTCTCAACAAAAACAACATCTCCACCTGGCTTTAATACTCTACTTGCTTCGCGAAGTGCTTTCGGCACATCTTGTAAATGATGAAGAATGGAACGCCCATAGATAATATCAAAAGAGGTATCGGCAAAAGGAAGATTCTCTGCATCAGCACAAACTAAACTCTCTGCACGCTTCTTAGCGTGAGACAACATGTTAAAAGAAATATCATATCCAACAAAATTTTTATAGCCTCTATTTTTCAAAAACTCCATCATCTCCCCTGTCCCACAGCCAGCATCAAGCGCAAGACCACGAGGAACAACTCTTTTCACCATCTCGGAAAACCAATAATCGTGAAATTTTCTAGCATAAGACCTACTATGACGAATATTCTCATAAAAATCAGCTACAAAATCCTGCGTTTTTATTTCTTTTTCTTTATCCATAAAAAATATTATAAACATTTTGTATATTATATTAAAAACAACATTTTTACAATAAAAAGATACCTACCCATCAATTGATGAGCAGGTATTAAATATTTTCCTCTGAGTGATTAAAATTGTACTTTAACCACTCAGGATAAAATCTGTGGATTTTTTTTGGCAAAGGGGACGTTTGGAAACGCATATTATTTCTATTTGCCCCATCAACTAGCATATGAATAATATATGCCAGCCATGGCAATAACAACCCAGTAAAAAAACAAAAAATGCTCAAAACCAGCAGTCCTTGCCATGTATGCATGTAGTTAACCCAGCCTTCTACTACTGTTTTGTCCTTCTTTAGAAGTTTTTTGATTCTCAAAACAGAAAGATGGTCAATGTCTACAAACACGCCAAAGAACAAGATAAAAAGCATGGTCCAAGTTTCAGGTATACCAGCAATCGCACTATACCCTACCACCAAAGCTCCAGTTGAAACAGCATGACACTTTGGACTTGCCAAGTTAACCACCTCCCTTTTAAATTTAAAGAACTTTTTTTAGTATAACACAAATATGAAGTTTATGCAAGAGTAGTAAGTCATAACTCGACAACAGATTGTGCAACATTCAATATTGCACAAGAGGATCTTTAAACGGCTCAAGGTTAGACATCTACGTTGAGCCGTTTATGGGAAATTATTCTATAAACCTTGTAACACCGAACTGGCTGAAAATTTCTTCTAACTTATCTTCTGTCTTTAATTTCTCTATGGTTTCTGGCGCGAAATACACGAAACTTTTATCAAGGTAATAATTAAAGAGAAGTGGCGCGCTTTGATTGAAACTTACTGCCATCACTTCATTATCGCCAATCTCCTCCTTCCTTAATTCTTCTATAATAGGCAGAGCCTCCGGCAAGAAACTTGTCTCATAAGACTCATGGAACATCCATTTATTTGAAGTAAAAAGTTGAAGGGACAAAAGAACAACCAGACTAACTCCGAATAATATATATTTTCGTCTACTCTCTATAGACCGGCTAAACATTTTTATCAATACCAATACACCTAAAGATATTAATGAAATTATAGCAAAGCGTATCTCAAGGAAATGATCCCAGTTATTCGTCTTCAGGGCAATTAGTCCAATATACCACAAGGTAACCCATAATAAGAAAAATTTAAATAATTCTTTTCTTTCTTTATAAAGATACGTTCCACCCAAGAAAATCAGAAACAGAAAGAATGGTCCACCAAAATTGATTATAGAGAAAGTTTGTTTAGGGTAAAAAATTGCGGAATTCAGGTACATTTTAAGTTTATTTATAATTGATACATCGTAACCATACTTAAGTTGAAATTCCAAGAGATCCGGGTCACTTAAATCGGCGATACTTTCTATGTAAGCATCTTTCTCAAAGTGGTAAGTATAAGGGTCTGGGAAAAGGTGACCATAGCGGCTAAACGATTCATCTGTGCCGGTTATATAAGAATTATTAAAGACTCCGAAAGATCCGAAAATCAAGATTACCGGCAAGGCGAAAATAAACACCCTCTTCCAAGAACGGCTTATATACAATTCATAGATAATGATTGGTATGACGGATAAAACAAAAGCGTTACGAGAGACAATAGCCAAGCCAAGGAAAATTCCGCTTAGAATAAGCTGTATATAATTATGACGAAAGAGGGCCATTTTATGGTCGGCGTCTTCCTCATGACCAGAGGATAAAAAGAGTAATTCTTTAGATCCTCTCCAAAAATAGATTAAAAGACCTAAGAGAAAAAATACGCTGGCAAATTCATAAGAACCGGCAAAAAGCGCCCCCTTCCAGACGAAGGGCATAAAAGTATCAAAGAGCGCCGAAGAAAATGCCAAATAAAAATTTCCAAAAAGTCTCAGAACTAACAAGCAAATTAAAACCGTAGATAGAGCAAAAAGAAAAACTGAAAAATAGAAAGGTAGATTCGCGCTAAATCCAAAAAATTTAAAAACTTCCGCCTCTAAAAGTATAGTCAGCCTGTTTCCTAAAGTTGAAATGCTTCCCTCGTCTTTCACACGAGAAGAAGCAAGGATGATATTTTTTTCACTTTCTAGTTTATATTCGCCTGTTTGCGCGAGATTTCTAGCGATAATTAAATCGCCATGCAAGCCAGTCGGCGCGTAACCTTTATAGACGATAGGCGTTATTCGCAAGCCGAAAGATAATATAAATAAAGCAATTATTGAAAATATTATTTTTTTGTTCATATATTCTTTAGATATTCATCTATCCATTTCTCAAGGCTAAACCTTTCTTTCACCTTATTATACCCGTTTTTGCCAAATTCTCGAGTTTTCTCGGGATTTAAAAGGAGATAAGAGATTTTCTCTGCCA
>Ga0210057_1001886_pt1 | contig 30976 bp, 38 predicted proteins | sample CryGeyCG2114_010_2_FD_183968 | JGI IMG/M metagenome (GOLD analysis project Ga0210057, IMG submission 183968) | Groundwater microbial communities from aquifer - Crystal Geyser CG10_big_fil_rev_8/21/14_0.10 (SPAdes) (version 2) | ecosystem: Environmental > Aquatic > Deep subsurface > Groundwater ...
ACTATTTTCACTCGGAGATAGGGCGGTACCTCGATGCCCGAAGCAGCTTTATCAACGAGCATGAGCGCGAGCCAACGCTTGAGGAGCTCGCTGCGGCTTTAGAGACTTCCCCGGACAAGGTAGTACTTTTAGCAAGTACGCACCAGGGCTATCGAGCGTTGTCACTCGACTTACCGGCTGGGTTACCAGACGGAGAGGGAGACGATTTGCTAAATCGCATTCCGGCTAATGCCCTCTCCGTTTTGGAAGAAATAGAGCAGCGCCAACAGGAGGAGTTTGTGCGTCAAGCGCTAAACAACCTGCCACCACAAGAAAAAGAGGTGATAACGAAAAGGTTTGGATTGAACGGCTGCGGCCCGGTCAGCCGCCGAGAGCTGGCCCGCGAGATGGGGATTTCTCCTGGGCAAATCAGGCGGATGGAGGACCGTACTATTAATTTTTTGAAGCGGCAGGTTTGGCCAGCAACAGCTGAGATAGTATAATGGGCCATGGTTAGGAAGTTTCTTCTGGGGCTTTTGTTTTTCGGGCCATTTTTACTTTTTCCGAGCGTTGCTGGCGCGCAGCGGGAGGCGACTGCCGAGTCCTTGGCGCAGCCCAACGGGGCCGAGGGCGCACTCGAGGAAGCCACGGCACCGGCTCTCTTGGCCGATCCCACACCGGCTCCGCTGCCCAGGCCCGATATAACGGCGCAGAATGAGGAGGTAGTCCTCCAGCCCCTCCGCTTGGTAATTGCCGAACAAGAGTTGGGCCCCTATTGGCAGAACCCCATAAAGTATGCGATACGCTCTGCGGTTGAAGTGGGTGTTCCTCCTAACACGATAGTACTTCTCCTTCTTTTGCCAGTCGTTGCTGCCATTATTGCCGGTGCCAGACACTTAGTGGGGCTGCGTGGGTTTGGTATATTTTTACCGGCGGCCCTGTCAATCGTGTTTTTGGCAATTGGTCCGGTCCTCGGAATTTCCTTGTTTTTGGTAATAGTAGCCGTGTCCATATTTATGAGAGCGCTATTGAGGCGGATAAAAATAAAACTTCAGTATCTGCCCCGGATGGCGCTTATCCTGTGGGCTGTCGTAATTGCGGTCCTCGCAGTCCTTTTCAGCGCGCCAATAGTTAAGCACCCTGACCTGACCAACGTTTCCATTTTCCCGGTTTTGGTACTCGTACTTTTGGCTGAAGATTTTACCAAAGTTCAGCAGGGAAAAAGTGCGAGAACCGCCATTAACCAGGCAACCGAGACAATCATACTTTCTCTTATCAGCTTTATTTTTCTAACTCTTGAGTCTATACAAATATTTGCCCTGACGCGCCCGGAGCTCCTACTCCTGCTGGTCGCTTTGTTTGACCTCGTGATAGGTAAATATATCGGTCTGCGACTTGTTGAATACTGGCGCTACCGCAAATTAATAATGAAAGGCTAAAGCATGAAGGCGTCATCAATACTTGGCCTCAACGCACGCGCGGCACAGTATTCGTACAAATACAATAAGGCGCGTGGCAAGCGCATCGCCGCAAGCAAGTTAGCCACTTTCCGGATGCTTTTGAGTAACGGAATCCCGACCCCTGAGGTCTATAAAGTCATCGGTCGAGCGAGTAGTCTGGAGGGCTTAGACTGGGGGGCATTACCTGACTCGTTTGTACTGAAGCCAAGTCGTGGCTTGGGGGGAGAGGGGATAATAGTTATTAAAAAGCGCAGTCGCGACGGGCAGGCGTGGATAACGACCAACCGCGAACGCCTGACGAAAGAGGACATGGGACTTCATGTGTTGGACGTTTTAGAGGGAGCATACAGCCTCTCGAACAAGCCCGACGTAGTGCTGGTACAAGAATATGTGGGCCGCCACAAGGCATTTCGCAAGTATGCGTACCGAGGCACCCCCGACATACGGGTAATTGTATTTAACAAAGTGCCGGTCATGGCAATGCTGCGTTTGCCGACAAAAGAGTCGGGTGGGCGTGCGAACCTTCACCAGGGGGCCGTGGGAGTAGGGATTGACATAGCTACAGGAATAACCACAAAAGCTATACAATACGGAGAAAGCATTATAAGTAAACCCGGGACGAAAAGAAAACTGCGAGGAATAAAAGTACCCAGTTGGGGACGTATGCTTTCGATAGCGGGGGATGTCCAGGAAAAAAGCAACCTCGGCCTCTTGGCGGTTGATATGCTGCTCCACCCGGAAAAGGGTCCTATGGTGATAGAGCTCAACAACCAGCCTGGGCTCCAAATTCAGCTGGCAAACAGTGCAGGGCTGCGCAAGCGCCTCGAGCGCGTGGAGGACCTGGAAGTTAAAAGTGCAGAACACGGGATTAACATAGCAAAAGCGCTTTTTGCAGCAAAGTTCGCCGACCGCGTAAAAGAAAAGGGAGGCGTAAGGACCATCTCCGCCCTTGAGGAAATCATGATTTACGGCGCTAAAAAGTCATTGAGAAAAAAGGTTGTCGCCAAGATAGATACTGGGGCTTGGCGCACGTCCGTTAATCAAAAGCTGGCTGAAGATATGGGGCTTTTGGCAGACGACAATATCCTCTGGACTAAAAAAGTACGAAGTTCCCTTGGCACGGAAGTGCGACCCGTTATTAACTTAAGGTTCAAACTGGCCGGAAAAAAAATAGCAACACCGGCATCCGTTGCCAAAAGAAAGTCTTTAAAATATCAAGTAATAATTGGCAGGAAAAACTTGAAGGGGTTTTTAGTTGACCCAAAGCTTGACCCCAAAGATAATAAATACTCAAGTCGAAAATGAAAATGGTATGTTAAATAAGATAGTTTTAGTTACGACCTATCCCAAAGCGGAAGAGATCGGCAGGATAGAAGCGGAAGCCCTGGCCGCCGAGCGGGATTTTAAACTCGTAAACCTGGCAGACTTCAGGTTTAGAGTGGTAGGCAATAAGTTGGTGGTTGACAAGATTGACGTTGAAGCATTGCGGGGGTCGGTGGTTGTGGTAAGGGGGATATTCAACGCAATACGCTCGGTCGCAAGCGTTGTGGACTATCTAAGGGGAAATGGAATACCGGTGTTTGACAACAACTTAACCGAGCACAAATATGTAATAAATAAGGTGGCGGACTTGGTCAAGCTGGCTGTAAAGGGCGTGCCAGTACCGGACGCCTTTTATACTCGTGACTTTAATGATTACCCAAAATACGGGGAGCAATTGGGCTACCCTTTGATTGTGAAGTCAAACAGAATGGGGAAAGGCGCGGGAGTTTTCAAGCTTGACTCTAAAGAAGAGCTGGAAGCTTTTGTGCTGAACCTGCTTGAGACGGATAGGAGTGCCAAGAATTATATAATCCAAGAGTATGTGCCGTATAAATACGACCTGCGTGTTCTTATCGTAGGTGACAAAACTTGGGCAATGAGAAGGATCCCCAGAGAAGGAGACTTTAGGGCCAATTTTTCGCTCGGTGGTAGTGTGGAAAAGTTTGAGCTGAATAAAGAACAATCGTCGTTAGCATTTCGCGCGCTTGAGGCAGTAAATATGCCTGTAGCTGGCGTAGACATCTTGGTGGGTGAGGACGGCAGGAATTATGTCTTGGAAGTGAACCACACTGCAGGACTTGTAGGAATGGAGCAGGCGACGGGAGAAAATGTGGTTAAAAAATACCTGGAAGTCGCCATAAAAGCAGCAAAATGAACATATTAATAATAGGGAAAGTGACGAGTGGTCAAACAGATAGACTTAAAGAAGAAGGGCAAGCGCGTGGGCACAGTGTGGACAATGTTTCGAGCCGATCGTTGGTCATCGACGTTTCGGCCTCCTCGTTCAACCCATATATAAAAGGGGTTGATATTTCTCGGTTCGATTTGGTGTATTTGCTTACAGTAGGGGACAGAAAGTGGGAGTGGTACCTGGCTATGAAGCATTTTGCCAAAGTACACAACATTGTCGTGGTGGAGCGAAAAATGGTTGACACTTCAACGAAAATATTTTTTACTCCGAATGCGGAGCTTTTGAAGCAAGTGGAAAACGGCATTAGCTTCCCCAGAAGCGTTACCGTTATGGAGACACGGGGGCTTGGGGAGGTGCTGCGGGGGTTTGAGTTCCCTGTAGTGCTAAAGGTCGGTTCTCTTCAGAGGGGCCTTGGGGTTTTCAAGGCTGAAGACCTACGGGGGCTCATGGGGATAATGAAAAAACACAGTGACCAGTCCGTATTTATGGTGCGAGAGTTTATCCCGAACGATGGGGATATTCGGGTTTTTACGGTCGGCTACAAGGCGATTGGCGCCATGAGGCGTTTGCCTCCGCCGGGGGATTTTCGAAGCAATATCAGCCGTGGAGGGAGTGGCGAGCCTTTTGATCTTGCAGCAAACCCAGAAGTTGCAAGTATCGCCGAAAAGATGAGCGACCTTAACGAAACGGAAATTGCGGGAGTAGATATTGTCTTGCGCAAACAAACCGGAGACCCATACGTTTTGGAAATTAATAGAGGTCCACAATTTAGAGGGCTTGAAGAGTACACAGGTATAAACGCTGCGCTTGAAATTATTAAGTATTTTGAAAGCAAGTTAGTTTAGCTTGAACCCTTTTTCATCGTTAGATGTTAGCCAGCGAGTTAAATTATTAATCACGCTTTTTGACTTTTGAAAGTTGTCCATGTTTGTTGCTCCCGGGCGGATGAGCTCGGGGACTTTTTCAAAACTGGTGTAGTCAAGTACACCGATAGCTACCATGTCTTCGGCCGACATATGGCCCGCGCCGGCGTCTGTTAATTGGTTTAGAAGGTAGCGCGTATTTTTCTTTTCCTTGCCGAGCGATGCACTGAGCCGCTTCGCAATTTCAGCTCTTATGTCGGTAATTGCGGGAGAGTTACCGTTTTCTTGTATATACTCAATAATGGCCGAGTAGAGCTCGCCGACTGCTTCGGATCCTTGCTTATTTGAGCCCACGAAAAACCCGCCGATATATTCTTTCTTATTCCTCTCCAATCTTAAAACCACGAGAGGTAGCTCGTGGATGAAGATTAGCCGAGAGCGCTAGCTCGAGGTCGTGCGTAGCACGCAGAGGGACAAGAATACCACGGGCGTAGCGTAGCGAAGTCCGTGGTATTCTTATTTCCTGTTTTCGGCCGCCTGAGACCTGCCTCTTCGGCCTCCTGTTCATAGCCTTGCCAAACATTTTGTTGGTTAGGGCGCGGAGTGCGTGGGTGAGCTCGTGCGCCAGGCTGCGCGCTTGTCGTTTGCCAGAGGGGTTTTTGGTGTTCTCTAGTTTCGGGGCATAAATCATTTCGCGGACCTCAGGCCCGCCTTCGGAGTGTTCCAAATATGACTCTCCCGCAGCTTTCTCAGCAAGCAAATTGTCTTGGCTGTAGTTAGACTTGCTTGTTCTAAGCCCCCCACCAGCGATTACCCCGCGGTACTTGTTCTCGTCCCACAGCCCGTACTTTCTTAGTGCGTCTATGGCAATTGTGAGCACAGTCAGGTTGCGTTTCTTGGCGGTGTATGCGTATTCGTTCTCGCCGTAATCATTGTACGAGAAGTGAGAGGATTGTTTGCTTCGGCAGGGGAGCTACCCAAAACTTCCCTGGCCGCAAGAGTCAGCGCGTCAATTGACCCGTCCCCGATATCCGTATTTAGACGGACACTGCCCCAAAGCTCTGCGCGTTCATTGTTTTTTGCAGTCTGTGGGGCTTTTCCGCTCAGTAAATTAGCCACGACTTGCACCTCGTCCTCAGTCCAAAACATTGCCTCGATTTTTTCCTGTGGCGCTAGCTCTGGTGTCGGTTTCGTTTCTTTGCCCTCCATGCATTGTTATTATACACTCCTTGGACCTCTTGCTCCTTGATACACTGATATATATCAGTGTATCATCTTTTACATGAAGAGTAAGCTATCGATTGAAAAAAGGATGGACCTTTTGTTTGATCTGGTGAACAGTTTCGGTAAACTCAATGGTCCTGAGGAGTCCGCGCTTTTCCTCCAGGATCTCTTGACAGAGAATGAGGTGGAAAATCTCTCCAAGAGACTTCGGATTGCGAAGCTTATCCTTTCCGGAAAATCCCAGAGAGAAATATCGTTGGAGATGAAGACTAGTCCGGTGACGGTCCACAAGGTTTCTTCGTGGCTAGATAGTGGAGGAGGTGGATTCAAAAAAGTATTAAAGTCATTACCCAAGCGTGCAAGTAAGCCGAAAGCCGGCTCGGGAAGGGCGATAGAATTTCAGGGCCCACAATTTCTTTTAAAGTTATATCAATATTCAGTCCACCAAGCACAAACGTCCAAATTGGAAAAGATTGGCAGCACACTTCGGCTAAAATCCGCGATGAACAGGGATATACAAGAGTCATACTCAGACTTTTACAAAAAACGAAGCAAAGGGCGTTATCGGCCTCAAAAATGATACACTGATATATATCAGTGTATCATTAGTCAACCGTGGGCCAATTCTTACAGGGTGGTCCAGTATTTACTTCAACTCAACCGTCGCCCCTGCGCTCTCAAGCTTTTTGGCTGCTTCTTTTGCTTCTTCTGCCTTGGCGTCTTTTAGTATTTCCGCTGGCAAGTTTTCCGTCATGTCTTTGGCCTCTTTCAGTCCCAATGACTGGTTAATTTCGCGAATGGCTTTAATAACGGCTATCTTTTGGTCGCCCGCTGCGGTGATTACGACTGTTTGGTTCGCGGCTCCCGCTGCTTCGTCGCCGGCGCCACTGTCGCCCGTGTCGTTTGCTGCCGCAGGTGCTGCTGCCGCCATTGGGACTGCAGACACGCCAAGCTTGTCCTGAAGCGCGCCAACCAGCTCGCTTAGCTCAAGCACGCTAAGCGCTGCCACGTCCTCCACTATCTTCGCTACCTTTTTAGACACTTCTTTTGCTTCTGTTTTTACGGTTTTTGGCTCTGCCATAGTAATCACCTCCGTTACTTATTTTCACTTGCTTGCTTTATTACGTAAACAAGTTTCTGTAAATTCCCCTGTAGTGCCCCAATGAGTCCGTACATTGGTGAGCTAACTGCTCCTACAGTTTGTGAATAAAGTCCCTGTTTGTCGGGAAGTTTAGATATACGGATAACACTCTCTGCACCCTGGAAGCTCCCCTCGACGATGGCTGCTTTGACTCGTGGCATTTCAAACTCGCTTATAAACTTGCCAAGAGTTTGAATAGGAGAAACCGCGTCATTCTCGGCAAAAATCGCGGCTGTTTGGCCGGAAAGTAGTTCTTCATTGACGGCTTCGTCGGGTAGGCCGGCGTTCTTGCCTGCAATTCTGAAGAGGGTGTTTTTGGCAACAAGCATGCTGCCACCGGACTCGCCGAGTCTTTCACGCAAATCTCTTACGGTGCTTACCGTCATTCCTGTGTAGTCTACAAATACCACCGACTTACTGCCCTTCATTCTTTCGGCAATTGCAACAACCCTTTCCTTTTTTTCTGGTTTAATGGTAGCTTTTGGTGTCATAAACAAAAAAACACGCCAAGAGGCGCGTCATCAACAACCCGCCTCGAGAGGTCTTATCCTTCCGGTCCTCTTGTCTTTGGCTGATGCAAGTGTAGCACAGTAGTAGGGACTGAGCAAGGGTTTGGGTTGAGGACTTTTTGTTCGTTGTGTATAATTATGGGTCAATATGGCTGAGAGAGAACCAACCATTTCGGTCCCAAGACGAGGCTTGAGGATAGCTCCTCCGGCAGGCGTACGCGACTTTGTCGTGGAAGCCCAAAGTGGTAACCAAGTTGACCCGCTTCGTGAGGAGCAAAAGGCCGAGCTCTGGATGGTGCTATTCTCTAAGGTGTTCAAAAGGCGTTACCCTAATCCGGAGGAGGGAAAAAAAATTATGAATGAGATTAGTCAGCCGCGACGAAAAGAGCTTTTGTCTCTCGCGGATGAGTTGACAGAGGAGATTGTTGGCAAGTGGAGAGAAATTAGTCCGGACAAAGAGATAGCAGTTATTCTTTTTGGGTCTGTTGCCACCGGGCTCGTGAAGGCCGCAGGCCACCTGGACCCGAGCAACATAGACCTCGCAGTAATCGGTAACATATCAGATACAGAGAAGGAAAGGCTTTTTGATGAAATAAGAGAAAAGCGGGACGAGGTTACGCAAAGAATTCGGGAAGGAATTCCGTTTGAAGTTCCGAACGGGGCAAACGCCGGTGTACACGTACAACACGTTGACAAGCTGAAAGCGAATAATTTTGATCCGGCTTTGGAGTATATAAAAAGCTGTGCAATGCCTCTTTATGACCCTGCGAATATTTGGGGAGAGATAAAGACTCGTGCACTTGGGCACGCGATAGATAAGGGTACTTTGCAGAAACTCAGAAAGGCAATGAGGCAAAAGAATGGAAAGGCGTGACCACTACCGTGCAAGGGTGAGTATGGCATTAGAAGATGTCTTTGTGGGCCGTGCGGCACCCGATGCATACGGGCTTTCAAGTGGACTTGGTGGTACAAAATATGAGAAATTGGTCGCTGTGCTTGGCATAGTCAAAGCCTGTATGCCGGAGTGTGTTAACGAGCGTATTTCAAGGTCGTTGGGCTATGACACTTCCGGGCTGCCCTATAGTCCCCGAGAATATTCGCTACGAGGGAAAATCGGGCAGGGCGGGTTTAATAAAGTTTATCTACTTGAGTCTTTGGTTGAAGGAAATCCCTCTTTCACCCTGAAGCTAAGCTGGTTCATTCGTGGGGACAGCAAAGCTTTACTGAATGAAGCTCGGCACCAGAGGGATGAATATGAAGAGCTACGTTCGGCTTTTGGTAAAAAAATCGTGCCTGAAGAGAACTTTTTCATTGCAGTAGGCATCAGGAAAGAAGGCCCGGTTATGTCATCCTTACAACTTTTCCAGACTGGCCCAATCCGCGATATATTTGTTGGGCTCAACCGAGAAGAGTTGATACAGAAGCTAACTCATAACCAACGCTTACTCGGGCAGGTCTCCAAATTTGTCGACGATGTCGCGTCGCAGGGCTTTGTTGAAAAAGAGATTGACTTGCTTGGTAAAGACAACTTGGTAGTTGTGGGGGAGGAAGGCAAAGAAGCACTTTTGTTACTGGACCCCCATTTCAGAATTCCACACTCCGGCGACAACAGAGAAGACGAAATCCGGACAAGGGTTGATTATCTGGCTCAGATAGCTCACGAGGCAATGTCCACCTTCACAGAAGGACCCATGGTTGTGACTAGGTAGGCCCTGGTGGTTTGGCGAGGAGCGAGCGCAGCAAACACGGCCTCCGCGTTTGCAGCGAGTTCTTTTTTCGGCTGGCTTACTTTTCCGATGGTAGTGTGAATGACAGGGGACTTTTTTTCGGTTTTGAGGAGCACATTGTTTGCCGAAAAACTCTTGGCATCTTTTGCGTCTTTCATAAGCGTCCCGCTTTTTGGGTTTGGCATAAGGCCTCTGGGCCCAAGCACTCTGGCGAATGGGACGAGCTTTGGCATCATGTCTGCGGTAGAAAGAAGCACGTCAAAGTCAACTTCTCCTTTTTCTAACTTTTTAATAGTGTTGTCATCCGCCAGTTCGACCACCTTGGTTTTGCCGGTAGAATGGGGAAAAGAAACTTTTGCAGAAAGACCTATTTTTTTAACCACAATGTGAAGCTCGACCGTGGCATCAAACTTCGTGTAGGACAAACTACCCAAGAGCTCAAGTGCTTCAGAGAGGGGGTAGAGCTTTTTACGGTCTACCAGTGCGATAGCATCCTGGTATTTTTTACCTCTCGCGCGACTCTTGCGGCGTTCCCTTGGGGCGAGACGGGAAGCGGGCTTGTCACCATCCTCCTCAGCCCTGGATACTATTTTTACTCGTTCCCCATCTTCTTTGCCGGGAACACGGGTAACCTCGTCGCTGTCAGATTTCGTTATTTTGGCCTTCTTTTCGCGAGCCGGCTCGCTTATGGTCTCTCCGATAAATGCGGTTTTTGTTTTTCCCATAAAAAATTAACTTTCGGCGACTTTTACCCCCATCGATCGCGCAGTTCCGGCAATTATCTTTTTTGCAGCCTCAAGGTCGTTGGTGTTCAGGTCGGGGAGCTTTTCTTTTGCAATATCTTCCAGGTCACCAGTGGAAAGCTCGCCAACCATCGTGCGGGGGACGTCGCCGGAGCCTTTTTCAATGTTGAGTTTTTTCTTGATCATCTCGGCCACGGGCGCCATTTTAATCTCAAAGTCAAAGGTTCGATCTTCGTAAATCGTTATAACAGCTGGCACCACGTTTCCCTTCATGTCTGCCGTTTTTTGGTTGTACTGGTTCACGAAGTCCATGATGTTAAGGCCGTGTTGGCCCAGTATGGGCCCGAGAGGTGGAGCGGGTGATGCTTCAGCTGCTTTGATAACGACTTTAACTGTGGTTTTTATGGGTTTTGCTGCCATTGCGACTTTCATCTCCCTCTGAAACGGGTCATGCCCGAGTGAGGTAGCATATTGTATCTTGTTGGCAAGTAATAATCAATATAATATCAACTTATGGGAGAAACACCGGAGGGGGATGCGCCGGAGTGGCGAAGCAGCATGGATGCGATAATAGATAGCCTTTCTGCGGTGTCTGATGGCCATAAAGATGAAAATGGCAATCTTCGCCCCGAACTCGTTCAACAAGAAATAAGAAACCAGTTGTCTAAAATAGGGATACAGTTGTATCTGTTTGACTTAAAAGGGGAGGAGGAGGCTCGGAAAGAGCTGTCTGTGCGGTCTGCCAAAAGGCTAATAGAGCTATACCCCGACCAAAGGGAATTTATGGCGGGGGTTTCTGAAGAAGCGGCACATACTGCCGGCATGGCCGATCTTTTTGCAAAAGAAAGTGAAAACGAGGACGAAAATCCCTAAACTTTTTGAACCTGGAGGAGGTCCAGCTCGACCGGCGTTTCCCTTCCGAATATAGAAACGAGGACTGTCACCCTTCCCTTTTCTTCGTCCACCTCGTTAATGGTCCCCAGGAAATCATTAAACGGCCCGTCAGTGATTTTAACCGCCTCGCCGGAGGACAACTTCGTTTTAAAGCGCTTTGCCGGGGTGCTTACGAACTTCTGGATATTGGCCACTTCACTTTCAGAGAGTGGAGTGGGCTGGTTTCCGACACCCACAAAGCCGGTGATCCCAGGGGTAGTCCTGACGGCGAGCCACGTATTGTCATCCACGATCATCTTTATGAGCAAATATCCGGGAAATATTTTTTCTTTAACCGTTTGCTTTTTGCCGGACCTGACCACTACGCGATCTTGTGTCGGAACAAGGAGCTCAAAAATGTTTTCCTGCAGACCCATGGTTTCGACTTTTTGCCTGAGGTTTTCGCTCACGCGCGCTTCGTGGCCACTTGCGGTGTGGACCACGTACCACTTGGCCTCCGGATTTTCCGTTTTGCCGATGAGGATGTGGCCCTTGAGCTTTTTGCCACTGGTCCCGTGCTCTTCAACCCCCGCATCTTGGGCACGCAGCTCAGCCGCTTGCTCAAGCGGCTTTTTGACGTCGTCGGTGTTTTTGCTTGCCATTTTTCTAAACGACCAATAATTCGAGCAGCTTTGCAAAACCAAAGTCAAGCCCGCCCAGGTATGCCCCCACCATTAAAGTGATAACCAGTACCGTAATGGTGAGCTTTACCACGTCGGAGAGCTTGGGCCAGATAACCTTTCCCATCTCAACCCTGACCTCTTTGAGATAAGTAACGATAGAGCCCATCAGGTGTTGATTGTAGCATAGCGGGGATATAATTTCACCATGAACCCTACTTGGGAATACGAAATGAACTTTTGGATGAGTGGACTGGTGGTTGCTGGGGCTGATGAGGTAGGGAGGGGAGCGCTTGCCGGACCGGTCGTCGCAGCAGCAGTGATTTTTACTGAAAATATCAAGCCTCAAATTACAAGTAACAAAAAGTTGATTATTAGAGATTCGAAAAAAATGACCAGATTACAGCGCGAAAAATCAGCCAAGTGGATTATGGGAAATACTCATGCATATGGCATTGGAAAAGCAAGTGTGGTGGAAATTAATACAAAAGGAGTCGTAAGGGCCACACATACGGCATTTCGCCGAGCATTAAGCCAAGTACACATTCAAATAGGGAGGCCAGTAGACCACTTATTGGTGGACGCATTTTACGTGCCACGCGTTCGAGGGCTTCCGAAGGGTAGGCAAACGCCAATTGTCAAAGGGGACAGCCTTTCGGTTTCTATAGCAGCCGCGTCGATAGTGGCAAAAGTCCACAGGGATGGACTTATGACGAAACTAGCCCGAAAGCACCCCCTCTACCACTGGCAGAAAAACGTGGGCTATGGGACAACCGAGCACAGGCAAGCGATACTAAGACACGGCGCGCTAAGCCAGCACAGAAAAACTTTTTGTCAGAAGAGTTGATTAGGCGGCTTCGCGCTTTTTCTCAACCTCAATCCTGTGCTTTTGATAATATTTCTGTTTTTTGCGGCGCTCGGACTTTTTTTCGTAACGCTCCTTTTCTCTGAGGTCAAGGAGAACTCCGGAGTCTATCACCTGCTGGCGAAAGCGGTCGATAAGCCTCTGGTCGCTCTCTCCTTTTTGTTTTTTGACGAAGACCATAAATTACCTCGCCCCCCTTCAGGGCTCCCAAAGTAAAACTGGTAAGTTATATCCTTCACCATGCTCTACCACCTCGTGGAGCATTATACCACACAAAAAAAATCCCCACATCGGGTGTTTGATGTGGGGATGGTTGTTTCAAAAACTAAACGTTGCCACTTCCTGCCACACCTCTCCCTTCTTGGCCCTCTTGAAAAGTGTGATAGAGCAGACAGTGAACAAAAACCTTGGACTGGATATTCGGTCGCGTTTTAAGTTGTTCAAGCCCTCGCGCTCCCCCTTGTCCACACACTTGGCGATTGTGATGTGGGGGACGTAAGGAAAAGCCTTGTCCGTATATTTAAAGTAGCCAAGTGTTGGTATGAGCACGCCCCGCAAGTGCTAAAAGTATTGATTGCCACGATGGGAATCGAGCCTCAAGTGTGCTATCGGGCACTTTTCGTGCTCGAAAAAATCAAACTTTGAGATGACAATTTTGCCTTGATTTAGGGACTTTGTTCCTTTCCCCAGACTTGCCACCAAGATGCTTTCTTCATGCCTTGTGATAAAAGGGGAGATCAAAGTGATGTGCGGTGGCGCATTGAAGCTTTGCTCCACAAAGCGCCTTTCAGAAAATTCTAAGACAATTTGTGCCGCCGTCTCTGGCAATACGCTTGCCATAAAATATTGATCTGACATGGCTATATTTTACTCCCAATTGTTAATGAATGTTCCAGTAGTTTACCATTTGAAACAAAAAAACCCCAACTGAGGACGTGTCAGCCCGACAGATTGTCTGAGGCAATTAGGTCGTGGACATAGGCGCCGTTTCCGGCCAATGACCCGTCCTCCGCGAGCTTGCTAGCCAAATAAAGCCAGGCAATGGCATTTTTGACAGTCAAGACGTCGCGGGGAACGCTTTTTTCAGCTTCGTCGCTCATTCTCATATATAGCCCTTTTTGAGTTAATAGATTAAACATGTGCCGCGACACGGCCTGCGTATCTCCCGGCTGGACGACGTGGCCTCCGGCTCCTTCTTTTACTTGTAGCTCCGCTCCGGTGCCGCCGTAAACGATTGTGGGGATGCCCTTCATCAAGGCCTCGCTTATCTTTACCTCAAACCCTTCTTTGTGCGAGAGCTGAAGGGCAATGGTTGCGCGCCTCAGGAGTGTATTCAGAAGCTGGTCGTAGTGGGGAAGTCTAATGATTTTTATCTCGGAGCTAAGGTGCGCGAATCGGCTGGAGTTAATAAGATTTATGGTTGCGGTATAAATGGGCAGTCCGTCCGGGTCATCCACCGAGGCGTTTCCGGCTATGACCAGCTGGGGCAAAGGCCTGTCGGTTTTTGAAAGCTCTCCACACAAAAGCCCAAAAGCTTCGACTGTGTCTGGGATGCCTTTTGACGGGTCAAAGCGGGCGATTTGGACGATAAAAGGGCGGGTGTGATCCAGGGGGGCTTGGCCGGAGTCTGTTAGAAACTTGTTCACAAATCTCATGTAATAGTTCTGCTGGCCATTTGGCAGGTTTTTGTTTAGCCCGTCCAGAGGATCGGTCGTTGCCCCCATGTAAACAAGCTTTTTTCGGTCGACGTTTTTAGGGACGAACTCTTTTTTGGGGTGCGCGATAAAGAGGTCGTGCCCTTTGATATTTTCGCTTACAAACTGCCAGGAAGTATTTGACGCCGTGCCCCTTTTGTCCGCTAAACTCGCAATTAGCTGGATGTGGGAACGGTAGATAATTTTGGCCTTGGGGTTTGTTTTTTTAACGTGTGGCACAAGTCCGGAGGGCTGGGGATCGTCTATGACCACTACGTCGCTTTCCTCAAATGACCGCCGAAGCCTCCTCGCATTCTTCGCACTCCAGGAAGAAAACAGTTCACGGTCTTCCTTGGTCAGGTGTATTTCACTGTCTCCGTTGACGTCCTGGAATACGTTGTGGAATTTTATTTTGGTGATGTCAAAAACGGCAGGGTCTTCTGTCATGACGTACCAGCTTGACTTTACCCCGAGGCGCTTGTAAAGCCTCATCAGGGCGTGGCGCATAAGGGCGACGCCGCCGCCTTGGGGCGTTGCAGAGTAAAAGTTTACCCGCTTGCCCAGAAAGCGGTCGGCGAGCGATATAAGCGTTTGGAACTCTGAAGGGGGAGTGAGCTCTTCATAGCTTGATAGGCTTGCAAGAGGAAAAACGTTGACTTTACTGTTTTTTTTGACCTGGGCGGGGTGGGCGTGATATTCGTCGAAATAAGAGGCGACTATGAGGGCATTTTTTCGTGCGTGGGTTTTGGGGTCTTGTTCCTCGCCATTGGTGGAAATAGGGACGATGTCAGTGGCTAACCAAAGCTTGTCGAAAAGCCGCTCTCTATGTGAGTTGCCTGAAACTCCGGCAGCCACAAACTTTGAGCCTTTTTGTCGCTCGTAGTTGGAGAGCCACGAAACGATGGTTGACGAAATGTCGGTGCCAATGGAGACAAATTCGTCGAGCTCGAAAGTTTTGCGGTCTAAAGTGCAGGCTATGTGTGCCCCGCCCGAGTTAACATGAATGCCTGCATAGACTGCTTTGGGGGTTTCAACTTTCATAAATTAGTCTGAATTCCTCATGTAGGCCCGGTCCGTGTCTTTGGTTAAATCTTGCTATTGATTCTGCCATTATTTTGTCTCCTGGAGTGATTAACTCAGAAGATTCAATTTGGCGCCAATACACGTTGCCGTCATTACGATCAATTACCTCCGGGGTAGATTCTCCGCTGAAATACACTCGCTTCTCGCCGTTTTCAGCGGTCCTTCTTATGTTAAGCTCCATCCTCCTGTAATTGCTATCATTCTCGGGGTTTTCATTGGGATTAACCATATTTCCCGAGAAGGTATCGTATGTAATAAAAATACGTTCATTTGGCTGGTTTGGGGGAGGCGGTGGAATCTCTGCGGACTTTATACCTTCCAAGTCTGCAAACGGTTCCTTTTGTACGAATACCGTTGCCAGCCTTAGCAAATTTTTGCCTATAGTGTCGTATTGATCGGGTGTAAATTGGGATTCTGCTGAGCTGTCCGGCGAGGTCATAGGCTAACTATATACACGTTTATCAGGGGATTGCAAGTTTTAGATACTCGCTCACAAATTGTATGGTTTCTTCACTTGGGGGGCCCAGATCGACCGATGCGCGCTCATATTTCCCTGTCGCTGTTTCCAGCACTCCACCGGTTTCTGAAACTTCATTGCTAAGTTTTAAGTTCGAGGAGCGAAGAAAGGAGTCGAGCTTGTGGGCCATCATTTCATGAGATGGAAACCGGTTGTCGTGGACGTTTTGTTTGCTAAGACCTGAGAGGATAATGTATTCGGTTCTGTCGTATTTAAGTGCCGAAAAATACACAAGCATTGACCCCTTCAGTGGAAAAAGTGGCGAGTCTGTAGGGAATATTATGCGAGAGACGGGAGACGGGAGATGGGAGACGGGAGATGATCCTCTTTCTTTCATGGTCGAGCAGTTATGCTACCACATGACCTCGACATTTGCTCGCTGTGGTGCTATAGTGTGCGCAAATGGGTGCGGAGACTAAAATGGAGTCCGGGTTGGGCAATGTGTTTGATGGTACGGCAGTGACTAAGGAAGATGAACGCTTTCTGGAGCGCGAGATATCTTCCGCGCTTGAGCGCATGAAGCATCTACCCGGTGAGAGAGGGTTGACTGAGAAACCGGTTGTCCTTTTAAAAAACCCTCAGAGTGAAGGTTTTTTCGCAGCACAGCCTACCGTGTGGCGAGGTCCTAACAAGGGGCGGGACTTGAAGGTTCGCAATGTCAAGGTTCTGGAGGAAATAGATAGTCAGTACGGCCTGGTTGAGATAGTCAGGAACCACCAGGGGGGGGCGCTCGAATTGCTCCTATCGGATTCCGTTTCCCCATTTGTCCCTCGTCCGGAGGTGCTCGGATTAATGGGGGAGTTTGAGGAGGAGCTACAGGGTGAAAGGTTGGACACGAAAAAGGGGGGTAAGGCTTTTTTGCAGCTTTATAACCTTTTTCGCAGGGGGGACCTTGAGGCAGTAGAGGAAACGCTTAACGCCATGGAAGAACAGGAAGATGTCTTACTTCTAATCTTGACTCGGCAGGCACAAGATTTGAAAGTAAGAAGGGATACCTGGAGCGACAATGAGACTTTTCTCTCCAGAATGAGGGATTTGGTTGGGAAGATACGAGCCTAGTTGGGAACATTAGCTTTAATTTATCATTTCCAAGCTTAAAACCCCGCGAGGCGTCGCGAGAGATGAAGCTTTCCCAAGCGGAGTGAGGCAAGCTGCAGGCTTGAAATGACAAAACCGACGCTGTGAGGTCGTGGGAGGCTAACCATTACAAGGCTTTCCGCTGTGCAGGCCCGGAGGGAATCGAACCCCCGTCACGAGTTTTGGAGACTCGGGTCCTACCACTGAACGACGGGCCTTGGCTGGTGGAATTATACCAAAGTTAGCTGCCGGGAGGATAGGGGATGTGCCTGGAGAGGTTTAGCTGCTTTTGCCCCTCAGGGATTTCATTGTTTTGGCGTGCTGCTTCATTGGCCATTGTTAGTCGCTGCAGAGCTGCATTGTCACCATCTTCGTGCGCCTTTGCGAGGTCCTGTGAGCAGTGATAGGCAGAGCAAACTCCGGGCCTGAGAAATGCGGCGTCAATTTTGACGAATTTGCACCCACTGCACGAAATTTGGTGCTCGCATTTTTCACCGATTTCTGAAAAGACACCACCCTTGTCGTCCAAGACATGGAGGGCCTCGCAGCAACCGGTGCAAAGACTGTCCGAGTTTGCACTCACTCGGCAAGTAGTCTTTTCATCTCCACCCGGAGCAACCTCGACCATTCCATGTATATTGGCAACACTAGAATCGGGCCTATATGTGGCGATGTTTTCTTTCACTTAAGGCTTGTTGTTTCCTTGTGCACAGTGTGTTTATGGCAAGCATTACAAAACTTTCTTATTTTTAGCTTCGTATTACTTGGGTCCTTTTGCTGCATGTTCACCTTGTTGCGTGTAGTCACGTAATTTCTGGACTTGCAGTCCTCGCAAGTCAAGCCTACCACTTCGTTGTTTGTTTTTGCCATTTGGGTATTTTAGCAGTAAAACGAAAAAAAATCACCCCAGGCTCTGTTGTGTCGAGGCTGGGGTGATTTTTTGGTGGACGCCATGGTCCACCTCCTTTCGTTAATTAACGATGTAGAAATATAGGACATATGGAGCGAAATGTCAAGCTATAGGGTGAATTATCTTCTGAGCCTGAGAGTGGATTCGAACCACCGACCCCCATCTTACCAAGATGGTGCTCTGCCCCTGAGCTACCCAGGCAATTTACTACTACCCAAACAAGTGATGAGAGTATAGCAAATTTGCTACCATGAAGTATGCGACAAAAAAGCTTTCGAGCCATTTTATTTCTCACGGTATTTTTTTTGCTAATTGTCATCGTCTTTATTGTCCCGATATCTCATTCGACCGACAAACCGCAAAGCTTGGCCGGTAAAATCGTAGAGGTGGCAACACGGGTAGACGACGCCGTACGCCCGAGGCGCGTGAGCCTAATACTCGGTGGAGACGTGATGGTTGGACGAACGGTAATGATAACGGCACTCGAGCGCGGGAGCGTCACCTACCCATTTGAAAAAATTGCAAGTACCCTGTCAAGCGCGGATATCACATTTGTTAACCTGGAAAACCCGCTGGTTGCGGGTTGCCTTCCGGACTTGACGCGGGTGAGCTTGGTGTTTTGTGCGACTCCCGAGTTTACAGAAGCGCTAACTTTCGCTGGAGTAGATATTGTGAACCTTGCCAACAACCATTCTCTCAACTACGGAATTAGCGGGCTTGAGGAAACTAAAGAGCACCTGGCCGGTGCTGGGATAAGATATGTGGGGAGCGATCGACTAGAGGTGATTGAGGTCGAAAGGACAAAGTTTGGATTTCTAGGGTTTGACAGGTCGCAGCAGATAAAGCCAGAGTTGACCCTGGAGGAGCGCGCTCTGATTTCTGAAAGCGCGGAAAAGGTGGATGTGTTGGTGGTTGCCATGCACTGGGGAGTGGAGTACCAAGCCGAGCCTTTGGATGGGGTAGTGGCTTTGGCAAGAGAGCTCTCAAGCTTGGGCGTAGACGTTATCGTTGGCCACCATCCACACTGGGTACAGACCGTAGGGGAGGTTAACGGTACAAAAGTTTATTACTCGCTTGGAAACCTCGTCTTTGACCAAATGCAGTCAATTGAAACCAGAAGCGGGCTTTTGGCCAAGCTGACTTTTGAAAATGGAGAGCTAGTCGAGGAGGAACTAATTAAAACTTTCATGGAAGAGTGGGCAAGGCCGGAAGTGGTTAGGTGAGGGTGTGCTGGGAGTAGGACTCGAACCTACGTAGGCCTTACGGCCGCGAGTTTTACAGACTCGTGCGTTTGACCACTCCGCCATCCCAGCATACGGTCGTTCCGGTTACACCGGAATGCGTTTGACCACTCCCGTACTCAAAATTGCGCTCTGCGCTTATCTGACGCTTTTGTTTGTGAGCCGACGAGTGGGTTCGAACCACTGACCTACTGTTTACAAAACAGTTGCTCTGCCACTGAGCTACGTCGGCAGCTGTGAAATTATAACAAAATGGGACATTTAAGGCACTAAAAACCCCGCAGGGTCAAGCAAACTTCCTGGTAAGAACCAGGTGGGTAGGCTGTCTCGAACCCCACGGGGAACGAGAACTCCGCCCGACATCCCGAATAATCGGGACACCCTAATTAAATCAAATAGTCAGGAAGTTTTTAAAACTCAACCGCTATTTGCGGGGTTCCACTAATTATACCACGAAAATCAAGAGCTATATGAGGCTTCCTCCCGGGACGAGTAAGTTCATGAAAAACCTGACTACCGGCCCTATCAGCTGAGAAACCGGGCTTGCGCCAAAAAATGGAAAGATAAGGAACAGAAGTAAAAAAAGCCCGTACCTGTTTAAAAACGCATCAACCTTCACCGCATCCTCTCGTGGTAACAAGCCGACCAGGACTTTTCCTCCATCCAGCGGGTGAATGGGTATGAGGTTAAAGACAGCCAAGACAACGTTTAAAAGCAGAAACGGTGTAAAAATAGTTATAAGTGGCGAGGATGCCCCACCGGTAAGGTGCAGCACCAGCGACAAAGTTATTGCAAGCGCAATGTTTGAAAGCGGTCCGGCAAAGCTTATAATCGCTGCATCACGCCTCGGATTTTCCAGGTTGAAAGGGTCAAATTGGACTGGTCTTCCCCAGCCGAAACCAACGAAAATAAGCAAAATTGTTCCAATAGGATCGAGGTGAGCCAGGGGATTTAGAGTAAGCCGGCCTTGTAGCCTGGGGGTTGGGTCGCCAAGCTTGTCTGCTGCATAGGCGTGTGCAAATTCGTGAATGGTAATTGCTAGCAGTAGCGAAGCTAATACTATGACGAACGAGAGTGGGTTGTCGGTTAATAATTTGAGCATGAATGTTGCTTATGACCCGGTCTTGAGTGTGCCTTGCAGGGCCGTTTGTAACAAAACTAGAATACATTCTAACATTGATGTACAATATGCGCATGGCAGTTTGTGAAATATGCGGGAAACACGCAGTGGTCGGCCGCTCCAGAAGCCACAGGCGAGGAGTGGCTGGTAAGCGGTGGAAAAATCGTGTGACACCCACGCCGCGAATGTTCCGAGCCAATATTCAAAAAATAACCGTCGAAGAGGGCAGTACTTCTCGCCAGGCACAGCTTTGTGCGAAGTGCATAAAGCGTAGAAAGTTTGATGCGGAGCGCGCTGCCTACACTTAGCTCAATTTTGCCTGTGGATAACCGGCAATAAATTGTTTCCAGGAAACAGGATCTTTCCCGTCGAGCTGTACTGTGTCAAGTACTAGTCTTTCTTCGTTGGCGTTTACTTTTAAGAGTTTCAAGCGTTTTTTACTGTTGCCAATTTGAATTTCTGTCCATGCTCCTGGCCAGGGGTACATCGCTCTAATGAACTGATTTATCGAAGTGGGCGTGACTGGTACGAAGCAATCTTTAATGAATTGAAGAGCCCATTTTTCATTTACCTTCTCTCCTTTTAACGCTTTACTCAAATAAAGCGGTGGCACATAGCCATCCTGCTTTTTAATAAGACTTACATAAGTCGCTTTTTTATGGTTCTGCGGCTTAAGTGCTATCTTGCCGGTTGTGTAAGCGGGCAACATTTCAATTAGGGCCTCAGTGGCGCGTTGAAATAGCCTGGATCTCAATGTTTCCGTGGTATCATCCTTCAAAATATCGTCCTTAAATTGGGATATTATTGGCCCGTGGTCCATTTGCTCATCCATCTTTATAAAAGTTACATGAGCCTGTGTTTTTCCGGTTGCTATCGTGGCCTGAACTGGGGATGCACCCCTGAACTCCGGAAGCTTTGACGGGTGAATGTTGATAATGCCGTAAGGGAACGCATTGATCACCGATTGTGGGATGATGCGGCCATGGGCTGCTACGACACCGAGGTCGGCTTGCGGGATTTGACCGTAATCGTGGGCTATGGGAACATTTCGTTTATAGGCCCAGTTGTCAATTGCACTTCTTTCAATTTTGCCTTTTCGCCCGGCCGGCTTTGGTGGCTGGGTCACCACCCCCACAAGATCTCTGAGTTTTCCTTTGTAGTATGTGTTGTGCAGTTTTTGAGCAATGGGCACCACATACTCCGGAGTTCCAAAGAATATAATTTTCAAACTAGCTCCACCTCCTCCCAACCCTCTGCCTCGTATTTGTATAGCTTAGAGGACTGCTCCAGGATGTGGTCTACAAAAATGACGCCCTCCAGGTGGTCTAGTTCATGCTGGACTATATAGGCCAGAAACCCCGTAAATTTTTCAGTTTTTTTGATGCCTTTTTCGTTTAGGTAGGCGATAGTTATCTCATTAGCCCTGTCGACCGGGCCATAGAAGTGGGGAAGTGAGAGGCAGCCCTCGAGTGGAGTATTCTTTGTGAATTTTATTTTTTTAGCCTTTCCTACCTTGAGCACCTTCGGGTTAATCACCGTGCGCTTCTCCCCCTCGTGGTTCATAATGAATATACGGTAGTTTTTACCTATTTGCGGGGCAGCCAGACCTATGCCTTCGGGGTCGTTTTGGGACTCGAGCGTTTCCCACATATCCGAAACCAACTTCCGGGTCTTTTTGTCGATATTTTTGACCTCGCGAGATTTTTTTCTGAGAATTGGGTTTTTGACGTTAAGTATTTTGTGCTTCATGGCCAGATTATACCCTAATTGTCTAAGTCATCGAGCAGTCTCAGTGCGTTTTGGTAGTCCGGCTTAAGCCTGAGGGCCTTGAGCGTGCTTTCTATGGCTTTTTGTTTGTCTCCGGCGTTCGCGTAAAAGAGACCAAGGCGGTAATGGACACCCGGGTCTGTCGGTGCCAGGGCCATTAGTGCGTTGAGCGTTTCCAGCGTGTCATCCCTGTGTCTTGGATACTTATCTGACAATTGGGACAATAATAGGGCGCGCTCCCTGAGGATGTTTGTATTTTTGGGGGACAGCTCAAGCGCTCGATTTGATGCCTGGTATGAGACTTCCGGATTTTGCTCGACGGTTGCTCTGGCAAATGCGCTATGATAAGTGGCTTCATTCGGTGAGAGGGCAATAGCCTCGTTTATGCGCCCCGACGCATACAAATAGTCTGCGACCCAAAACCGGACGGAAGTGGCGAGCAACCAGCTGGCCGCGAGGGCCGCAAGTAACGCTCCCAGCCGTGGAGGTATTAATAGCTGAGTTTTTTTACGTGCCGCTCCCTGTGTTAGGACAAATGCGGGTAGCAAGAAAAAGAGTAGGTTAGTCGCAACGACCGAAAAGCCGAAAAAGTTTGTAATTAACAAGCTTGTGTAACCTGCAAGCGTAGCGACACGAATGTAGCAAGTGGCGCGGGACTCTCGGACTATTGTGTATAACGCTGCTCCAATTAATAGAATGTATGCGCTGAAACCGGCAACTCCGGTAGTGGAGAGATAATTAAGGTACTCATTGTGGGCTTTGTTATAGACAAAGTTCCACTCGCTGGTTAAGTTGTGCTCTACTGGCCTACCCTCAAAATATGAGTAGGCAAATGTTTCTACTCCAGAGCCAAGCAGAGGGTATTTTTGCCATACGTTCAAGGCTCCTTGCCACACTATACGACGAATGGTTCCTGACTCGGTGCCACCCGTTTCCAGGCTGGTGGCTGCCGTGGTCTGTGGTGCCCGGGCGAAACGGGACAGGTTTCCAGCCGGCCAGCCAATAATGATACTGGTCAAGACGGAAAGGGACGCGAGGGCTAAAAATGTTTTTTTGACTTCGAGTTTTGACCTCAAGGCATGGCCCCAAAAAATGACATAAGCTCCTCCAAGCCCCAAGGCACCCGAGCGCGATTTTGTAAATAGTAGTGCCGAAAATAAAATGAGAGAAAGGAGGAGATACCAAAGTTTATTTACGAATTTCAGCCTAGCGCTTGTGAGAGAAACCCACGCGTAAGGCATAATTGCCACCATCCACGCTGCCATCCAGTTTGGTTGACCGAAGGTGGCGAATACCCGCTCACGTACATCTTGCACAAAACAGTCTGCGTTTGCTTCACCACGCAATATTATGCAGCTGGGGGAGAGTCCAAAGCGCTCAGTCACCCCCCAAATGGCGATAATAGTCGCCGTTCCCAGAAGGAGTTTTACCGCCTTTTGGGTGGCGGCCTTGTCCATGAATGTTACAAATCCCCAGTATAGAATTGCGTACGAAGTGATTGACAGAAGCCCACCGTTAAAGCGGCCATAGTAGCCGAAAATAGATGTGCGGGTGTCAATGGAGGTCATCGTTGAAATGGCGAGAGCCATTAAAAACAAAATTAAGGGTTTGTCAATCGCAGTGCGCCTTATGGTTACTGCATTTTTTCGGTAAACATCTATTGCCCATAAGAAAAGCACAACAGCTGTGACGATATAGACAAACACCATTTTGTTAAGCTCGAAGAGCTCCGATGTCCTCTTGAAAAATATCAGAGGTGTTAAAGAAAGCAGGAGATAAAATACATTTTGAACGATAATTCTAATACCAACTTCCCTCATTGTATGATAGTGTAGCTCAATTATGATTAATCGGCTGTTTGGAATATTTAGTCACGACATAGGAATTGACCTGGGAACAGCCAATACGTTGGTGTACGTCAGAGGGAAGGGTATAGTTATTCGTGAGTCGTCAACTGTTGCCAGAAACAAAAAAACAAAGGAAATTTTGGCTATTGGTACTTCGGCAAAAAAGATGGAAGGCCGTACTCCCGCGGCTATTGAAGCTGTGCGGCCACTCCGAGACGGAGTAATTGCGGACTTTGATGCAACTGCTGCGATGCTTACTCACTATATAAAAAAGGTTCACGAGTCCGGGGCTCTTATCCCCAAAATTCCTCGGCCGAAAATTGTCATCGGAATTCCCTCCGGCGTCACAGAGGTTGAAAGAAGGGCGGTGGCAGACGCTGCAATGGATGCGGGGGCGAGGGCGGCTTATCTGATTGAGGAGCCGATGGCCGCAGCAATTGGAGCCGAGATTGCGGTGGAAAATCCGCAAGGCCGGTTTGTGGTCGACATAGGCGGTGGCACTACTGAGATTGCTGTAATTTCACTGGGCGGGATTGTGCTCGGGCGCTCGATACGGGTGGCCGGGGATGAGCTGGATGAGGCAATCATCAAATATGTTCGCTTAAAGTACGCGGTTCTTCTTGGGCAGCCTACAGCCGAAATGGTAAAAATTTCTATTGGTAGCACCGTTCCTTGGAAAAAAGAGAAATATGCGGTTGTCCGAGGGAGAGATCTCGAGACCGGGTTGCCGAAGTCGCTAAAGCTGTTTGGGTCTGAAGTGCGCGAGGCGCTGCTACCTATTTTGAAGGGCATTATTGACAACATCAAAGACACACTGGAAGAAGCCCCGCCAGAGCTTGTGAGCGACGTGATGCAGGAAGGGATTGTACTTGCGGGGGGAGGAGCGCTTATTCATGGCATTGACCAGTCTATTACCGAGGCGACAAAAACCAATGTTTACGTTGCCGAAGACGCGATTACTTGTGTAGCTCGTGGCTGCGGAATGGTTTTGGAAAACCCTGGCCTTCTCAAAAAAATTCAGGTAACCAATGGGTTGAGGTAGATATTATAATGGTGTGCTATGGAGAGTTATTCTGACGCTCGAGTCCAATCTTGGCTTTCCTGGTTCTTGAAAGGAGTTTTAGTGCTTGGAGCTCTCATTTTGGTCGCGCGCCTTATCGAGCTTCAGGTTATCAAAGGGGAATACTTCAGAGATTTGGCGGAAGGGAACCGCATCCGCAAAGTCCCCATTGAGGCTCCTCGTGGCCTTATACTCGCGCGCGGTGGAGAGGTTATGGTGGACAATTCCAAGGTGTACAAAACTGTAGAGTTTTCGCCATCTGAAGGCGTCAAAAAAGTTGAGACTAATCGCGAGTCCTCCGATACGATTGTCGAGCCTGCCCGCATATATCCATTTGGCGAAATGCTAGCCCATGTCACCGGCTACATTAGTGAGGTCAATGAAGAGGAGGTGGGCAAGGTTCATTCGGGCTGTACCGACAAGGGGACGCGCCCATTAGGTACTCCTATTGGCAGAGTGGGGCTTGAGAGACAGTACGACTGTAAACTCCGGGGCATTAACGGTGAGGAGTTTGTCGAGGTGGATACGTTTGGGAACAAAATCAGAACTCTTGGCGCGCGGCCACCCCAGGCTGGAGAGGATATTAGAACGACTATTGATATTGGCTTTCAGAAAAAGGCTTTCGAGGCCCTCGGAGACAAAAATGGCGCGATAATAGTGAGTGACGAAACGGGGGAAATATTAGCGCTTGTGTCCGGCCCGAGCTTCGACCCGGCTCGGGTGGCTGATTATCTAAATAGTCCTAGCCAGCCGCTTCTGAACAGGGCCATCGGTGGAGCTTACCATCCTGGATCTGTCTACAAGCTTGTGGGGGCATCAGCCGCTCTTGAGGAAGGGGCGATAGATAGCAAGTTTGAATATAACGACAAGGGGTACGTGACCGTGAATGGGTTTACATATACTAACTGGTACTTTACACAGTACGGGGGTATCGAGGGCTTGATAGGGGTAAAACGGGCACTTGCGCGCTCAACAGATACATTTTTTTATGAAGTGGGGGGGAAGTTGGGAGTGGATAAGCTTTTAGCTTGGTCCGAGCGCTTCGGGCTTGGTCGGTCTACAGGCATTGACCTGCCGGGCGAGATTGCGGGGCTTCTGTCCAGCCCGTCCTGGAAAAAGGCGGTAAAAGGGGAGCGCTGGTTTTTGGGTGATACTTTTAATATTTCCATCGGGCAGGGGGATATGGCGGTGACACCTATTCAAGTACACGCATGGACAGCTGCGTTTGCGAATGGCGGGAAGCTGTGCAAACCGCATCTATTGCGAGATGCCGGCGCTTGCAGTGAGGTCGGTGTTTCGACGGATACGATAAAAATAGTAAACCAAGGCCTGGTGGATGCGTGTAATCCGGGAGGGACGGGAGTGGCGTTTTTCGAGTATGAACCGGAAGTTGCTTGCAAAACGGGGACGGCTGAGACGTTTGAGGAAGGCGTGACGCATGCTTGGTTTACCGTTTTTGCACCGGCCGATAATCCGGAAATTGTGGTGACGGTTCTCTTGGAAAAAGGGGGCAGTGGATCAGAAGACGCGGCCCCGCTCGCGCGCGAAATACTCGACTTATGGAGCCTCCGAAAAAACCCTTGAATTGTGCTGTCTCCTGCGTCCCAGAGCTGACTTTTTGTACCAATGAATTAATTCATTGGTACGCGCATTTCTCAAATGAATTCAAGATAGGTATTATTAGCTGGTGCAAAAGTTAAATATTAATAGCCATAAATACCCGCCCATATTGAAAAATTACTCGGGTATGCCGGAGGTTTTGTATGCAACAGGAGACTTGTCAATTTTTGATATGCCGGCGCTAGCCATAGTGGGCACGCGTGCGCCCAGTGAATACGGCAAAAAGATTACGAAAGGGTACGCACACTTTTTGTCCAAAAGTGGGGTAGTGGTCGTTTCCGGATTGGCACGGGGCGTTGATACAATTGCACACCACGAAGCTCTTGCAGCGGGGGGCAAGACCATTGCGGTCTTGGGAAGCGGACTTGACGTTGTTTACCCGTCGGAAAACAAGAATCTTTTTGAAGAAATTGTCAAAAGTGGAATTGTTATCACCGAACACCCACCCGGCACAAAGCCACTTCCGAATCATTTTCTAGCCAGAAACAGGATAATTTCAGGGCTATCTCAAGGAGTTTTGGTAGTTGAGGGGAGGCAGAGAAGTGGAACCCTTTCAACCGCGGCACACGCTGCAGACCAAGGAAAAGAGGTCTTCGCAGTCCCGGGTGCTGTGGACAATCCAAACTCTTTTGCGCCAAATTATTTAATTGACCAAGGCGCGCGCATAGTACGCCACCCCAAGGATATCCTTGACACTTTCTTGTAGACTATGTTTCGCTAGTCATATGAACTTAATAATCGTTGAGTCACCAACAAAGGCCAGGACCCTTGGGCGTTTTTTGGGGGGAGACTATTCGGTTGAAGCAACCATCGGGCATATTAAAGACTTGCCCAAAAGTAAACTCGGAGTGGACTTTGAAAACAATTTCACACCCGATTATGTAGATGTCCCACGCCAGGAAAAAACTATTAAAAACCTCAAAAGGGCTGCCAAAAAGGCGGAGCGTATTTTTTTGGCGACAGACCCCGATCGCGAGGGGGAGGCCATAAGTGCGCATGTTCAAGAAATTTTACTCGCCGACGGCTTTTCTGAAAGCAATATCAAGCGGATAGTATTTCATGAAATTACCCAGTCTGCCGTGGAGCACGCAATAAGCGAGCCTCGCGAAGTGGACGGTTGCCTTGTCGATGCGCAGGTCGCAAGGCGGGTACTGGACCGATTGGTCGGATATACGCTTTCCCCGGTCCTTTGGAAAAAAGTGCGCCGCGGGCTCTCTGCCGGACGTGTGCAGACTGTCGCGGTGCGCTTAATAGTCGAGCGGGAGCGCGAAATTGAGGCTTTCAGGCCGGTTGAATACTGGGAAATAGCAAGCGAAGTGCGAAAAGGAGAGCCGTTTTTGGTGAGCCTGGCTAAGGTAGCGGGCAAAAAGGCCGAGGTCAAAGATGAAAAACAGGCGGAAGAAATCGTTTCTGGCCTTGAAAGCGAAAAACACGTTGTCTCGCGGGTAGTCAAAAAGCAAGTGAAAAAGCGTCCCTATGCCCCGTTTACGACGTCAACTATGACCCAGGCCGCTGCCATAGCTTTTGGCTGGAGCGCAAAGCGTACCATGAGTGTGGCCCAGAAACTTTATGAAGAAGGCTTTATTACATATCACAGGACGGACTCGACATTTTTGTCCCGCCAGGCACTTGGCATGGCTCGGGGACACATTAAAAAAGAACTGGGCAAAGATTATTTACCGGAAAAGCCAAGGATGTACAAAACTAAATCAAAAAGCGCGCAAGAAGCCCACGAAGCCGTCCGCCCTACGAATGTAGGCAGTTCTGGCCCGGAGGAAGCATCGCAGAGGAAACTGTACCGGCTGATTTGGAGCAGGTTCATGGCAAGCCAAATGGCCGACGCCATTTATGACAGGACAAGCATTGAAGTGTCGGCGGGGAAGTATTTGCTCAAAACAGCGGGGCAAATAGTGAAGTTTGACGGATGGCGAAAAGTGCTTCCGGGCAAGGCCGGAGAAGTGCCAGTCATTCCCGATGTTTCCGAGGGAGACGTGCTCGAGCTTGTTAAAGTGCATTCAGAGCAAAAGTTCACGTCTCCTCCGCCGCGTTATAATGAAGCGTCTATCATTAAAACCCTTGAAAAGCTTGGTATCGGCAGGCCGTCTACATACGCGCCGACCATTTCGACCATTCAAACTCGCGGGTATGTTGAGAAAAAAGATGGCCGTTTTTTTGCAACGGCAGTTGGCATGACCACTACTGACTTTTTGGTCGAGCACTTCCCAAAAGTATTCGACTACGAGTTTACGGCAAAAATGGAGAATGACCTTGACAATGTGGCTGAGGGAAAGCTTGAGTGGCGAGATAACATCAAGGACTTTTGGGGGCCATTCAGCAAGAAAAGCGAAGACGTTACTCGAAAAGCCGAACGTGTTAAAATACCCGTGGAAAAGCTCGACAAAAAGTGTCCAAAGTGCGGTACCGGGGAGCTGGTCATTAGGACGGGGAGATTTGGAAAATTTATCAGTTGTTCGACTTTCCCAGAGTGCGATTATACCGAAAAGTATGATGAGAAAGTTGACATAATATGTCCTAAGTGCGGGAAAGGCGACGTGGTGGTCAAAAAAACAAAAAAGGGGAGGACTTTTTACGGTTGCTCCCGCTACCCGGACTGCGATTATGCAGCTTGGAGAAAGCCGAAAAAAGGTGGCTCACAAAAAAATCGCAGGTAAGGCGTTTCGATGCGAGTTGTTGCAAGGGATGAAGCTTTCTCGGGAGCTGGCGGGCATGAACTTGTCGCTCAACTATTACACGCAGTGGTATTGGAAAATTGACCTTCATAACCTTATAGCGGAAGAGAGACTGACCCGAGCAGGTATCTTAGAAGGCAATCCGCCGGGTACCGAGCGTCGACAATCTGCTAAAATCTCCTCATGGCGCGGAGTGTACAAAGCTTAATAGAGAAAGAAGTCGCAAGGCAGCGGGACAGCCTTATTATGATCCCTTCCGAGAATTATACATCCTTGAAAGTTCGCGAAGCCGTGGGGAGCCCCTTAATGCACAAGTACTCCGAGGGGTACCCGTGGGAGAGGTATTACCAAGGGAACGAATATATCGATGAGCTTGAGGACTTGGCGCGCGAGAAAGCTAAAAAGCTTTTTGATGTGGTGCATGTTAACGTCCAGCCGTATTCCGGAAGCCCCGCAAACGCGGCTGTCTTTATGGCCCTTCTTTCACCGGGCGACACCATAATGGGGATGAGCCTCTCGGCTGGTGGTCATTTGACCCACGGCCATCCGAACATTACTTTTTCCGGCAAATTTTATAACTCGGTTCAATACGGTGTCGGAGGGGACGGCAGGATTGACTATGAACGCCTGCTTTCCTTGGCCCGCGAGGTAAGACCAAAGATGATTATTGCCGGAACGACCGCATACCCCCGCAAGCTGGACTTTAGAAAATTTGCACGGGTTGCAGAAAAGGTGGACGCCATTTTGCTTGCCGACATCAGCCACATTGCAGGCCTCGTAGTAGGGCAGGTACACGTCTCGCCCGTTGGGTGGGCACATGTTATTACCACCACGACCCACAAGACGCTGCGTGGACCACGTGGGGCGCTCATTATGGTTACCAAAAAGGGCTTGAATGAGATAGACGATATCATCAAAAACATTGACAGGGCCGTTTTCCCGGGCTTGCAGGGTGGTCCCCACAATAATACTACGGCAGGCATTGCACTTGCCCTTCAGGAGGCGACGACCAAGCCGTTCAGGCAGTACGCATCAAACACAGTACACAATGCACGGATCCTTGCCCAGACGCTAAAAAAGCATGGGTTCGAGATCGTCAGCGGGGGAACTGATAACCATATGGTTCTTTTAAATGTCACAAGTTTTGGGATAACCGGCAGGCAGCTTGCAGTCGCCCTTGAGAGCGCGGGCATTGTGACAAACTTTAATAGTGTTCCCAATGACCCCCGTCCACCTCGGGATCCGTCTGGCCTGCGGCTGGGGACACCGGCAATAACTACCAGAAAGATGAGGGGGCACCAGATGAGGGACATTGCCGGCTTTATCGACCTTGTTGCGAGAAACCCCTACAACAAAGAAGTTTTGGAGTTTGTTTCCGGGCAAGTTAAAATTTTGACAAAACGGTTTCCTATTCCTGACAACTATGGCATGTAGCGTATTTGACGGTAAGGCATTCGCCCAAAAGTTACTGAATAATCTTCAGATAAAAAGGGCGCCTACTCTGGTGACGTTTCTACCTGAAGATGACGAGGCAAGCGCCACGTACGTAAACATGAAGCGTAAAGCAGTTGAAGGAGTTGGGGGGCGTGCCATAGTGGAAAAAGAGCAAGGCTTCTACCAGATAATTGAAAAAATCAGAAAATATAATGCAGATCCCCTGGTGCATGGGATAATGCTGCAGTTGCCGCTGCGGGGAAATTTGTCGGGCAAGAAAGCTGAAATACTCTCGGTGATTGACCCCAAAAAAGACGTAGACGGGCACCTAAAAATCTCTCCGTATTTGCCGGCTACGGTCAAGGCGGTTATGGGTATTTTGGACTTTGCAGGAGCGCTTGGGGACAGGACCAAACGATTTGTGGTGCTTGGCTCAAAGGGCGAAGTGGGAGGGCGTGTATTTAGCGAGCTGTCCCGGGAGGGGTTTTTAGTGCACGGTTATGACAGGGAGGGAATGACGGAGATTTCTTTAGACGAAGTGATGCCAGACGTAGACATTTTTATAAGTGCAACCGGAGTCCCTGGTTTGGTGAAAGGCAAGTATCTGAAAAAAGGTGTG
>Ga0210057_1001887_pt1 | contig 30957 bp, 29 predicted proteins | sample CryGeyCG2114_010_2_FD_183968 | JGI IMG/M metagenome (GOLD analysis project Ga0210057, IMG submission 183968) | Groundwater microbial communities from aquifer - Crystal Geyser CG10_big_fil_rev_8/21/14_0.10 (SPAdes) (version 2) | ecosystem: Environmental > Aquatic > Deep subsurface > Groundwater ...
CAGGTTCCCTCTGCATTTAAGGCATAGCTGTGTTCTCCGCTATAATTTATTATTAATCTTCTGTTTCCGTTCCATTCAGGAAGGATTTGCTGGTGCTTCGGCTTTTCAATATATGCAAGAATTCCCGGGCTGTTGATTGCAAGAATAGCTATCTGATTCTCATCCTTCAGCCCTTTAGCATCCTCAACTTTCAGGGTGATTGTTTTTTGTCCCGTTGTGGTAAATTGATATATGAAACTCTCTTCAGTTGTCTCATGTTCAATCTGCCCATTTGCATCTTCAATTATCCACTGGAATCTTATAATATTTCCTTCTCCATCTTCACTGCTGTGATTAAACTCAATATCCCTGTCGGTATAATATACCTGCCTGTGTATCGGAGAGCTTATGTTTGCTCTTGGGGGAGTGTTCTCTCCCTCCTCACATTTTACTAAAAGCTGCTGGCTGAAATTGCTGCTCCCTAAAATGCTCGCATTAAAGTAAAATTCAAGGCCTCCTCCAATATTACAATCAAAGAGCTCATTATTATCTTTGATAACCTGGTCATCTATAAACCAGCTTCCAAGTGCCTCCCCTCCCTGGACGGGCGCACTTATAGTTTTTACATAATTGTACCCAATATCCTTTTCATATATATCAAAATTAACCTCCCCTCCAGAAGCAGTTGTTTCAGCGTAAAGCTTGACAGTCATGTTCACATTCGCTTCATCTATCCTGTTTCTCATTCCATCTCTCCATTCGACATTCTTTATCTCTCCCGAAACTCCCTGTCGGACCTCAAACAGGACCGTGTCATCAGCAACCCTTTCTCCTGCTGAATTTCCATAAACTGTGATATTATGATTTCCTAATTCCTGTGCAGCTCCTCCTGTTAAGTCAACTAAATGTTGCCCGTCTTCGCAAGCCATGTTACTCTGAAAAACATTATCCAAAAACCATTCGCAATCCTCAACATTCCTCGAAGTGAATTCCAAATCAGGAACAGAGTTTTCACCATAGATTGTTGCCTGTGGCTCGTTTATAAATATCCTGGGAGAAGTTCTGCAATCGGCGCAATTGTTTGTATTCTCTCCAAGCTCTGGTTCACAGATTCCGTTGTAGTTACAGATAGGGTCATTGCTGTCAGATTGGCAGCAGATAACAAATGGATAATTTTCCTGCCCTGTTAATTCAAGGTGAGCATTATTGTTTGCAGACAGAGAAATTATTGAGGCTTCATTGGTCGAGCATCCTTCTTCAGAACTTCTTATAATACAGCTCAAGTCTCCAAAGCAAACAGTTTCAGAATAAGTCCTTACAGCATACTGCTGGGCGTGCGCGTTAGTTTGCGAGCTCAACTTAAATAACCGATTAGCATCATTTTGAGAGCACGTATGCTTGTCTCCACTATAAGTATTTCTGAAATAGTCATCATAACATATTTCATAACCATAAACATTCTGGTTCCAGAGCTCTCCATGAGCATTTGTCTGCTCTGAAATCGCAAAAATCTTTTGGTTGGGTGCGGAACATTCCTGCTGCCCGTTAACGGTTTGCAATCCGAGAGCTATCAGCACTAAAACGGCCAAAAATATCCCTCTTTTCCTCATGTGTTTAACAGCAAATCTAACTTTATAAAGATTATTAGCTACTTTATCGCTAAAAGGGATTGAAATTTTAAGAAATCCCTCTATCCCTTAATTACAGCGAGAGGCCTAAGTTTTGCAACTTTTTTTCCAATTCCTAGTTCGTCGCTTACTCTCACAACTTCATCAACATCCTTGTAGGCCTCAGGGGCCTCTTCAATAATTCCTTTCACACTTCGGGATTCTATGTAAACATCATGCCTTTCCAGCTCGCTTTTCACATGTTCTTTTGTCAGCTCATCCATAGCCCTTTTCCTGCTCATTGCTCTTCCCGCCCCATGCGCCGTTGAGCCCCAGCTTAATTCTTCCGCTTTCTTGGTTCCAGCAAGAACATAAGAATAACTGCCCATGCTTCCCGGAATTAAAACAGGACAGCCTGTTTTCCTGTATTTCAAAGGTATCTCTTTCCTCCCAGGCCCAAAACTTCTTGTAGCTCCTTTTCTATGCAGGCAAACCTCTCTAATCTTCCCATCAACTCTGTGTTTCTCAAACTTAGCAATATTGTGGGCGATATCATAAACAATATCCAGTTTACTTTTAGGAAAATGTCTCTTAAAAACTTCCCTTAACTTGTAAGTCATGAACTGCCTGTTTGCAAAAGCAAAATTAGCTGCAGCGCCCATAGCAGCAAGGTAATCCTTGCCCAGCACTGAATTCAGGGGAGCCATAGCCAATTCTCTGTCAGGCAGATGTTTGAAGCCATATTCTTTTTCCATTTTCTGAATATAATCCGAAGCAACCTGATGACCTAAACCTCTGCTTCCAGAATGTATCATCACGACTATTTGTCCCTTATTTAATCCAAATGTTTTTGCCGTGCCTTTATCATACACTTCCTCAACTTCCTGAATTTCCAGAAAATGATTTCCAGCCCCCAAAGTGCCAAGCTGATTCCTTCCTCTTCCAATTGCCTTTCCTGAAACTTTAGAAGCATCAGCTCCGGCAATACACCCGCTATCTTCAATTCTTTCTAAGTCCTCTTTTCCTGCATATCCTTTTTCCACAAGCCACTTGACACCTTTTTCAAGAATTTCTTTCAGGTCTTTCTCATTAAAACTGAATTCTCCCTTTATCCCAACTCCTGAAGGAATACTTCTCATTAGGTCATGCGTAACTTCTTTTCTTTTCTCCATGAAGTCTTTTTTATCCAAATTAGTCGCAACCAGCCTGACGCCGCAATTTATATCGTAGCCAATCTGTCCAGGTGAAACAATTCCTTTTTTTGAGTCATATGCAGATACTCCTCCTATGCACGCGCCATATCCCTGATGAGCATCCTGAAGCACAACTACATGTCCAACTGCTCCAGGCATCATAGCCATATTTTCAGCTTGTTCAAGTGTCTTATCTTTCTTAATATTATCAATAAGCTTTTCAGAGGCAAATATCATTACAGGAACTTGCATTTTCCCCTTCTTTTCTATCTTCCAAATATATTTTTCTATCCTTTCAACTTTAACCATTCTTTCTTATAATCCCTCCCTATTAGATTGTTTTTTATAAGCTTTAAAACTTCTGCTTTCTTGTTTATGTTAAGTTCAAAATAGATTGTGCCAATCCCATTTATCCTTTTTCTAATTATAGACTCTATATCAAACAATTTCTCAAGAGTTTTACTTAAATTAATAAGATTTTCCTCATTTTTTGAAATAATTCTAAATATTCCATTATCCTTTTTCATTTTTGCCTTTTCTATCATTAAACTCCTTGTAAAGTTAACGAGTTCAATTTTATTCCTGGGAAAGATCCAACTATATACCACATAATCAGATAACGCTTCATCAATTTTTTTCTTTTTGTCAGGATGAAGAAAACCTATTTTTTTCCTAAAATTAATTAGATTTTTCTTTCCATAAATATAAATTCCAAATAAATTTCTACCCTTCCTCTTTTTTATTTTAGATTCTATCCCTAATTGAGACAAAAATTTTCTTATTCCCTTAGCGCCTTCAAAATTTATAATCTCTAGACCCACCATCCTACTTTGGTGCGATTTAACAGTGACCCATCCCTCACAATCAAAGACAGCCCTGAGCCAGATACCAAGAATATTTTTATTTATTTTAGGCACTTTCCAATCTTTAGAATAAAAACTTCCAAACCTCTCAATTAGTTTGTAATAAATATCCTTTTTTTGAACAATACACCTCTCACCCTTTCTGAGTCTTGGTAGAACTCCAAAATAATTATAAAATTTCTTCTGAAAATCTTTTAACAGAGTTTCATTGGTATTCCTAAATCCAATATAATAATATCTCTGCTTCTGTATAGGAGGATTTTTTATTACGTATCCATCGGAACATAAGTATGCATGAACCGCAGCTAAATTTTCATCAAATTTCATCATCGATTGACGTATTTCTGATATAAATACCTTATGTTAATCAGGGATTTTTTAGAATAATCTATCGCTTTTTATCCTATCCATTAAAACATCAAAGGCAAAAACAAGCCCAGGAACTTTCATCTTCTCTTCTTTCTTTATCTCCCACATATTTTCCCTTATTTTCCTTAACTTTACGGCCATATTGATACAATGAGAAAGTGATTTATTAACCTGACGTTTGACATAAATCCCAAAATCACGCATAAAGTATTTAAGTCATGCAAATTATTCAACCTTATGGGCTTAAAAGAGGGGAGTGATGATAGCTTGAGCAAGATTTCATTCAATCTTTCACCAAGTAGCTTAAACGTTTTCATGAAAAATCCCCTGCTTTTCTATCTCCAATACATAGCTAAAGTGCCTGACGACACCAAGGTTCCAGCATGTTACGGCTTATCTGGGAACCTTGTCCATGCCTGCCTGGAAAAGTATGCTAATGGCGAACTTGACAGAGACCAGGCCTGCCTACTTTTTGCGAGAAAGTGGGAAGATCTGAATCTGGATATTCATAAGGATATCAAGGGAGAGGCCCTTAACAGGGAAGAATATCTTAATGCTCTGCTGAAGGGAATGGGTGTTGTGGAGAATCATGAAAAGCATATTTGTGAAGAAACAATATCATTTCCCTTTATGGAAAATGATGTGATGAAAATAGGCCTGAAAGGGATTATAGACCTGCAGGCAAGAAACAAAGGCAACGGGGAGAAGGTCATTATAGATTACAAGACAAGCAACAGCCTCAGCCAGACAAAAGAATTTGAAAGACAGGCATTATTCTATAATTACCTCCTCTACAAAAAAAAGAATTTCCTGCCTGATAAGACCTGCTTCCATTATCTCAAATTAGGCGTTGAAAAAAGTTATTCCTTCTCACAGGAGGACATTGAACTTTTTGAAGAAGAGCTGAAAGCGGTAGCGGAGGATATTCTTTCCTACGGAACAGACATAGGAAAGTATCCTGCAGGGGAGATAAATGACTTATTCAACAGCAAAAAGCAGGCATGCTTGAGGGAGCTTTCAAGAAGAAACTACTTTGAAAATCCCGAAAGGTTTGTTCAGATGTCTCTCTGATTAAACATCCACCACTATCTGGACTTCCCAGTTTCCATCCTTATTCTGCTTCACATGCATTTCAGAATAAGTTGCTGCCTTTATTGAGTCCATACCCGGATATTTAAGGGCATCATCCCCAAAAACTTTTGCTTCCAGTTTCTTTCCCTGAATTTTGACTATTGCCTTTGCAACAATAAAGTGTTCGGCATCCAGGAGATAAATAAGCTCATCTATAAAATCATAGAGGAGGGACTCATTATTTTCTCCTTCAATTTCTATCTTTTTCACTCCGGCAGGTTCAACTTTATCTCCTCTTGACAGAATATCTGATATCGCAAGAGCAGTATTTTCAAATGCCCTTTCAATAGTTCTTCCGTAAGCTCTGAATTTTATTTCAGAAGCATGCTCAAAAAATTCATATTTTTTCATTTTTCATATACAAAAATCGCAAGTTTTTTTGATCTAAATCCGGTTCCTTCAACACCAGGGACTATTACTCTCTGGCCGGTATAAACTTCTCCTTCAACAAACTCTCCAAGAGAGCATATTTTGTCTATCTCTTCACACGCTCTTATTTCTACAGTAAGGTAACTTTCTGGAATCCTTTCCCTTGCAAAAATATATATTTGGGAATCTTCCTTCACAAATCTGGATTCGTCAAAATTGTCTTCTATGAAAATTTCCTGCCTGATTGCCGGATTTTTGGCGATTTCTTCAAGAACTTCATAAACTCTATCTCCGAAGTCAACAGAGTCCGCGCTTCTTCCCCTGACCTGGACAAGTATAAGAAAGCTTATGATAATAAGTATTGCAATTGTTGCTTCTGCTATCCTAAGTATTCCTCTGCGGTTCATTTTACCACACTCTCACTTCCAAATCAGCAAATTTGCTGCTTCCATCACTTCTTAGAATTTCAAACCTCTCTCTTTGTGAAAAGACTTCAAGCCCTGCAGGAACGTCTCTTTTTGCTTCTATTCTTTCACTATCAGAAATAATGAGGGCAAATCCAAAATTCGCCCTGCTTGGAAGGTTAAACTCTTTCTTCAGGCTAATATATCCCTCTTCCGTTGAATAAGTATTAGCAAGCTCAATAACTCTCTTCTCGCTTATCACTTTCCTTGAATCAGAGGAGGAGACAGTATAATTTTCAGAATCTAAAACAATATTTCCTTCACCAAGGGTCCCTTGTTCTATATCCTGGCTGAATTTTATAATGACAAATCTTTCTCCCATCCTGTCAGTAAAAACTATTTCCCTCAAAGGATTAAAATGACTCGGAAGTTTTCTTCCGGCAGAGTTCTCAACATAAGCCCCTTTATCCTGTCTGTCATCGACACGAATTCCTACCACAGGAGCAGAAACTTCCGGACCAATAACCACCGAAAGGCTTTCAAGGGCAACGCTTGTATTAGCCGAGATTTCATCCATTGTGTAAAACAAAGTTGAGTCAACTATCCTGTCTCCCTTTAGAGGACTGAAAAAATACAGGGCAAACAGAAGAAAGCCAACAAAAAATACGAAGGAGACTATAAATTCAACGTGCTCCAGCCCTCTTTTATTCATGCCTCAAAAAGTTAAATTACATTTAAATAACTTTTCTAAGTGTTATATAATGCTATTGATAAAAAAGATAAAGGAAAAGAAGGAATTGTCAGGCATTCCAGACAATATAGTCAAAGAAGTCTTAGACAAAGTGCTGAAAAGTTATCCCTCTGGGCTTTCGAAAAAAGATGAGAAACTCGTGATTAAAGAGTCCAGAAGTCTCTTAAGGAATTATGTCGGGCGTTTCAAGGCCAAAAGCAGCGCTTCAATAATAAAAATGGTAGAGAAAGGCAGAATCAATGAGGCTCTGATGCTGCACGCTTCGACAAGAGAAAGAATGCCTTTTTACGATAAGTTGAGGAAAATGATAAAAGATATGAGGCCTGGCAGAATACTTGACATTGGATGCGGGTTGAACCCTCTGGCTGTTGCAGAAAAAACCTTTTTTTATTATGCTTCTGACATTGATGAAAACAATCTTGCTGTTGTAAAAAAATTCTTTGACATGCATAGCATCCAGGGAGAGATATTCATAGCAGATATGAGAAAGGAAAGAAACTTTCCTGAAGCAGACCTCTGCCTTATCCTTAAAGTCTTCGACATTGTAAAGATGCCGCATAAGGAAGTGGAATCTCTGCTTGCATGCCTAAAGTGCAGAGCGTTCATAATGAGCTTTCCGACTATAACTCTTTCAGGAAAGCAAATGAAAAACAAAAGAAGAATATGGTTTGAAATAATTCTAAATAAATTGGGCATGAAATTTGAGATAATCAGCTCAAGCAATGAGCTCTTCTACATCTCACATTCCGGGAGGCCCAAGGAAGATTCTGGCCCCGGTAGAAATTAAAAATGCGGCAATTGCAAGAATAAAAGAATGTTTTACCCCTGATTTTATTGTTCCTTCTGACAGCTTCCCTATTGTAAATCCTGCAAATATTCCCTGTACCAATAAGAGATAAAGAAAAGGCCTCGAAAGCTCTTCAGGCGTGGCAACACTTCCTCCTCCCCCAAGCCCGCCGAAACTGCTTATTCCTTCAAGAGATCCCAGCTCTGTTGTAAGCGGAAGTATCCTGAATTCCATCACAAGCATTATTCCGACAAATATAAGGAAGATTATGTATCCCTGCACGACAAGGCTGTATATCGCAGACCTCCTTTCCTTTTTCAATTTTTCAATCTGGGAAACAGAGTTTGCAACGGAATCAAGTATCTTATCAATTTCTCCCCCCGCTGATTCCGCATCCCTTATTGATCCTATTGCTCTCTTTATAGTATCACTTCTGACTTCCTCTCCGAATGTTTGCAGAGCCCTGCTTAATGGGATTCCAAGGGAGATTTGATTGGCAAGCTTTTTGATATGGGAAGATAAGGAGCCAAAATTTTTATTTCTCATATTGATGATGCTGGTGCTTATAGGAGTTCCTGTCTTCACGCTTTCAGCAAGATTTCTTGAGAATTCAAGGAACATCTCGTTCTTTTCCCTCTCCTTTGTGCTCTCAACAATAAGAGTAAGAAGAAAGGGAAGGAAGAATATGGTTATGGCGATTCCAAGAAGAAAAAGAAAAAGGTCTTGCCCCCAGAAGAACACAAATGCAGTCACAGCTATGATTACTGCAAAACCAATTCCAATCCAGTGCACTTTTGTCAGTTTCATTCTAATACCTCGGCTGTTTCATGTGAAGGAAAACAAGGAATAAAATATTTACTATCCCGACTAATAATATTATAAGCAGGCTCATCTCAGTAATTCCTATCCCCAGCCCAACACCTGAAACTGATATAAGTACAAGCAGCAAAAGCAGAATCATTGGCGTTGCGATTACAACGCTGATATAGATATCCATGAAAGTTTCAGCAACCTTTGTAAACTTCTCCCTTTCAAGAGTATATTCAAGAAGAAGACTCTCTGCCCTCTTTGAGAAGAATGAATCAAGGTCGCCCCCTGAATTTATTGTTGTTGCAAGTCCCACAAGAAGCTCTGAAAGCCTCGGGCTCGGTGTTGACCTTGAGACATTCGTAAGTGCTGTGACAAGGTCATATCCGTATATATTTAGCTGGTTCAGAAGCTTTACTATTTCTCTGCCTGCATATTTGTAATCTCCGCTTAGCCCTATTATCTTGAATATCTCGACCGGCTCTATCCCGCTTCCCGATATTGAGCCCATCTGGATTACTACAAAAGGAAGCTCCTGGTCTATCTTTTTGCCTACCGACCTTTTTTCAACACCAGGGTAAAAATAAAACATTGCAAAAGTGAATATGGGGACTGCAGGAATAATCCAGGAGACTTTCAGGATTCTTAAGAGCATATCACCCTGATAAAGTGTGATGAATGGAGGGATTGAGCTGACATTCACAAAAATAAAAAATATTGCAAGAAGTATTCCGAAAAAAACAGAAATAAACGTGCTGAAGAACATCATAGAAATATAGCTCGAGCTCAATATATCCAGATTGCTTTTCTTCAAATCAGATATAATGCTCTTGAAACCTCCGCTTGTGATGCTTCTTTGCGAGAAATTCAGGAAGAACTTATTTGAGAGTTTCGAATAGAATCCTCCGCCTCTTTTGAATTCAGTTCTTGTCTTTTCCTTTATTCCGCCTTTTTTCAGCCGCCTTATGAGCTCCTTGCTTATGCTCAATTCTTCCAGGTACTTTTCTATATCATTTCTGTTTATTGAAACCCTGGTTTCATCTTTGTGGCTTATCTTCTCAACCGGAACTTTTACATTCCTGAAACTCTCTCCGACGCTCATGCCTGTAAGAAGGGAGGGTATTGACTCATTTATCAGCTTTATCCTGTTTTTCAGGGAATCTATTATGTCTACAATAATCTTGACTTCCGCGTCATCTGCCCTCTCAAGTTTATCTATAAAATCAATAAGCTCCCTAACAAGATTTGCTTCAGTCTGCACATTATTTCTTAATTCTCCAATCATCTTAGCAAGCCGGCTATCCTCCTTTGGATGTCCAGAACCTCTTTTTTTGCGTTTTCAAATTTCTGCCTGTCGTTTTCTTTCTTGGAATTTTCAAGCCAATTTAATGCCTCCTGAAGTGAATCAACCAAATGCCCCAGGGCAACAGCCTCCTCTTTTCTCATGTTTAAATTATTCCCTCATGTCTTGATAATTTTAATATATAAAAATCTTTGATTTTTCTCATTCAATAAAAAGTTAATCTTCATTTATATACTTTTCAAGTTTACTGCACGCCGTACTTGCTAAGAACCCCAACAGGGTCAATGTAATAGTCATTTACAATCTGCTCAACTTCCTGGAATCCGAATATCTTTTTCTGATATAAAGTATACAGGAGCTTCGACCTGATTATGAATTCTCTCTGGAGATTTTCTATTGGTATTCCGTATCTTTCTGCTATTTTTTCAAAAACCTTGCTCTGTTTTTTAAAATAAAATATATCTTCTGCCGGATTCCATGCAAAGGGGGTGTTTATCATTGTGCTCCCGTCTGCTTTCACATCAACAATCTCAACTATCTTCCTAAGTCTTCTTGTCTGCTTCTTGTTGACAATAGCATGCGAAATTATTGTGACACAATCAAGAGTATTCACTAAGGATGGGGAAAGACTGATAGGAGGAGTCTGGAGTCTTCTTATCATGGTCTCAAGGGAATCTGCATGGATAGTTCCCATTGACGGATGCCCTGATGCCATTCCCTGGAACAGGACAAACGCCTCTTTTCCCCTAACTTCCCCAACTATCACATAATCAGGGTTCTGCCTGAAAGAATTTTTAAGCAGGTCAAACAGGTCCACTTCCCCAACTTTTCCTATGCCTATAGAAGTTCTTGCAACAGCAGGTATCCAGTTTTCCCTCGGGAGATTTAATTCTCTGGTGTTATGGACAAAGATGTTATTGCAGAGAAATTTTTCATGCTTAGGTATGCTCAAGTCAAACACTTCTGTTTGACTGCCTTCCAGCTTTTTTATTTTTTTAACCTTGTCCCAATAGATATCATTATGCGACAAGTCATTAAATTCACAACCGGCAGGAGCAATCCTCTGCATGTAATTTCTACCCATGTTCTGCCTTCCTATAAGATAATTATTTTGAAGTTTTTCCAGGCTTATTTCCCCTAACCTTTTCATTTTGCCAGCAGAGATAGGAATAATATCTGAAGATGTATGGTGCGCTTTTTTATTCATCCGGCTTAGTATCTGGTTTTTCCTATCCTGCAGGAATCCTATATCTTTGAACCTTTGAATGTTTTCAGAGGAAGAGATTGATAGGCTGATGCACTTATCTTTCCGGTCGAAGTCAGTTATGCGGGAGATAATACCATATCTAAGAAATAAAGACTGCATCTCCTGAAGCAGCTCATAACTTTGGGAAGCGCACGAGACTTCGTTCTTTTTAACGCAGCCATCCGCGCTGAAATACCCTTGTATGAAAGGTTTGAGCTGTTCATTAGATAATCCAAAAATGAATGAAGGAATTTTCTTAGTATCAGAGTGGCCATCAAATTCCAAGACATACTTCATGAACTTATAGAATACAGTACTATGTATCCTAAGAGAAACTCCCCCGTCATTCATAGCAGAATACTTGGAATTTATATATTCAGATACTTTTTTGAAGACGTCTATACACTCCTTATCCACATTGGATATTATCACAGAGTTCCTGTTATAGTTATCATAGCTTCCATCTCCAAGCCAAAGCCCGCAAAACTTCAGGAATTCATCGGTTATCTCAAATAGAGCAGGTATTGAAGAAGTATTTTTGCTCTTGATTTTTATATTTTTGACTTCTTGCTTGGAAAAGCTGACTCCTAACCTAAGGAAATCATCCACTTTTATTATACTATTGTTCTTCCACCACCTATAACACTCCTTTTCAACACCAAGCTTGTGATAATCATATTCAGATAGCATCTTTTTGATAGGCGCTCCCTGCAGAAAATCATCTCTGAAGTGATCTAAGTAATCCATAAGATTTATTTCTTTCCTGATAGGGCAGGCTATAGGAAGCACTCTAGGGACTGCGATAAATGATTTTCCTTCAACAAGTTCAGTTGGTTTTATCTCCTTAAATTCATTATTTTCCCCAAGGCAGAAGAGTGAATGGTCTTGTGTCACATTAACCTTTCTTCCGGTTGCAGTAGTCACTTCATATATATCTTTTTTCACAAGATGTTTGATATGGTTCGATGGCTTTGTCCAGATTATTTTGCCTTTTTCATCTGCAGTCAAGACTTCCGCATCTATTTTCTCATCCACAAACTCTTTTATTGTGATGTTACTGATTTCTTCTCCCTTTCTGATTATTATCCTAGAATCTCCTGTCACGCTGTCCTCAATAGATACGACTCTCGATTCAGGCGGAATGAAGAAGGCAAGGGCATTAAGAAGTGTTGTTTTTCCGCTTGCTGTTCCTCCAATTATAAAGATGTTTGATTTGTACTGCAGAAGAAGCCAGAAATAAGCAAGCATTTCAGGGCTTAAGGTGTTTAATGCAATAAGCTGGGTCGGAGTCCAGGGGATTTTTGTGAACTTTCTTATTGTGAAAGTTGGGCCTCTTGAGGTCACATCCTTGGTGTAAGTTGCATTCACTCTGCTTCCGTCAGGCAGAGTTCCGTCAAGAAGTGGCTGGGCATAAGACAGATGTCTTCCCGCTCTCTGGGAAAGCTTCTCAACAAAGCTTGCAAGCTTGTCTATGTCCTTGAAAGAAAGGTTTGTCCTTAAATTCCTGTAAATTCTGTGAACAAGATAGACTGGAGTATTCACGCCGTTGCATTCAATGTCTTCAATAAAGAAGTCTTTAAGCAGCGGCTCTATTTCGTTCAGGCCTATAAAATCCCTGTAAAGATAGTAGAACAATTTTTCATAACTCGATTCTGAAACCTTAAGGTTTAGCTCATTTATAAGAAGCCTCGCAGTCTTATCGATATAGTCTATAATGCTCTCATTTGTCCTTTCAACAACAAGATTGATATTTACAAGCTCTGTCATTCCGGATTCAAGCTTTTCAAGAATATCCTCCTCAAAAGAGCTTAGTTTTGGCTCCTCCAGTTCATAGACAAGTTCTCTTGTAGTTTGGTCCCAATAGATATGCACATTTGCATAGGGGGCTATAAGAGAATATCTTATATCTACTTTTGTCTTATCTGTCAGCCTTGGAACCGGAGGGATTACTGGATGCGGGTTTATTCTGATCATTTTATCCTCTTTTTTAAAGAATGGGTTATTTTTTATTTAAACCTTCACATTTCATCTGGCAAGCTCTTTAATCTCAATTATTTCTCTCTTGTCCTGGCTGTATCCAAGATGGCTTAGTGAAAATCTGTATGGGACTGCTGCAGCAGTATATTTCCTGAATTCTAGCCCGTCAGGTGATTCAAGGTCGCTTTCGTAGCTTAGTGTGAGCCTGACCTTGTGATTTACTGTTCCCTCGGTAGTAAGGACCCTTATTCTTCCAAGAGAAGTTTCAACGCCAGGTTCAGAATAAAGTGCTCTGCTGTCCTGAAGCTCATAATAAATCTCATCAGAACTAAAATTAATGTATATATCCCCCCTCTTTATCCCAAGCTCAACATTCCTTACATTCCCTGCGCCTTCCTGGATAACCTCCGACACTTTTGAATCCAGCACTCTCAAGGTATCAATAGTTTGGTCAATTATGCTCTTGTCCTTGAATTCGTTAATCTTTGGAGTCATAATTGTAAGAACAAGGCCTATCAATGCGAGCCCTATCAAAGTATAAACAACTGTTTCAACCCAGACCTGTCCTTTTTTCATATTATAAAACAAAGCAACTAACAGCTGCCTTCTCCATTTACACAATTGGCAACTTCCGTGCTTGCGCATAATCTTGGCTCTATCTGATCACTCTTTTCACATTGTTTTCCATCTGCCAATACTGGATAGATTTCAAAACTTTCAACATGGCCCTTATACACATAAGTTCTTACTCCTCCGTTATCCGGGACTTCAAGAGCCTCTCCCCAAGTGCCCCCAAGCATTTTCAGCTCCTGGATTCCACTTATTCCATCAGTAATAGTATATCTTTCTGACTGCCCTTTATTTATGGCCAATAACGTGAACCCTTGTATAGATTCATCATTGATGCTCACAGAAAATCCTGTATGCGTCTGCTGTTGAGTATCATTCGAATAACAATTGTATAATGTATCATGGAAGCTCAAGTCTGCAAAAACCTCAAAGCACCTTTGACCTTCTTCAGGAACTTTTTGCACAAAGGGAACAATAAAAGCCGCAATCAGAGTCACAGCAACGACCGTTATCATTATTATAAGAACAGTAGCCACAACAGGCGACAACCCCTTCTTTCCCAAACCTCTTAACATCATCTTACCAATAAACAGAGCTTTTTATACCTTTTCTCATAACTCAACCGGATATCCAAATGAGTCGTCGCATGTGTAAGAAACTCTTTCGGAGCCTGACTTTCCGAGAAGAATAGGGACAACAAGCAATCTTTCCGCGCTTCCAATATCAAGCTCCCTGATATCTATCTCCCTGCTCTCACCGACATTTAATGTAGAGCCGAAAACTTCTTTCACTTCCACGCTTCCCCTTCCGATTTCTTTCACTATAACCCCATAGATTGGAACATTTCCGTTATTCTTCAGGTCAAGATTTTCCCTGTCTGGCGTAACTCCTGCTACAAAGTCAACATTGTCACAAGACAGCTCTATCGCACTGTCAAATTTCTGAACCCTTTCAGAGAGAAATCCACGCGCCCACAAAAATATTATCAAGGCCAGCACGATAACAACAGATACAAGAAGAACAGTAGCCACAACAGGCGACAACCCTTTTTTTTCAATTTTTCTCATCTTCATTATTATATTTTGCCATTTTTATAAGCTTATTGGGCGTATGAATGTTCTCCTGTATTAGAATTGCAGGTAGGCGGCCCATTTATAGATACACTAAGATTATATGTCCCCCTTCTCCCTCTGATATCAATGGCAACCCCTTCAAATGTATGGACATCATTCGCCAGGTTGTTGTAAATCTCGCTTCCAGTCCTTTCGCAGCCGGGTATCTCGAAATATCCAAGATATCTTGTGCTGTTATAATGGTTTACATAACACTGGCTCAAAGGATATTTCCTCTGCTGTATGCTCCAGTCTATTGTGCCCGTGCAGACAATCCCGCCCATTCCTGTGCTCAATGTTATGTCAGGGTCTACCAATACCCCAAAATCTTTTCTATGTACCTCTTCCTGGTTATTATCAAGGTCGAGGAATCTAAGGCTATAGTCTGCAATATATTCATCAAATTCAAAGAAGGATGCCAGCATCTGCACTATCCCTGAACATCCGTTTATTGTCCTGTTTATTTGCCCGAAAGGGTCCAGCAGGTTAATCCTACAGTTCATTGCAGTTCCATTGAAATTATAATTAAGAGGAATATTTCCTGCAGGAGGGTTAAGAGTGCCATTCCTGAACTCATAAGTATCAAGATTAGGGGAATTAAGTACAAATGTCCCTTCTGCTTCCTCTACGTTAAAGCTGCTGCTGTCACTCACATTATTTCCTGAAGCATCTGTAAGAGTTGCCTGGAAAATGTAACTTCCCACTCCAGGATTTACGAAAGAGCCGGTTACTGTTGATTCACTTGCGCAGTTTCCAATTTCTGTTTGGGGAATCCTCACAACACCGGAAGTGTCTGTAACATTATACCAGCACTGCTGCCTGTTTTCTCCTGAAACAGAAAATGAAATAGGGACTGTTGAAAGAGGGTCAATAACATAAGTTCCTGATGGCTCATTCACTTCTATAGACGCCAAAAACTCCCCTTCTGTGCATTCAATTGGTTGCGTGATAATCGCCCTATTGCATAAAGTCCATTCATTATCAACATACATTGCCGGCTCTATCTCAAGAATATGGGCCCCAAGCCCTGAAAATGAAAAGCTTGCAGGATTTCCATCCCTCGGCCAGATCTCTCCTGGAGGAAGTCCTTCTTCACTTGCCCAATCATTAAAATGCACATCTTCCTCATTCAGAAGCTGCCTGAAAACTCTCTCGGACTCACCTATCCGGATATAAGCCCCATCCATGTTAAACAAGCCTCTGTTCATCAGCTTAACTTTTACAACGCCATTTCCACAGCTGACCTGCTCGACACTTAAAGCCACATTTTCAGGACATACCGGTCCCTCATTTGGAACATAAATTTTCAGGAATCCATAAACAAGAACCGCAAGAGTTATCCCTATTACAACAAGCAGGACATATCCTACCATTGCGCTTAATCCTCTCTTATCCCTTTGCAACAAATCTTTCATTCTCTTCCTCTTTTATTATGACAAAAAAGAAATTTTGCCCTTCTCTAAGACCAAAATCATAGCTTATCTCATTTATGCTGACAATAACCCTTTCTTCATTTCCGAATATCAGGTCTACATCTGCAGTCCTTCCGGTTTTTCTGTTTATCTCGATATTCCTGTTATTTCCGGTGTTCAGGCCGACACTTCCGATTCCTTCCTCTCTGTAGATTAAGGCATTAAAATTGACATTATCTTTATCGCCAAAAATGAAAATAACTTCCTCTTGTCCTATATAATCAGAATAATTGGCAAGGAAACTCTCTGTTAATTTTCCTACATCTTCTTCATTGAAAACTCCCCAGTCAAGCACTTTTTTGGATTCAAACCCGACCTCTTCAGACAAGTCATAAAATGCCCTTTGGTCATCACTAACTTCAGCATAATTTGCTATCCCTGTCAATCCTGAAATAGCGCTTACAATTATTATGGCAGCTATAATAAAAAACTGGCCTCTTTTATTCATGCACTAAACTATCTTTCCGTCTATTTAAAACTTTCAGAATAATAAGTGCAGACGGGGAGTTTGCCTGGTTTTAGCAAGCCGGCTGCCTTTTGCCTTTCTCAGCACCGCGCTCCTGCAAGCACCCTAACTCTTGCTTAGAGCTGCTCCGTTCCCGGCCTGACTCATTTCACACGAGCAGAGTCGAGCAGGACGGCGCCTCAATGTCCGGCAAAAGACCAGATTGCCTCTACCTCACGCCCTCCTTCAAGCCCGCCATGAAGCCCATTTGCGGATAGCGCGGGGCTAACGCGCCAGCTCGTCTGCACGTAAAATAGATGAGAAAGAAGTTTTTTAAGTTTATCTAATAGCCCAGAAATCAATCTTCGCCGTTTATCTGGTCTTTTATCTTCTTCAGTTCAGTTTTCTGGATAGGCCTTTCACTATCATCAGGCCTCTTTGTAAGAAGGATTACAATCAAAATTAGGAATATAAATGCAAAAATCCCTGCGCTCAACGACAATAATTCAACAATCATAAATTCTTAGCATAGAAGTTAGTATTTAAGCTTTATCCTGAAAGTTACATTTTGGCGATAGTATTTATTCCAAGCAGCCGGAGGGAATTTTTCAGGACCTGCGAGAAGCTGTCAACAAGTTTCAGCCTGAATTTTTCATTTTCACTTCCTATCACAGGGCATTCATGATAAAATTCGTTGAATGCCTTTGCAAGATCATACGAAAAATGTGCAATTGTCGACGGAGAAAGCTTCTGCTCCGCCTCTTTAACAACTTCAGGAAAGCTTGCCATTAGCTCAACAATTTTCTTCTCAGAATCACCTATGCCATAAATTTCAAAATTGGAATCTATTTTATGTCCTGCCTTTTTTATTATGTTTCTTGCTCTTGCATAGCTGTAAAGAAGATAAGGCCCTGTATCTCCGTCAAATTTGATTTCTTTCTTAGGGTCAAAGATTATATTCTTATTTACATCCTGTTTCAGCATAGAGTATTTCATTGCAGAAATAGTTATTGCAAGGGCTCTTTTCTGGGCTCCCTTTTCACTAATACTAGCCTCTCTTTTTTTTATTTCTTTTCTTGCTATTTCAATCATATTATCCCTGAAATCAGAATAGAAAATATTATCTCCACTTCTCGATGCCATTTTTCCCCATGGGAACCTGACTTCATTGACAGGCACATAAATATTTTTTTCAGAGCCTTTCATGCCCATCAGCTTCAATATCTCAAATATCTGATAGACATATCTTTCCTGCGCCTTTCCTATCACGTAGATTGACTTGTCTAGTTTATGCTTCTCAAGCTTATTTTTTGCGAGCGCAAGGTCCTTTGCCCCATATAAAACGGTTCCATCCTTTCTCAATAAGACAAGAACTCCCAAGTCAGGTCTTCCGTGCTCGTTAAAATCAACAATAATCGCCCCCTCGGATTCTTTCGCGATTTTCCTTTTTACAATCTCCATTACAATCTCCCTTCCTTCCTTCTCAACTTCACTCTCAAAGATATGAACATCAAATCTTGTATTCAGCTCCCTGTAAATCCTCTCCCATGACTTTATTGAAAGCTTCCTGGTATCTTTCCAGAGTTTATTCAACTCTTTATCCACACCGGAATCAAGCTTTCTGTTTATTTCATCAACCTCTTCCTGTATCTTTGGGCTTTTCTCAAGCTTCTTTACAGCATCTACATAAATGTCCGCAAACCATTTCTCATCACCTTTTAGTTTTTCTTTCCCGTGATATTTCCTGTAGCACCATATCCATTTAGCAATATGCATACCGGTATCCCCGGAATAATTTGCTCTTACGACCTTATTTCCACAGAATTCTGCTATTCTCGCGATGCTTTCCCCAAGCGAAGTTCCTCTTATATGGCCCACATGAAAGGCCTTATGAGTATTTGGCTGGGAAAACTCAACCATAATCTTCCCTTTACCCATAATCTTCCCATAATCTTCCCCTTTTTTGTTAATCTCTTTTATGACTTTTTCAGCAAGCTCTTTTTTATCAAAAAAGAAGTTTACATACCCTCCAGAAGCAACAACCCTGTCAAATCCCTTTTTGCTGATTTTTTCAGCTATCTCTTTCGCAATATCATTCGGGCTCTTCTTCAGTTTTTTAGCAAGAGCAAAGCATGGAAGAGAGTAATCTCCCAATTCCCTTTCCTTTGGAATCTCTAGCAGGTCATATAGCCCTTCAATCTTAAGAAATCCCAATGCTGCAACAATTTTCTCTTTCATCTGAACTCTAATCAAGAACAATTAATAAACCTTCTTTATTAAAATTTTTGGGTTGAATACCCCACAGCTTGCTGTGTCGTAAAAATTTTAATTAGAAAATCGTGAACCAGAAATTTTAACGATTTTCTTTATTTATTTCTTCTCACGAAGAAAACTACTAAAGCGATTATTATTACTATTGCTATTACTATAGCTATCCAGGCTCCATTTGACAATCCGGTCCCCTCATTATTTCCAAGGCCTCCAAGTAGCCCTCCTTCTTCCTGTCCATCTTCAGTGCCACTACCCTGAGTCTCTTCTGTAACTTCTTCCTGAATATATTCTACCCTAACGTTAGCCTTGCTTCCTTCAATTGTCTGCACTGTAACAAGCAAATCATATGTTCCATCTCCCGTAACATCAAACTTACCGCTTTCTCCTGCGGCCAGCTCCTTCTCCTGTGGAGTGCTTGCGACCTCTATAGTTGCCTTTCCTCCACTAATACTCTTAACACCAACATGATGTGTTTCTCCTGAAACCATCAATCTTATTCTATGGTTTGCGCTTAATTCCTGTGTAACGCTTCCTTTAAGGCTCAATTCCTGATCATTCTCCGAATATGTCTTTGTCCAGGTAGTTCCTCCTCCACCTCCGTTATTTGAACCTCCACTACATGAGGATGTTGTGAAGTCTGTTCCGCCCGATGTGCCCTGGTTTCCTGCATAGTCAGTGCAAGTTACTATATAAGTATAAGTATTACTGCATGTAAGCTCTGTGTCTGTGAAACTTGTGGTTCCTGTCAACACAGGATTATTTCCACCTGAAACTGTACAGGTTTCAATTCCGCTTGTAGCATCACTACCTCCAACATTAGCTGTAATGCTGCTTCTATCAGAACTGCTAAGGGTAGGAGCTACCGCAGGACTTACAGTATCAACCTGTATCTTCTGAGTCAAGGAAGTTGTAAATCTATTATTAGAACTATCATTAACGCTAACATTCAAAGTGTAAGTTCCATCAGGAAGACCAAACCAGTTCACACTTCCCGTTCCATTTGCCCCCGCAGTTCCGTTAAGAATTCCCAGGACCTTATTATAAACAGTGGACAAAGAGAAATTATAAGTAGCATTTGAATGCACAAGACCAGACGAATTAATCAGACTTATATTGAAAGTATTAATCGTTCCGTGTGTATCATTTGCCGTTATATTAATGTAAAGGGTTGAATTAGATATGTTAGTAGCCCCTCCAACATTAAATGCCCCGGAAGCAGGCAGGAACGAAACAGAAAATGGAGCCGTGGAGTCATTCACATTAACATCCAAAAATCTTTCAGTTCCATCTATCTTAACGCTAATATTATATCTGCCAGGTGCAGCAGAACTGACATTAATATAAAAGTATCTTGTACTTGTTGTACCGCTTCCATTAAGCAATCCACTTAATCCAGGATCAGAAACAGTCCCGTTTGACCAATTCATAGTTGCAGCAGAAGTGGTAAGGTTTCCAACACCATAACCTGCATTAGTTCCATTTCCACTCGAACCAAAAGTTAGCGGATAAGGCAAAGTGACATTAACTGCAGTAATGTACCCTCCAGCCGTAGTCTGACTGCTGTTAACGCTAAAATTAAGGACGACATAAACATCCTCATCAATTATCGAAAAGTTTCTGCTACTGATTGTGCCTGAAGACAATGTTGCATATTCAGCAAAGTCAGCAAGAACAAAACTTGCAAAGAACAAAACCGAGAAAGTTATCCCGAATACAAACGCAGCTGAAAAGAAACTTTTTGCCCCCTTATTCATCTCCCCTCTTTTTTTCATGTTAAAAATAAACCTACGATTTACATAAAACTTTTCTATTTATAAATGTTTCTCCCAACCGGAAATCACAGAAGACACTCTCTGTATTTTACCATAGACTTATACTTCCAGGCCAGCTCAAATTCACTCAATTTTATCTCGCTGGTAATATCACCTGCTTCATTTGCCTTTTTTACCGTCGGACACAAGCCTTCAGTTCCAATACTTTCAAGATACACGGAAGGAAGGTAGATTATTATGTCAGCCCCATCAATCTCTTTTTCCTCGACGGAATTTCTCTCTATTGCATAAGAATGATTGCCGATTACCAATAATATCAGGGCATCTTTAGGGAGATCTCTGACAACCCCGGATTTAATCAGAAATTCAGGCAGGTTTTCAAATGTAACTTCTCCAAACTCTTTTCCATAATCATTTGAGCTCACAAAATTAAACCCTGAAATCAGGTTTCCTTCTATCACGGGCTCAAAAAAGTAAAACAGCCCAAGGGCAACGAGAACAACAAGGACAATCCCCATAAGCCACTTATAATCTTTCCATTCCTTATACTCAAATCTCCTGTTCCTGATATATCTCTTCAGTTTCCCTTTCTTTTTATAGATAAATTCATTCATTAAAACGAAAGCCAATCAACCTTTAAATTCCTTTCTTCCAGCAATTTCTAAGAAATAAAACTATTCTATAATATGCATCATTCCTCTTAATCTATTAGAGAATATTCTTCTTTCCTGCCCTTCTCCAGCATAAATAATGAACTGCCCGTCATAGTCCCCTACACCATACAATCCAGAATCAAATACCAGCCTATATCCAAAGTCGTCCGTGATTCCATAGCCGTATCCAAAATTATAACTGCTATTCAGGAAATTAGCTCTTCCCTCTCCAAACTCAACATTAACTCCTCTCTGGATTATATTTGTGACTCCATAACATCCATCAATAACCTCTCCATAAACATCAAACACACAATTCAAATCTCCCTGCCCATTATAGCTTCCAACAGGTATAACTCTAAAGTCAATTTTTCTTACAGGAATATATTGGTCCCCATCCCTCAATTTCATCCCAATCTCAACTTTAACAGCTTCTCCGACCTCGGCATAATTATCCCCCACAACTCTTAATCCAAGATTAAACGCGCTCGCAGGCCCCGCAGCAATCAAAGCCCCTAGTATGACTAGTGATAATACCACTCCCAAAAACTTCGGACTCTTCACAATACCCATTAATCCTTTCCGATTCATACTCAAACCTTACTTTTAAGCTATTTAAATATTGTTGTACCAAGGAATAATGCCTCCTTTCCCTTTCGGCAAAACCCTTAAAAACCTCTTTTTTCTGCCTGTAAGGTAATGAAACCATCTTATTCGGTAGTGGTTCCTGTATACAACGAAGAGGGAAACATTAGGCAATTGCATAGTGAAATCACCAGTGTGATGAAATCCCTTGGCTCTTATGAGCTTATTTATATCAATGACGGCTCGAAAGACAATTCTTTCAAGGAGCTGAAGACACTAAGAAATACAACGATAATAAACCTCAACAGGAATTATGGCCAGTCAACGGCGCTGGATGCGGGTTTCAAGGCCGCAAAGGGGAAGATAATAATCTCTATGGATGGGGATTTGCAGAATGACCCTAAAGACATTCCCCACCTGTTGGAAAAGCTAGGCAGGGAAAATCTGGATGTTGTTACAGGATGGAGGAAGAAAAGAAGGGATAATTCTGGGATAAGGATGCTTACAAGGGCAGGAAGGCTGCTGAGGAGCATACTGATAAAAGATGGGGTCCATGATACGGGCTGCACTCTTCGGGTATATAGGAGTGAGGCGGCTAAATCCCTGGACTTGCAGGGTGAGATGCACCGATATATTCTTGCCTTATTGCGCTGGAAAGGATTCACAATAGGTGAGCTAGAGGTCAACCACAGGCCGCGGATATATGGAAAGGCAAAATATGGGCCTTCAAAAGCAATCCGTGGCTTCATAGACCTGATTTATATCTGGTTTATCAACAAATATTCCCAAAGACCTTTGCACGGGTTTGGCTACCTTGCCCTGGCTTCAGTATTCCTCTCATTGCTGTCCTTCATAGAGTCAATAATTGCCCGGCTTTCATGGGGCCTTTCGCTGAACAGGAACGGATTCTTCTATCTTGCATTCTTTTTCGCAATAATTTCTATCCTGTTCTTCAGCTTCGGAATTGTGATAGACCTACTGATAAGGATATATCTAAACACCTCGCATAACGAGAAAAGATATTATGTAAGGGAAATAATAGTGAGGAATTAAGATGGCCAGCAAAAAGCCTCTTCGTATCCTGATGTTAAATTACGAGTTTCCTCCCTTGGGAGGCGGTGCCTCTCCAGTGTCTTATGAAATTGCGAAGGGATATGTCAAACTGGGCCATAAAGTGGATGTTGTGACAATGCATTACAAAGGCTTGTCAAAATTTGAGATTAAAGATGGAATAAACATTCACAGAGTCGGGTGCCTTAGAAGCAAGAAAGAGATGTGCACAACTCCCGAGATGCTTTCATACGTGCTTTCAGCAAAATATTTTCTCAATAAGCATCTAAGGGCACATTCCTATGACATTAACCACACGCATTTTATAATTCCAACAGGCATAGTGGCATTATGGGCAAAGAAGAAATTCGGCTTGCCATATATAATCACAAGCCACGGCAGCGACGTTCTGGGATATAATAAAAGATTTGATAGGATTTATCCCTTGCTCTCTAAGAAATGGAAAGAGATAATAAAAGAAGCTAAGGTTTTAACGACTCCCTCAAAATTTCTCCAGGATGAAATAACAAGGCAGACCAAAGAGGGCAGGTTTGTTGTGATCCCAAATGGAATAGACCCAGGTAAGTTTAAGGGCTTGAAGAAAGAGAAGAAGATACTTGTTGTTGCCCGCCTTTTTCCCAATAAAGGGGTCCAGGATATTCTGGATGCCTTGAAAGGCTTAGACATGAAAGGATGGACAGTTGATATCGTGGGAGATGGCCCGTATAGAAAATTTCTTGAAAACAAGGCAAGAGAAAACGGCCTTAAAAAAGTTTTAAAATTCCACGGCTGGCTGGATAACAATTCCGCTGAAATGAAATCCCTTTACGGCCATGCCTCAATATTTATATCGGCAAGTTATTTTGAAAGTTTCGGCCTGACAGTTCTTGAAGCAATGCAGGCAAATTGCTATATTATAGTATCAGATGTTCCTGGCCATAGGTCTTTAGGATTATACGAGGAAAACTATTTTACTCCTAAACATATAACCCAGTTAAGCAGGAGGATTTATAATTTGGCGATGGGCAATAGAAAATCCAGGTTATCTAAATTAGACAAGGATTTATTCTGGAAAACAATAATCAATAAATACAATAGGGTAATCCTATGAAAAATCCAAAATTTAGCCTAATCATCTGTGGATATAATGAGGAAGAGAATCTAGATTTGTGCATTAAATCCTGTCTGTCGCAGCGCTATCCAAAGAAAGATTATGAAATTATCTACATAGATAATAATTCAAAAGACAAATCAGTCAAAGTTGCGAGAAAATATCTGATAAAGGTATTTTGTGAAAAAAAGCAGGGCCTTTCTGAAGCAAGGAATCTTGGTATAAAAAAAGCTCGTGGAGAGATTTTAGTTTTTCTCGATGCAGACCTTAAACTAGACAAGTATTATCTGAAGAATCATGAAAAAACATTTCAAGACAATGATGTTGGGGCAGGCGGGGGGAAGGTTCTTCCTTTGAAGGAGACATGGGTTTCAAACTATCTAGGAGTTTCTCTATTTGAAAAATACCCTCGATACAAGAAATTCAGAAATGTGCTAACTTATCCAGGATGTAATCTAACTATCAGAAGGGCAGTTTTGAATGAAATTGGATATTTCAGGGAAGGGCTGAAGACTGCAGCAGGCATAACCAGGAACGCAGAAGATAAGGAAATATGTGAAAGAATAAGAGAAGCGGGTTACAAGATAAGATACAATCCACAGGCTGTAGTCTATCATGAGAACGCTTACAGATTAAAGAAACTTGTTAAGATCTGGGTAAAAGGGTCCAAAGGAAGGGCCGAAATGATTAGGATTGGCAAGAAAGATGCTTTTAGTCTAATTTTCAAATATTGTCTTCCACTGATTGGTAGCCTTTTCTTCTTAATCGCCCTGGTTGTAAGTGTTCCTTTAGCAATAGGGCTTTTAGGATTGTTTATACTTGTAACTATTTTATTAGCAATCAACGCATTTTTGGGTACCGGCCTATTACTACAGTCTTTCATAGTAAAACCTATTTTGGATGCCCTAGCTTTAATAATTATAAATCTCTCAGTAATTTACTATCGGATTTCAAAATGATGCGGTTTTACAAAAAGAATAAGGTAATCTTCCATAATTTTATATGGAGAGGGTTGCAAATTGCATCTAAACAGGGCACTCTTTTTATTTTCACACTTATTGCGGCAAAACTTTTGAGTGTTGATGACTTTGGTAAATTCACCTACTATTTTACAACGATTCTTTTGTTAACTATGCTTTCTGACTTCGGTCTATCTTCTGCGATAAGCAAATACACTGCAGAATATAACTATAAAGACAAACAAAAGATAAACTCCCTGACCACCTCATCTCTTGTTCTTTTGGCCGCAATCTCAATAATAATAATCGTGTTCTCGGGTTTAATTGGAAGTTATTTTCTTGAAGATTCACAACTTATGTACATTCTTCTCCCATTAGTCTTCTTGGTTCCTGCTACCAGTGTGTTCGACGGAATATTCAGGGGCTTAGAAAATTTCAAGACCCTTACAAAAATTTCGAGTTTAACGACTATTTTATCAATTTTACCTTTTTACTGGTCGATAAAAAGCTTCGGTGTAAGTGGTCTGGCTTGGGCCTATCTAATTTTTTATTTTCTTCTTCTTTGTTTGACTGTAATTTTTTATGCCCATATAAATGGAAAGAAATTTGGAGAATTCAATTTCAACGTATACATCACAAGGCAGGTCTTAAACTATTCGTATTATCTAGGTCTAGCAGCCCTTAGTTATTTTATGTTTTCAAGATTCACGATTATATTGATGGGTCATTTTGGTTTCATCGAGCAGGTAGCGTATTATGAGCTCATAAGCAGATTTGAGGCAATCTTTCTTTTGCCTTTCTTTATAGCAGGACACGTGTTTGCACCCAAAATAACTGCTCTCTATGCAAAAGAAAAACCAGGAAAGTTTTACAAAGTATTAAAAAAAACCAGAAATTATACACTATTGTCTTCGATAACTTCGGCAATTATTTTTCTCGGTATAGTATTGATTGTTATTCAGTTCTATTTTGGTAATTATGATACTCCATCTTTCAGAATAATCTTATTGATAGAATCCTTTCTTTTTATAATCAAATCTTATTCAGTTGTAATTGATTTTGGTTTCGTTATCTCTACGGGCTATGGGCATTTAATGGCCTATAGATACCTGATTATTGCCGTAATCAATATAGCTTTAAGTCTTCTGCTTAATAACTACTTGGGATATCTTGGGATAATCATCTCAATGTTTTTTTGCCACATACTTATGACTCTAAGCTTACATCTAAAATTCTTCAATCTAATCAAATACCAATCTAAGGTTCAAAAACATAAACTCTCTTAGCTCCCTGTTTATAAACCAACTTCCCCCTACTATCAAACTTATCTACAATTTCACTGTCTAAATTTCCTGGAGAATGCCACATTAGGAAGACTACCTTTTTATCAGGGAGGGTAATTTCTTCCACAGATTGATATTTAACATTCAAGAATCGATCGGTTTGATTGTTCTCGGTAGCAATTCTCTTATCCTCAAATAGCATTCTTTCGGGAAGTCTTTCAGAATAAACATAAAAAGCGACGGCTGTATGGCTATCTGAAAAGATAGAATACTCTGAACCATAATTCTCCAATACGAACTCGAACATTTCATCTAAATTATTATTTTTTATATCAATTATTGAGTTTAACTCATTAGGGGACTTCGATTCATTATAGGCCATAGGAACCATTGGCAAAATAAGAACTATAATTAAAATCCATCCAACGAATTTTTTCGACTTGTTCTTAAAAAGAATAAAGAATACATAGAACAGGAACGCAATTGGAATTAGCAATGGAACAAAATAATTATAAAAGTAGCGGGGGGCATAAATTCCAAAGCCTTGGCTCTCTAGTATAATATAAGGTGCCAAAGAAAAGACTAAAAGTAGTAGATAGTTATTTGATATACTGCCTCTATAAATAGAAATAAATACTACACTCAAGGCTATAAACAAAATTAAGAAATATATATCTCCTTGTAAAATGAAATTTGAAAAATCACCAAAAGGCCTAAGAGATAAATTGCCTTTCCATTCTACATTATTTTGAATGAAATATTCAATTATGGGAAAATTCCCTTGGTTATAGATGAGTAAACCCAAAGTGAATAAAACAAAAGAGATTAATGAAATAGTTAGCCAAAATCTGCAGCCTTTTTTGTCTACAATGCTAAAAATTATCCCGCAGAAGAACAAAGAGTATAGGATATAAGAAAAACCCCAAGAAGTGAAAATTAGAAGTATACCCAAAAGAAATAAGAAAAATATACGGCTTTTGAACTGATTAAGCAGAAGCCAAGAATTTTTTTGGCCCTCTTTAGAGAAAAATAATACTAAAGTTATTAAGGTAAAATACATAAAAACAAGATATCCTGCCAAGTAAAACTCGTAAAATCTAGCCTCTCTGAACATACTGATACAGAAGGGGGAAAGAGAGTAAAAAATTAAAGAAATGATTCCAGTTAACTTTGATTTTAATATTCTTTTTGAAATAAGGTATAACATTAGACCAGATATAAAGAAGAAAGGAAGATTTACCAATCTAGAAAATAGATTTGTGTTTTCAGATAAAGATAAGAAGAAACTCATAAGATAATGATAAGGCAATGCTCGCCAATAAAATTCTCCGGATAAGAATACTGGTAGGAGGTATTTTCCTATTTGATTAGCAACTAGTACCGAAAGGGCTTCATCATGCCATAAACTTAAGTTCGAAATAGAATACAATCTCAAGCAAGAGCCAGCCAAAACAATCCCAATCAAAGCAAGGCTATACGCCCAGCCCTCCTTATACATCCACTTAACTATTGAACGCATGCCCCAAATCCTGTTGATGCGGGGATATCTGGACGCGAACTCACTTTCCCTCTTCTTTTCTGCCAGCTCCTCGGACTTCATCTCATCGTCAAGCTCCTTCTCAACTCTGTCCCTATTTTTGTAGAATGCGAGGAATCCGAATGCAATTCCGAGAACAGTGAAATGTATCCCCCTTCCGGATAAGAAAGCTAGGTCAAGGAATTGGTTTAATGTGATAACCGCCAGTACGGCCAGGAAAAAATAAGGTGCTATCTGGAAGATTGATTCTATTAAGGGGCTTTTTTTATTTTTCAGGCCGTTGAGCTTATATTTTGAAATGATGGATATCAATGAGGAAAATATAGCTATAGAAAAAAACCATTCCTGACCCAATATGAGGTTTATATCTATTAAATAAAAATTGTTCAATACAAGCAGGACAAAAGAGATGATCGCGAGATTCATAAAAAGAAGGTAAGAGCTATGATACATCTGTTTCGCGTAAGGTTTGACAAGCCTGAACTTGCCGGTCATTGTCTCACATCCAGTTTAATTGAATTTATGCTGCCATGACCCTTGATCGGGATCTTTATCTCAGAATTATCAAAATATAATGTTCCAGTTTTTATGTTCTCCCCAATAGCTGAATTTAATATGCCTGCTTCATATATGCATCCATCGAAGTATGGCTGCGTCCTGTAATTGTGGGGGCTCCATCCAAGATTCAACGGCCTGCCTGCATTGTAGTCCTCAAATATCACATCACCTGCTATGGATGTCCTGCCCGCAAAGTTTCCATCAACCCACAGCTCGATATATCCCTTGCCTTCAGGGTCTGGGGAATAGACTGCTAAGAGTTCATGCTCATTGCCAAAAAAATCTGCTGCTATCGGATAGATTACAGAATAAAAAGGCCCTTCTTTATCATTCATCCTGCCAATCTGGAACCTTACACTATCCTCTCCCTGATAGATCTCCCAGTTATAATGACCGATTATTTGCTGCCGGTCTCCTAAAATCCTACTTTGCTCGCTAGGCTTCCATCTAGCATAGATGCTGATAGGGCCTGATTCAAAAAGATTTTCCGAATTTGGCAGGAAAATGCTCTGCCTGTCCGCAGAATCAAAATAGGTGCAATCTTCTTTATGCTCCGCAGCACCCTCAAAACCTTCAGGGATTCCCTGCGTAAAGTCCCATGAATGATCCCACTCAACATCAGTCAGGTTCAAGGCCAAGGGCATTCCGATGAATACGGACTCACCCTCTATTTCCACATCGACAGATGCCTCTTTTAATGCGACTTTAGGTTCTATGATAACATTAATCTGGCCATTTACCCCTTCAGGCAGGCTAAGCAATCTCTTGCCGCCATTATCTACAACATAGGCTTCATTTGATGAAGATGAAATAAGCCTATTCTCATCCAGTGTCAATTCATAGCTTTTTTCATACCCAAACGGAAGATAGTTTATGTATAATACATATTCCAATATAAGAAGAGGTATCACAAACGCAAGAAAAATCAAGGCTTTTGCTAGGAAAGGGTGTTCATTATCCATGCTCCTTTATCGCCCTCACACCTTTTAAAATTAATTCCCCTTCGCTATCAGGCTGTAGTGGGAGTTATACAGCCCCTATTAAAAGATTATTTAAACATGGGCGGCACTTCAATGGAATGAAAGGATTTTTTCATAAATATCAGACACATCTGGTATTGTCTGCAATATTGTTGTTCGCATTGATTCTAAGGATTTGGGGCCTGGGCCATCCTGACATGTGGATAGATGAAACAATCTCCTCGCTGGCCTCCCTGAATATATTGGAGAAAGGAGTTCCAGTATTCGATTCAGGAGTCCTTTATTCTCGGGCCTTGTTATTCCATTATATCCAGGCATTTTTCATGCTTATCTTCGGAATAAACGATTTTTCAGCAAGGATAGTTTCAGTTATGTTCGGCCTGGCCACTGTGCTTCTGGCCTATTTCATAGGAAAAGAGTTCAATAAGCCCACAGGATTTATCTCTGCTCTATTTACTGCAATAATTTATCTTGAGGTCGTATATTCAAGGCAGGCAAGATTCTATCAGATGTTCCAATTCTTGTTATTTTTGACAATTTTCCTAGCTTATAAGGCGAAAGATAACAAAAAATATGCCTTCCTTTCATTAATTTCTTTTGTCTTATTGGTCCAGACTCAGAAAGCGGGGCTAGTTCTCGCTCCGCTGTTATTATACGTCTATGCTAAAGAATTAAAGGATGTAAAATTTTCTTCAGCTCTGATACTTGTTTCATTATACTTCTCGCTGAGTCTTTTTGGTATACTCTCGGTTGATAATTCCCTGATAACCGGCTACGCTTCAGAATACTCATCCGGGCTCTTTGATGGACTAAGATTTTTTTTGATCCTGGCCTTGATTGGGATACCTTTTGCATATAAGAATAACAAAAAGCTTTTCGCCTTTTTGCTCTTGCCTTGCTTGATATTGCTCATTGGCCTTCTCTTTGTCAAGCTGTTTGCCGCCAGATATATTTACTCGATGGTGCTTTTGGTAATAATCTTAGCAGCTAATGTTTTAGCGTACCTGAACAAAAATAATAAAGTCTTGTTCTGGATGGTGTTAATTGCTCTTGTCCTATATCCCTCAAATCTGTTCTTCGAAAGAGGATATCTGACAATGGCTTATCCAGAAGGAGTTGATCATTATTCTTCTACCGAGCCCGTCTTAGAATATAAATCAATTTCGCAGGGCTCTAAAGATATCATCCAGAGCTCTCCATTGGTGGTCTTGTGGTCTCCAGGAGCAGAATGGTATCTAAAAAAGCCGGACTATATAATCCCATTTTCATTAAGCGGTTTGGAATCAGGCTATATGCTTGTAGATGGAAGAGATATATACACTAATGCAGAAGTGTTCAGCAATCAGGTGAATGATTTCATCTTGATTGAGGATATTTTTGGATACCTAAAACTAAACGAGGAAGAATTGAGAGAGATAGAATCCCTCAAAGAGGATTGCACGGTCCTGGAAGAATTGAGAACACTAAGGATAAGCAAATGCCCAAAAGGATAAAATAAGTTTATAAAACGGAAGTCTATACTTCTGAATATACGCCTCTGTAGCTCAGTGGTAGAGCACTACTTTCGTAAAGTAGGGGTCGGGGGTTCAATCCCCTCCAGAGGCTTTTAGTGCACTGAGCGAAGGCGAAGTTGCTGGCCAATGGAGGTATGAGAACGCAGTTCGAATCCCGGCGGAAGCTTTTAGCTAAAAGAAATCGTTAATTCAACATAATAATCCTTAAATACAAACATTTACCAATAAAAATATGGAAGAAGAGAAGAGACTGAAGATGGCCGTTATCGCAGGCGCCGCAGAGGCTGCAAAGTTCAAGG
>Ga0210057_1001888_pt1 | contig 30938 bp, 37 predicted proteins | sample CryGeyCG2114_010_2_FD_183968 | JGI IMG/M metagenome (GOLD analysis project Ga0210057, IMG submission 183968) | Groundwater microbial communities from aquifer - Crystal Geyser CG10_big_fil_rev_8/21/14_0.10 (SPAdes) (version 2) | ecosystem: Environmental > Aquatic > Deep subsurface > Groundwater ...
CGAACGAGCTCGATACGTTTGATCAAGGCATCACCGTAACGCTCTCATACAGCGACAGCGACGTCTCAGGGCTCGATGAATCATCGCTTGCAATATATCGTTACGACGGGTCGAGCTGGAGCGCGCTCTCCTCATGTACAGTAGATACGGGAGCCAATACGGTTTCGTGTACTACCACTGCCTTCTCTGACTTCGGCATCTTTGGAGATGAAGCCACCTCAACTTCTTCATCAAGTTCTGGTGCATCAGGTGGTGCGTTGCCATGGTGTTCAGGCCCGTTAGCGCCCGGATGGAATGAGAGTCTTCCTGACGGCGGTTGCGGTTCATTAGTCCGCACCCACTCTTCTGTTGCAATCTCAACTTCAGATAACACCTCTGAGACACCGGGCTCACCCCCCGCCATATCGTTATTTGACCGTGACCTTTCCATAGGGGACTCGGGCGATGATGTAATTGCACTCCAAACCATACTCATTAATAAAGGGTACACCATACCTGCAGGGGCAACAGGGTACTTTGGCATGCAAACTCGGTCTGCGCTTTCCGCTTTCCAAACTCAATACACCATTACGCCGGCTGTCGGTTACTTTGGCCCCATTACTCGCGCAGTGATTGAAAGAAACGGTATTTCTGAAGAAGAAACACTTGAGATTAATTCACTCGATTCATTTTCTTTCACCCGTGATTTATGGCTTGGAGATACGGGAGATGATGTTGCGGAGCTTCAAAAACTGCTTATCAAAGAAGGATTTACCATCCCCGCGGGAGCCACCGGTTATTTTGGTGAACAGACACGCAGTGCACTCGCATCATTTCAAGAAGCGCATACTATTAACCCGCCGCAAGGTTATTTCGGTTTCATTACACGAACATATTTAAGCGCTCGTTAGAGTAAATAGGGATATTTCTCAACCTGAAAAATTTAAAAGATTGCCGTCTTATTAGGGAAGAAGGGCTCGTAGGTCTTTTCCAAATTGTGAGTGGGGGGCGGTAGCAATATTGAGAATGGCAGACCGGTGTTTTGTTACATCATACGCCTCTCGTGCGTTCTCTATGGTTTTGTCTGTTTGTATCAGCCCAATCCGCATAAGGAAACGGTCAGAGTAACCGGGTAAATACCACGAGATATCTAACGGTATTGTTTTAGGTTGTATGTCGTTTACAATTTGCGCGAGAATGTTGGTGCAATTTGCTGTCAATGTATTGTAAAAGCGAGGTTTTTTTGCAATCTCGTTTGTTTTTTTGAGAAGTCCGATAAAGAGTCCACGGGCTTGAGATTCGTTGATGGTAAGCGGGTACATACGCACAGAGTTTTTAAGGTACAGTAGCCGTCTGGTGACAAAATCCCTCTCCGTTCCCCACGAGTAGGCAAGTTCGTATTCGTTAAACAGGCCCCTCAATGCAGAGTACGTTTCTCCTTTCTCGCGACGAGCCTCAACAGAGAACGAGAAGGCTGAGCCGTCAGTGAGCTCAAACGTAAGAAATGTGTGGCCGACTGCCTCCCATTTTGAAAACGGCTCTAGGACAAACCACACTTTTACGATGTCATCTGGATGAATGGTGACACGCGAGACCCAATCGGTTGAGATAACAGTACTGTCACCGTATGTAAAATCGCGCACATTGTTGACAGTTGCGGTACCGTCTTCATTAAACACAGCGGTTGCTGTGTACTGTACTTCTTCGTCCCACGTTCGGTCAAGGCGCGGCTCGCGTACCGCCACAAGAAAGGTAAGCGAGACAGTAGCGAGAGCAACGACTCCAAAAACAACCTTTTTTCGCATATATGTTTAATAAGATAATACTACGAACCGGACATACACAACAGATAAAAACTCTCTAAAAAGAGTTTTTTAAAAATTAAAGGTGTGTAGCGAGGCTCTCTTCGTTGCAAAGCATCTCACTTAGTGGGGCTCGTGGTGGTCTTCGTGGTCGTCGTGAAGTTCTTCGGAATGAGCCTCTAGAGTATGATCATCATCGTGACCTATGGCGTGTTCGTGAGAGTGCCACAGCGAGGTGACGGTAAGAATAAAAAACATTATTACCGCGCCTGCTAGTACGGCAAGAACGTGTTTGTATCCACACCCTTTTTGAACAGCGTACTTTAATGAATGGGGGATAAGGTCTTGCGTAAGCAGTGCAAAGAGAGCACCTGCGGCAAGTCCGAGTGCTGGAATTTCTAAGGCGCTAAACTTTTCTAAAAAGAAGTACCCTCCGACCGATCCAATAAGAATGGTGGATGCCGTAAGAAAGTTAATCTGTAGGGCGGTTATGGTTGAGTGCCCGGATTTCCTGAGAACAAAGAATTCGGAAATCTCTTGGACCAGTTCGTGAAAGAGAACACTGAGAGTGGTTACTACTCCTAAAAAGGGACTGGTAGTAAAAGCCACGGCGAGCAAGATACCGTCTCCGATATTGTGGAAAGAGTCGCCTAAAATAAGCCTACTTGAGCTTACATTTTTTATTTGGTGCGTGTCGCCATGGTGGTGGCTTTCGGGGTACAGTTTTGTAATAAAAAACGCTACAACAAATCCACCCACTATCCAGCCGAGCCCGTACAGAAGAGTGTGGGCGTGAGTGAGCACCTCTTCAATGAGCGTAAAGACGAGGACGATAAAAACGCCCGCTGCAAAACTTACAAAGAAGTTAAGGTTTCTCTCGAGGTATGCTCTGGTATATTTCCATACGGTGACTATACCGATTAATGACACCAGCATTATGGCAAAAGAAGCAAGAAGAATGTATAAAAGCATATCGGTTTGTTACAATTATTAGTAGATACCTTTATCTGGTATACTATAAATGCAAATCATTTGCAAATATGAAGCTCACACCAAAACGGGGAAAAGTTTTAGACGTTTTAAAAAAACAAAAGCGGATGCTTACTGCGCAAGAAATTAAAGCGTACACCCCCAACATCGATTTAACGACAATATACAGAAGCTTAGAGCTGTTTCAAAAAGATGGGTTGGTGCGAGAGGTTATTTTGCCGACAAAAGAGTCTGCGTACGAGTACGTCTCAGACGTTCACGATCACGTTGTGTGTAACTCTTGCAAACAAATAAAGCACGTGCGTATTGAAAGGAAGTATTTAAACAGCATTCCCGAGCTGAAGCACTTTGACGCTCAATCTATTGAAGTTACCGTTCGGGGTAACTGTAAACAGTAAGTATGCGTGCACTTTTTACTATCATAGCGGGTATCTTTTTGCTTAGTACAAACATTGCGTTTGCTGTAGAGAGTGACTTTCAGGAGCGTGTCTTGCACGGCAAGGTGATAGAGGTTCTTGAAGAAGATATTCGTGAAATTCCCGGTACGGGCACAGAGCACCTGTATCAAAAAATTAGGGCAGAGATTTTGGGTGGAGAACGGAAGGGAGAGACGATTATCATTGAGAATGATTATTTTGAATTAAAAAAAGGAGATAAGTTTTTCTTTAATAATTTTATTGACGTTAGTGGCACAGAGGTTTCTGGGGTTTTGAGTATAGATAGGAAAGATTCGCTCATTGCCCTTGTGGTTGTGTTTATTGTTACGGTAGTTGCTTTTGGTGGATGGCAGGGGGTGCGCTCGCTCCTTGCGCTCGGGGGCAGTTTTTTTGCAATCTTCTATATTTTAATGCCGGGGATACTCGGAGGGTGGAACCCTCTCTTTGCAAGTATCGCGGTTGCAACGGGTATTTTGTTTGCGGCAATCTTTTTTACGCACGGCTTCAATCGCGAATCTGTTGTTGCCTATGTGGGAACGATGGCCTCTGTATTACTCACCGGTCTGTTTGCGGTCTTTGCGGTTGAGATAACCAGCTTATCCGGTTTTGCGGCAGAAGAGTCAGTGTATTTGAATTTTAGTACACAAGGTACGCTTGATTTTAGCGCCCTCTTGTTAGGGGCAATTATAATAGGTGTGTTAGGTGTGTTAGATGATGTTGCGGTAACACAAGCCGCGGTAGTGACTGAACTTTTTAACAGTAATGCCTCGTTAACCAGAAGAGAGGTCTACTTTAAAGCTCTGCGCGTAGGGCGCGAACATGTGGGGGCGCTGGTAAACACATTGGTGTTGGCGTATACCGGAGCTTCGCTTCCGTTACTACTCTATTTTTACCTTTCACCCGCGGGATTTGGTGCTTTAGTAAATTCGGAACTTTTCGCGACAGAGATTGTGAGAACAATTGTTGGAAGCATAGGTCTTATCTTAGCCGTTCCTATTGTTACCCTCCTTGCGGTGCTCTTTTTAAAGGGGTATACGGCACGACATTCTCATATTCATAGATAAGATTTCGCCAAATGGTATACTTTTAGATATGAAGGATAAAATATATCTAGTTTTTGGCGTACTTATTATTTTAGCGATTGCCGTTTATTTTTTTATGCAACAACAAAGTGTTGTACCAGAAGAGGTGAGTCACGCGTCTTCGTTTGAAGAATGCGTGCAAGAGGGGAATCCTGTAATGGAGAGTTACCCTCGGCAATGCAACACAAAGGACGGAAAAAACTTTGTAGAATATATTGGAAACGGACTTGAGAAAAGAGACCTTATTCGGCTTGAGTCACCACAGCCAAATCAAACAATTGAAAGCCCTTTAACTATTACAGGAGAGGCACGGGGATATTGGTTTTTTGAGGCAAGCTTTCCGATAGTTCTTACCAATTGGGACGGCCTTATTATTGCTGAAGGATTTGCTACTGCACAGGACGAGTGGATGACGGAAGAGTTTGTGCCTTTTGAAGCAACGCTTACTTTTGTTGTGGACCCGGATGTGTATAGCAAGAAGGGAACGCTTATTTTACAGAAAGATAATCCATCAGGATTATCTGAAAACGATGACGCGCTTGAAATACCCGTCACGTTTAAGTAACTCTTTTCGTTACTAAACTAAAGACTAATGTCTAACAACTAAGCACTGTCCATCCATGTATTTTGTTTACATTGTAGAGTGCAAAGACTCCAGTTTATATACAGGCATTACCACTGATGTAGAAAGACGCCTTCAAGAACATAAAAGCGGGAAGGCAAGTTACTATACACGCGCCCACAAAGCAGTGCGTGTTGTATATAGCGAAACACAAAAAGACAGAAGCAGTGCGCTTAAACGTGAATCTGAAATAAAAAAATGGTCACGAGACAAGAAACTATCTCTCTTTCAAAAATAAATAGACCTGACACAAAGAGGCGGGTGGTGTAAGCTGTAACACTATGTCGCGAAACGCAGGGATTATAAGCTTTAACAACGTATCGTACGAATACGCCACTGATAAACCTATATTAAAGGAGACGAGTTTTTCTGTTCGTCGAGGTGCGAAATTAACACTTATGGGACAAAACGGTGCCGGTAAAACAACGCTTTTTGGCCTTATTTTAGGCACATACACACCTGACGTTGGAGAGATTCATATTATGCCAAGAACGAGCATCGCCGTTTCAAGGCAAGTAATCCCTCGTGGTGAGATGAAGCTTACGGTCCGGGATTTCTTTCAAAAATGTTTTGCAGAAAAAGACTACGCTATTGACCCAAAAATTGATGATGTTTTGGAAATTGTAAATTTGGCACCAAAAAACGAGAAAGTAAAAGAAACCTTTAAAGATAGACTGATCGAAAGTTTTTCAGGGGGGCAACAGGCCCGTCTTTTGCTTGCTTCGGCACTGATTCAAAACCCCGACGTTCTTCTTTTGGATGAGCCAACAAATAACTTAGATACGGCAGGCATAGAATACCTTACCGAATTTTTAAAGGCGTACTCTAAAACTGTTATCGTTATTTCTCACGACGCAGAGTTTCTCAATGCGTTTACCGAGGGCGTGCTGTACCTCAATACACAGACACGTACCGTGGAAAAATATGACGGTAACTACCACGACGTAGTAGCTGAAATAGCAGCGCGGGTTATCAAAGAGAAGAGAAAAAACGCTCAGCTCGAAAAAGAGATACAGGCAAATAAAGAAAAAGCTAACTTTTTTGCAAATAAGGGTGGAAATATGCGGGCTGTTGCAAAGAGAATGCGCGAACAGGTAGAGGATGCAGAAGAGAACAAGGTAGAAGTGAGAAAAGAAGACAGAACCATTAGGCCGTTTACTATTCCGGCACAAAAAGGAAATCCGCTCGAAATACTTTCTTTATCATCGTACCGAGTTGCTCGAGATCACATTCTTACAGATGTTCCGTGCGACATTACTTTAAAGCGAGGAGAGCACATGCAGATTATTGGTCCTAACGGTATAGGGAAAACAACACTCCTTGAGTCGCTTGCTTCAGGTCATGCTGATGGAGAGAAGGTAGCAGACGGTGTTGAAATTGGGTACTACCGACAAGATTTTTCTAACCTTGATTTTGATCAGTCTGTTTTTGATTGTTTGATGTCTGTGATGCAAAAAAAGGTAGAAGAGGATATGCGCTCGGTTGCAGCGGGCTTTTTAATTACAAGTGAGGTTATAGGTACCAAAATTGGAAACCTTTCTGAGGGACAGAAAGGGTTGGTTGCGTTTGCTCGATTGGTGTTATTACAACCAGGATTATTAATTTTAGATGAACCAACAAACCATATTAACTTTCGACATATTCCTGTTATTGCAAAAGCGCTTGATGAGTATGAGGGTACTATGATATTGGTATCTCACGTACCTGAATTTGTCTCTAGTATCCGCATTGATACTGTTTTGGATTTAGACAGAAAATAATCTATCACCTTCTTACTACATTATTTTATGGTTGATGCAAAGTTAAAAACAAAGAAAAACAAAAATAGCGTTAAGGATTTTATAGCGAATGTTAGTGATGAACAAAAAAAGAAGGACGCGGAAGTCCTCCTTAGGTTATTTACAGAGTCTACTGGCGAGAGAGGGGTTATGTGGGGAGATAGTATCATTGGTTTCGGTACATATCATTATGTGTACAATTCTGGACGAGAAGGAGATTGGCTGATGGTCGGGTTTTCTCCTCGTAAACAAAATCTATCTATATACTGCATGTCTGGATTTAAAGACTATGCAAGCCTTTTTAAGAAACTCGGACCTCATAAGACAAGTGTCTCGTGCCTGTACATTAAACGTCTGTCTGATATACACATACCAACACTCAAGACGTTAATTAAAAAATCTTATACCGCAACGAAAAAGCAGTATTCGAAATAACGTACTGTAAAGTTTCTTTGACATTTTTCTGTGCAGTCAGTATTCTAAAGTGAGGCGTTGTTATATGAAAGAAGTTATTAAAAATTCGGTGCATACACTGAGAATAGAAAATGGAATGACTCAAGAAGCATTTGCCAAACAGATAGGCGTGACCAGGCAAACGGTTATTTCTATAGAAAAGGGTAACTACACCCCCTCGGTTCTGTTGGCGCTTAAAATAGCATCACTCTTTAAATTACCAGTCGAAGACATCTTCTCAATTTCGTATGAAAAATAAAATTATTCACGTGGGTATTGCAGGAGGACTTGTTGCGCTCCTTATTATTTTGTCCAATCAATTTATGATATGGATGCCCGATCCCACCCTTATGGTAGTGCTTCTCGCGGTCACATTTTTGATAGTGGTGTGGATGGGATTTGTTATGTACGAGTCTGCGGGAGACGAGCGAGAGCAGACCCATACACTTTTTGCGGGAAGGGTTGCGTACTTGTCGGGCGTGGCTGTTCTTACTGTTGCGCTTGTGGTACAGGGATTGCACCACGACATTGATCCGTGGGTTTTGCTTGCACTGGGGATTATGGTTGTGTCAAAGCTGTTTGCCAGATTTTACTCTGATACCTATCAGTAGCGTGGTAGGGGTGTGTAAAACAAACTTTACATTTTGATTTGAACTTCTTATACTGAACGGTATTAGAAGATTATTTAATATATAAAAACAGAGTCGTATGAATACAAAAGCAGTTAGCATAATTCTTATTGCGGTAATTCTTATTGGAGGGGGTTTTTGGTACGTATCTTCTCAAAACGGGGAAGAAAATGACACCCTGTCTATGGAAAACTCTTCAGAAAATGAAACAATGCTTGCAGGTGAACAGGGTGTAGAGAATGACTCTATGGTTGGCGGTGACGCAATGGTGGAGGGAGAGGGAGAGATGGTGGTCTCAGGGTCAGGGAGTTACGAAGCGTACAGTGAAGAGAAGTTAGCACTTGCCGAAAATGAAGACGTTCTTCTTTTCTTCCATGCCGACTGGTGCCCAACGTGTCGAGCAATTGAAGCTGAATTTAAGGCACTGGAAACCATCCCACAGAATGTACACATTTTAAAAGTGGATTTTGACACTGAAACCACGCTTCGTCAGAAGTACGGTGTTACTACTCAGCATACGTTTGTTCAGGTCAACGCAGAAGGTGATCTTATTCAAAAATTTAGCAATGCGAATACGGCAGTTGATGTCTTTGCACAAGTAAAATAGTATGACCTTCCTCATTGTTTCGTTTATTGCGGGAGTGTTAACGGTGCTTGCTCCGTGCATACTTCCTCTCCTTCCGGTCGTTGTTGGTTCGTCCGCAACAGGGCGAAGTAGGTGGACGCCATACGTTGTGGTCGCTTCTTTGGCAGTATCAATTATTGTCTTTACGTTTGTACTCAAAGCGTCAACTGCGTTTATTATGATTCCGCCCGAGTTTTGGACGTACACCTCCGGAGGCATCTTACTTCTCTTTGGAGTAACGTTGGTATTCCCGGCGCTCTGGGAAAGTATCCCCGGCCTCTCTCGCTTCTCGTCAACTTCAAACAAGCTTGTTGGAAAGGGGTACCAGAAAAAAAGTTTAGCCGGTGACGCATTGGTCGGGTTCGCGCTCGGGCCTGTATTCTCGACGTGTTCGCCAACGTACTTTGTTATTTTGGCATCAGTGCTCCCCGTGTCCTTTGCGTTAGGTACGGTGTACCTCCTTGCGTACGTTGCCGGACTGTCCTTAATTCTTTTGTTGATCGCTCTGTTAGGGCAACGTTTTGCAAACAAATTAACAAAAGTAGCCGATTCCCGAGGCGTAGTAAAGAAGGTAATTGGTGTACTGTTTATCGTACTCGGAGTCTTGGTTGCAACAGGGTATGAAAAGAAGATAGAAGCATCTATTTTAGATGGCGGGTACTTTGACATTACCAAAATAGAGCAACTGCTTCTGAAGAAAGTGGACGAATAAGTATGAAAGTTGAATACGGCATCTCATTTATTCTTTTTGCACTTGTGGCACTGGGGTTATTATTTTTGTTTTCAAGTTCGGCACCAATGAATAGTAGTTACTCGCCTGTTGAGAGTGAGCCGTACAAAGAGATTGTGAATCCGTCTGGTTTTGTGAACACTGACTCTGTTGTTATTGAAGAATTAATAGGCAAAAAGGTTATTTTAATTGACTTTCTTACTTACAGCTGTATTAACTGCCAGCGGACCTTTCCGTATCTCAACTCGTGGTACGAAGAGTACAAAGATCAGGGGTTAGAAATTATTGGTATCCACACTCCCGAGTTTGCGTTTGAGAGAGATATAGAAAATGTGCGAAAGGCAATGCAGAAATTTAATATCGTACATCCAATTGTCTTGGATAACGAATACGCTACGTGGCGGGCCTATGGAAATCAGTATTGGCCACGTAAATATCTTATCGATATTCACGGCAACATTGTGTATGACCATATTGGCGAAGGAGGATACGTTGAAACAGAGATGCGTATTCAAGAAGCTTTAGCAGAGAGGGCTCGTGTTCTTGGTTTACAAGACGATACACAAAAAGAGTTGGTGAGTGCATCCGTGAACCAAAAAGCAAATTATGCACAAAGCCCTGAAACGTATTTTGGCTCTCTACGAAATGAGTATTTTAAGAATGGTGTTGCAGGTAAGGTGGAGGTGCAAGACCTAACAGTACCAAGGACGATAACCCGAAACGCGCTCTATTTAGGGGGTGTATGGGATATTCAACCTGAATACGCAGAGTCAATAAATGAGGCGACGGTAGTATATCGTTACTCAGCAAAAGAAGTATACATTGTTGCTGAATCGGAAGAGCCGGTGGTTATTGAAGTGTACCAAGATGGTGTGTTGGTGGACGAGTTTGCAGGAGAAAGTGTTACGGATAACGGAAGGATGCTGGTAAACGAAAGCCAGTTATACAAGGTGATAAATAATGCTGCCGCAGGAGAGCACACCTTAGAGCTTCGCATACAAAAAGCAGGAGTTCGTCTTTTTGCGTTTACTTTTGGTTAAAAGACATTGCCAGATTATAGGGTTCGTAAAATACGGTATAGTGTAAGTATACTAATTTAATACATACGTATGAACAGTAAATTTATTATCGTTATTATTGCCGTCTTGGTTATTGGAGGCGCCTTCTGGGCATGGTCTACACAAGATGAAAAAGTTGTCGTTGAAAACTCTTCAGAAAATGAAGAAATGGTGAACGAAGCACCGCTTGCTCCTGACTCGCTTGCGGGCGTGTGGAGGAGTGTTGAGGATCCAAAATTTTCACGAACGTTTTATGAAAATGGTGGCTACGTTGATCTTTACGAAGGAGAAGAGGTTTCAACAAATGGCCCTTGGGTAGCATTTACTGCCGAAAACCCGGTACTCGGGTTTCCGTATACCCTTGAACCTGATGTTGTATACCTCGAGCTTATAGACGAAAGCGGTCCTCTCTACTTCAGTATCGCCGAGCTTACTGAAGAAAAATTAGTCTTGATATTCTTAGACCGAGGCGGTGTTCTTGAGTTTGAGCGAATCTAGTACGGTAAATAACCCTAAAAACCTCGCGATATACGCGAGGTTTTGTGTTTTGTACTATACTGAGCACTAATGAATGTTGAGTCACAAAACACAAAACCATCGTACGAGGTTTTTCGTAAAAAAGTAGACGGGAAGGAGGTCGGCTTTATTGAAATTGAACGGACTGACACAACACCGCCATACATTTACGTAGCCGGATTATCGGTTTCTGAGGACTTTAGGAGTGGTGGCGTGGCGTCAACGTTGTTAGAAAAAGTTGAAAAAATAATCAAAAAAGAAAATAAGATCGGGTTTCTTGTGAATGCGATCTCTGGACCAGGGTATGCGCTGTACCAAAAAAGGGGGTGGAGGCAGGTGGAGAATGCCGCTGAACTTTACGTATATAATGTACCAGCCCACCTTTCCGACAAAGAACTCTCTAGATTATTTTATTCAGCTTAAGGGTATTGTAATGGTAGGATACATATATGAAATTAGTCTGCGTTATCGGTTCGCTACGAGAAAAATCTTTTAACCGCGCCCTTTTTAATGCCATACAAGAGATTGCTCCGAAGGGTGTAGAAATAGAAGAGGCTCCAATAAAAGACATACCCGTATACAACGCTGATAATGAGACACCACTCCCTCAGTCAGTGGTTGCGTTTAAAGAGGCGCTTGAGTCTGCCGACGGTATTATACTTATCAGTCCAGAGTACAACCGTTCAATCCCCGGCGCACTCAAGAACGCCATTGACTGGGCATCACGTCCCGCAAAAAAGAGTTCGTGGTACCAGCGTCCGGTTGCGGTAATGGGGGCAACCTCAGGGTCACTTGGCACGTCTGCAATGCAACTCCATCTTAAGGGTGTCCTGGCTCATATGGGCACTCGTCTTATGGGATTCCCTGAGTTTTTTATGAGTACCGCGAATGAAAAATTAAACGAAGACGGAACGGTTGTTACTGACCCCCATACGCGAGAAAAGATCACCTCTTTTGTAGAGTCATTTGTTGAACATATACAAAAAAGATGAAGTGCTATAGAGAGCACTTACCTGTATTCGTCTTTCCTACCGTAGTGAGCAGTAAGGCGCAGAGCTTGGTAAAGCTTTCTGGTTTTTTAAACACGTGATCCTCTCCTTCAAAAGGAACCAGCGTGACATTTTTATTTATCCTCTCTAACGCGTTTGCGAGCCCTAAAGACTGCTTGTATGGAATGGTTTTGTCATCGGTGCCATGGGCGAGAATGATTTTTTGTAGCCCCAATCCGTCAATTCCGTTATAGATTGACGCGGTGTTGTAGAGTGCGTAATTTGATTCGTTTGGAGCGCCACCAAATTGCACGTTAAATATAGAATTATTTAAGGCATTGAGCAGTGTCATCCAGTCAGCAACACCGTTTATTGATAATGCTCCTTTATACAGTGAAGGTTCATCAACCAGTAGTTTTAAGGCAAGGTAGCCTCCGTAAGAGTTTCCTGCGACATAGACATCAGTGTAATTATTTCTCTGAGCAAAGTCAGTAATCGCTTTTGCTGTTTTTACTGCGTCTGCAACGCCAATGTCTCCACTGATAGATTCGGCATACTCCCTTCCAAATCCGGATGACCCAGCGTAATCTAGCTTTAGAACCCCGACATTTTCTTGGCGAGCTATCTCGAGCATCCAATCGTAACCGCCGTAGCTTTTATACGGGTGGTACCCAAGAGCATTTTGTCGGTACGGACCTCCATGGAGCCACACAATCAACGTATGAGATTTTGCACCCTCTTCGCGCAGGTATACCCCCTTTAAATCTTCAATAAGAGTACCTACCTCAACCCCAAGGGTTTTGATTGGCGCGGTTGTCGGGAGGTTAAATGTCTCTATGGTTTTTGAATGCCCGCGGTACACAACGGGGTACAGGCCTCGTGAGTCATTTTTTGCTAAAAGAAAGTCACTCTCTATACGTTGGAGTGGTGTTGCGTATGATATTGAATCATCAATTTTCTCAAGTTTGTTTTTTGATAGCGTGTACTCGTACAAAGACCATTGATACGGAGACTCTCGGTTAGCGATATACAAAAGTGTGTCGCTGTCTTTCCATACGACATCGGCAACAGTATATGCACGAGTAAACAATTGGGTGCTTTTTAATACACTCCCTGAGAGACTTGATAACGAAACCGTGTGCACAGTGGGGTAGTTTGCAACATCGCTTATATAGGGAAGTGTTTTTGAGTCGGGTGAAAAAGAAAATAACGACACCCCCTCAGTGAGCAGGTCCCAGTACCCAACAGATTCTTTTTTGGTGTACGTTTTTTTCGTGATGGTATCAAAGACACCAAATGTCCTTGCCTTTCTATATTGCGTGGCGGGGATAAAAAACGCAACGTAGCGGAAGTCCGGAGAAAGCGTAAGCCACTGTGCTCCGGAAGGGAGTAGCGGTTTCCATACCGCAAGAATAGCACGGGTTGCTGAGATGGGTTGCTCGAGTGTCGTTGTGGACGATGCTTCGGTGCACAACAGTGTTTTAAGTGAACAACGGTACCATTCGTTTGTGGTGAGTGTACTGGTTTGGATGAGCACCTCTTCTCGATTGTTTTGTTGCGCGTATGAGTACTCTATATTTCCTGCCGACAGGGCAGGGGTTGGGTTTAAAAAAACAACGCCTAGTAGTACTGAAAAAGTAATGGTACGCACCTATACAGTAAAACATAGAAAGGTACAGAAGTGCTGTTTGTAGCGTACAATGGTATCAGTTATGAAAAAAGATGTAGTGATAATAATCGTCGGCATTATACTGTTTGCCTTCGTGTGGGGTGTTTGGTCTTTTCTGGCGAGTAAACAATCTTTTATGAATGGTGCCCCTTTTGGCGTTGCGTGTACCGCCGACGCAAAGCTATGCCCGGACGGGTCGTCAGTTGGACGAGTTGGCCCACACTGTGAATTTGCTGAATGCTCCGCTGTATTGCCGGATACCCCCTAGTGTTGTACTATAAAGAACGTTGATGCGAAGCTCCGTTTTAAGGCGGAGTTTTTAAATTAAAAAATATGGAAATTAGAAATATAGCTATTATTGCTCACGTTGACCACGGAAAGACAACCCTTACAGATGCACTGATGCGCCAAACGGGGGCTGTTGCGGCAGACGGAGCGTCTATGGACTCCAATACTCTTGAGCAAGAGAGAGGTATTACCATTTACGCAAAGAATGGAGCTATTTTCTATAAGGATACTAAAATAAATATTGTTGACACTCCCGGCCACGCCGACTTTGGCTCTGAGGTGGAGCGCGTACTCCGCTCTATCGACTCGGTGTTACTTATTGTGGACGCACAAGAAGGTCCAATGCCACAAACCCGTTTTGTATTGAAAAAATCTCTTGAATTGGGCCTTAAACCAATTGTTGTTTTAAATAAAATCGATAAGCCTGCGGCTGATCCGGATAGGGCAGAAGAGCAGGTTTTAGAGCTCTTCTTAGAGCTTGGGGCTACAGATGAACAGTCAGACTTTCCCGTTGTATACGCTATTGGACGAGACGGTGTCGCAAAGAAAACGATGGACGAATTTTCTACGTCAAAAGAAGGAGATCTTACACCACTCCTCGATGTTATTTTAGAGCACGTTCCAGCAACAACAGGATCTCCGGAAAACCCGCTCTCGTTTCAAGCGTTTAACCTTGGGTACGATAACTTTTTGGGACGCTTGGCTATCGGCCGGATGTACGAAGGTACGGTAAGGGCGGGAATAAGCGTGCTGGTAAAAAAGCCGGATGGCGAAACGAGGCAAGGTAAGGTGACTAAGATATTTGCCTTTGAGGGGTTAGAGCGCGTACCTGTTGAAAAAGCAGAGGCGGGAGAAATTATTATTATCGCAGGCCTTCCGGATATCTTTATCGGAGAGACCATTACTACTGACGAAAACATCACCCCACTTCCGGCTATTGCCGTTGACGAGCCGACGATCACCGTTAATTTTTTAGTAAACAACTCTCCGTTTGCGGGGCGCGATGGAAAATTTGTTACCTCACGACAGCTTCGTGAACGTCTTGAAAAAGAGCTTGAGGTAAACGTTGGTTTAAAGATCGACTTTTCTTCGCCTGATGTTTTTCAGCTCTCAGGACGTGGAGAGCTTCATATTGCTGTGTTGCTAGAGACAATGCGCCGTGAAGGGTATGAAATGCAAATCTCACAACCAAAAGTTATTGTGCGAGAGGAGAACGGCGTTAAAGTAGAGCCATTTGAAGAGGTTATCATTGATATTCCCTCAGAGTTTCAGGGAACGGTTATTGAAAGGTTGGGTACGAGAGGCTTCGTAATGACTGATATGAAGGTGCACGGTGACTCGGTCCGTATTACGTTGGAAGGGCCAACGCGTGGGTTATTAGGGTACAGAAACCAGTTTGTTGTAGATACACGAGGTGAGGGAATTATGTCGTCTCGGGTGACCGGCTTTAAACCGTTCGCAGGTGAGATTCGTCGACGTGCGGTAGGATCTATGACATCTATGGCAACAGGAAAGGCTTTGGGGTACTCGCTGTGGAACTTACAAGAGCGAGGAGTCATCTACATTGGACCTGCAGAAGAAGTGTATGAAGGGCAGGTTATTGGAAACACCTCAAAGGGAGAAGAGATGGTTGCAAACCCCACAAAAGGAAAGAACCTGACGAACGTTCGTTCGTCAGGAAATGATGATGCCATTCAATTGGTTCCACCGTGGACACTTACTATTGAGCGCGGTATGGAGATAATGTTAGCCGATGAGTATCTAGAAATTACACCGAATAATGTTCGCCTCAGAAAGAAGCATTTGACTGAATCAGCTCGTTCAAAAGCAAAAGCATCAGACACTGAATAATGAGAAAGAAAATGGTTACGGTAAACGACTCTTTTCAGAAACAGTACACGTACGAACGCACTGAACCCGTTGGAAAAAATTTTGACAGTAGATTTGCCCCTGACCTTACGCCACCACAAATGTTAGCGCTCGGTGTCTTTGGTGGTCTGTACGTGTCTGACAAACCAAAAGAATTTCCACGCGAATGGTTTACAAAAGCGAAACTTTCCCCAGACAAAAAGTATCACACAGAGCTCAATTTCTTTGGTGTCCGAGCGTCTCAACCACTCTCAGTGTGGAGAGCAAAAGGGTGGATACACAAAGATGACCCTCGCGGGTGGTTTCAGTGGTACTGCCGGTACTACTTGGGGCGACGGCACCCTGACGACGAGAGGCAGATAAGGCGGTGGTATGCTTTTAGGAGGCACGCAACCCAAGTGTTAAATAATTGTGAGAGAAAAGACCTTACCTGTCGAAAGGTGCAACGGCAAGCTCTGTTACACTGGGCGTACGATTCAAGAAAATTATAGCTATGGCACAAGAACACTCTGCAGGCATTATCCTTTTTAATACAGACAACGAGTCACCGTCTGTATTGCTGGTGCTCCACACACGTGGCAATCATTGGGGGTTTCCAAAAGGTCACATAGAAAAGGGAGAGACACCGGAAGAAACAGCACGGCGGGAGTTGGAAGAAGAGACGGGAGTGACCACGTACACGTTACTTCCGGGCGTGTCATTTACTGATGCGTATACTTCTCAGTCAAGAAATAAGCCGATTGCAAAAGAGGTTACTTACTTTGTTGGTAAAACCAATGAGACACAGGGCGCTATTTCAGATGCAATGAGGCACGAAATAGCAGAGACTCGTTTTGTATCTGTCAGAGATGCGCTAGGGCTATTAACTTATGAGTCAAGTAAAGAGATGCTACGCACTATTTTACAAAATACAAAAACTACATCTCAACTGGGACTGTAACTATTACAGCCACTTCTTTTTTATAAATATAAAGAAGAATAGTACCATAACGGCAAAGATACACACGGCAATAATACTTGCGGCGTGTTCATACTCTTTTCCGGGGAGTAGCACGTTCATTCCATAGAATCCGGTAATACCAAGGGGGATTGAAAATATGACCGTCAGGGCGGTGAGCCAACGGAGTACCTGGTTTAGCTTTTCTGTTGAAATTGCCGTGTAAGCACTCCTAATGTTTACCATTGTTTTAATTGCAGAACGGCTCGTCTCAATTAACTGGTTGGTTGAAAGAATGAGGTCTTCTATAAGGTCGTGGTCGTCCTCTCGGACATCGGCGCTTTTACTGGCGAGGATTCTATTGAGCACGGCTTGCTGGGGGATAAATGAATCCAAAAAGTCGTTTAAGGTACTCTCGTACGACACGAAATCAATAATGTCTTTTGAAGACATTTTGTCTGGGTGGACACGTTTTCTGTTAACCTCTTTTCGAATCTTAGAGAGTGCGACGGTAAAACGTCTGTTTACCTCAGAGAGTATCAAAAGGAGGAAGCGCGCCTTTTGCGTGGTGTACATATCAATTTTGCCATCTGCAAATTTTTGAATGAGAGGGTTCTTCTCTTTCGTAACGGTCAGTATTCCGTTTTTTGCGATGACCACGAGCATCGGGAGCGTGCTGTCGCCATCAGGGTATCGAATAAATATGTACATACCCTCAGGCTCTACCTCAAGACGTGGTGTTTCGTACGGATCGAGGGCGTCTCGCAGTGTGTCTATCTGTACCCCAAGCGTTTCTGATGCTTGGATCAGCTCTTCGTCGGTTGGGTCTTCAAGGCGCATCCACGCGCCGGTATGAAATTCTTTTACCTCTCGAGGTTCTCTATAGGTAATGCTCCGTATGTAAATTTGTAGCATATAGTGAGTATAACCCTTATTATGTGTTTTGCTATACTAAAGCAAGGTAATAATTACATATAATTTATGAATTTTATAGACTATGTCCGTTCGGTTCCTGAAAAGGATAAATCGGGAGCAGTTAAGAAACTTATTGAACACTCAACGCCGAGCTTCGATTTCTTTTTTTTGGTCATACTTTCCGTGTTAATGGCAACATTCGGCATTTTAGAGAATAGTCCTGCGGTGGTTATTGGCAGTATGCTCATCGCGCCGATTTTATTTCCAGTCCTCTCGCTATCTCTCTCGATAGTGATGGCTGATTATAAGCTTATTACACGGGCGTCGAAGACATTATTAAAAGCGGTTGTGTTGAGCCTCATCGCCTCCGTCGGCGCAGCGCTTTTTTTTGGTGTGGGAGGAGAGTTAACTTCGGAAGCACTCTTGCGAACAGAGCCAACGTTGATTTCTGTGGCGATCGCGATAATTGCCGGTTTTGCAGTTGCCTATACGCTCGCCCGTCCCGGGTTAAACGAAACGCTCCCCGGTATTGCGGTTGCGGTGGCACTGATTCCACCGATTGCGACAATCGGTATCGGTATCGCAAAACTCAACATCCCGGTTATTGTTGGAGCTACGGTATTTTTGGTGGTAAACATTATTGGCATTGTATTTGCCAGTATGCTCGTCTTCTCTCTTATGAACCTGTACGTTAAAAGAACAATTGCGAGCAAAGTTGCGAATCTTTCGGATAAAGAAGTAGAAGAAAAAAAAGAGAAAATCCAAGAAGAAAAAGAGAAAGAAGAGCAAAAAGAGTCACAAGCGTAACCTTGTGATACCATACACGGTATGTTGAACGTTGGAGATATTGCGCCAAATTTTACCCTCTTAGACCAAACCGGATCGCCCCATACACTTACCGACTACCGGGGGAGGTGGGTGCTTATCTATTTCTATCCAAAAGACAGCACTCCAGGGTGCACAAAAGAGGCTTGTATGCTCCGTGACGCGTTTCCTCGCTTTGAGGGTATACACGCCGAAGTGTTCGGTATCTCTAAAGATACTGTGGCGAGCCACAAGTCTTTTGCCGAAAAATATAACCTTCCGTTTCCGCTCCTTGCTGATGAAGATAAAAAAGTAGTTGAACAGTATGGCGTGCGGCGTGACAAAAAAATGATGGGGAAAACATACAAAGGTATTGCCCGCACATCTTTTCTTATAGACCCCGATGGAGTTATCCAAAAAATATATGAAAAAGTTAAACCAGAAGTTCATGCCGAAGAAGTCCTCGCCGACCTCAAAGACCTCACTGCGTAAGAGGCGAGCTCATAGAATGGTACAGGTGCTAAAAAAAATGTATCCGCACCCCAAAACCGAGTTACTGTACGACACCAAATTTCAACTTGTCGTAGCGGTGATGCTCTCTGCACAGTGCACCGATAAGGTGGTGAATCGGGTTACCAAAACGCTCTTTAAAAAGTACAGGACAGTGAATGATTTTGCGAACGCAACGCCCCGGGTGTTTCAGAAAGAGGTATCATCTATTCCATTTTTTAGAAATAAAACAAAAGCAATTATTGACTCTGCAAAAAAGATACGCGATGATTTTGGTGGACGAGTAACCAAAGACGCCAATGATTTACAAACCCTGCCGGGGATCGGCTATAAAACGGCACACGTTATTGTCGGAGAGCTCTTTGACCAGTGGGAAGGTATCCCAACTGATACGCACGTCCGCAGATTTGCCATCCGCTTTGATTTGACCGATAACACTGACTTAAACTCTATTTCAAAAGACCTAGAGAACATCGTTCCAAAGAGAGACTGGCGGTATGTAAATAATGGGCTTGTGCTGTACGGGCGATACGTGTGCCCGGCTAAAAAACACGACTGCGCGAACCACCCCCTTACTACAATCTTTCCTGACGCAAATGATATCTGGCCAAAAGCAAAATAATATATCTGCACTGCGAAGGAAAGTTCGTGCTTTTTACCGTACACATAAAAGAGACTTTCCGTGGCGGAGAACAAAAGATCCGTATCATATCTTAGTGTCCGAAGTAATGCTACAGCAAACGCAGACACAACGCGTGATTCCAAAGTACATTTCTTTTTTAAAAAAGTTTCCAACACTGCAAGCGCTCGCGCAAGCACCTCTCAAAGAGGTACTTATTGTGTGGCAGGGACTTGGGTATAACAGAAGAGCAAAGATGCTCCACAAAGCAGCTCAATCTATTGTTTTTGAAAAAGGCGGAGTGCTTCCTACAGTGTACGAAGACTTAGTGAACCTTCCGGGCATTGGAGAGTATACCGCCAAAGCAATACGAGTTTTTGTGTGGGATAAGCCAGAGGTACTGATTGAAACCAATGTAAGAGCCGTTTTTATACATGAGTTTTTCAATACAAAAAAGAAAGTGTCGGATAAAGATATTTGCGTACTAGTGCAACGTACGTTGCCGAGGAAAAATTTTAGTGAATGGTACGCGGGTCTTATGGATTACGGCTCGTACTTAAAACAGACATACACAAACCCTTCAAGAAAGAGCGCGACACATGCAAAGCAAACAGCGTTTGTAGGCTCAGACAGAGAGATTCGGGGCGCTATTATTCGTGTGCTTTCCAAGAAACCTCTCACAAAGAGATCATTAACGGCACTACCGTTTGATAAAGACCGAATTGAAATTCAGCTAGAAAAACTTTTGAAAGAGGGTCTTATTGAAAAGGCAAGGAGCACGTACCGACTGCCGTCTTAAACGCGACCTTACCGTGTGTCTACAATGCGAGATGCCAGTATTGCGCCGACTAAAAGAATGACTCCGAAAAAACCAAACACAAACTGGAGTCCGGTTATAGGAAGCAAGAGGAGCGCGACAAACGGGCCGATAATAAACCCTAATGGAGTTGTTATACGAAAGACACTGATGAGCGCAGAATCGTCAGCGGTCACTTTTTTAAAGAAGTGTGCCTCTGTCGATATTTCAACCATCGCGGCGCCTACTCGTGTTGTAAAAAACGCGATACCCCAGAGGAGGAGTATTGCGGTTGGGATAAATGAGAGGAGTGCGGTTGATGCGCCTAAGATAAGAAACCCGGCAACCATTATTTCTTTCTCACCTAAATAATTGTCCGCGATAAATCCAAGCGGTATTTCTAATATTACGTACGCAAATAGAGCGAGGGCAAGCATTGTACCCAGTGCTTGCCAGCTAATACCGGCAACCGAGACGAGGTAGAGCGGTGCGTAAATGACGATCCACGAGTAGAATATCTTTAACAGTAGGTTTGCTCCCAGTACGTAACTTACCCCCGGTCTACAGTGCCGTATAGTATGAATTGCCTGTAAAAATGCATTCTTTTTAGGTGCTATGGTAGGAAGTTTTCTAAACGCCGTGAGAGCAAGGGCAAAGGCAGGTGTGAGTATTATTGTCGTAAACGCAAAGAGGGGTGGGTAGTACTCGTTAATAACTAGCAACGCAATAATGAGTGGAGCAAAAAATCCGGCGATATTTCCTGCGGTAAGAAAAATGGCACGCACTTCGCCCGTCTCTGTCTCTCTCTGTGTTGATCCCTCAACGTACAAATCGAGGATGTAAAAGATAATATAGAGAATGATTCCTTGAACAATAAAGAAGAACGCCGCAGAGATGAAATCTTGTGCGAGCCCGAAAAAGAGTACGGTAAGTTGAAGGAGAGGAATGAGCATGATAAAGAGCGCCCGCACCCCTATGAACGAAATAAACGTTGGGATAAGGAGGAGTCCAATGAGCACCGCTGCTGATTGAATAATAAACAGCATGCTTATTGTCTCTGGCGAGAAGAATCTCTCCAAGAATGGAGCCGATACGTACGCCACGGAAACGCTGTACATATTCAAAACAAAATTCACCACAATGAGGGTGGTGAATGCTCTTATAAGAGTGCTGACGCGTTTAAATCTTCCCATACCTAGCGTCTATTGTAGCAAGACAAAACGCGCTTGTTTTTTGTTTGTGTGTGTTATACACCGATCAGTACCGGAATAACCATTGGTCGCTTACTCGTCTTTTGCAAGAGGTATCTTTCAACGGTATCGGTGAGATTATTTTTTACATACTCAAGGTCGATAGGGTTCATTCCTTGCGTTAGGTCTTCAACTGTTTTTTTGATAAGGACACGAGTTTCAGAGAAGAGTGATTGTGACTCTCGTATGTACACGAATCCTCGCGATATGATGTCAGGCGATTTTTTAAGTTGCCCGGTACGAATATTAACCGTAGCGATAATGACGAACATTCCGTCTTTGGCAAGTGACTGTCTGTCGCGGATGACGATTTCTTGCATATCACCGATAGAGAATCCGTCTACCATCATAGGGCCGGACGGTACGCGATCCTTTCGGATTGAAAGCTCTGTCCCGTTTTTGATTTCAATAATCATTCCGTTATCGGGAAGGATAATGTTTTCTTTCGGGTACCCGCTCTTAATGTGAGCGTTTGCGTGACAACGAATCATTGAGTGGAAGCCGTACGCAGGCATCATAAAGGTTGGCTTTACCTGCTCTCGCATCCACACCAATTCGCCGGTGTTGCCGTGACCGGTTGAGTGAACATCGCTTGATCGGTAGTGAACAATATTGAGGCCGTGTCGGTAGAGGTTGTCTTTCAGTTTTTGAACAGATACCTCATTTCCGGGAATCACCGACGAAGAGAGGACGATAGTATCTCGTTGAGTAAACTTGATTGTTTTGTGCCTTCCTGTTGCGATGCGCATAAGAGCTGCTTGCTCTTCTCCCTGCGCTCCCGTTGCAATGATAACGATTTTGTCTGGAGCGTAATCGCAAATCTGCTCGGCAGGGATAATGGTCCCCGGCTTCGGTTTAAAGAAATCTCCCCGTTCAGATATTTCAATGTTTGTTTTTACCGAACGCCCTTCGGTCACCACCTTTTTCCCGAGTTTCTCTGCCGTTTCGATAATATGAATCATTCGGTGGAAGTTGGAAGCAAACAGTCCAATGATGAGCCGTCCTTGCGCTTGAGAGATAATCTCTTCAAGTGTTTTGTAAACCCGTGTTTCAGGAATAGAGAAGCCGTCTCTTTCAGCGTTCGTTGAGTCGACAACAAAGAGAATATTTTTTTCTTTTCCGATACCTCCCCATACCTTCTTCTCTTCGTCTGTAGGCTCGCCGTCTACGTGCTCGAGCTTTAAGTCTCCGGAAATAACAACGTTTCCGTGTTTTGTGGCGATTGAAAGTCCCATAGAGTCGGGAATGGAGTGCGTCACGGGGAACGTTTTTACCGTCACGGGGTTACCGCCATTTTTTGCCATAAGCTGAACTCGACCTCCGGCGTCAACAACGTTCATTTGTATCTCGGGAAGGTGAGGAAACTCTTCTTGGCGCTTCTTGATCATAAGCGACGTAAGGTACTGCGTGTAGATTGGCGGGTTTCCAATACGGTCAATGAGGTAAGGAATGCCTCCAATGTGGTCTAAGTGTCCGTGAGTAATAAAGAGCGCTAAGATACGATCTTTATTTGCTTCAAGGTACCGTGTGTTAGGAAGCACGTAATCAATTCCAGGAGCCTCTTCTTCGCTCATAAATTGAAAACCGGCGTCAGAAATAATGATTCCTTCAGGAATTTCAACGGCGAGCATATTGCGCCCAACCTCTTCTACGCCTCCAAGGGGGATAATCCGAATGGTATCCGCATCAATCGGCGGAAGGGTAACCAGTTCGGTTTCTTTCAGTGTCGCCATACCGGACGTTCGGAGTGGTTTTGGTGAAGGTCCGCGTACGTGCCTATTGTTAAATCGTTTTGAACCACCTCCGTTTTTACCGCGTGGGCGACGTGGCCCTGACGGTCTTGAGTGTGGTTTTGAGGGAACAGTTTTCATACTGAATAATGCGTTAATTAATTAATTTCTAAAATGTAAAAATTGGCCAAATACGTTCTGTGTTCAAGTACCACGTTTCAACATCTTGAAACCGGTCACTCGGAGCAGAAAGTGTTGAAAGGGTTATACCCTGAGCGCCATTTTGAGTGCGATATACAAATTGGGGAGCGTAAAGAAATACCGCTGCGGTTTCGCTTGCTATTTCTTCGGCTGCTTTCTCTGCTTTTTCGCGCCGTATAACGGGGTCTTGTTCAGATCGTGCTTCTTCAAGGTACTTATCAGCAGTGATGTTTGCATATAGAGCAATATTGAGGCCTGGGTCGTTTCGTTGGCTCGAGTGCCAAAACGCAAACAGGTCAAGCTCTCTTCCGACGACGAGCCCAAACAAAAGAGCGTCGTACTTCCGTGGGCGAATAACCTCGTTGTTAATATCGCTCTGTTCCAGTGTCTGAAGTTCAACCTCAGCACCTAACGCACGCCACTGTTCTGCAACTATTTCTGATGCCTTCTTTAGTTCAGGAATTACTGCAGTGGTTAAGGTAAACGAAAGACGTCTTGTCTCTGCACCAACCTCTTTCTCCCAAACACCATCATCTCCCTGAGTCCAACCACCAGAAGAGAGGATGTCTCTTGCAGATGCAATGGAATCTTTCTCGCTCTCTTGAGAAAGAGTAGAGAAAGATTGTGGAGGAAGGGGGCCAAATAGTGGAACCCCATAACCACTTACAACTTTACTCACAATATCTTTTTTGTCAAGCGCCACATCAAGAGCTCGCCGTACGGTACTGTCTGCAAAAATTTCTTGCTGGTTTTGATTGAAGAAGACTCCAAACACTCTACCAAATATTGCGCTATGTACCTCACTGTTTCGAGTACTTGCCTGGGGAATAATTGAGTGTGCGGCGTGTACTTCTCCTGATTCGTATGCCTCTGTGAGTAATGATTCGTTTGAGTAGAACTTAAGTACGAACGATGTGATGAAAGGGTGTCTTCCCGCCCCATTGAATGCTCTAAGGTGATACTCGGTGGGAACTCCTGAGGCGGTCTTCTTTACGTCATGTACGCGATACGGGCCAGAGCCAATGGGCTTATTGTTTAACTCGGTAAATGGAAACTCTTCTGTCTGTACATTTTCCCATAAGTGTTTAGGTAAAATACCCAGCGTTGTGTTTTCAAGAAAGAGGGGGAAGGGTGCCTGAAGGGTAAACGAAATTGTTCTCTCGTCTAGGACTGTCACCTCAACCCCTTCCCAGTTTGCGCGCTTCGGACTCTTTACCTCCGAGTTTTTTACCATTTGAATGGTGTAAAAAATATCAGCAGAGGTGATTGGTGTTCCGTCGTGGAAAGATATATTTGGGCGGAGGGTAAACTCGTACGTGCGCATATCTTCTGAAACGGAGTACCTTTCTGCCAAATCAAGGACAAGTCCCTCATCTGGTGTCGCACGCATCAACCCTGAAAATACAAGCGCGGAGAGGTCGCGATCAGCATCAGAGATTGCTAAGAGGGGGTTAACGAAACGTGGCGTTCCGACAACGCCTTCAATGTATATACCCCCTCTGTGGGGAACTTCGTCAGCAAGATTGTACGCCGTACTTGAAAGTATTACTCCCGCGCCAAAAATCGTTATAAAAAAGAGTATTCCGCTAATAAGCCAGTCACTCGGCGTAAACGTTTTATTAATTTTATCTTCTATACGGTCAATGGGTCGCAGTGTGTGCAACATCGTCAACCAAGAAAAAGGGGATGTACGTTTTTTGTTTTCCATTCCGAAATATTTAACAAGAGTTACTTTAGTGTACTATCAAAAACGGTACGTTAGATAACGAGCGCAAGAATTGCTGAAAGAACAAAAAGCACGGCAACCACTATGGTCCCTTGGAAGATTACTTTCTCGGCTCCTCGTCGTGTATTGAAGTTTTGTGTCTCGGTTTCACCACCAAAAGCTCCACCTAAACCGGTGCCACGTTGTTGCAGAAGGATCCCCGCTATAAGGAGCGATCCGAGAATTAATTGAATGATGGGAAATAAAGATTCCACGAGAGCCATAAAGTACCTTTAGTGAGAGGGTAGCACACTGAACAAAAATGGCAAGATACAAAAGCCCCTTGCGTTTACCTCTCAGCATTCATATAATGCACTGTACATAATCGCAGAATGATGCGATTTTTTACTAGACTTACTAAGCGTATCACTATGAAAAAGACAACCAAAACGGCTGTGAAGAAAAGCACTGCCACAAAGACAGACAACGTTCCGGTTCAACCGCTTGCAGACAGAGTAGTTATACGGCCCCTTTCTCCTGAAGAAATGGGTACCAAGACAGCATCCGGAATTATTATTCCAGATACCGCACAAGAGAAAGCAACAGAGGGAGAGGTTGTTGCTGTTGGTTCCGGTAAATATGAAAATGGCGAACACATCCCTATGAGCGTCTCGGTGAAAGATAAGGTGATGTTTTCAAAGTATGGATATGACGAAATAAAGATTGGTGGTAAAGAGTACTTTATCGTCGCTGAATCAAATATTTTAGCAATTATTAACTAACAATAGGGTACAAGCATATGGCAAAAAAGATTTTATTTGACACTGAAGCACGAACAGCAGTAAAGAAAGGAATTGACGCCGCGGCGAAAGCGGTAAAGGTAACCTTGGGCCCTCGAGGGAAGAACGTAATTATTGACAAGGGGTACGGAGGCCCTCATATGACAAACGATGGGGTCACTATCGCAAAAGAGATCTCGTTTAAGGACAAATTTGAGAATATGGGAGCCGAGATCGTGAAAGAGGTTGCAAATAAAACCAACGACCTCGCAGGAGACGGAACCACTACGGCAACAGTGCTTTTGGAAGCGTTGATTGGCGAAGGAATGAAGCATACTCAAATGGGTGTTAACGCTATGGGTGTTCGTGCCGGTATGGAGAGCGCACTACAGGCGACGGTAAAGGCACTGAAATCAATGGCAAAGCCGGTGCAGGGAGCAAAAGAAATTAAACAAGTTGCCACTATATCGGCAGAGTCGGCAGAGATTGGAGAGACGATTGCAGAAATTATCACTGAGGTTGGCCAAAACGGAGTCGTTACCGTTGAAGAGTCTCAGTCGTTTGGAATTGAAAAAGAGGTGGTGAAAGGTATGGAGTTTGATAAAGGGTACGTCTCTCCATATATGATTACCAACCCCGAGAGAATGGAGGCAGTGTATAAAGACGCCTCGGTTCTCATTACTGACAAGAAGATTTCTTCTATTCAAGAGATTCTTCCTATACTTGAAGGAATTGCAAAAACCGGAAAGAAAGAGTTGGTTATTATTGCCGATGATGTTGACGGAGAGGCGCTCGCAACGTTGGTGGTAAATAAACTGCGGGGAGCGTTCTCAGTGTTGGCTGTGAAAGCCCCGGGGTACGGTGATAGGAAAAAAGAGATGCTCCAAGATATCGCAACAGTGGTTGGGGCAACAGTTGTTTCTGAAGATGTTGGTCTTAAGTTAGAAAACACTGACCCTTCAATGCTCGGCAAGGCAACGCGCATTATTGCAACCAAAGACTCAACAACGGTTGTAGGGGGAAAGGGTAAAAAGGCAGACATTGATGCCCGTGTAGGGTATCTTCAGCAGCAGCTTGACGCATCTGACTCTAAGTTTGACAAAGAAAAGTTGATGGAGCGCATTGCAAAACTTTCAGGTGGCGTTGCGGTCATTCGTGTTGGTGCAGCGACTGAAACTGAAATGAAGTACCTAAAAGACAAGATTGAGGATGCAGTGAACGCTACTAAAGCGGCGATTGCCGAGGGTATTGTTCCGGGAGGAGGAAGCGCCTTGGTGAAAGTTGGACAAAAAGTAGAGAAAGACACTGATTGGAAAAAAATGACCACCGAAGAGGCGATTGGTTTTCGTATTGTACTGACGGCATTGAACCGTCCACTGAAACAAATTGCCATTAACGCAGGTAAGGATAGTGGAGAGGTTATTGTCGAAGAGGTTCGTAAAGGAAAGAGTATGTGCGGATACGACGCGGTGAACGATATCGTTGTAGACGATATGATTGAAGCGGGAATTATTGACCCGGTTAAGGTTACCAGGGGAGGTATTGAGCACGCTGTCTCTGCCGCTGCAATACTGCTTACTACAGAAGCTGCGATTGCTGACGAACCTGAAGAAAAACCTGCACCTCAAGGTGGTGGAATGCCAGAGATGGGATATTAGTTTATACGTTGCAATTATATGGAAGTAAAAGAAAAAAAGTTATTTCTTCTCAACAAAGAGAGCGACACAAAAGAGCCATTGAGGCGGGGAAGAAATACAATAAATGGCATATGACCAGAAACGAGCTTGCATACATTATCTTTGTTGAAAGAGTAAAAGAGTTTGCAAGAGCGCGAGGGATTCGAGACCCTTTTGTGGCAATGCCACACGCGTGCGGAGAGGTGCAAAGACGCAAGGGAGGTAAAAAACCTATTGTGTTGGAGTACGATGACGCGATGCAGGTCGTAGCTCATGTAAAGAGAAACTGTCACATTGACTAAACTGATTAAAATAAAAGACCAGAAAAACCGGTCTTTTATTTTTTTTGATGGTTATTGATATGCCAAGAAGGCGCGGTATAATAGAGGTATAGATACTTAAATTATTCTGTAAACATATGACACTTATATACATTGTTCTTGGATTGCTTGCGCTCGTTCTTGGGTGGGGGATTGCCACCTACAACGGCTTTATTCGCTTGGTGAACCGCACAAAAGAAGCGTGGGCGGATATTGACGTGCAGTTGAAGCGTCGTTACGACTTGATCCCTAATTTGGTTGAGGCGGTCAAGGGGTACGTCACCCACGAAAAAGAGACGCTTGAAAAAGTAACGCAAGCCCGAACCATGGCAATGAACGCGGGGTCGGTTGCAGAGCAGGGCGAGGCAGAAAATATGCTCTCTGGCGCACTGAAGTCTCTCTTTGCTGTTTCTGAAAATTACCCAGACCTCAAGGCGAATGAAAACTTTATTGAACTTCAAAAAGAGCTCGCTGACACTGAAAATAAAATTCAGGCAGCGCGACGCTTCTACAACACTAACGTTCGCGACCTAAACACGGGACTTCAGTCGTTCCCCGGAAATCTTATCGGAAATATGTTTAAGTTTGAAGACAGAGAGTTCTTTGAACTGGGTGAAGATGATGCCGAAGCGCGGAATCCTGTTGCGGTTAAACTTTAGGAGATATGCCTACACCTGAGAGAACAAAACTAAGTGATCCAGAAAGAAGAGCACTTTGGTATAGTTGGATAGCAAAAGGTAAGGCTAACAAAGGTATGCGAAGTTTTTGGACTTCGTTAGTAAAAGAAGGGAGGTCTGTTGAGTAAAAAATTAAAGAAGAAACCAAAGAAACTGTTCACTAATCTTCTAATAACTAAGCACTAATAACTTTTTTTTCAATGGCGACACTGTACTCAACAGCCGATAGTAATATACGAAAAACGTGGTTTTTGATGATCACGTTTTTCATCGTGGTAATCGGTATTGGGTGGGCGTTCTCGTACGCGCTTGAAAGCCCGCTTATCCTCTACGTTGCCGTAGCGTTTTCTATCATAATGAATGTAGGGAGCTATTGGTATTCGGATAAAATTGCGCTTTCAACCACCGGCGCAAAACCGGTGTCGCGAGAGTCTCACCGTGATTTATGGAACATTCTTGAAAACCTCTCTATCGCAACCGGGATTCCGATGCCAAAGCTGTACATTATTAACGATCCGGCACCAAATGCGTTTGCTACCGGACGAGACTACAAGCATTCAGCGGTTGCGGTAACAACGGGGTTGCTCAATATGCTAGAGCGTTCAGAGCTTGAAGGTGTTATCGCCCACGAACTTTCTCATATAAAAAACAGAGATACGTTAGTAATGACGGTGGTGGTTGTGCTGTTGGGGTTTGTGACGCTCCTTTCAGACTTCTTTTTGCGCTCAATGTTCTTTGGCGGAGGAAGGGGAAACGGCGAAGGTGGTGATGGCAGGCTAAAGGTGATTATGATTTTGGTTGGGTTTGCTCTGGCAATTTTCTCGCCGATTATTGCACGCCTAATCCAGCTGGCAATTTCACGAAAGCGCGAGTTTTTGGCTGACGCATCGGGAGCGTTGATGACCCGCTACCCTGAAGGGCTCGCCTCGGCACTTCAAAAAATCGGCACATATCAAGCACCGATGAAAAACGCAAATCATGCGACAGCGCACTTGTTTATTGGAAGCCCGTTTGGAGCAAAAACATTTAAAGGAATGAACAAGTGGTTTGCGACGCACCCCCCAATTGAAGAGCGGGTGAAGGCGTTGCTATCTCACTGATTCAATCTTTCCTTTACGCTCTTTCCATATTTCAAGCGCAGTTCTCGTCGCCTTTTTGGCGCCTTCTTTGGAAGAAGAAAAGTGTCTTTCTAGGTGTAGTGTCATAAAAGATGGTATTTAGATTGTTATAAACTTTCGCTACAATAATAAGACTCATACTTTTTCGTATTAGTTACCGTGTGTGGTATATAGAAACTAACGGAGACGTCGCATAGTGGTCTAGTGCGCTCGCTTGGAAAGCGAGTAGGGTGAAAGCTCTCGAGGGTTCGAATCCCTCCGTCTCCGCAAAATGTCCCAGAGGGCGCGATAGCGTCTGATTGGAAACAGTTGCGCGAAACAGAGGGATTCGAAAGGCGGAAGCCCGCGTGCGGGGCACGAGGAAGGGCTGAGCCCAGACCAAAAGCACTAAGTAGAATTCGAGTGAAGCGAAGAATTCTACTTAGTGACTGGTGGTCGAATCCCTCCGTCTCCGCCCTTGCCTCAGTCTTTAACTATCAACTTTTTCTACAACGTGTTCGGTAGGGAACCACTGATCAGTCATCCAACACCGACCTTCAACAAACGCACCGTCAACCCATACAAGAAAATGGGCAACTTTTCCTGCGCTTCCCCCAAGAAAATAATGGTGATTGCCGTCTTTTAACCTATCTGCCTCCGGAGAGTTTGGGTTTTGTAAAATCCACACATACTCAGATTTTCCCGCAAGGTTTACTTTACGAAGCTTTGTATGCACTTCTTTGATATTTTTTGCAACACCCTTAAAAGGTTTTGATTTGATAGAAAGAAATTCTATTGGTCCTTTTTCTTTTTTCATTGACGTCAACCAAGTAGTTACGTTTTTTCAGCAAGCTCTTGTGCTTCTTTTGTTACAAACCGGTCTCCCTTATGCCAATAGTCACTTAATGAATGAAGAGATTTGGTAAACTTTCCTTGTTTATACTGAAGGCACACCAAGTCATTGTGTGTTGTTCGATAGAAGTGGTATAGCGCACCGTCTTTAAAATTTTCAGCCTCAGGAGAATCTGGGTTTTTTAATATGAAGGTAAGCATTTCTTTACCTACGAGCACGCGATTTTCGCCTAAAACACTACGACTCTGGAGAACGTTATTTAAGAGAATCTCGCCTTCTCTATTCTTATACTCGGTGATTTTGAAAGAGAAAGGTTGACGCTCTTCCAATCTTTTTTCTGGTTTTATATTCATAAATATATAGGGAGGACTACATCTCTTGTAATTTAATTATAGCATTTTAAAAAATGAAAGTCAAATTATAGTAGGTGAATTCTCACCCTAATCGCACCAGAGTTTGCAGGCTAATTGCACCACCCCCTGAAGCCTCCATACTCTGGTGTATATGGCACATACACACATTGGACCTGCCGAATGGCCGGTCATTGCTCGGC
>Ga0210057_1001889_pt1 | contig 30930 bp, 28 predicted proteins | sample CryGeyCG2114_010_2_FD_183968 | JGI IMG/M metagenome (GOLD analysis project Ga0210057, IMG submission 183968) | Groundwater microbial communities from aquifer - Crystal Geyser CG10_big_fil_rev_8/21/14_0.10 (SPAdes) (version 2) | ecosystem: Environmental > Aquatic > Deep subsurface > Groundwater ...
GTGGACCCGCGGGGAATCGAACCCCGGATCTTTAGTATGCCATACTAACGCTTTTCCTCTAAGCTACGGGCCCTTAATTTTTTCAATAAAATTTTTGCGATTTCCTCCAGCTCTAACTGGATATAAGACCCCGCACACGTAACAACACAAACTCCCTTGTAATCGTTCTTCTCTGTTTTTTTACCCACCGTTCGAGGATCTGGTTTCGTCTTATAAAAATTCTCTTCAGGGATTCCGGTAACGTTGGACCAATAATTTTCGAGTTCGCGGATATTTTGATCTGCCCGGTAAGATATCCTGCACTTAAGTTGGTTTGACTTAATCTTATAGCACCTTTCTAATAATGTAATATATAAAAGGATTATTTGTGGGTCAGAACTCCCCAGTAATAGCCCGGAATGACCCTTCCATTTCGCACCTTCGCCAAGAAAAAGCATAGCTAAAACTATTTTTAGGTTTTCTAGATTAAGTTTTTTAATAACTTTCTTAGCTTCTCGCCGCACCTTATTTAAAAATAGCTCGCGCTTGCGTCTCATCGAAGCCCACGCCATTACTTGTGCTTTCTTGAAACTTTTGCGATTGAGTTCTCGAATTTTAGTGGTATACCAATTCGGTAAAATCACGCCCTGACACCAATTAGAAAGCGTGCTTTTTGGCATAGACAAATCCAAAGCTTGTCGTATTTCGGTATAAGTTTTACCCTTAGATCGTAATTTACGGACCTTTTCGCGAATGGTTGATTTCGCCATTATTTAATTGTACCCTAAATTGTTTCAATGTACAAATATTGTGGGCTTATCCTGATTCGAACAGGACTCTCTCCATTGAAATTGGAGCGCGCTACCAACTGCGCCATGAGCCCAAGGGAAGGGAATAAGACTATCTCTTATTCCCCAATTTTAGCAAGGTATCTTCCAAGGCTTCGTTGATTTGTTTTCTTGAGAGATTTGAGAGCTTAAAGGGTTTCCCGAATATGATTTTGGTGGTGATTCCTTTGCTCTCCACCCAAATCGGCAAAGCCGCAGCTCCGGTGGCCTGAATAAGGCTGGCCATACCGGGTTTAAACCTTCTAATCAGCTTCCCTTTTGCTTCCCCCTCCAGCTCCTTGAAGTTTACTCCGAGAGAAACCTCAGCCTTCTCTATTCTTCCTGCCCGGAGCATCTTAAACCTTATACCCTTTTTTTCCCTGCCTCCTCCTGGTGCCAAGAGAAAGGTTTTTCCCTCAGCCAGTCCTCTGCGGATTTCCTCTTCTGCCTCGGCTGCTTTCTTTCTTTCCTTCCTCGAAACAGCAACCGAGAGCGGCCGCAATGGAGCATACCACCATTGCGTATAGTAGTCCCGATCAGGAGTGGAAAACGGGACAAACCGCAGGTCAAAAAGAAACCAGGGGAAAAAGGCAAGAGGCAAGAAAACAGGCTCTCTCAAAGAAGGATGACGGTAATAGAGGACCGATCCCTCTGAAGAAGGGAGAAGTTTTCTTTTTTCGAGCCCCTCTACTTTGACTATCCTTAATAGTCTCAAGGCCAAAAAAACCAGACCCAAGGGCAAACCAACCAACCAAACCACTGCTAAGATTTTCTTCTTGTTTCTCACGATGTCTCCTCTCTTATTGATAAAGTTAAAGAACTGACCTGTGCCCCCGGAAGGACTCGAACCCTCAATCTTTCCCTTAGGACGGGACTGCTCTAAATCCATTAAGCTACGGGGGCTTATTTATTAATCAATGCTTTATAATTCTCTCCTTGTAGAATTGATTAATTAATGATTGAATTAACTTTAAAAAATTACCTCCTTTTTTTATAGTTATTCTACACATCCCATACTTAGTTCTTCCTCTCGTCCCGCCATCATTTAATCTGATAGTGAATCTATGTGATGAAATATTGGTAATTTTAGACCAATATCTTAAGCATTCTGATTTATTCATGCCAGAAAATATTCTTAATATAGGCTTGATATTTTTTTCCGGCACATTTAATACTCTCCTCAATACCAATAAATATGATTGAATTATCCTCCCATCCGAATTAATCAATTCACAGCGCCTCTTGCTTCCTTCCCCCCAATAAAGCATCGCCATTACGATGGCAAGTTCTCGATGTGGGCTTTGTAATAATTCGTGGGCACGTTCTCGTGCTTTCTCCCAATTAATTTCTGTACGTTTTGTGCTACCGCCCCGTTTGGATTTTAATATTTGATTATACTTTGGTAAAACTCTTACACCCTGAATATGGTGCCATACGGTAGTTTTGGGGATAGATAATTTTGCCACTAATTCATTTATGCTATATCCTCTCCTCCTCAATGTTTTAAGTTTTTTTATCTTCTCTATTGAATGAATTCTCATGTTATTATTATAGCATACTGAATTGGGAAGAACTACCTGCACATAATAAGAAATTGCTTGTTCTATCTGTTGAACTACAGGGGCAATAAAAATATTCTATCAAGTTTTCCCCTTGCCCCGTTAGACAAAAAAGCGCATCATCTAGAATGATAACAAATTTAAGAGAGAAATTCAACATCTTGCTATTTGTCTAACGGGGCTTGTTGACAAGATGATTTGTGTTAAAATTAAGTATATGCCAGAATCATCCCCGATAGTAAAAGTAGCTAAAAAAGTTTGTCCGGCTGTCATTACAATAGTTATTTCCAAAGACCTTCCCAAAGTAGAGGGTTTTTACTTGTTCCCTTTTGGCGGCCAGCAGTTCGTTGTCCCTAAAGTCCAGAAAGGAAAAAAAGAAAGCACCAAGATTGGCGGAGGGTCAGGTTTTATTGTCTCGCCCAATGGCTATGTTATTACCTCAAACCATGTTGTTGGAGATAGAGAAGCTGACTACACTGTTCTCTTTGAACCAACTAAAAAATATCCGGCCAAAGTAATTTCCAGGGACCCGATAAATGATGTTGCCATCTTAAAAATCAATGATAAAAACCTTCCGTATTTGGAATTGGGAGACTCAGCCAAAATTGAATTGGGCCAAACGGTCATTGCTGTTGGAAACGCTCTCGGGGAATTCCATGACACAGTTAGCACAGGAGTAGTTTCAGGGCTTTCGCGCCATATTACAGCCTTTTCTGGCCTAAATAATCAGGCAGAAAGATTAAGGGGCCTAATCCAAACAGATGCAGCCATCAACCCCGGCAACTCTGGGGGCCCTTTGGTAGATGTTGAGGGCATGGTGATTGGGATTAACACAGCCACTGTCATGACGGCTCAAAATATTGGCTTTGCTATTCCCATTAACTACGCCAAAAAGGATTTAGAAGAAGTAAAGCAGTTTGGCAAGGTTAGAAGACCCTTCTTGGGAATCAGGTATGTACTCTTGGACAAAGAAATATCCAAACAAAACAAGTTGCCAATAGAGTATGGTGCCCTAATTGTCAGAGAGGCTCTGGGAGAAAGTGCTGTTGTTCAAGGAAGCTCGGCAGAAAAAGCCGGGCTGAAAGAGTTTGATATTATTCTTGAGTGTAACGATGAAAAGGTAGACAATGACAACCCCCTTTCCCATCTTCTCCAGAAACATCAGATTGGAGAAGAAATCACCTTAAAAGTTCTCCGTGACAAAAAGAAACTTGATATTAAAGTAGTCCTAGAAGAAAAAAGGTAAAACTAAGCTAAGCTTAGTTTTGAAAAGTCCCGCCAGAAGCGGACTTTTTGATTGGGTGGCTAACGAGATTTGAACTCGCTCTGGGAGTTCCACAAACTCCAGTGCTGCCATTACACTATAGCCACCATCTTATGCCCCTGATAGGAGTCGAACCTATATATCCTGCTTAGAAGGCAGGTATTCTATCCGTTGAACTACAGGGGCAAGGAATATTATACCTCAAAATTACTTCTTGGTCAAACCGAGCGATGATAAAGTTCTCCGACCTAAAATGGATCTAGGTAGGATTTTCTTTCAGCCTCAAGAAAGCTCTCATTCCGCTTCTGCCATTCTTGGAGAATGGTTTGGTAGGTTTTTTCCTTAAACTGAATAGACTTTAACCCCACGGGTCCGGCACTGGGTTCTGCCCAAATACTATATTGATAGAAAATTACTCCTCCAATAACTAAACACAAAACCAAGGAAGCCCAAAAGGTTAAAAAGGCCTTGTCGGCTAAGAGTCTCGGCAGCTTTTTGAAGTTGCTGATTGCCTTGTTTAAATCTCTTTTAGATATTCTTTTCATTTTGTATAGACTTTTATTATCAAGTTTGTGTTAATTCTACCAGCCTCAGCCGCTTGGCTAACGTTGAGACTGCGAATCTCAATTAAATAAGGGCTGCTTTTTAACTTTTCCAAGAATTTCATAAAGTTGGGAAAATAACCTTTAGAACTAACATGGAAACCAAGAGAAGGCCAATAATCTTGGGCCCCCTTGCCAGGGGTGGAGGGAGAAATAGTGATTGTTAAATATGATTCGGCTGCTTTTTTCTCTAAAAACCCAATAAAGTCTACTGGCACTTCAGGATCAACAAATAACTGATCAATCTTTTCCAGAAAAACAGCCAGATCTTGATAGAGCATTTTAAATTCTTCCAACTCTTTGATTTGGTTTTCCAAAGTAATATATTTTTCTTTTTGGCTCTTTATCTCGTTTGAAGTTGCTTGGATTTTTTTAAGAAGGGGAAAAACGAAAAAGGCAACTATCAGTAAAGTTACAACAACAAGGCCTATGATTGAAAAGTTTGTCTTTTGGGCCGGTTTCATTTAACCTTAAATTTAACTAAAAAATTAATGTTTTCTGGTTGGACCCAGTTAGTAGGCGGGAAATAGATTTCTTGAAAGTTTTCTTCTCTCTCCAAGTTTTCTTTAAACTTCAACAAAATTGTTCTATTAGGAGAAAAACCAGATAAATTGCAAGTAGCTCTCCAGGTTAACTCTTTATCCGTTTCAGAAATGAGGGAAAGGTTAGTTAACCGGGTGCCAAAGGGAAGGGCATTGGAAATCTTTTCTAAAACATCTGTTGAATCAAACTGGCTTTGGTAAAAAGAATCAAGCTGAATAAGGATTTTATTAAGGGATAGAAGGTTTTTTTGAAGAGTCTGCATTTGGGGATTCTTAAGTTCAGCTTCCCTTTGCTCAAACAATATTTCCTGAACCTCCACTTCTCCTGCCAGATAGACATTTAAAGCGAATAAGATTAAGGAGAGGCAGGTTAAAAAAACTAAAAGCAAAAAACCGAGGATTAAAACCAGCCTGAAGTCTTCTTCTTTCTTTAACGCTTCTTTTTGCTGTGGTGGTAGTAAATTAATCATCATTGAGCATCAATCCCCCTCAAGGCCAAACCCAGGGCAGTAGTAAATCTAAGCGAGTCTTCAAACTTCATCCCGGAAATGGATTTCTTGGCTTCTGGTAAAATATTGATCCAGGGATTACCAAGAGATACTGGAATTTTTAGTTGCTCTGAAAAATATTCTGGCAAGCCTTTTAAATTAGCCCCTCCGCCACAGAGTAAAACCTGTTTAACCTCTTTCACTTTTTGGGGCAGGTGCTCGTGAGCTGAATGGGTTTGGTAATAGTCTAGATACTTTTTAATCTGCTCTGTCAGGTCAGTTAAAGAAGGGATTAAGGCTTCAAAAACTTGGCCCCCTTCCTTGGTCGCTTTTGTCTCAATTCCATACTCCAGTTTCAACTTCTCAGCTTCAGCCAGTTCTACCCCCATTGTCTGGCTAATGGCTTCTGTCAATTTCTGAGCCGAAACTGGAATAAAGAAGGTAAACCTTAGGGCTCTACCAGAAAAAATAATAAAGCTTGTCCGGGTAGCTCCCAAATCAATCAAAAGAATGGGATAGTTAGAAACCCCGTCCTTGATCAGGGCTCTAGCTATTGCTAAAGACTCAATCTCAAGGGCTAAGGGCTGAAGACCAGCCCCCTTTAAACAATTTAAATAGCTATCTACCGTCTTTTTGGGAAGAGCGGCAATAAGAACATCCTGATGGTCTAAATGGTTGCTAATAGGTAATATCACTTGAGAATCTAAATAAACATCTTCTATCGGGAGGGGAATATAATTCTCTGCTTCATAAATAACAGCTGACTTTAAGTCTTCTCTGGACATTTTTGGCATTTGGATAACCTCCAAAAAAGCTTTTTCTTCGGGCAAAGAGGCTATTACATAATTGGTCTTTAGTTTTTCCCCCCGGACCTTATCTAGCCCTTTTTTGATAAGGGCTGTTAATTCCTTTTCCTTTCTAATCTCTCCTTCTTTAAGAATGCCAAGTTCAATTGGCATTTCCCCGAAAGAAACCAAGTCTAAAGTTTTAGCTTCTTTCTTGAGTTTGACGATTTTCAAAGATAAATCAGAAATATCTAAGCTAAAAGTTTCTGGTTTTAAAGCAAGAAATTCTAACATCGAAGTAAATCTAAAGATTTACGAGAGGCGAGATGAATTGAAAATTCAGCGAACATAAAAATTGTAGAATTATTAATAACTCTCTTCCCAGTGTTCTATTGTTACTACCGGTGAGAAAGGAGGAGTTACGCCTTCTGGTGGCTTGGGACCGGCCCAAACCCCTTCTAGAATTATAGCGTTATTTAAATAAATATTAAAAGTTTCCCAAACGCTATTAAAACTAATTTTCCTAGCCAAAACCCCACCAATAACGGTAAAGCTCAAAGGCAAACTAACAAATCTTATCTCATCGTTAGCATAAATTAAACCAGTAATATTAATTATCTGAGAAGAAGTATAAGAACCAAAATTCATTTTGGCTTTAGTTAAAAGCCCGGAGGGTTTATCTACTCCGGGATCATTAACGGTTATTTGGTCAAAACCACAGTCTTTTTGGCCTTTATTTGTCCAACAAGAACTTTTGCCAATATCAATTGTTCCGTCAGCCACCAAGGCCCCGTTAACCACCAGCTTTCTTCCACCCTTTAAGTCAATGGGGCCTGTAACATAAGAAATTCCATTGTTAAGAGTCAAGGTCCCCTCTTCTCCCACCTGCCATAAAAGTTCTTCAAACTCATCATCAGTATAAATACATTTGGTATCGCACTCAACTCCGTTACACAAAACACTGCAAAGGCCTAAATCTTCGGTGGTACTGGCTTGGTTTCGGTAAGAATTGCTATCTTCCGAATCAAAATCAATCATGGGCATTGAAAGAACATCTGGGGGGCAACCTTCCTTAAGACAATTTCCTTCGCAAATGTTTTTAGCGCAAAAAGAATTGGCATTGAGAGTGCTCGTCCAAGAAACATTAATATTCCCCTGGGCTAGGGCTTTGCCTTCTATTTCTTCGGTCGAGAGATTATCATAAACATTAACCTCGCTCCACCAACTGACTTTGGTGTTATTGTTGCTAAAAAGATTGCCGTCGTAAATATTAATTAAGCTGGAATTAATATCAATATTTTCACTGCTTCCTCCGGAAAAAACAGCACTTTCCCCGGTTAAACTGCCGATGGCTTTAAAGACTTTTATTTTAATGACTCTTTGGGATGTTTTACCTCCAGCTAATTCAACGGTTGAGGTAGCAGTTATTTGGCCACGACCACAATCACTGTTCTGAATTTTGACTTGATAAGAGCTGTTGGAGAAAAAAAGGTTATCCCGAGAAAAATCAGCTAACCAAGTATCGCAAGTAGGTGTTGTCTCAAAATTGTCTTTCCACTCCGGGTCATGTTTTAATTTCCAGATGGCCTCATTAACCCCGGCTTCGGCTAAGTAATAAGTTTGGGTGGCGACAACTTGACTGCGAGAAATCCGAAATTCGGTCAAAGCAAAGGTTAGGAAATAAGCTCCCAAAAGTAACAGAAGTCCTAAAACCATTACTGAAATAATTAAGGCAACTCCTTTCTTATAAAAAATTTTCTCCATATAAAATATAATTTCTATTAGAAGTTTCTCCCAAAAATCTTGGTTTCCAAATTCAAGGATTTTTGCTCTTTTTCCAAAACCAAAGCAATATTAATAACTTTTGATCCCCAGAATTCTAAACCTGAAACCCACTCCCCAATTGTTTTTGCCTCTTCCAAAGTTTTAGTTTCTAAGGTTTGACCTTGGGGAGGCAAAGCGTTCCAAGGATGGAGAGTCTCTTCAATATCACCAGAAAAAAAATAGCCAAGCACCTCCCTTTTTATGATATTTCCAGTTTTAAAGTAATGAATGTAATGATAAGGGTCTAAAATATGACCATCTTCAAAAGTAATTTCTGACTGAGCCGAACTTCTTTCTTCTGGAGAGTCACCTGTTATTTCTTTTGCCTGACGAATTTCTCTATTCATTCTTTCAATTATCACTCGGCCATTTTGGGTAATTTCCGCTAGCTTCTCGCCTTCCCGGTAGGCTTTTTGGCTTAAATTATAACTAAGATAGACCGCTCCATTAATTAAGACCAGAATGGTAATACTTATTAAAAGTTCGGTCAAAGTAAAAGCTTTGTTCGTCATCTTTTAGCAATTAAACTAGCTATTTTTACTTCTTTCTCCGAAACTCCCAGGGGAGAGCGCCAAAAAACAGTTATCTCTATTTTTTTAATCTCTAAATCCTCGGCCGGGGGAACTTCGGGATTGTCGGGGTCAAAGTAATTAATTTCTGTTTTTCTTTTATAAGAAGGGAAATTAGCGATGGAGCCATAAGATTCTTCAATCGTTCCAATGGCAATTTCAGCGTAGGATTGAGAAATGGTTTCTTCCATTTTTGCCTGGGTTAACTGAAGGGCTAAAGTGGTCATCTGGGCTGATTTTTGGACATGAGTTCCCAAAGGAAAAGCCTCCAAGACCGCTACGATTCCCACTGATAAAACAAAAATTGCTATTAGTAATTCAATCAGAGTAAAAGCTTTGGAATTTTGGATTCTCATTGTTATTAATCAGTCGTTTCAACAAAACCAGAAGGTTTAACTAAAATAGTTTTTGTCTCATTTTTGCTATTTTTCAAAGTAATAGTGCCTTCTTCACTGACAGCGCCATAAGGATTATATCTAACTTCGTTGTCTGTAAAACCAACAACTGTCAAATCGGTAATTTCTTCAGGCAATACTTTTTCTTTTAAAGGGGTGGTTTCTTCACACTGAAGCAGCTGGTATTTTTTCTCCAGAGGGAAAAACTTAATACAGTATTCTATTTGCTCAGTAAGGGTGAGTTGCTGAGCGTAGCGGAGGTCAGAAACCAATTCCCGGCTTAAGCTGCTTAATTGAAGGGTAGGCTGAAAAAGTCGAAAGGCTGGAATGCTGATTAAAGTCAAAATGCCAATGATACCAATAATTACTAAGAGTTCAGTTAAAGTAAAACTATCTTTTCTCATAAGGCTCCCAACATTGAGTACATGGGTTGGACCATGGAAATAGCAAAGAAACCAACGGTCGCTCCAATAATAATCATTAAAACTGGTTCAATGACGGAAACTATGTTTTTGGTTTCATTTCCTATCTCTTCCTCAAAAAAGTCGGCTAGTTTGGCCAAAAGCTTAGCGGTTTCTCCAGTCTCTTCCCCAACTTCTACCATTTGGAAAACTATGAAAGGGTAAAGTGCTTTGTAAGGCCTTAAAACCTCAGACAGCTTTTCCCCTTTTTTGACTTTCTCTGCCGCTTCCCCCAGGGCTTCTCGGTAATAGATATTCCCCAAAGTACCGGCCACAATACTCAAAGCCCTGACAATAGGAACACCAGCCTTGATTAAGGAGCTAAGAGTTCTTACAGTAGCAGCTGAATTTGTCTTTTTAACTAGATTAGAGACAATGGGCAGTTTTAACAAAAGAGTGTCAATTATCCTTTTCCCCTCTCTTTTCTTGGAAGCTAACCGTAACAGAACAATGAAGGCAATGATAATTAGAATAAACAGATACCATTTTTCTGCCAAAAAGGTGCCCAAGAAAATTACAGCTCTGGTAGTCAGGGGCAACTCAACCCCTAATTCCTCAAACGTTTCAGCCAATTTGGGTACTACCATAACTAGCATTAAAATCCCGATGCCTACCATAGCCAGGATAATAACTGCCGGATACATCAAAGCTCCTTGAATTTTAGACTTTAAATCATGCTCTCTTTCCATCTGCTGAGCCACAACCTGTAAAACCTCGTCCAGATTCCCCGCCTCCTCTCCTACTCTAATCATGTTTTGAAAGAGTTCTGAAAAAATGTTAGGAAATAGAGATAAAGCATCAGAGAAACTGGTTCCTTTAATTATCATCTCTTTTATCTCCAAAATAGCTCTAGTAAAAGCCTTACTTTTTGATTGATAAGAAAGGGTTTCCAAGGCTTTGGGCAAAGGCAGGCCAGAAGCTATCATAACCTGAAGGTTTCTGGTAAACATCATTTTGTCAGCCAGAGAAATTGGTCTGGAAAAGGATATCCCCACACCTCTTTTTTCTTCCTTCTCTTTCTGAGCCTCTGCTTTAATTAAAAGAAAACCTTGTTCTTTCAAGACTCTGGCTAATTGATGGGTGTCCTCTGCTTCAATAGTTCCTCTCCTTTCTTCTCCCTTTGGATCTTTGGCAAGATAAGAAAAACTGGGCATAGTGGTATTAGTTATTTTAGTCGCTTCGCTCTTTAGAAACCGAGTTTCCGAAGGAAACGAAGGTGGAAAAGAGATTTATCTCTTTGACTACCCACGGTATTTTCCTAGACGGGATGTTCGAAGAAGCTATCGCTTCTTCTCTCGCCTCGTTGCTACTCGGCAACCGGAAGGTTCTCCCGACCCTTCTCTGAAATCAACTACTCTACTATTACTCGTAGGACTTCTTCAATCGAAGTAATACCTTGAGCTGCCTTAATAAAACCATCCTCCACCATCGTCCTCATCCCTTCGGCCTGGGCCTGAGCTTGAATTTGGTCACTGTCTGCTGTTTTGACAATAAGTTCTTTTATGGTTTCGGTCACTGGCAAAACCTCATAAATACCAATTCTTCCTTTGTAGCCATCAGGGCAGGTTTTTGAGCTTTTTGGCCTGTAAAAAGGAACATCTCTTAAGGTTTGTTTTGGTTTAGCTAACTTTTCTTCTTTGAGAATCTTCAAAATGTTTTCTGGATTACAATATTTTTTCAGTTTCTTTATCTCTGGATCTTTTAAAGTATACTTTTCTTTTTCTGAACAAAGCCTTCTGACCAATCTTTGGGCCAAAATAATGTTTAAGGTAGAAGAAATGAGAAAGGGCTCTGCTTTCATGTCAATCAAACGAGGCATGGCGCCGGCAGCAGAGGAAGTGTGCAAGGTAGACAAAACCAAGTGACCGGTGAGGGCGGCATTAATGGCTAAACCTGCTGTTTCTTCATCTCTAATTTCACCCACCATAATAATATCTGGGTCCTGACGGACCAGAGACCTAAGACCATTAGCAAAGGTTAGACCAATCTTGGGGTTGACCTGGGTTTGGTTTATTCTTGGCATTTGGTACTCAACCGGGTCTTCTACCGTAGAAATGTTAACTCCTGGATTATTTAAGATTTCCATCATTGAGTAAAGGGTTGTTGTTTTTCCGCAACCTGTGGGACCAGTAACCAAAATCATACCAACTGGCTTTCTTAAATTGTCCTCAATCTGGTCTAGGGCTTCTCCTCTTAAACCCAATTGTTCCAAGGAAAAGGCTTTGGTAGTTTCGGGTAAAAGCCGCATGACAATCTTCTCCCCGTAAAAGACAGGCAAAATAGAAACTCTGATTGAGTATTTGTAATCTTCTGTTTCTACTTTAAAACGACCATCTTGGGGTAGTCTATGTTCGTCAAGTTTTAAATTGGAAAGAACCTTGATTCTCGCTACAATGCCAGAGCTCGCTTGTTGGGGCAGGGTCATAGCATCCCTCAAAATTCCATCAATCCTATACCTGACTATGACTTCTTTTCTAGTGGGCTCTATATGAATATCAGAGGCTCTTTCCAAAATAGCGTGTTTTAATAAGGTATCTATTATTCTAACAACAGGCAGCTCCTCGGCTATTTTTTTTAAATCTTCTGTCTCCCCTTCCTTTGTTTCCTCCTTCACTGTTTTGATGTCCTTGGCCTCTCTTTTTATAATTTCCCCGAACTCAGCCTCTAGGGTCTTTTGGTACTGACGCAGAACATTTTTAATGCTTTCTGGAGTAGTTAAGCGGGGCAAGATCTTCAAATCCGAGGTCTTTTTAATAAACTCAATTGTTCCCAGATCTTCCGGGTCTAACATAGCTACCTCCAAGTTTTTTTCCTTTTTCCTAAAGGCGATGATATTGTGAGAACGGGCAATGGGTTCAGGTATCATCTTTAAGACCTCGTCCTCAATCTTTTCTTTTTCCAGATTGACAAAAGGAATGCCTAAAATATAAGCTTCCAACTTTATTAACTCTTCCTGGGAAATGAACTTTCCGGCAACCAAAACATCCTCTATCTTTCTTTGTTGCTCTTTAGCAATCTTTTCTGCCTTTTCAAACTGGCTCTCGGTTATGAGTTTGGCGTCCAAAAGAAAGGCTTTTAGTTGTTGTGACTCTACTTTCATAAATTATTCTCCCAAAGCTTTTTTAATTTTCCCCATCAGCTCTTCTAAGGTGTAGTTGGCTTTGACCAAGTAGGTAGTGGCTCCCAGCTCAATTGCTTTTTCAATATCTCCTATTCCTTCAAGGTTGGTTAAAACAATAACCGGAATGTCTTTGGTCTCCTGGTCTTCTTTCAATCTTTTTAAAACCTCAAACCCATTTAGCTTGGGCAGAATCAAATCCAAGAGAACTAAGTCCGGTTTTTCACTCTTTGCCAAACGCAAGCCTATTTCTCCGTCCAGGGCTGAAACCATTTCATAACCTTTTTGACTGATAATGTCACCAAAGGTTTTTTGGAGAGCAGATTCATCCTCAACAAATAAAATTTTCTTCATAATATTTTTGTATTTTTATAATAAATTTTATTAAAAAGAATCTTGAACGAAGTGAAAGATCCTTGCTAATAGGATTTTCTTTGCCATCTGATTTATTATTTATTTAATTGGTAAACTAAACCAGAAGGTCGACCCTACGTTTTCTTGGCTTCGAAAGCCAATTTTACCTCCTGATTTCTCAATTATGGATTTGGCGATATAAAGTCCCAGGCCTGAACCCTCTGTCTGGTGGCGGAGAACATTTTCTGAGCGGAAAAACTTCTGAAAGATGTACTTTTGCTCCTCTTGGGGAATGCCTACTCCTTTGTCTTTTACTTCAAAATAGAGGTTCTTGCCCTTTTTGGTTAAAGTCACTTCTACTTTCCCTTTTTCTTTAGTATAGCGAATAGCATTGTCTAAAATGTTTTCAATAACCAGCCTGGCCTGAGAGGGGTCAGCCAAGACTTTGGGCAAAGAATCCTTTGGCTGGAAAACCACTTCAACATTTGAGGCCTTAGCAAAAACATCAAGCCCTTTTATTATTTCTTTAACCAAATCTAGCAAAGAGATCTCCTTTTTTTGAAGGGGCAATCTTCCTTGCTCAATCCGAGAAACAGTTAATAAATCAGAAATGAGGTTCTGCATTCTGTCATTGTTCTCTTTTAAAATCTTAAAATACTCTGACTGTTTTTCAGAGACTTTGGTAATTTTCCCTGACATCAACAATTCAGTTGCCCACTTGAGATTGGAAAGAGGGGAGCGGAGTTGATGGGAAACCACGCTGACGAACTCAGACTTTAAACGATTAGCTTCAGCCAATCTCTCAAAGCTCCGGGTAATAATCATGGCAATAGCCATTAAAATAGCACTAATTATTAAGACGATTAAAGCCACCATCTCAGGTTCTTCGACATAACGAAGACCTATGGCGTAAATAGCTAAAGCCGAGACAATAATAATCAGGCCCATTAATAAAAAGAGGAATTGGGGACACTGCCAAATTGATAAGCCATACTTCCTACATTGGCCAATAGCATTCAGCTGAGCCGAAATTTCCTTAAAAGACATTAATCAATTATACCACAGAAAGGGCGATGGGAACAAAATTCTCATCTTCTACCTCGTTACTCAATGAAGCTAAAGCTTCATTTCGACCTCCGTCCCGCCTCGGGCGGGCTCGGCAGGCGATGAGTCCTCCGAACTCATCTTCAACCTGCGTTTGCTCAATGAAATGAATATTTCATTTCGCGTCCGAGAGATAAATATATAAATTGAGCGAGAGATGAGATTTATCTCATCGAACTTATAAATAAAAACTTGGTTAATTGACGAAAAAACTAAAATCAAGTAAAATAGGGTTACTACGGAGAGTAATCGATGAGAGTTACGCTCTCATCTCTACCCTTCGCTTCGCTCGGGTGTGTAACGGGCTGTCGTATAACGGTAGTATGTATGCTTTGGGAGCATGCGGCCTGGGTTCAACTCCCAGCAGCCCGACGCGGGATTAGTTGAGCAGTTCAACGGCTCCCTTCCAAGGAGCAAAGACGGGTGCGACTCCCGTATCCCGCTCCAAAAGAAAACGGCTCACAATGAGCCGTTTTCTTTTCTGCCTGGTTTATAGCCAGATAGAAGATTATTTGGCGTATTCTATTACTCGGGACTCTCTAATAACTGTTACTTTGATTTCCCCAGGATACCTCAATTCTTCTTGGATGCGCTTGGCTATGGCTCGGGCCAATTCTTTAGCGCCCAAGTCATCTATCTCTTCTGGTTTGACAAACACTCTTATCTCTCTTCCAGCTTGCAAAGCCCAACTCTTTTCTACCCCGGCAAACTCTGTAGCAATGTTTTCCAAATCTCCCAGTCTCTTTAAGTAGTTTTCCAGAGTATCTTTTCTGGCTCCTGGTCTGGCCCCTGAAATCTGGTCTGCTGTCTGAACTAAGACAGCTTCCAGACTTTCATAAGGGTATTCCTCATGATGAGATTTCATTGCAGTTATCACTTCTTTCTCTACCCCAAATTTCTCCAGAATCCTGATTCCAATATCAACGTGAGAACCTTCTATCTGATGGTCTACCGCTTTACCAATATCATGAAGGAGTCCCGCTTTCTTTGCCACTTTTGTGTTGGCTCCCATTTCTGCAGCTAAAGCTGCAGCTAAATGAGCTACCTCAATTGAATGAAGGAGAACATTCTGGCCATAACTAGTTCTAAACTTTAACCTCCCTAGCAACTGAATTAGTTTTGGGTCAAGGTCAATAATGCCCGTGTCATAGGCTGCTGTTTCCCCGGCTTCTCTCATTTGCTTAGCTATTTCTGCTTCCACTACTCTGACCTGTTCCTCTATTCTGGCTGGTTGAATCCTGCCGTCATGAATTAGTTTTTCCAAAGTGACTTTAGCAATCTGTCGACGAACAGGATCAAAACCAGAAATAACTACAGTTTCTGGGGTTTCGTCCACCACAATCTCAGTCCCTGTTAATTTCTCCAAGGTTCTGATGTTCCTTCCCTCTTTGCCAATAATCCTTCCTTTGATATCTTCTGAGGGCAGGGTTAAAGAGGTAGTGGTGATTTCTTGAGCTTGACTTAAGCCAAACTTTTGAATGGCTATAGCTAAAAGCTCTTTGGCTTTCCTCTCAAACCTTTCCCAGCCCTCTCTTTCCAGTTTCTTAATTCTTTCCAAAACATCTTCCTGGTATTCTTTCTCTAAATTCTGAAACAGCTCTTCTTTCGCCTCTTTTTGGGAGAGTTTGGCTATCTTTTCCAGTCTCTCTATGGCTTCCTTCCTCAACCCTTCTAAGCTTTCTTTTATTCCCCTTAACTGTTCTACTTTGGCCTGGAATTCTCTTTGTTTGTTTTCAAAGTCAGAAAGTCCCTGGTCCAAAGTATGCTCCCGTCTTAACAAAAGCTGTTCTGTTTCTAGAACTTCGGACCGCCTTTTGTCTATTGTTTTCTGAGTATTCTCAAGAAAGGCTTGAGCTTTATCTTCTGCCTCTTTCAGAATCGCCTCAGAATCCTCTTTGGCTTTGAGTGCCTGTTTTTTCAATCTGGCCTCTATCGTGCCAGCTTGTTTTTGAGCGATTGATTGGCGGGCATAGTAACCCAAAACCGCTCCTGCAGCTAAGGTAACCAAGCCTACGCCAAGTAGGATAAATTGATTCATGTTTTAAAATGGAAGATTGGTGATTTAGCATTGATTTTATCTAAATTCCAAATTCCAAAGTTAAGATTAATGTCTAAATAAATTTTAGCAAACTCTTTTTAAAAAGTCAAATACTAAGCCCCGCTTTAGGCGGGGCGAAGTTAAAGATGAGAACATAGTTCTCATCGCTCCCGAAAATTTTAATCAATTACCCGCCAAGAGCAGCTTTGATCACAGCAGGTAATCCCTTGGCAAATAAAACAATGGCTAAAGCCACCACTGTCCAGAGAATAATTTGTTTTGCTTTGTTTACTTTGGTTGGGTCGCCAGCAGAAGTCAGCATTAAAAAAGCGGCAAAAACTATCATTAAAGGGACTAAAATCATAGCCAAAGCAAAGAAAAAATTAATCAGAGAATTAAGGGCCTCTTCCAAGGTGTCAGCTGTCAAAGGATTGGTCAATCCGGGAATAAAACCTCCTCCCGGAACTCCCCCATTCGGCTCACCGCCTGGGGGAGGGGAGGGTGCTTCTGGCACTCGTTCGGTAGTAAAAGTATAATCTTCTATGGAAGAACCAATGGGATTACCAGCGGCATCATAAGCAGTTACTCGCCAAGTATAAGCACTTAAATAATTTATGTTTCCCACGGTCAGATCCAGAAAAGCGAAAAAACACGTTCCTCCCGAGCATACAGACAAAGGAATATTGTCTTCAGACTGGGTAAACTGGTCAATATCTAATACGTATTTTGGCGCTACAATATTACAAAAACAATCCGTTAGGTTTTGGCAGGAGGGTTCACTAAAACATTTTTTAATCCCTCCACCTTCAGGCCCAGCACAATTTTCTTTAATTACACAACCGATTGAGCTAATTATCGCCTCCTCCCACTGGAAATAACCGTCTACCGGGACGTCTCCTTCGCCTTGAGTGGGGAGATACAGGGCAAAAGGAGATGCCAGAGAAATTCCCGGGAAAACAAGAACCAACCCTAAAACCAATATTAAGCTGAAATATTTCGATAATTTTTTGAACATATTATTTATTGATTAATGATACTATTTTTAACTTTCCGAAACAACTACCCAGGCGGTCTGGCATTCTGCGCTACCTCCTTTTCCATCAGACACAATAACTTTAGGTGTATAGGTTTCAATAAAAGAATAGAAATGAGTCGGGTTTTGCTCGGTCGAAGTTCCTCCGTCCCCAAAATCCCAGAAAAAAGACAAGTTATCTCCCTCCAGGTCTAAAGATGTTACTCTAAATTGGAATTCAGTTTGAGTGCTGCCTTGGGCCGGTGAAACCCGGCAGGAAGAAATTTTAGGCGGATGGTTCGTGGCAACTTTGAGAATTTGATGTTCGGCTGAACCCAGATTACCAGCGGTATCAGAACAGGCAAAATTAAGATAATATTCTCCTTCTTTATCAAAATTATAACTTACTGAAGCCGTACAATGTTCTCCATCTTGGCAGGGGATGGGTTCAATCTTTACTTTTTCTTCTGTATTTTCTCCGTTAACATAAAACCAGCATCCAGTTATTTTACTGTTGTCTGAAATAGAAGCGGTAAAGGTTTGCTTTTCTCCAACTCCAATAGTCCCTGGCGGGACCTTTTCTACCTTCGGCTTAATTAAGTCAATATTAAAAAGACTACTTTTCCAGCCAGAATTATTATCTGCTTTATCAAAAGCAATTGTACTAACTTTACATTTTCCTTGAGAGACGTCTTCTTTCAAATAAGAAGATGAGCAAACCTTATTTTCACCTACTGGCACATTTATTTCAGCCAAACCACACTTCCTAAAGTCTCCAACAGCTTCCCCGGTGCCGAGATCTTCAATAATATACCTGCAACCTTTTTCTCCGGGTAAAAAATCCAATAAGCCGGCTCCTAAATCAGAATCACGGATTGTTACTTTAAAGTCAGCGTTGTGCCACGACTTGTCCTGGGGAAAAACCACGGCAGTGGAAGGGGGCGCTTTGTCCGCCTTAACTTCCTCTGGCAGAACTTCGGAGCCTTTCCCGCTTTTGGCTGGTAACAAGAAGATAAAATAAATAAAAAGCCCTAATCCAAGTAGGGCGATGACAAAAATTAGCCACCAAGTTTTTTTAGAAAATTGAAGCTTCATCTATTATTTTGGGTTAATCACCTCGTCAATAATCCCGTAGTCTTTTGCCTCTTCTGCCGACAAATAAAAGTCTCGGTCAGTATCTTTTTCCACTTTTTCTAAGGGCTGGCCAGTGTGATTGGCTAAAATACTGTTAAGTTTCTCTTTTATCTTGACTATCTGGCGAGCAGTTATTTCTATCTCTACCGCTTCTCCTGTTACCCCGCCTGCTACCTGATGCAATAATACCTGGGAGTTAGGCAGGGCAAATCTTTTTCCTTTTTGGCCCGCTGCCAAAAGAGTAGCTCCCATGGAAGCTGCCATACCAAAACAAACAGTCGAAATATCAGGCTTGACATACTGCATGGTGTCGTAAATTGCCATGCCAGACGTAACCGAACCACCAGGAGTATTAATGTATAACTGAATGTCTTTTTTAGGGTCTTGGGAAGCTAAAAAGAGAAGCTGGGCAATAACAGAGTTAGCGACCACATCGTTTATGGGTCCGGCTAAAAAAATAATCCTGTCCTTTAAAAGGCGAGAATAAATGTCGTAAGCCCGCTCCCCATGCTGATTCTTTTCAATAACAGTAGGAATTAAGTTCATATACCTAGTTTTTATTTAGAAGTTCGATGAGATAAATATCATCTCTCGTCTCAATTCATATTTATCTCTCGAACGGCGAAATGAAATAAATATTTCATTGAGCAAACACGGGTGGAGTCAAAGAGGCAAGCCTCTTTTTCACCCTTCACTGCGTTCGGGTAAATGAAGCTGAAGCTTCCTCTTTTTCGTCTATATCCATTAAACCAAAAAACTAACAATTAGTAAAGCAACAATATTCAAGACTTTAATCATTGGGTTGAGAGCGGGACCAGCAGTATCTTTACTGGGATCCCCGACCGTGTCGCCGGTAACAGCTGCCTGGTGAGCAAAAGAACCTTTGCCTCCTAAGTTCCCTTCTTCAATATATTTTTTGGCATTATCCCAAGCTGCGCCTCCAGAAGTCATTTGAATAGCTAAGAAGATGCCCACAATTATTGAGCCAATTAATAATCCTCCCAGGCCTTTGGGCCCCAAGAGAACACCAATGATGATCGGGAAAACAACCGGTAACAAAGCAGGAATTATCATTTCTTTCAGAGCAGCTTTGGTCACAATATCAACACAGCTCGAGTAATCTGCCTTAGCTGTTCCTTCCATTAACCCTTTTATTTCTCTAAATTGTCTTCTAACCTCTTCTACTACTTTAGCCGCAGCTTTTCCTACAGACTCCATGGAAAGAGCAGCAAAATAGTAAGCTACCAGACCCCCTGCCAATAAGCCCACTAAAACCTTTGGGTCTTCTAAACAAAACTTAACCTGCTGCCCTAAATCCAAGAGTTTCTGGGTATAAGCAGAAAAAAGTACAAGAGCAGCTAAACCTGCTGAAGCTATAGCATAGCCTTTGGTCACAGCTTTTGTAGTATTGCCAACTGAATCCAGAGAATCAGCCACCTTTCTGTTCTCTTCTGACAAACCTGCCATCTCAGAAATACCGGCTGCATTATCAGTAATAGGACCGTAAGAATCCAAAGCCACAATCAAGCCTGCTAAAGAAAGCATAGAAACTGCAGCTATTGCCAGACCATACATGTTTCCCAGCCAGAAACTGATTAAAATAGCAAAGGAAATTAAAACCACGGGCAGCAAGGTAGCTTTCATCCCTACTGAAAGGCCAGCTATAATATTGGTTCCATGTCCTGATTGAGAGGCTTTGGCAATAGACTGGACAGGAGAATATTTCTTTGAGGTAAAGAACTCAGTAATTAAGAACATGCCACCTGCCACCAAAAGCCCAATTAAAGCAGGCAGGTAGAGATTGAAGAAAGAAACCTTAAACCCTGAACTAAACTGAAGGATAACCGGGATAAATCCTAAAGCTGCCAAAACCGCAGCTCCAATTAATCCTTGATAAAGAGCAGCAATGACGGATTGGTTCTTGGGCAACCTGACCAGAAAAGTGGCAATAATGCAGGCCAAAAGGGCAACTGAGCCCAGAATTAAAGGCAAAAGTATGGATTCACCCAAATTGGGAAAAAGCAGTCCTCCCAAAACAATAGCTGCTACCATAGTTACCACATAAGTTTCAAAAAGGTCGGCTGCCATGCCAGCGCAATCTCCAACATTGTCTCCCACCAGGTCAGCAATAACTGCTGGGTTTCTTGGGTCGTCTTCAGGAATACCTTGCTCCACTTTACCTACCAGGTCAGCTCCAACATCAGCAGCTTTGGTATAAATGCCGCCACCCAGTCTGGCAAAAACAGAAATAAGACTCCCCCCGAAGCCCAAAGCCACTAAAGCAGTTAAGTCTCTGGTTAAAAAGTAAAGTCCAGAAACAGAAAGCAATCCCAAGCCCACCACTAAAAATCCAGTAACTGCTCCTCCTTTAAAAGAGAGGTTAAGAGCCTCTTTTAACCCTTTCTTAGTCGATTCTGCCACCTTAACATTAGCCTGGGTTGAGACCATCATCCCGACAAAACCAGAAAGGCCGGAAGCTAAAGCCCCGATTAAAAAACCAAGAGCAGTTTTAAAATTGAAAGCTATTAAAAGAATAAAAAACAAAAAAACAGCAACAATGGCTACTGTCTTATTCTGGCGCTTTAGATAGGATATGGCTCCTTGCCGAATAGCCTGGGAAATTTCTACCATTTTCCCTGAGCCAGAGGGAGCTTTTTTCACTTCTTGAATCAAGAAGTAAGCAAAAACCAGAGAAAAGATGGAAACAACTATGGGAATTAACAACATGGTTCTTATTTTGTTTTCTTCTCTTTTTCTTTCTCGACTTTCTCTGCTTTCTTTTTTTCTTTTTTGGGTTTTTCCTCTAACTCTTCTGTCGGAGCTCCTTCTGCTTTGACGTCTATCTTCCAACCGGTTAGTTTGGCTGCCAGCCTCACATTCTGTCCCTCTTTGCCAATGGCTAAAGACAGCTGATCTTCTGGGACTATGGCAAAGGCTTTGTTCTTTGGCATAATCTTCACCTCCAAGACTTTAGCTGGAGAGAGAGCGTTGGCTATATACTTTTCTGGATCGTCTGAATACTCAATAATATCTATCTTTTCCCCTCCTAGTTCATTGATAACTGCCATAACCCTCGTTCCTTTCTGCCCAACCGCACTGCCTATTGCATCCATGCCTTCTTCTTGGCTCCAGACCGCAACCTTGGAACGAGAGCCTGCTTCCCTGGCAATAGATTTAATCTGGACTTGGTCGGCCGCTATTTCTGGCACTTCCAGTTCAAAGAGTTTGGAAACCAGTTTAGGATAAGCTCTGGACAAAAAGATGGAGGGCCCTCTTGGAGTTTCTTCTACTTTTAAGATAAAAACTCTAAGCCTTTGGCCTGGACGATAAAACTCTCCTGGCACCTGCTCTTCTTTGGGCAGAATACCCAGGGTCTTACCAATGTCCAAGAAAATATTCCTCCCCTCAATCCTCTGGACAATGCCTGAAATAATTTCTCCTTCTTTTGACTTATACTCCTCCATAATGCTTTCTTTTTCAGCTTCTCTTATTTGCTGCATAATAACTTGTTTGGCAGTTTGAGCGGCAATTCGGCCGTAATCCTGTTTAGCTGTCAGAGCTATTTCCAGCTCTTCTCCCGCTTTTATCTTTGGTTTTATTTTTTTAGCTTCAGCTTCCAGAATGTGTCTTTCTGGGTTAAAGCGTATCTTCTGGTCATCTCCAGACTCCTCTGTCAAAGAAGGCTCCGTCTTCTTTTCCACCTTCGCTTTCATTTCTGAAAGCTCGGTTTCAGAATAAATCATGTCTTCCATCACAACTTGTTTTACTTGCCAGAACTTAACCTTTCCTGATTCTGGATCAAGCTTTGCTTTAATAACCTGGCCCTTCTTGCCATAATCTTTTTTGTAGGCGGCAGCTATTGCCATTTCAATCGTTTCCAAAACCTTCTCAGGCTTTATCCCCTTTTCCTCTGAGATTTGGGCTAGGGCAGATGCAAAAGATTTGATATCCATATTTTTATTAAAGAAGTCCGCAACTTGGCGGACTAAGCTCAGTTTAGCAAATCCAAATCAGCTGTCAACCCCGTTAGAAATTTTACACGCATAATTATTAGTGAAAGAATTAGTTTCATGAATTTTTATACGGGGTCAATAGGGCGAAGAGGATAAATCCTCTTCTTCTCTCTTCGTTATCACTCGAGAGGATGAAAAGCAACAACTAAAGCTCCCGGTCCTGTATGAGTGCCAATAACAGGCGAAACAGAAGCTGAAAAAGCAATCTCCAAATCAGGAATCTTTTCTAACTCTTGATTTAACCTTTCTAATCCTTTTGGGTTGTCAGCATGAGCTAAGGCAACTCTTAATTTATCTTTCCCTTTTTGCAGCTCAACTTCTTTGGTTAAGATTTTGGCAGTATCTCTGCCAAGCCTGACTCCCAAGAACCTAATCCTGCCATTCCTCAACTCAATCAATAGCCTTAGACCTAGTTTTTGGACAAAGGAAATGGGGCCAAGTAATATTCCTGGTAACTTAAACCGGCCGCCTCGAACCACGTATCTTAGATCATCCAAACAGCCAATTAAGACCACTTTTGGACAAAACTCTTCCAGCTCCTTTATAACCTTTTCTTTAGTCTTGCCTTGGGATATCAGCTCTTGAGCGCGAAGAGCAATTAAACCCTCAGCTACTTCTGCGGTAAAACTATCAAAAACATAAAACTTAAGCTTCTTGGGTTTCTTATAAGTAGAGCGGGCTATTCTGGCAGAACTGTAAGCCCCAGAAAGTTTGGAACAGATGGTAATGACCAAAACCTCTTTAAACTTCTCAAAGGCTTTTTCATAGGCTCTTAAAAACTCCTGGAAGGAAGGAGCGGAAGTCGTCGGCAAGGGGCGTTTTAGCCTGAGAGCTTCTCTCATCTTAGAATAAATGTCCTCCTCTCTATCAATTACCTCTCCATCAGGAAAGCGGGTGGTGTATTTCACTTCTTCCATCTCATATTTTTGCACAAACTCTCTTGGTAGTTCAGCTATCTCATCCACTACCAAACCCAGAGGTTTCTTTTCTGTCTCTTTTAATTGCTTTGCCATATCTTCTGTTCTCTCTTCAAACTCTGGCAAATCTTTGAACTTTTCTATCACGGCTTTCGGTCTATCTGTATGAATGTGAAGTTTTATCTTCTCATCTGCCTCAATAACATCTAAACTGTCTCCTAAAGAAGAGAGTTCTTCTTTCACTCTCTCAACGGTTATCTCTCCTTTTTTCTGAAAACTCAAAACCACCTCATAAGGATACTTTAAGGGTTCGGCTGCTAGAATCTCGGGAGTGGGGATTGTGGTTTTGGTTTCTCTTTCTGGTTCTGGGATTTGGCCTTTTAAGTTCTCTAGCCAAGCTTCCAAAATTTTAACAAAACCCAAAGCTCCGGCATCGACCACATTGTTTCTCTTTAAAACCTCAAGTTTATTCTTAGTTTCTTTTAAAGCAGTTTCGCTTTCTTTCAAAGCTTCTTCTAAAATCCTTATTATATTCTTTTCTTTTTTTTCTTTTACTACCTCAAACGATCTTTCGCCAGCAGCTCGGGTAACATCTAAAATAGTCCCTTCAACAGGTTCAGCAATAGAGTCTCTGGCTGCTTTTATTCCCTTTTGGAGGGCGAAAGAAAAGTGAAAGGCATCCACTGTTTCTAAGTGTTTTATTCTATCTAAAACTTCAACCAGGTAGCCGGTATAGATTATGCCAGCATTCCCTCTGGCATTTACCATCACAGCTGTCTTCATATCTTGGGCTAGCCCCCTAAAGTCAGAATATTCTCTTTTGGAAACCACTCCTTCTATGCCTAATAAGGTAGCTGCTAAATTGTAGCCCGTATCTTTGTCAGCCACTGGAAAGACATTGATTTTGTTAATTTCTTCCTGGTGGAAAACAATCTTTTTGGCAGCAGCTATCATCATCTTTTTAAAATCATCTGGTTTGAGTTCTGTCACTACCCTTTCCGGCTCTCGGGAAACCAGCTTCTCAAGAGGCTTTTTAGCAAGTTCCATTCCTTGTTTGGCTACCTTCCAACCCGCTTTTGGGGGAGCCATTAGGGTGCTGGTAATTGGCTTTATGATTTTACTGGTTTTTTGAAATCTCCACTTAAAATGGGGTTTCTCATCATCAAAGAGCAAGCGGTTTCTGATTAGAATGAGTTTGAACTGAATCTTTTTGATTTCCTCAATCGGGCTGAGTCTTTTTAGGAAAATAGGGAGCAAAGACAAGGATACAAAGAAACCTACTGTTTCAAATTGATTGAAATACCAAGCCAAAGAAATAGCAACTAACAAAAAGAAAATGGTGCCAATGGCTGCATCCCAAACAGCCGCTAAAACAACAAGGGGAATGACAGAAAAACCAAGGAGTTTGGGGGATAAAGCTAAAAAAGCACCGATAAAGGTGCCAATTCCTCTTCCTCCAGCTAGTTTTAAAAAGACTGACCAATTGTGCCCGGTAACTGCAGCCACCCCAGACAAAGCCTGAATTTCAGAAGAAAAGCCCAGTTTCTGGGCTAAATCTACTGCCAAATAACCTTTGGCTACATCTAAGAGACCTGTAGCTACCCCCTGCCATTTACCAACATTTTTAAAAACATTGGAGCCTGATGTTTTTCGCCAGCCAACCTTGAGAATGTCCTTGCCCGCAAGACGAGAGAAAATATAGCCCGAAGGAAAAGAACCCAATAGATAGCTAACAATTATCCAGAGAAATCCTGACATTAAATTATAATACCATTTTTTTGTGGTGTTTACTGGAAAAAGTTAGAACCCATTACGAGCAAAATCCGGATTCTGACTGACTGTCCGTCGCGGGCGACGGGCAGAAATTCGCAGCCTTACTTTGCAGAACAGCAACCGGGGAAAATTTTATACACACCTTACTCTAATTAAACTTCTTTTAGATTACATTTCTCTATCATTTTCTCCCACGGCCAAGCGATCCCCATATCATATTTATCACCCCTAAACATCTCGTGAGTCGTTATGCCTTTGAAGTATCCAATTTCGGGCAACTGAAAGGAGATTTTATTTTGGGGAACTTGCCGAGGAATATTAAATTTATCACAAAGGTGATTAACAAGACGACAGACGGCTTCGACTTGTTCATCGGGAAATTTAACGGAACCATCAGCATCTTTATTTCTGCCCTGCACAATATCGTTAGCAGACTGTATATTTCCGTAATAATCTTTCCATATTCCATCATTTAAACGTACTGGTCCGATATTGACAATCTCAATCGCTATGGAGCGTTTATCATTCGCCCAATTTCTACTATGCTCGACGCTTTCAATAGCTAAATGATATGCCCAATATTTCTCATTAAAAAGTTGAATGAAATATTTTGGTCCTTTTTTATCGACAATGAATGGAATAGCCATGCGATAACCAAGCTTCTGAGGAGCTGTTAAGAATTTATCGTATGCGTGCTCCCATTTATGGCCAGCGGTAAAATGTAAAACAATTAATTCTTTTTGAAATTCTTGCTTGAAATAATTTTCGGGCGTTAATTCTTTCCAAAGAATCTTATTACTGACATTTTTGGTCATAGGCATGATATCGATTACTTCGTTTGGAGCATCTACTATCTTAATTTGAGAAGGCATCTTCTGCTCTGTTGGATGTATGTTTGAATCTTCTTTTGAGGGCAACTTTAAAGATAGCTCCTTTGATTGAAATATTGAAGATAGATTTTTCAAAAATTTTATAAAATATATCAGGAATCTATTCATAATTTTATTTCTCAATAAATTCTTTAATTTTTACCTATCTATTAAAGAGGGAAAATTAGAGGAATGTACGTGTGAGGGACTAATCGACTGTTTCAAACTTAATTCCATGGTCATTCAAAAATTCAAAAATTAATTCTGGGTGCACGCCCCAACCAACATTTTAAAATTGATTTTCTTCTACCATTTTACCGTCTTTTTCAATGCTAGGACTAAAGCCTAGGGGAAAATGTTGGGTTCTGCTTTGAATACTCCAAACTATCCCTTCTTTATCAAAAATCGGCCCACCACTTTGTCCTTTTAATCCAGGAGAAGAAGTTTCTAAAAATCTAATCTTAAATTTTGATTGATTTGTTTTACTTTTTAGCTCTATATTTCTAGTGTAAATTCCTTCGATCGGAAAGAATGGTAAGGGCAAAGTATTTTCTGCCAGAACAAAACCTTTGCTCTCATCGAAAGTAGCTTTAATCTCATAAAAAGGATAACCCAGCTTACATAAAGAAGTACCAACAGCAAGGTTTTTTGGGTTCTTAAACTTAGGATATACCATTGCTGGATTAGGTTGAAAATTCTTTATTTGCCCTATCGCAATGTCTCCCTCATAAAAGAGTTTAAATTCTTCTATTTGAATTCCATTGATACCCCACCAAAATGAATGATTAGTAATCCATTTTTTATTTGGATTTAGTTTACCGGTTTTTTCTCTTTTTTGATTTTCATTTAAATTATCATCATTTTCTATCTTTTCTACTTCTTTTCTGTATCTGTCGAGTTGTTCTTGGTGTTTTTGAAAAGCAAAATGACTGTTTAAAATATGGGCTACGGTCAAAATCCACCCTTCATTATTTAATAGAACAAAAGCACCGCATCCGCACTTTACTTCTCCATCTAAAGTATGGGTAGAGATAATAACCGGGTGTGTAAATTTTGTGGCTTTTTTATAGGCATTAGCAAACATAGCTGTGGATAAGTCCCTTGTGGACTTTCTATTTTCTTTCTATAATTAATTATAGAGCAACCGAAACCACTGTCAACCCTATGTTCACCAAGAAACAAAAAAAAGTCCTGGATTTTATTGAAGATTACCAAAGAAAGAAAAAATACTCCCCTTCCCTGGAAGAAATAAGGAAGCAATTTAAATTTGCTTCTGTTTCTACTGCTCATTTCCATGTTAGTAGACTTGAATCTCTTGGATATTTGAAAAGAAGACATAATAAACCTCGTTCAATTGAGATAGTTAAAAAAGAGACGATGGTAAATATCCCCCTTCTGGGTCTTATTGCGGCCGGACAACCGATTGAAGCAATAGAAAACCGCGAGGAAACAATTGCCGTACCGCAGAATAAGCTTTCCGGCCCAGGTGAATTTTATGCTCTCCGGGTAGTCGGTAATAGTATGGTTGATGAAAATATTAATGACGGAGATATTATTTTAGTAAAACAGCAAAGTGTCGCTGAAAACGGTCAAAAGGTCGTTGCGCTAATAGATAACTATGAGGCAACGCTTAAAAAATTCTATAAAGAGAGAGGCTATTATAGATTACAACCAGCAAATAAAACCATTGAACCGATAATCATTAAAAAGGATAGGGAATTTGCTATTCAGGGCATTGTAATAGATGTAATTAAGAACGAGGGAGAATTACAGGCAGAAGAAATTTTTATCCCAAAAGAAATCAAACGAAGTAAAACATTACCGCTTAATAAGATAATTTTAGGGGACGCTTTAAAGGAACTAAGGAAATTACCAAATGAAAGTTGCGATATAGTCATCGCTGATCCTCCCTACAATATCGGCAAAGATTTCGGAAATAATCTCGATAAAAGAGAGCTTGGAGAATATATTAGGTGGTGTAAAAGTTGGATTAATGAATGTATAAGAGTAATGAAGCCCACCGCGACGATATTTATTTACGGATTTAGCGAGATTTTGGCTTATCTTTCAGTTGAAATTCCTATAAATAAAAGGTGGCTTATATGGCACTACACCAATAAAAATGTTGCTTCATTGAATTTTTGGCAAAGAAGCCACGAAGCAATCATTTGCGCTTGGAAGAATGGACGGCTTTTCAATAGAGATGAAGTCAGAGAACCATATACAGAAGGATTTTTAAATGGCGCTGCCGGCAAAGTGAGAAATGGGACATTGGGAAGGTTTAGTAGAGAAGGGGTAAAAACAATATACAAAGCTCACGAAGCTGGAGCGCTACCAAGAGATGTAATAAAAATTCCCGCTCTTGCTGGCGGGGCCGGAATGATTGAAAGATGGTTTTTGTGTAAAACTTGTAATGATGTTTTTGAACCTCAACAGCTTAAAAAACATCTGAAACATAACGTGGTAAAACACCCTACCCAAAAACCGCTTGAACTGAGCAGAAAATTAATCAAATCCGCTATGCCAAAAAAAGACGGCGTTGTGTTGGTGCCGTTCGTTGGTACGGGTTCAGAGTGTGCCGCGGCAAAAGAACTAGGACAATCTTATATTGGTTTTGAAATCAATCCTGATTATATCAGGATTGCCGAAAGATTCTTAAAAGATACGAGGTTTATCCAAAAATTACTTTAAAGATTCGTCTATCTCTTTTTTCTTTCTTGCGAAAGCAAGGGGAGTAAATACGACAAAACCATTTGGGAGCCTCTTTAATTCTTTGTTCTGAATGAATCTAAGATAGGGCAATTTATATTCCCCGTCTTTTTTCTTTGGGTTTTTGAAATAATCCTCACTCGGCACTTCATACTTAATATCTATAAATTGCCCCTTTATTTTCTTTCCCACCTTCTTTTCTTGTCTAACTTCTCTACTAAAAGACGTCTTTTTTACTTGGTAGTTAAGTATTTTATCACGATATTTAACTTGAAAATCAGCCCCTTGATGATCAAGTTCTGCTGACATAGCTACGCTCCCCTCCCCAAAAACCGATTCAGCAACATAGCCGGCATGTATCTGAGTTATAATACTTGCCCAGGTACGATAAATTCTTGCAGGCAATCCTCTATAAAAACAGTTTTTGCACATTGTTATCTTCTTCCTAAAGTTTTCGATTTCTATTTTGTACTTTTTTAGATATTCTTTGTAAAAAGCTTCGTAGTCTAAAAACTTTTTTTGGTCCCAATATACTCTATAAAGTAGGGAAATTGCCTGAATTTCTTTCGGTAAATCCATTTCAACAAGCTTAATAGGCCTATATTTTTTACGATAGGTATTTAAATTTACTGATACTAAAAATTTTTCAAATTTTTTGGCTAAAAACATATTAAATCAATTTAGTTGTGGACCCAGGCAGATTCGAACTGCCGTTTCCACAATGCGAATGTGGCGTCTTACCGCTAGACCATAGGCCCAATACTTTCGGGGTGCCGAGATTTGCACTCGGGCTAAATTCTCCCGAAGAACTCGTGCTACTATTACACTACACCCCGCAGGAACAAATTTCTAACATAAGCGTTTAAGCGAGGCAATGAGTTTCCAAAGTAGCTTTCGGAGCCCTGCCAGCATGGTCCGAGTTTTACGAGGTGGCAGGGCGAGAACGCAGGTTGGCCCGACGCGCTGGAGTCGGGAACAACTGGTACTTGGGAAACTTTATTGCCGAGCTATGTGACCCAGTATTTTTTCTTTGTCATCTCGTCTCGCTTCATCTCCACCTTCCCTCTTTCCTCTGCTGCTTTTTCAGCCAATTTCTTCAGTTCTGTTTCTTTTAGTCTTCCTAATCTCTTTATTTCTTTTTCCAGAAGGTCTTTTTTATTCTTTTTAGGATCAGCTAAAACATAACTCAAGAGAATATCTAAAACTTGTCCTATCTCAGGTCCCGGCTTAATTTTTAGCATTTTCATCACGTCTTCCCCGGAGACCTTTAGCATTTTAGCTGAGATGGGGTCTTGAGAAACCTTTTCAATAATATATTTTAAATGCCTTAATTTATAAGGTTCAGCTTTGGGAACGCCAGAACCTATTCTGTCTGCCATTCTAACTTGCAAGAGTTCCTCCATGTTCTCTGGCCCCACCTGGCGGACCAATCTCCTGACAGAGGCCTCACCCACTTCAGCCACATTGTAGTAAAAGAGGTGATACCTGACAAGTTTAACCACCTTCTCAATCTCCTTTTTGGAAAACTTAAGTCTGGTCATAATTTGAGCTGTCATTCTAGCTCCAACCACTTCATGCCCATAAAAGGTAGCATCTCTGCCTTCTCCTCTTTTGGTTCTGGGTTTGGCTATATCGTGGAATAAGGCAGCCAACCTTACTTCTTTGTTAAAATTCTGGCGGGCAGCGTAATCCAAGGAACGCAAACTGTGGTCATAGCATTCATATAGATGGTGTTTGTTTTGGGAAACGCCATAACCTTCCTCCAGCTCCGGGATGATGTATTTTAAGAGACCGAGCTCTCTTAACAAATCCACTCCTTTGGCAGCTGTCTCTGCCATAATAATTTTTATCAGCTCGTCTCTCACTCTTTCTTTGGAAATAGCCTGTAACCAAGGAGAATTCTTTTTAATGGCTTCTTTTGTCTCTTTTTCGATTGAAAAGCCCAAGGTGGCAGCAAACCTAACAGCCCTCATCATCCGCAAGGCATCTTCTGAGAATCTTTCTTCAGCCTTTCCTACTGTTCGAATGACTTTATCTTTTAAGTCTTTTTCTCCTTTAAAAGGATCTATTAGAGAAATCTTTTTAGCCGCCAGGTCAAGGGCCATGGCGTTTATTGTAAAGTCTCTCCTAGCCAAATCCTCTTTTAAGGTTTTGGCAAACTTTACCTCATCTGGATGGCGCTTGTCAGTATATTTGGCTTCTGACCTAAAAGTCGTTATTTCTATCTCTTTTAATGTCTCTTCCTTGCTTCCTGTCTGGACAGTAACTGTCAGAAACCTGTTCTCGTAAAAGCTCTTGGGAAAGACTTTTTGAATCTCTTGTGGTCGGGCCTTAGTGGTCACATCCCAGTCTTTTGGGGCTTTTTCTCTTAAAAAATCCCTAACACAACCCCCAACAACATAGGCCTCAAACCCCTTTTTCTTTAACTTCTCCACCACAGATTTTACTTCTCTTGGTATTGTCATTTTGTTTACCAGGTAGTAGAAATTTCGAATTTTCACTACCTGGTTCATCTTATCTTAAAACCTTGTTTTCTTCAATTACCGAGCGAGGCGAAGCCGAGCGAAGGTCGAAAAGAGATTTATCTCTTTGAG
>Ga0210057_1001890_pt1 | contig 30900 bp, 31 predicted proteins | sample CryGeyCG2114_010_2_FD_183968 | JGI IMG/M metagenome (GOLD analysis project Ga0210057, IMG submission 183968) | Groundwater microbial communities from aquifer - Crystal Geyser CG10_big_fil_rev_8/21/14_0.10 (SPAdes) (version 2) | ecosystem: Environmental > Aquatic > Deep subsurface > Groundwater ...
TTGGTCGGGCAGTCTGACCAAAGCCATACCAACCCAAAGAGGACTGTCCTCCTTAGGCGGGCAAGCAGGATGCCATGAGCCACGACCAAGAAAATGCGACATTAGAAATCTAACATAGAATGTCTGATCGCCTCGCGCGCAATTCCGTGGACGGCGGACAAATCGTGTACTTTTTAGACATCGGGCATCTTGCGAGCCTCAAATTCCCATCGCACTGGTTTGAAAATACTCCGCAAGGCAAGTTCACCTTGTCGATGGCATTTGTCCAAAGCAAATACTATGTCGATTCTCTTTCCGAGAACACGAAGCGTGGACTTCGCCAAAAAGTCCGCATGGGTATCTTCCCAAGCCAAGCACCGATTGGGTACTTGAATGATCCGCGTACCAAAACCATCGTTATTGAGAAAAAATCAGCGAAAGTAATCCGCTTGGCTTTCGAGAAATACACGCAAGGTGATATGCGACTGGAAGATGTCGCTACCTTTTTGGCGAAGAACGGAATCATCACGCGTTCCGGAAAGAGAATCTCCAAGACGCGAGCGGCTTTCATTCTTTCCAATCCGTTCTATGTTGCTCTATTTAAGTACGGTGGCGAGATACACGAAGGAGCGCACGAGCCAATCATTTCAAAGAAACTGTTTGATGAAGCGCAGGCAATGCTCAAGCAACGTGGGCAGCCAGAGCGCAAGCCGAAGAATGAACCCCAACCATTTTGCGGACTTATCTCCTGCGCTTCATGCGGGATGATGATAACTGGCGAGCATAAACTCAAACGGCAGAAGAATGGCAACGTCCACGAGTACACATACTATCGCTGTACCAAGAAGCGCAAGGATATGAAGTGTCCCGAGTCTGCCGTTCGAGAAGAAGAAATGAATCGCCAGTTATCATCCCTCATCCAAACAGTTTCTTTGCCTACCGACTGGGCGGAGGAGTTAAACCTCATGGCAATAGCCGAGCACAAAAGCTCCGCCCAGTCGATGTCTGCTTGCGTGAAAGAGAGAGAAGCGAAAATACAAGCTATCTCGCAGAAACTCCAGCGACTTCTTGATGGCTATTTAGAACAGGATATTGGGCGCACTGTCTATCGCCAAGAGAAAGCGAAACTACTATCGGAAAAGAAGTCGCTTGAAGGTGAGATCTCGTCTCTTTCACACAAGCAAAATGATTGGCTCGAACCGCTCCAAGAGTGGCTAAAAGCCGCTTCACGTCTTGACGCAATCGCTTCTGATGCAGACCTTTTTGTGAAAAAGGTCTGCGCCAAAGAAATCTTTGGCTCGAACCTCCGCCTCGGCGGAAAAGTTCTTGCCGTCGCCACAGGCGACGCGCAAGAAAACGGCTCTGTTTCTGTTCCAACACAATGGGCGGCACTTCGTGCCGCCCATGCGTCCGTCGGTCAAATGCCGACAAGTCAAATTCTGGTGCCGCGGGAGGGAATTGAACCCCCGACACAAGGCTCTTCAGGCCTCTGCTCTACCACTGAGCTACCACGGCATTTCAAAAATCGTATTTTTGAAGATATGTTTAACTATTTTAATGCATTTTTTGACGAAAAACAAGCGTTTGTCAGGGCAAGAGATTCAAAATTTTAATTATTCTAAAAAGAAACTATTTTTTGGTCAAGATTGTTGATAACTTTAAGCTTTTGAAAAAATGTTTAATTAAGAGTAGAATGAAAATCCCGATGGACTAAGAAATCTTTTAAATCAATAACTTATAATTTTTAAAATCATGGCAAGAACGAAACAAAAAAAATCATTTCCAAAAAGGATGATTTCACAAAAATTAACTGACAAACAAATAAACGAATCTTTTTCAGAGAATGCATTAAAAGTTATGCGTAAACGTTATTTCCTTACAAAAGATGACGGCTCTAAAGAAACTCCCGCGGAGATGTTTTGCAGGCTAGCCGGTTCTCTCTCAGAAATAGAAAAAAATTACGGGCTTGATAAAAAAGCAATTTCTAAAATAGAAAGCGATTTTTTTGACATAATGTCAAAAAAAGAATACACGCCAGCCGGCAGGACTGTTACAAACGCAGGTTCCGGCACTCCGCTTATTGCAAATTGCATTGTGCTTCCTATTAAAGACACAATGGAGAGCATTTTTCAAACTTTAAAAGACGCGGCGCTTTTGCAACAAGCGGGCTCAGGACTCGGTTTTGATTTTTCAGAATTGCGGCCAGCGTTTTATGAAACTAAAAAAGCTCGCGGCGTCGCATCCGGCCCGGTTTCATTTCTTAGAGTTTATGACAAGGCTTTTTCTGTTATAAAACAGCAAGGCAGGCATGGAGCAAATATGGGAATGATGCAGATTGACCATCCTGATATTTTAGACTTTATACAATGCAAGGAAGTTGAGGGAGAGATTGTGAATTTTAATATCTCAATTAAAGTTACTGATGAATTTATGAAAGCGGTGACTGAAAGACCGGACGAGAAATGGCTTTGTAAATGGAAAAATAAAAAAGTAAAGCCAAGAAAAGTAATACGTTCAGCAAACGGTTCTGTTATTAACGTTGAGGAAATTGATATAACCGCAAAAGAATTGTTTGATGAAATCGTTAATTTTGCTTGGTTAAACGGTGAGCCGGGGATTGTATTTATTGATGAGGTTAACAGAACTAATCCTTTGCCCGGACTTGGCCCGATTGGGTCTTCAAATCCCTGCGGAGAGCAATTTTTGCATCCTTATGACAATTGTAATTTAGGGTCAATCAATTTAGCGAAATTTGTAAAAAACGAAAGAGTAGATTGGAACAGGTTACGGTTCGTGGCAAAAACAGCAACGCGGTTAATGGATAATGTAATTGACCTTTTTGATTTTCCGGTAAAACAGGTTACTGAATTGGCTCTTAAAAATAGAAGAATAGGTTTGGGGATTATGGGCTTTGCCGATATGCTTTATCAACTTGGCATTCCATATAATTCAACTGCCGGACAAAGATTAGGCGAAAGAGTCATGAGAGTTATAACGGAAACAGCGCATAAAACATCAATGGAGCTCGCGAAAGAAAAAGGAGTTTTCCCAAATATAGATAAAAGTATATTTAAGAAAAAGAAAATAAAAATGCGAAATACTGCGCTTACAACAGTTGCGCCGACAGGCGCAATCGCAATGATGTTTGATTGTTCAGGCGGGATAGAGCCGAATTTTGCGCTTTCTTATGTGAAGCAAGACAAAGACGGCCAGCAATACCATTACTTTGATAAATATTTTGAACAGGCGTTGAAAGATTATAAAATTTCAAAGCGAAAGGTGCGAGAGATTAAGGATGAGCTTGTGAAATCAGGCAGTATTCAATCCATTAAAGGCATACCGCAAAAATTAAAAGAAACTTTTGTGGTTTCAATGGATATTTCAGCCGAGGATCATATGAGGATGCAATCGGCTTTCCAGAAAAACGTTGATAATTCAATTTCAAAAACAATCAATTTTCCAAACAGCGCTACAAAAGAGGATGTATTTAACGGCTATGTTCAGGCATGGAAACTCAAATGTAAAAGTTCTACTGTTTATAGAGATGGAAGCAGGAATGTTCAGATATTAAATCTAGGCACAGGAGAGAATATTATTCCGCCAAGCGAAGTATCCGCAGCGAATAAACAAGTCCAACCCATTCAAGAATTTTCCATTGATAAAATTAGGGTTGAGCCGCGAGACAGACCGGTTTCAATGACCGGAAGAACTTACCAAATTAAAACAGGCTATGGAAATCTTTATATAACAATAAATGACGATGAAGCCGGCACGCCGTTTGAAATTTTCGCAACAATCGGAAAGAGCGGGGGATTTTTTCAAGAGCAGAGCGAGGCAATTTGCAGGATGATATCTTTGTCTCTCCGCTCTGGAATTAAAGTGGAAAGCATTATTGAGCAATTAAAAGGGATTAGAGGCCCAATGCCCGTTATGACGAGCAAAGGCACTGTTTTATCTCTTCCTGACGCGATTGGGCGTATATTAGAGGAGCATATAAATAACGGGACTTTTCAAGAAGCGGCATTAGACGAGGGAGAGCCAAAAGAATTGATAGCCGCAGTTTCTAAAAATATCGGCAAAGAGGATAAAAATGGCAAAGACGCGATGTTTGTAAAACAAGTTGCCGATTATGGTTTTATGCCGGGATGCCCTGATTGTGGCGCCGCATTGCAAATGGCTGAGGGATGTATTAGTTGCAAAGCGTGCGGGTTTAGCAGATGTCTTTGATTAAGCTATAATAAGATTTTGAATATGAATAAAATCCGCATTGCAAGGCGGATTTTTAGTATCTTGAGTTTTTACAAATTGAACCGTTTTCGTAGCAAGCGGCTTCCTCTGGCTTGCGCTTTTCTAGTGTCTCCCCGGAGGGAATCGAACCCCCATTACAGGCTTAGAAGGCCCGGGTTTTATCCATTAAACTACGGGGAGAGTTTTTTTGTTTATTATTATTTTAGAGCGTAAATTCTATTAAGACAAGTTAAATTCTAGTGTAAATTTAAGAATTTTACAATTTTTTTTTAGATTCGTTTAGAATAGACGACGAGTCGTTTAGCGGGTATTCCCTTTACATTTTTCTGCCGTCTGCTTTTAAGACAAGTCCTTGTCGGGCTTCGCCCGCCCTTTGATTTAATCCCGCAACAACGGGCTTTTTGCTCGCTCGCCCCGCCGAAGGCGGGGCGAGCGAGCAATCATCTCATCCTGAAAATTGGAAGAGATTGCCTCGGGGCGAAGCCCCGAGGCAATCTCTTCCGAAAATTTGACTTGTCTTGAATGGTCGGGCTACCGGGACTCGAACCCAGACTAAATCCTCCCAAAGGACTCGTGCTAGCCATTACACTATAGCCCGATAAATATATGAAATTATTATTGACATTTTCAGTCTAAAATAAAATTTAACGCAAGGCAAGCAGTAATCATCTCACGCGAATAAAGCTTTACTCTAATTGATTGATATTAACTGTATAAAATCAAATGGCGTTATGGCATAAAGTTGTTAGAACATTTTATCAAATTCCTCTAAAGAATCGGTAAATTTTTTGTTTAAATCATTAATAGCTTTAGCTTCATCGTTAATGTCATTCAGTAATTTTTGAACTTTTCCGTTTGTATCCTCATTGCTTTGAAATTTAGCGCGCAGGGTTTCAAAAAGCTGACCCAGATAATCATTATAACTTAACAGTCGGCTTACTAAAGCTACTTCAGAACTAACTGCTTCAGTTGCTAAAACACGAGCTTGAGCAGGTTTTATATCTTGTAAAGACCTTGCCATTTTTTCAAGTTGCGAAGAAAGTTTTATAGCTTGCTGTCTTGTTTCTAAAGTTTTCAGCAGTTCTTGCGACGCTAAATCCAATGCTTCAGAATTTTTTCCCTGTCTATCTTTTTCTTCTATTTGTTCCAAAGTTTTTAATGAACTATTAGAAAGTTCTGCGATATTATAAGCTAACTCTGCGCCTTTGATTCTAGCTTCCATAAATTTTTCCGGAACGAAACTATCAGGCAAAATTATAGAGATTGCAAAATATATTCCTAAACCTGCCAAAATCGCAGATGATAAGATTAATAGATTTTTTTTCATTGCGTTTGTAGCTGGCTGTTTTTAGCTAATATTTTACAGATTTTTATGTTGATTCACAGACTATTATTTTTAAATAAACTCATTGCAAGTTATTATAAAAAAAGGTAAAATAAAAAGCAAATTTTTAGTTTGAGTGAGGGACTATTATCGTTTTCCCGAGATAATTTTAAAGAATAAATGCGGGTGTCGTATAGTGGCTATTATGCGACCCTTCCAAGGTCGAGACGGCGGTTCGATTCCGCTCACCCGCTCCACAATCAAATTTTTTTCAAATTTGCCGACCATTTCGGTGGCGGTGCAAAGCGCCGCCCACTGTTTTTGTGAGGGGAAAATCCTCTCCGCTCGGCGCGTGGAGCCGCCCGTGAAATGGAGTTAAAAAAATCAAAAAGAGTTTTAAAAATCTTTAATCACATTTTTCTTTACAAGCGTTTGATAGTGATTTGGTTTTTCTCGTTTTAAGTATTCAACAATTTCCCCTCGCACCGGAGCTATTGTAAGATTATGCGATTTTGCAAAATCCATTATCTTTTCAATTGCACTTTCTATTTCTGATTTTTCGCTCACCATCAACTCAATTTCTCCGATATTGTAGATAAAATCTTGAAAATTAACAATATCTAGATCAATGATAAATAACTCTTTTTTATATTTTCTGCGCGTGGTTTTACAGGTGCAAAATGGAGAATAGCCGGCTTTCGTCAAATCATCTGTAAGATTTTCGTTTATAGGCAGATTTAGAGCTTCTCTAATTTTCTGTTCATCCTCTAACTCGTCATACTGGTCAGCCAATCTATCAGCTCCTTCGTGGAGAGGAAGTTTTAGCTCAAATCTACCCTCACGAGAACGGAGCCATTTATCATTCGCGGTTAGAGAAAAAATTTTTGTATCGTAATAAATATCGGTAAAAACTCGTTCATTTAGAAATTGAGCGTTCTTTGTCAGTCGCTCCTTGTCTTGATTGCTTAATATGAATTTTTTCTCTACTTCAAGCATATAAACTTAATTGAGTAATAAGCGCGGAGTGGTCGCTTAGTTTTCGTAATCTTGGCTCATGAAGGTAAACCGAATTTTTTGTAGCGGGCAGTAAAGCAATTAAAGCTAAAATTTGCTCACTTTCACAAATCTTCTTGGGCCAACTTGAATTAAAATTTGTTTTGAAAGATTTATAGTTTCTTGCGGGTCGGTTTTCTTTTTGTTATTTATTTTAACTCCTCCTTGCCGGATTAATCTGCGCGCATCTCCATTGCTTGAAGCAAGCTTTACCTTAACAAGCAAGTCAATTAACCGCAAAGACTTTGTTTTTAGTTTTACGGTTTTAATTTTAGTAGGCGGCTTTTTTCTAGAAAATATTTTAATAAATTCTTGTTTTGCATTTTTTGCTTTTTCTTTTCCATAATAAAGCGATATAATTTCCTTAGCCAGTTTTATTTTCGCATCACGCGGCTCTTTTTTAACAATAGTTTTAATTTTATCCTGCGATAATCTGGTGCAAAGAGTAAAATATTTTTTGATTAATTTATCTTGCAATGACATAATTTTGCCAAACATTTCCCCGGGAGAATCTAAAAGATTAATTGTATTGTCCCATGATGAAGACATTTTTCTGCCATCTAGTCCTTCAATTAAAGTCATTGTTAAAATATCTTGCGGTTTTTGCTTGTATGCCTTTTGTATTGTTCTGCCAGATAGCAAATTAAATTTCTGGTCAGTTCCGCCAATTTCAACATCAGCTTTTATAACAACTGAATCATACCCCTGCATTAACGGATATAACACTTCACGCAAAGATACTCTTTTTCCGGCTTTCATTCTGCGGGCAATATTTTCACGCGCTTCAAATTCATGAAGGCTAAAAAGGTCAGCCATTTCTCCTAATTCCTGAAGATTGATTTTCTTAAGCCATTTTGAATTGTAATAAATATCAGTATTTTTTTTGTCTAAAATTTTAAACACTTGGCTAAAATAGGTTTTAACATTTTTTTTAATTTGAGCTTTGGATAACATTGGCCGCTCTGAATCTTTATCAGAAGTATCGCCAATAATTCCTGTAAAATCGCCAATTATAAAAATAACTTTGTGTCCGAGTTCTTGAAACGAGCGCAGTTTCCAAAGCAGAATTGCTCTGCCAATATGAATGTTGGGACTTGTTGGGTCATTTCCCAATTTTATTCTTAGTTGTTTTCCGGATAAAAGTTTAGATTCTAAATTTTTTTTATTGATAATTTCTTCAACTCCGCGCGTCAAAATTTCATCAATTTTTGCTTTATTGGTGTTTGTTTTAAGCATATTTTTTGATTTTACCATTTGCGTTAAAAATAAAAAAGCAGCCACCCTTTTCGGTTAGCGGCTGCGTGTTAGTGGCTGAGGAACTCAATCAGCCATTTGCGGTTCTTTTTAAGAGCCAAAATGCGATATCGCGTCTCCTCGATTGTCTCCTTTACCCTATTGAAGAACAGTGATGGCGCCACCAGATCTTCACAGCGCTTGAATCGTTCCTTAGCTGCTCTAAGGCGAATCTTCAGATCATCAATCAGAGAATCAATGATTGACGATGGTTCGCTCTTGTCCTGTTGCAGGTAATGATAGACGCTTTGAAGAGCGACCCGTCTTTCGGTCCAGAGTTGTTTAAGCGTTAACTCTTTAACCGCCCATTTGTATGGATTCTCTTTAAGCAGAAATCTCGCTTCTGCGTTGTTTATCACGGGCGGGTTGTCAAGGAATGATTCTATGAGATCCTTACAAACTACCCAACAATTTTCAACCTTATCTTTTTTCAGCCTATCGTGAACAGAAGGCGTCAATTCAGGATTATCGCTTCCTTTAGCGAAGCATTCTTGATATTCAGCTTCACTTATGATGCCTATACTCAAAAACGCTTTAATACTTGCTTGTTGGTTGTTGTTTTGCCAAAATTCAGCATTCTCGCAAAATTCCCCAAGGGTTATTCTTTTGCCGCTCATCACATGAGTCAGAAGTGGCCAATTGCCATCCATCCAGAGTGAAATAGTAGCTAAGAATGCTTTTCTTAACGGCGATATGAACTTGGAGTGAAGGCAATAACCTATGAGAAAATTCTGGTAATCAAGCGTCCACAGTTGGTTAGACATATCGTCTCTATCGTCTAATTCTTCAGGTAGAGGGTATGATTCTTCAGGCTTTTCAAACGGGTTACAGATGTAATGAGTGGCATCCAGTCCTAAGTTTTCCAGTGAGCTTAGATCGTTTGAAAGGTATTCCAAAATCGCACAAAAAAACCCTTTCGCCATTTCGCAGATGTAGATAACCTCGTTCAATGAAGGGTGAGGTAGATCTGCCGGGAGATTGCGGAGTAATTTCTCAAAGTTTTCAATCGTTTTCATATAGCGCCAGGCGTTTAAACCCGTGGCGCCCCATTGGGCCCTCAAGTGTTTTAACTCCTCAAGCTTCCGGACTCTTTTGTCTTCTCGTTCGTGTCGGTTCAATTGATTTTCCTCTTGTTTTGGAGCTGATTACAGTTAAGCAGATATCTTTACCTATGTCAAGCTCTAGTAAAATTATAAGCTAAGTTGGATGACAGTCTTCAGTCAAATTGTTGCTATTATTCACTATTTTTATTTAGGATTGGAATGTTGTGGAAAATAATGAGCGTAGTTGGTAGTTTACTTTTTATTTTTTATAACTTCATCAATAAGTCCGTATTCTTTTGATTCAACTGCGGATAAATAAAAATCCCTGTCCGTGTCTTTTTCGATTTTGCTCAGATGTTGTCCGGTATGTTTCGCCAGAATCTGATTAAGTTTATTTTTAATGGTTACGATATGTTTTGCGGTAATTTCAATTTCAATCGCTTGTCCTTGCGCTCCGCCCATAACTTGATGAAGCATTATTTCTGAATTTGGAAGCGCTAATCTTTTTCCTTTTTTTCCGGAGGCAAGCAAGACCGCTCCCATTGAAGCAGCCATACCAATACAGATAGTTGAGACGTCCGGTTTTACGTATTGCATTGCGTCGTAAATCGCAAGGCCTGCCGTAACCGAGCCTCCGGGAGTATTAATATAAAGCCGAATGTCCTTTTTGGAATCTTCGTGTTCTAAAAATAATAATTGCGCGATTACTAGATTTGCGGCCGGTTCTGTAACCGGACCTCCTAAGAAAATAATTCTTTCTTTTAACAGGCGCGAGTAAATATCAAAAGCTCTTTCGCCAAATTGCGATTTTTCAATTACTGTCGGGATTAAGTATTGATTATGTTCATCCATATTATTTTTCTAAAAACTCAAATAATTTTTTATTTCTTATTATTGTATAACAATAATCGTAGTAAGTTTGTATGTCAAGGTTTCTTGACTGCGCTTCTTGCTTGATTTCTTCTTGCGACGGTTCTAAATTTTCAATTTCCGCAATCTTGTGAATCACAAGCGAGCTTAAAACTCTTTTCTTTGCTTTTTCATACAATTGTTGTTTAAGCTCTTCGTCAGTTAGTTGTTTGGCGCCGCTATTTTCCATTATTTGTTTTGTTTCCTGGACCATACTTTCAAGCGACTTATTAATCATAAACTGAGGCGGGTCAATCTTTGAATGATTAGTGATTTCATCAATAATTTTTGCGTTTATCCTGTCAGTTTCTTTTTGTTGTTTTTCAAGTGCTATTCCCGATTCAATGTTTTTCTTTAAGGACTCAAGCCCGTCAAATTCTTTCCCGAGACTTTTGGCGAATTCGTCATTTAATTCCGGAAGCTCTCGCAGGTAGATTTCCTTAATCCATACTTTGAATTCAATTTCTTTATTTTGCAAATCCTTTTTCCAGTAATCAGAAGGGGCGGTAAGAGTGAACTCAATTTCTTCACTCTCTTTATGATTTTCCAGTTTTTCGTCAAACCCGGGAATGAACCTGCTCTCTCCCAAAACAAACTTATCTTCCAATTTACCGTCTTCAATCGGGCTTTTATTTATAAATGACTCAACTTTAATTTCAATTAAATCTCCTTTTTTAGCGGGAGAAGGGGAGCGGGTTAATTTTGCGCGAGAAGCTTTTAGCCATTCAATTGTTTTCTGAATTTCAGATTCGTCAACAGCGATTCCCCTTTTTTCTTTTAGAATTTTAGCCGCGATTTTTTTATAATCCGGAAGAGAGATGTCCGGAAATAAAGTGAGTTCAGCCTTGTATTTTAATCCGGCTTTTTTAATAAATTTATTTTTATGTTCTTCCGGGACAACAGGAGATGATTCCGTGACTTCTATTTTCGGCTGGTTAATGATATTCCAGGAATTTTCGCGGACTAATTCGTCTAAACTAAATCGGACAGCGTCATTAGCCGCGTTTTGAAACACTTTTTCTTTATCAATCGCCTTATCTGCCATTTCGCGGGGCGCAGTTCCGGGCCTAAATCCTTTAAGCTGAACCTTATTTAGCGCTTCATCGTAGGCTTTTTGCCAATAGCTGTGAAATTCTTCTTGAGTTAGTGATACTTCTAAATCAAGCACGGAGCCGGGTCGTTTTTTTACTGAATGAGTCATATAAGTTTTTTATTTTAACTTATTTTTTTTGAGATTTCAATAATCCGCTCGTTTTCATCCATTCCATAGTTAAAATTTATCCAAATAGTATTTTTGGGAAGAAATTTTTTTCCGCGGGAAGCGGGTTTATGCTTTGTGAATATTTTATCAGCCCATTCAATAATGATTATATTTTCGCTGTTAGAGATAATTTCTTGAAAACCCAGGGCATTGATTTCGTAAATAGAACCAATTCTATAAAAATCAAAATGAAAAATCTTTTTGTATTTTATATTTTTTAATCTATAAATTTTAAATATTAAAAATGTCGGACTTGTAATTTTTTCTTTTGAGCCGAGGGCGCGAATAAACCCCTGGGTAAAAGTAGTTTTTCCGGTTCCGAGATTGCCCGAGAGCGCAATAATCTTTGCCCATTTTTCCGACTTGGCGTTGAGGATTTTTTTAGCCAGAGTTGCAGCTATATTTTTAGTTTTGAGGTTATTTTTTGAAAGCAGCTTCGGCATATTTTTTAGCATTTTATACTTCCTAGTTTATCAGCTTTTTAATCCTGAAATTTCTTAACAATCCAAATTGATATAGAAGTAAGCGCAAGTCCGGTCAGTATGATCGGCAGCCAAAAATTATTTATGCCTGTGTAAACAACATTAGCGGTGAATTCTTCTAACTTGTTTTCTAAAAATTCTTCCCTTATCTCTTGCGTGATTTCTTTTCGCATTTCAACGACTACGCCGGATTTTGCTTGTCCGGAAAATCCAAGTTTATGGATTATTTCTCCTTTCGGGCCAATGAGCTCCAATTCCTCCCCATCATTATTTAAAGTAATTTTCGTTCTTGAATAGGGGAGTTTCAGTTTTTCTGCCGGGCCTAAATTGTAACCGCTCAAATTAAAAATTTTTCCGGATTTATCTTTTATTTTCCAACCATTCAAGTTTATTAGTTCATCACTGTCGTTTAAAAGCAGAATATATTCGCCAAGCGTGTCTTTTCCATCCGGATTTGGCAGAAATTCTTTGATTACCATAAACTATTGTTAAATTAACGCGGACATATAAGGACGGCGTCATCTAATACTTTAAGTTATCTTTTAAAAAATAAAAATTAAATAAGTTTTGTTTCAGGCAATTCAAGCTCAAGATGCTTATACGCTCTGTCAGTCGCGATTCTTCCGGAATGCGTGCGCGAAAGCAGTCCTATACTCATTAAATACGGTTCATGGACATCTTCTATATTTCCTTTGTCGTCATTTAGCGCCGCTGCTAAAGTATTAACGCCAACCGGACCGCCTTTAAATTTATCAATTATTGTTTTAAGCAGTCTCCTGTCATAGGGCTCAAGTCCCAGAGAATCTATTTCAAGCAATTTAAGCGTCTTATGGATTAGGCCTTCGTTTATAGTTTGGATAGAATTAACTTCAGCGTAATCGCGCACCCTTTTTAAAAGTCGATTCGCCACTCGAGGAGTAAAGCGTGAAGCTTTAGCCAATATTCTAACCGCGTTTTTATCCATTTTCATATTTAATACTTCTGCAGAGCGGGTAAGAATGGCTTCAATATCTGAATTTTCGTAATAATCCAATTTGAAAGATGCTCCGAACCGAGATCTTAACGGGCCAGACAATAGATTTGCGCGAGTAGTTGCCGCAATCAACATAAAAGGCGGGAGATCAAGTGTTAAGCTTCTTGCGCCCGGACCTTTCCCGACTATTAGATTAAGTTTTCTGGCTTCCATTGCAGGGTATAGAATTTCTTCTGCTATATGGTTTAATCTATGCGCTTCGTCAATGAATAAAATATCGCCTGATTCAAGATTGGTTAAAACCGCAGCCAGATCTCCAACTTTCTCTAACGAAGGCCCGGCAGTGACTTTTAAAGACGCATTTAATTCTTTTGAAACCAAATGGGCAAGGGTTGTTTTTCCAAGTCCCGCCTGGCCGTAGAATAGCATATGGTCGCAAACCTCCTTGCGTTTATTAGCGGCTTTAAGCATAATAAATAGCTGTTCTTTGACTTTATCTTGTCCAACATAAGTTTCCCAAGATTGAGGTCTTAGCATTACATCTATTGCCTGATTATTGTTATCTGTATTACTTTGGTTTTCCATTTAAAGGCGTATTTTTTTAAAGGGTTGACATTTAATTTTTAATATGATAAAATACTGCAAGTCTGGCATAATAATATGATTGAGAGCATTGATCTGGGGGTTTGGGATTACATTTCAAGTTTTGGAAGATTTGGTTCCGACTGGATCTCTCCCTTGAGTAATTCTTATCTGTCCCGCCTTATGGACGGGACATTAGTCTGCTTTTCATAAGGCGGGACATTTCGCTTTAGCATCCCCCAGATCAATATTCTCAATTTTTTTAATGATCAATTTTTTAACCAGTCTATCGGCCCGGTTACCTCTTCAATTTCCTCAAATGTCGTTGTTCCATTTATCACGGTTAAAATTCCATCTTGTTGCATAGTGACCATTCCTTCTTTTACCGCATGGTCCATAATTGTTTTTTCTCCGGCGCCTTTCTCAATTAGTTCTTCAAGACTGCTATTGGATGATAGAGTTTTGTGATTTGGGTCAGCTTTCACTTTTTCATAATCAGGGTCATTTAAAAGAAGTTCAAAAATAGCAATTCTTCCTTTGTAGCCAAGGTTGTCGCATTTTTCGCATTTGCCAGGTTTGTAAATTTTAATATTTTTATAATTTTCTTTATTGACGCGGGAAGGTAGATTTTCTATAAAATTCTGCAATTTTTCATTAAGCTGTTCAGGGATTTTTTCAACAGTTTTGCAATTTTCACAAAGGCGTCTCACTAAACGTTGAGCGATAATCAAATTAAGAGCCGGCCCCATGCTTGACGGTCTTACGCCTAAATCCAAGAAACGGGGGATGGCTCCGGCCGCTTCATTGGCGTGAACAGTTGAAAAAACTAAGTGCCCGGTTAGAGCCGCTTGAATAGCGATCTCTGCAGTGTTTTTATCTCTTACCTCGCCAACTAAAATAGCATCCGGGTCTTGGCGCATAATCGACCTTAGCCCGTTTGCAAAAGTATATCCTGCTTGTTCGTCCACTTGGGTTTGTTCAATTCCTTCCAGATGGTATTCAATAGGGTCCTCAATGGTAATGATTTTAATTTCCGGAGTGTATTTCGCTTTTAAAAACGCATAAAGAGTTGTTGTTTTTCCCGATCCGGTTGGTCCTGTATTTAAAATCATTCCGTTTGGCCGCCTTAATTCCGTTTCAATTATTTCTAAATCATCTTCCCTTAATCCTAATTGCGCCAAAGTAAGATTTATAATATCCGGGTCTAAAACTCTCATTACGATGATTTCTCCGTATTCCCCGGGCGCAATCGCAACTCTGATTTCAATATCCTTATTTGTAAGCCCTATTGTAAATCTTCCATCTTGCGGCCTGTTGGATATATTTATTTTTAATTTTGATAAAAGCTTGATTCTGGAGACGACAGTTGGATAGAATTCATTTTTTAAATCGCTAGCCACTTCATGAAGAATTCCGTCTAATCTATACCTTAACTTTACGGATTTCTCAGACGGCTCAAAATGTATATCCGACACCCCGTTCGCCAAAGCGCCGGATAATGCGATTTCCAAGAAATCGGTTACAGAAAGATTCTCAAAATCAAATTTTTTAATAGCGTTGATAACGTTTTTCAAGCTTTTAAGCTCTTTCATTAAATGGAGCACGCGCTCGCGTTCTATATTTACCCTAGATGTTATAGGTTTCTTGTCTTGCGCGACAAATTTATAGAAACTCCAGATATGTTCAAGGCCTCGCAGCGAAGCGACAAAAAGTTTAACTTTGTATTCTCTGTCTTCAAATTCCTTAACTATATTTTGGACGTTTTTATTTTGCGGGTCTAATACCGCTAAAGCAAGAACAGGTTTTTTTAACTCAAAGACGGCAACATTGTTTTTTCTTGCTTTTTCTTCAGGAAGAAGTTTAAGAACTTCGGTTTTTACGGGAATAGTTCTTACATCCAAATATTTTAAACCGAATTTTTCAGCTTTTTGTTTGGCTTCTCTTTCTTCGGCTTCTTGCCGAAGTTTTGTAAGTTGTTCCTGAAGATTTGTTGAAAGAGCCATATTAAGAAGAAATTATTAATAGTTTAACTTATCAGTTTCTATATTTCAAGGGTAAGATATTCCAGGACGCGCGTTCTATTGACAAAATACCATTTTTTTTGTTAAACTTAAATATAGAACTTCAACAACCGAAGGAGGTGAAGATGCGGTTTATTCTCATTACTCTGCTTGTAGTTTCATCGCTAAGCTGCGATTCGGTTAGTATGAGCATTAATACCAATTTGCCCTTGTTTAACCGTTCCAGTTTTGAGATTGTGAATACAAGCGATTATTATCTTGAAGTTTCCGTCAACGGCAGAAAGACGAATTTCAAGACGGATGATGGTAATATCATCGGCGCGCTTCCTCCGGCCGAGAGCGCCAGTATTTTCTTTTGGAACTGGTCGTCTTATTCCGCTGAGGGAGCATTACGGTCAAGGCTAAAAACAAGAAAGGCAAGCTCGTTTATGCCGCGTATAAAAAAATCTGGATTTATTACAATTACCGGCAAGCGGAAGTCTGGATTGTCTCTGATGAGACTTTCCGGGAAAATGCCTACTACAGGTAGCGAAATCCCGGACCGCGGTTCGGGGCTTTAATTTACCTTTATGTGTTGTATAATCTATATTATAAATCAACCCCGCTAAGAAATACTTTTAGCGAGGTTTTCTTTTTGAGCATCAGTGTGTTATGTTTAATTTGTGCCTAAAGCAGTTTATATAGATAAAAAGAAATTACAGGATTTATATCTAATCAAGAAATTAAGCTCATATGAGATATCAAGGTTCTTAAATTGCAGTCAGTCTTTAATAATGAAAAGGTTGAAGGAATTCTCTACTAAAACAAGAAGTATTCAAGAAGCAAAGGCATTAACAAAACCAAGATATAAACGGAAAAATTTTAACAATAAGATTGTAGATAAAGCATATATTATAGGGTTTAGAATAGGCGATTTATATGTAAGCAAAACTCATCCTAATAGTCCAACGATAAGAATAAGCACTAACACAACAAAAGATGAACAGGTTCAACTTATTCAAGAATTATTTTCATCATATGGTCATGTTAAACAATATAATCGGGATAAAAGAGGGGCTATAACTGTTAGGGCTTTTGTGAATAATTCTTTTAGTTTTTTACTAAAAAGAGAAGATAAAATAGAACCTTGGATATTAGAAAATAAAAATGTGTTCACGTCATTTTTGGCAGGTTACATAGATGCTGAAGGAAGTTTTGTTTATAAGAAAAATAAAGTTTTTAGCATTCAGACTCACGATAAGAAAATACTTTGTCAAATATCCGAGAAGCTTAATAATTATGGCATAGATTGTATGAAGCCTAAAATATCAAGAAAAATAAACAGCGTTAATAATGGAATTAATTCCAATAAAGATGTTTGGACTTTGTATATCTACAATAGGGAAAATTTGCTAAAGTTAATAAATCTTTTAAAAGAATATATTCGTCATCCTAAAAGGAAAAACGATATGTTGATTTTGTTTAAAACATTAAACTATGTCCGGACATAATAAATGGCAGCAGATTCGGCACAAAAAAGCAATCACTGACAAAAAACGCGGTCAGTTATTTACTAAACATTTAAAAGCGATTTCAATTGCGGCGCGCGATAATCCCGACCCGGAATTTAACCATAAGCTTCGTAGCGCGATTGAAAAAGCTCAGAGAGAGAATGTTCCGAAAGACAATATTGAGCGCGCAATCAAAAAATCAAGCGAAGATAAAAATTTAGAAGAGATAATAATAGAATCTTACGGCCCTGAAAAATCCGCGTTTATAATAAGAGCTATTACCGATAATAGAAATAGAACGATCGCAGAGATTAAAAAAATTCTAAGCGACAATAATGCAAAAATGGCAGAGCAGGGGAGCGTTCTTTGGTCTTTTAACAGGATAAAAGACGGAAGTTTTGTTCCGAAATTTAATCAGCCGGTTTCGGACGAAACAAGAATGAAGATTAAAAAAAATATAGAGGCCCTAGAAGGCCATGATGACGTTCAAGAAGTCATTACAAATATATAGATTATGAAAATTTTAGGCATTGATCCGGGGACGACAAGAATAGGATACGGCATAATAAGAAAGAGAAGCGATTTAGAATTAATTAATTACGGGGTAATTGAAATAAAAGCGAGAGATTCATTTGGCAGGCTTTTTGAACTCGGCAATAGGCTTGTTGATTTGATAGACGAGCATAAGCCGGATCTTGCCGGAGTTGAAAAACTTTACTTTGCGAAAAATCAAAAAACTGCGCTTTCTGTTTCAGAAGCGAGAGGCGTTATCATTTATACGCTTTTAAAGAAAAATATTGAAGTAAGGGAATTCAGGCCGGGAGATGTAAAACTCGCGGTTGCCAATTATGGATTAGCTGAAAAGCAAGCTGTCGCAATAATGGTAAAAAAGATTCTGAAAATTGATTCTCTTAAAGGGCACGATGACGCATCAGATGCTTTGGCAATTGCGATTACCGCATTTTATAGTAAAAATTTTTCAGATAATATCTGTGTTAGCTGAAATATGAGCCGCTTGATTTTTATCGCGCAATCAATTATCCTAAAGCAGTGATATTTATATTCGGCAGCATAAATTGAATTAATGGGGTTACTAAAAGATAGACATTCCATTATTGAGTAGATTAATATAAAATCATATTTGTAAATAATCCGTCGTTTTAACAATTTAGAATTAAATTTTATTGTAAGCTATGCCAAATACGCAATCAGCCAAAAAGGCTTTAAGACAAAACATCACACGAAGAGCTCGTAATGCGGCTAAATCTAAAAATCTGAAAGACTCAATCAAAAAGTATAAGAAAGCGCCTTCAAAAGAAAGCTTGTCGATTATTTATAAAAAGCTAGACAAAGCGGCAAAAATAAAGCTTATTAAGAAAAATAAAGCCGCAAGATTAAAATCCCGACTTTCTATGCTTCAGGCTAAAAGCTAAGAATCGCCGATAGTAAAGCGTCTTCGTATTCTAATTTTCCAGATTTGATTGCGGCATCCAAATCAGCCATTTTTTGTTTTTGTTCCGCAGTTGCAACAGCTGCCGTGATATTGAAAATTTTTGCCGGATCATCGTTTTCAAGCAAATAAGTAAGCGCGGGCAATCTATATTTTAAATCTGTCCGCCCTTTTATTATTTGGATTAAAGAAAAAAATTCAGGCGCGCGCGTGATTTTCTCGGCTTTCCCCCCAAGTGAGATTTTTTCAAGCTCAGTGATTATTCCCCATAAATTTCCTTCAAAGCTTCTAATTAAGAAATCAATAAGCTCTACTGACGGTTTTAATTTTCTTTTTTCAATTTCTTTTTTAATAAAATTCGCGAGTTGAGTTCCTTTTAACGGGTTAAATTCTTGCGATAGGGCAGGTTTTCTAAACAGAAATTCAAAAAGTTTCCCGAGTTTTTTTTCAGATACGAGAATTAAAGAAATGTCTTTATCATCAACCAACTCTTTTAAAAATTTTTTCAGTTCTTTGTGTTCGGTTTTTATATTATGAATGATACCCAGTTTTTTAGTTTCAAAAAGCGACTGGCTTAGAGTAAAGTTTTTTAGAGCCCCGCTTGCGTTATCGTAATTATCTAAATCAAAATGCCGGATGGCGAGTCCCAAGTGTTTTTTCTTAAATTCAGAAATAATTTCTTTTAATTTTTGGATGCGCCTGTAAGAGTCTGAGCCGTATAAATGGATAAGCATAATAACAGCATATAGTTATTTGCTGATACGCGCAATTGATTAATGGTATGCTAAAATAAAAGTTATGGCTGTGTTTAATTTTAAATCGCTAAGAAACACCGTCCGGCAATATGAAAAAGAGCTTATTCGAGGCAAAGATTGGCTGTTTGTTTTTCTACTCATCTGGACGTTAATTATAATAGCGCTTCAGATTTCAGAATTTCTGGGCAAATCAGAAACCCCGCATGGATTTCACACGGCCTATATTGTTCTTCTCGCGGCTTATATTACTCATAAGGAGTTAAACCGCTGGATTGGGCTCCATATGAAAATTCGCTATGGCGAATTTTTTGTAGTTATCTGGTGGGGATTGCTCTTTGGTATGCTTTTAACGGAACAGTTTGGTAAAGGAAGTTATCATTTGCCGCGCGAAATGCTTAGCACTTGTTATCATGTTTTAGGCGCTTTTCTTGTAGCTGAAATATCCAAAGCTACCAAAGCCTACCAAACAAGAAAAATTTGCCAAGAAACAGAGGATGAACAGTAGAGGATTAATTTTTAAAAAACAATGAGCGCCGCTTATCGGAAATCGCGGTTTGTAAAAAAACCCTGCAATGACGCAGGATTTTTTTTAAGCTTATTTTTGGATTGATTCGTTAATTATTTTCTCAGCTTCATCTTTATCGCCCCAGCCTTTGATTTCAACGCTTTTTCCTTTCTCTAAATTTTTATACGTTTTAAAAAATTCTTCTATTTCGTTTTTAAGAGCCGCCGGGACATCTTCTATATTATTCCATTTTTCGTGATAAGGGTCTTTCTCGGGCACAGCAATTATTTTTTCATCGGCATCTCCTGTATCTATCATCTTTAAGACGCCAATGGGGCGCGAAGGAATTACGCATCCCGGAACAGTAGGAAAACGCGTTATAACCATTACATCCAATGGATCGCCATCCGCATATAGACTATCGGGAATAAATCCATAACATGCAGGATAATGGACTGAGCTGTGCAGAACCCTATCCAAAACTATATTTCCGGAGTTTTTATCAAGCTCGTATTTATTTCTTGAGCCTTTAGGGACTTCTATTGTTACATTTATTGTCATATTTCTTGGAAAATTTAATTTTAATTTTTAAAAAACGAATTATCTACAAATATGATTCTATATCAATTTATTTAATAATGGAATACCTATCTTTTTCTTTTACCAAAATTACCGAGCAGGTTTAATTTCAGAGAGATTCTATTCTTTCTCTTTGTTTTCCGTATTTTCTTTTTCTTCGCCATCCCTGACATCTATTTCAGGGGCTATTTCGTTTTCTGTCTCTTTTTCAATTTTATCGGCAGGAGATCTTTTCTCTTCAGATGCAATGGCGACTCCGCCGGCTTGAGCTTCGTCAGGCCTTGATTCTGAGCGAACGTCAATTTTCCATCCGGTAAGTCGCGCCGCGAGCCGGACGTTTTGGCCGCCTTTACCAATGGCAAGACTTAATTGGTCGTCCTCAACAAAAACTTTCGCCTCTCTCCTTTCATTGATTTCTACACTCTTTATTTTGGCGGGAGATAGGGACTTTTCTACAAATTTCGCAGGGTCTTCAGACCATTCAATAATATCAATTTTTTCTTGACCTATTTCATTTGAAACCGCCATTACTCTTGTGCCTCTTTGGCCAACGCATGCTCCGACAGGATCAATACTTTCTATTTTAGAAGATACCGCGATTTTTGTTCTGCTTCCAGGTTCGCGAGCCACAGATTTGATCTCAACAGTGCCGTCTGCTATTTCCGGGACTTCAAGCGTAAATAGCTTATTTATTAATTTTGAGTGTGAGCGTGAAAGAATAATGCCCGGCAAACGCGACTCTTCCTGGATAGCCAGAACAAAAAATTTCATCCTGTCTCCTGTTTTATAGTGTTCTCCCGGAACCGATTCATTGTGAAACATAACACCTACTGCGCGTCCCAAATCAATGTAAACGTTCCCTCTTTCAAATCTTTGCACGACACCGCTTACGATTTCGCCTTCGCTATCTTTAAATTCTTTAAAAACTGATTCGCGTTCAGCTTCTCTTAATTTTTGCAAAATCACTTGTTTTGCGGTTTGCGCCGCGATTCTTCCGAAATCTTCTTTCGTTTCAAGAGGGAATTCCAATTCATTGCCAATAACCGCGTCCTTTTTTATTTTTTTCGCTTCTTCTAAGAAAATATGCCGCGCCGGATTATAAATTGGAAGAACGGGTTCGTCATCAGAATTTTCCGGCTTTTGTTCAACAGGTTCTGTTGAGCCAGGCGTCTCGCCCTCGGGCGCAGAGTTTTGTTTTTCCGCCTCTTTGATGACTCTCACAGTTGTATCATCTACAATAGTTTTGATTTGCCAGAATTTCAATTCTCCTTTTCGGGGATCAAGTTTCGCTTTGATGATTTCACCCTTTTTTTCATATTCTTTTTTATAAGCCGCGGCAATAGAAGTTTCAATGGCTTCTAAAATTTTTTCCGCTGCAATTCCTTTTTCTTCTGATAATTGCTCTATGGCGCGGCGCAAGTTTTTTAAGTCAAGCATGTTTTTTATTCTATAAGGATTAATGGATAATCAATAAAAATTCGGATGGTTTTTTATGTATATGCGCGAGGCAAACTATATTAATGGCAAATTTGTTAATTTTGATTTTTTGGATTTTTAGAAAAGTTTTTTAAAAAAAGTCGCATAGATGAGCGACCTTTAGTTACAGTATACAGAGGCGCAAGAATATGTCAAATTCATACTTCTCTTACTTTTTTCTCAATTTCACTAAGTAGCTTTTTGTCATCCGTGAGTTTGATTTTTACATTTTCAATTCCTACGCCAAGCTTTTCTCCTTCAAATGAATAAGTGGAAGCGGTTTTTGTAATGACTCCGTGCTTTAGAGCCGCAGTGACTACATCGCCTTCGTAAGAGATTCCGGAACCGAACGCTATGTCAAATTCTGCGAGCTTGAATGGCGCTGCGACTTTATTTTTTACAACTTTTGCTTTCACGCGATTTCCGATAACTTCTTCTCCCTTTTTAACCTGCGCGATTCTTCTTATGTCAATTCGGACCGATGAGTAAAATTTCAACGCCCGTCCGCCCGGAGTCGTCTCCGGCGAGCCGAACATTACACCGATTTTTTCTCTTAACTGATTTATGAAAATGACCATTGTGCCGGTTTTAGCCGAGATTGCCGTAAGTTTTCTTAAAGCTTGAGACATCATTCGCGCTTGAAGCCCGATTGTTTGTTTGCCCATCTCTCCTTCAATTTCCGCTTGAGGAGTGAGCGCCGCGACTGAATCAACAACAATTACGTCAAGCATTTCCGAGCGGACCAGGCTTTCCAAGATATTCAAAGCTTCTTCCCCGGAATCAGGTTGGGAAATCAAAAGTTCTTTAATTTTTACCCCAAGCTTTGTTGCGTAATCAGGGTCCATAGCGTGCTCGGCGTCAATAAATCCGGCTTTACCGCCTTTTTTCTGGGCCTGCGCTATGACATTTAAGGCTAAAGTTGTTTTTCCGCTGGACTCCGGCCCGAAAATTTCAACAATTCGTCCAACCGGCAGTCCGCCGACTCCAAGCGCAATATCAAGCGAGAAAGAGCCGGTAGGAATTACTTTTACATTTACTTTTGGAACATCGCCAAGTTTCATTATAGCTCCCTCGCCGTATTTATCTTGGAGCGTTTCCAATAATTTGTCTAAATCTTTATCGCCAGATTCTTTTTTCTGAATTTCTTTTTTATTTACCATATAAATTAATTATACCAGATGGGCCATAAAATACTAACCGATGCGTTCCTGAAATAACCATTTTATTTTTTATCAAAATAGCGTATTCAAAATTTTCTAAGGCTGGTATATGACTTGGCGGATAACTTTAGTCTCTTGGCTTAAAATCCCTCTTACCGCAAATTCAATTCTATTTAAGCCGGGAGATAATGTATATTCCCGCCTGAAATTTCCGAATTCATCCACAAGCGTTTCGGCTCCATCAATAGTTAGCTTGCCGTCCGCGGTTAGTTTTCCTATAAGAGTGATGGTGTTTGCTGTTGTAACCAGCGTTTCGGCCGCAGGACTTGAGATTTCAATTTTAGGATTTCCCAGAAAGCGATTAAAATTAATTATTCCGTAAGTAGCGATTAAGATAATAATAAGCGTCCCGATAATCAACTTTTTATTTATTTTTTTTAAAGCATACCGATTAGAAGGCAATAAATCCTTTGAACCAGATTTTTTTATCGTTTCGCCATTTTTAAAAGATTGCCAAAGCTCTTCTCCGTCAAGCTCTAATATCGTAGCGATTTTAAAAATATAACCTCTAACATAGGGCGCGGCAGGCAATTTTTTCTCATTGCCTTGAATAAAGGCATTCAGATATGTTTCGGTAATTCCGGTTTGCTGACGTATCTTTGCTATATCAATGCCTTTTGTATCCATTTGTTCCTGCATAATTTTTTGAAAAGATTTGTCCATAACTTTGTAACTTACAACTTACAACAAACAACTTATAACAATTTCTATAAAGTTATTAGTGGTCGGTGGTCAGTTGTTGGTTGTTATTCAAGGAATACCTCTCGCGGCTTTGCTCCGTCCCCCGGCCCGACTATACCTTTGGTTTCCATTATGTCAAGCAGTCTTGCAGCACGAGCATAACCGATTTTAAGTCTTCTTTGCAAGAGCGACGCCGAAGCCTTTCCGGCTTCTTTCACAATCTCCAACGCGTCATCAAAGTATTCATCTTCTTCATCTGAATTCATATATTCTTCAAAAATTTTCACTCCATCGTCTCCTTTTGACCCGGACGCTATTTCTTCTTCAACTGATTCGTCAACTTCCAATTCATTATTTTTTGCAATAAAATCTGTTACTTTTTTAATTTCATCTTCTGAAATATAAGAACATTGAATTCTTTTTGGCTTTGAGAAGTCCGAAGATATGAATAATAAATCTCCTCCGCCAAGAAGTTTTTCAGCTCCTGAGGCGTCAAGAATGGTGCGTGAGTCAATTTGGCTCGCGACTTGCAAGGCTACGCGCGATGTAATATTCGCTTTGATTAAGCCGGTTATTACTTCAACAGACGGGCGTTGTGTTGAGAGAAGAAGATGTATTCCGGTTGCGCGCGCCATCTGAGCTAAACGGACAATTGAACCTTCTATTTCTCTTCCATAGCTTGCCATCAAATCAGCAAGCTCATCAATGACGATTAAAAGATAAGGCATTTTTTCTCCATTTTTTTTATTATAGCTTTTAATATCGCGAGAACCGGAATCAAGAAGTATTTTGTATCTTTCTTCCATTTCATTGATTGCCCATCTGAAAACTCCGACGGTTTTCTTGGCTTCGGTTATAACGGGCGCGACCAGATGCGGTATTCTCTCATATACGGATAATTCAACTCTCTTAGGGTCAATCAAAATCATTTTTAAAGTTTGGGGGGAATTTTTAAAAAGCAGAGAAATAAGAATCGTATGAATACAGATTGATTTTCCAGAACCTGTGCTGCCGGCAATTAACATATGCGGCATTTTTTCAATATCAACAAAAATAGGTTCACCGCTTACATCGCGTCCCATAGGGAAAGTTAAAGGACCGGCATTATTGAAATCTTCATAAGCTATCAAGCTTCCAAGCCTAACAATTGCGGCGGATTTGTTCGGGACTTCTATTCCGACTAGAGATCTTCCGGGGATAGGTGCTTCTATGCGAATAGGATGCGCCGCTAAAGCCAATGATAAATCCTGGCTAAGCGTCGTAATCTTTGCAAGCTTTACTCCTTCGGCTGGCTTTAATGTATATCTTGTGACCTTTGGGCCGATTGAAATTTCTCCCATCTCAATTGCAATCCCAAAACTTTCCAATGTCCTTTTTATGATATTTGCGTTTGCGCGCAAATCTCCTGAAGTTGGTTTTTCAGAGCCGGATTTTAATAATTTTAAAGGCGGAGGAATATAATTTTTAGGCGCATTAACCGTTTTGATTTTTAAAGCTGACGCTGACTCAGGTTGCGCAATTATCAATTTTTCAGAATCTTCCTCTTTTTTCTCTTTCTCCTCATTTTTTTCATATCCGTCCTCCTTTTCCTCCTTCTCCTCTTCTTCATTTTTCGAGCCGACCGGTTCATTTGAGTTGATTATTAAATCGTCTTCAGCCTTTTTCTTTTTAAATAGTGAAAATCCGTCAAGTTTAAATCCGAGCGGAGCGTTAAAAGTAACCAAAAGCGCGATAGCTAAGAATGTTACGAGTAAAACGATTGCCGCGGTTTTGCCAAAAGGGATTTCAAGAAGGCCGATAAATTTCCCAAGAAAGCCTCCTTTTCCCGGGTAGGCGATATCAATAAATCCCATCCCTAAAATTATGAAAATCCCTGCGCCGAAAATAGTAGTGCTAAAGAAATTTTTTTCCAGAGTAAAGAGAAACAGGATGGCAACAAGCAAGAAAACAACGGGAATTATATAATAACCTAAACCAAAAAGAGCTTCTAAGCTTTGAAACAGTAAATTTCCTGCGGGCCCGGCTTTTTTAAAGCTGGCTAACACAAGAAGGACGGAAATACCTATCAAAAGTATTGCCGAAATACTCTTTTTTGTTTCAGGATGAAGCTGGCTGTTTTTCTTCTTTTTTTTCTTGGAGCGAAAAATCATTTGTATATATTATACCCATAAGTATAAATCTATCTATGCTTTTTGACAAAAATATTTTAGGAAAGCAGAATTTTGGCTTAAGTCAATTAAATGAGCAGATGTCGTCCGGGATTCAAGTAATAAGGCGCGATGCGTATTTAAAAAACGAGCAGGCGACAGACGACGGAGAAGTTTAACCGCACGTATGCCATTTTGGAAGCAATTTTTAGCAAGCATAGACAATATGGACGGATTTTTAATTTACCTTTTAGGACAACTTATATTTTTTTATTTAGACATTGCGAATTGGGGGCGTCAATTAAATTTACGCGTTTGGTTTAGGAGAGAAGTTATTGCCGCGTTTGCAAAATTTTGTGTTGAAATTAAAACAAAGTCGCCGGCAAAATTTTTTCTTCAAAATCCAAAGCCGCTTTTACAAACTTTCCTGTATTTCTATCCGGAACAGACAAAAATCCTTGCCGTTTCGCCAATTCATATAAATCTTTAGTGAGCTTTACGTCATTCAAGCAATATTCTTTAAGTTCATCAATCTTGCCTTCTTTATATAACCGCACCGCTTCAAGTCCTGTGGAGTGGGTTTTGCCTATGCCTAAATTTGTTTCGGATAAAATATTTAACCCAACGCGTCTGCCGGAAGACAGCTCAAGCTCGTCTAAAATATCCAGACGATTCAAATTAAAAAGGTCAAAGTCGTAATGTTTGTTTAAAACCGGAATATCAAAACGGTTAATTGCAAAACCTATAATCAAGCCGGCTTTTTTTAACAGTTCGCCGAATTCGTTAATTTGATTTTCGTCAAAAGTTAAATATTTTTTTTGGTTATAAGAATAAGCTCCAATCAAGGATATCCTGAGCCAGGTTATATTTTTAGCTCCTCCGACTTCAGCAAATGTATTGCTGGTTTCTATATCTATTACTAATTTATCCATCTCATTTTTAACTCAAATATGAAATAAGTAGAAAAACGCGAAATTTATAAATCCGGTAAGAATCTTAGCATTTGAGCAATGTTTTTTTTATTTAACGGTTACACGTGCCTGTCGGCAACTTTGCTTGCGGCGTAACTTTCCGGTTTTGTTTTCGCTTCAAAATTATTAGCTCTAATCATGGAAACTAATTCTTGAATCATTGGCCTTGTTGCGCCATTAGAGCCGACATCAACATGAATTTCAAAATCCCAATTATGTTTTGTGTCTTCCAGAGAAGAGGACTCTTGTTTTTTCAAACGCTCCAAAACTTCTTTAGCGGTGTCCAAAGACATTAAAACTTCTTCTAAAATTCTATCTCTTAAAGTATGAAAATTCCTCTCGGGCACGATTCTGCGCCAGAAATATCTTCCGCCATTGCCAACCCTGTGAATTACGATTGCGGTTACGAAATCAGCTGTGTTGGTGCCGCTTTTTTCCGAGTCCGAGCCGATGATAATTTTATACCTCCGTTTTTTATCGGCTTTCATGAAATTAATTAATTCATAAACAACCTGTTTAGTGTTTAATTGGAGCCCGAACGAAGTGTTAAAAAGTTTTTCCATTTTATCAAATGTAAGATTACCGTTTTTTGCTCAATAGCGCAAGTTAGCGGGGAATTGTGATGTAAAATGTAGAGCCTCGATTTTCTTCAGATTTAAAGCTAATTTTTCCTTTATGACCCTCCACAATATTTTTAGATATGAAAAGTCCCAATCCCGTGCCGACATTTTTTTGTTTGATTGCATTTCTTGCCCTGAAGAATTGTTCAAAAATTGAAGGCTGGTCTTCTTTTGGAATGCCAATGCCCTGGTCCGCAATTTTGAAAAGAATTGCTTTGTCATCGCCGCTAATTTCTATATAAATTTGGCCGCCTTCATGGCTGTAACTGATGGCATTATCAATTAAATTCTCAATTGTTTTTTTAATAGTGAATTCGTTTATATTAATTGCTGCATCTTCAATTATTTTTTTATAATTAACGCTTATTTTTTTAAGTTTCAAAGAATCTCTAAAAGTTTCAATTGCCCGTTCAACAAGTTTTCCAAAATCAACAAGCTTGGTTTTGGTTCTTTCATAACTTAACCCGACTTCAGATAAAGTAACAAGATCATTAACGATAGAGGCTATGTCTTGTTGGCTTTTTGAAATAATCTTGACTGATTCTTTGGCGCGATTCGGTTTTATTTCCGGGTCAGTGAGTTCTGTTAATGCCCATTTAATAACTGAAAGAGGCGTATTTAATTGATGCGATATTGTTGTTATGAATTGGTCTTTGACCTTTGACAGCTCTTGTTCTTTTTTTAAACTCTCCCGCAAGCTCTCGGCTTTAATTTTAATGGTTTCTAATTCTCTTAGCTCTTGCAGATTTCCAGCCATTTTATTGAGATTTTTACCTAAATCTTCTATTTCGTCTCCTGTTTTAATATTAACTCGGTAATCAAAATTTCCGTCGCCAATTACGCTTGTTCCTTGTTTAAGCTCGGATATTGGTTTTATTAGTTTAAAAGCGACCCAGCTTGCGATAATCCTTATTAAAATAAAAGTTAGAATAGAGAATATCCCTATTTGCCAGAAAATCGTAACAATTAAACTTTGCGTTTCTGCTATTGGCCATTCAGAAATTACAATCCAATTAATATCAGGGATTCTGTTCGCCGACCCGGACACGCTTTTACCCTCTAAGTTGGAATAAGTTTTATAAGAATTATCTTTTTTTGAATCTTCAAGAGGAGGCAGTTTTTTTACATCTCTGCCAATAAAATCCGTATTTCTGTGAGAGATGATTTTCCCGTCTTCATCCGCTATATAGACATATCCGGTTTTTCCTAAACGAGCCGTTTTAATGGTTTCTGTGATATTATCTAAATTCATTTCCGCATTCAAAACGGCAATCACGTCGGAGTTTTTATTAAAAATGGGAGAAGATATTCTTATATACGGGCTGCGGTTTTCAAAAATCACATCTCCAAGATACGATTTCCTCGACATTGCGTCTTTAAAACCCGGCGAACTGTCTAGTTGTCGCAAGGTTTCAGATGCGATTGGATTTCCATTTGATTTTATCCATCTTTTGGTCTCGCGTCCAAGTTCGCAATGGTTTGGCGTTGCGCAAACGAATGATATTTCTGACAGCGAGCTATTTTCCTTTAATATGCTTTCTAATATAAAATCTTGCTGGACAAACGAAATCGGGGCAAAGTCCGGAAAAGCAACGGTCAGTTCTGTTGCGGAAATCGCGTCATCAAGAATTTTTTTAACTTCCGATGAAATTTGAATGGCGACATTTTTTTCAAGAGCTTCAACATCTATCCGGTGAGTTAGATTAACTAAGTAAATACTTATCGCCCCCATTAAGATTAAAGGAATAAAGCCGGCTAAAAGAAAAGTGCGCACAAATTTTTTGCGCAATCTGCTTGGGCCTAGAAAAGTTTTCCAAATCCAATACCAATATTTAGTTTTAATTTTCATTATCTCTTGTAGAACTCGTATCTTTAATTATTATACAATAGTTATAATTTAAATATTATGTTTATAAAAAAGAATAAAAATACACTTCGCCAATTAAAGAAAAAATCGCCGCATTTAACGAGTCCGAAAGGAGTTTATCATTTCGAAACAGTAATTTATCTTGATTACGCTTCTACCACACCCGTTCATCCTGAAGTATTAAAAGAAATGCAGCCGTATTTTATGGATAATTTCGGTAACCCGGGTTCACTGCACCGGATTGGACAAGCCGCCTCTGCCACGGTTTTCGCGTCAAGAAGAAAACTTGCCGAATTAATCGGCGCGGATTATAAGGAAATAATTTTTACAGGGTCTGCTACAGAAGCTAATAATTTGGCTTTACGGGGCGTGGCAAAATTCGCAAAGCGAAAAAAAATAAAAAAACCGAGGATTATAGTTTCAGACATTGAACATGAATCAATTTTGGAAACCGCCCGTGATTTGGAACGCGAAGACATAGAAGTGATTTATTTGCCGGTTGATAAAAAAGGCGTTGTTGATTTAAGAAAATTAAAAGCGTCCTTAAACGAACGCACGATTTTGCTTTCAATAATGTTCGCAAATAACGAAATCGGGTCAATCCAGCCCATTTCTGAAATTTCAAAAATAATCAGAGATTTTAAAAGCCGGCCCCAAACTTCTAATTTTCAATTTCCGGTGTTTCATACTGATGTTGTTCAAGCATTCCAATATCTTGATTGCGATGTAGAAAAACTTGGAGTTGATTTGATGACTTTGTCGGCGCATAAAATTTATGGGCCGAAAGGCATAGGATTGCTTTACGTGAAAACTCAAAACTCAAAATTCAAGATTCAAGATTCGGAAAGCGATTTTATTGCTTCTATTATAACTGGTGGAGGACAAGAAAATGATTTAAGAAGCGGCACGGAAAATGTTCCGGCAATAGTCGGTTTTGGAAAAGCCGCGGAACTGGCAACAAAATCAAGAGAAAAAGAGTTAAAAAAAACGAGCAGGCTAAGAGATTATTTCCGGAAAGAAATTGTGAGAATTTTCCCGGTTGCAAAATTGAACGGACCGAGGCTTGAAAACAGGCTTGCGAATAATCTGAATATTTCTTTTTTTGGAATCAAAGCTGATGATTTGCTTATCCGGCTTGATTTGGCAGGCGTTTCAGCTTCGGCCGGTTCGGCTTGTTCAAGTAAAAAACACAAACCTTCTTATGTGCTTGAGAAAATCGGATTAAACAAAGAAACAGTCGCAGGCAGTATCCGTTTTACTTTAGGCAGAGAAACTACAAAATCTCAAATAGACAAGGCAATTAAAATTTTAAAAGGTATAATTAAAATAATAAAATAGATAATATATAAAAATAAGTATGGGAGTTAATTTTCTAAGAATTATTGTAATAGTTTTGATGTTCGTTGGCGTCGGGATTTTGTTCAACGGTTTATACAACGGAGACGGCAAATTTAGTGAAGCTAATATATTCAGCGGTTTATTTAGGGAAATTTCTGAAAGTTCTGATATTGTAAACACGGCAGATGAATACCAAAAAGAGGAGAATAACAAACAAAACGCAAACACAGTTTATAATCCTCCAATTGACTATGAAAAATCAATAATAAACGCAGTAGATAAAAACGCCAAAGCGGTTATTTCTATAATAGTTACAAAAGATTTGCCGGTTATTGAAAATTGCAGAGTTGATCCATTGGAAAATCTTCCTCCGGAAATCAGAAATTTCTTCGGCCCGTTTGAGTTTAATACGCCTTGCCAAAAAGGAACTAAAAAACAAGAAATAGGAGGCGGTTCAGGGTTTATTGTTTCGCGGGATGGAATGATAATCACAAATAAACATGTTGCGTATTCCGCAACGTAAAATCTAACTATACCACAACTGAATCTGCAATATAAAATCTAACCCAAGTCATTAGGATACAATAAGGGCAAATAGTCGCAAAATAAGTAATTAAGTAGCCTTTTTTGTAT
>Ga0210057_1001891_pt1 | contig 30895 bp, 22 predicted proteins | sample CryGeyCG2114_010_2_FD_183968 | JGI IMG/M metagenome (GOLD analysis project Ga0210057, IMG submission 183968) | Groundwater microbial communities from aquifer - Crystal Geyser CG10_big_fil_rev_8/21/14_0.10 (SPAdes) (version 2) | ecosystem: Environmental > Aquatic > Deep subsurface > Groundwater ...
TAAAACTGCCAAACTTTGCTTAGTCCCATCGCCCGCGAAGAATGAGCGGGAGAGGGTTAAGGTGAAGGCGCCGGCTGCAAACCCCAGCCATGCCGTGCGTGAAAACGTTAACAACAGTCCCGCAAAATTTATCGCAAAAAATACTAGACTTAAAAGCAAGCCGATTTTATATTTTTTTTCCTGCCACAAGTTAAAATATAAAATGATATTAATCAATAAAACTATCGCCAAAAATCCGCCGAGCATATTGGGGTGCGGCAAACTGCCGTAAGCGCGCAGCCAGCGCTCATCGCCTGTTTCCACGACCGATACGCCTAAACTTTCCGCCTTTTGCACCGCCATTCCCAGCCATTTGCTGGAAAAAACGCTTTGAGTAATAAATTGCTGAATCGCTAAACATGATTGGATCACTCCCGCCGCCACAACGCTCCAGTATAATTTTATTTTATCAAATTTAATCTGCGTCAATAAAAAAAACAACCCCGCGCCCGCTAAAAATCGCCCATATCCGTACAGCGCCAGCCTCCAATCGTAAGCGGAAAAAATTGAGATGAAAACGAATAGCTCTAATAAACCAATATATAACCAGGTTCGTCGTAATCTAAAATCAAAAATCTTAAATCTAAAATTTGGCTGCGACAAAAAAACAAAAAAACAAAAAAACAAAAAAACAATCAATACTATATCAGATGCGTACAGGCTGTACGTTCCGTACTCCCAATATCCCCCGTTCAGCTCCCCCAGCTTCACCATCCATCTTGTTTGCAAAGGCAATAAAAAAATCAAGGCATATAATAAATACTCTTGACCATTTAAAAAAAAATTCTTTATTTTTACAAACCTTACATTCATAATTATGAAACTTGTTGCCATTTATCCCTAAACTCTGCCCGCCTGTCATCAATGTGAAATTTCAGCGCATTATCATTAATAACTACTTCCGTCCCCCGCCCGGCTTTATCCAGTAAATATTGGGGCATTATTTTAATCTGCGCCCATTTTAATAAGCTCTCCAGCCAGGCCCAGCCGCTGCTGACTTCCAGCATGCACTTTAAGCCTTCAAGCAAAACGCTGTTTTTTACCTTCCTCTTATTGTAAAAAACATTCGGAGCGCCGTTATTAATATATTTCCCTGCCAGCTCATTCCGCTTCATAAAATCCAAAAAAATACCGGGGCGGCCGTAGATCGGCAATAACTGCTTCAGCCAATAAATAAAATAAATGTCATTTTGAATCATCAGCGGCTGCAAATTCAAACTGCCTTCGCTGATAAAAAAATTAAGGCAAATTTTGTCTTTCTTGGTCTTCGCCGTCGGGCGCAGGCGCAACAGCTTTAAAAGGATGACGGCATAAAAGCGGGCGGTCCAAATCTTTCCCTTAGCTGTTATTATAAACAGATCGATGTCGCTGTCTTCCCGCGCGTTATCATAGGCGAGCGAGTTGCATACCGCGATCATTCTGATAAACGGCAGAGTACCAAGTAATTTTATGATCCGCCGCGCCCGGCGGAATTTTTTTCGGGAAATTATCTGGCGCTGCTTTCTAACCGCAACAATCTCCCGCCGGATTGCCTCGCCGAATCCGCCGGCTGGCGGAGAAGGCGGGCCGGATAAAAAATAAAATCCCTGTTCCCGGCCGGTCCCGGGCAGCCCCCGCTCTAAAGCATTTTTTACTTCATTGTAGCCGAACGCCTTTTTAACCGACTCCCCAACCCACAGATATTTATATATTTCCCAATCCGTCAGGGGATAATCAAATATATCAAAGAATGTCAAAGTCTTGATAATGGCGGCGTCTAAATCCGCCCGACTAAAGCAAAAATCATGATTAAAATCAACATTTGAATCACGGTCTAAATCAAATTTAATATCGCGCAAACTGGCGAGAGTTGAAGCAAGCATGGTATATGTTAAATTTCAAATCCCAAGCACCAAATAACAAAAAAATTATAAACTCTAAATCATAAATTTTAAAGACGGCTTTATGATTTAGAATTTATGATTTAGAATTTCTTTGGAATTTGGGATTTAAAATTTGGAATTTTTATTATTTACTTTTCTATCTTTGGTTTATCCAATACCAATGGTTCAATGCCAGATTTGCCGTCGGTTACGCGCGCCACGTCTTTATCAATTTTTTTAAATTCTTTATAGGCGTTATTGTAAGCGCCGACTGTCGTGCCCAAATGCCCGCCGAGTTTTTGCAAATAGTCATTATAACTCATCAGATGCTTGCCGAGCATTTCCACGTTTTTGCGGATTTCTTTGGCGCTTTCTTCAATCTGCAAAGCCCGCAGGCCCTGCAAAACGGTCTGCAAGTAGGCGTGGAAAGAAGTGGGTGAAACGATTATCACATGCTTGTCGCGAAAAGCGTACTCAATTAAGTCGCGGGTGTTTACCTTGATCGCGCCGACCTGGTTGATTAATAAATCATAATAAATCCCTTCGGCCGGAATAAACATAAAAGCGAAATCCATCGTCCCTTCTCTTGGCTTGATGTATTTCGCGGTTTCATCAATCCGCTTTTTTAAATCCAGCTTGAATTCTTTTTCCAGCCGGTCGCGGACATGGGAATCTTTTTCCTGCACTATCCGGTTATAATTTTCTAAAGAAAATTTTGAGTCAATCGGAATAACCTTATCCTTAACGAATACCGCCGCATCCACTATATCCCCGTCAGCGAACTTATACTGCATTTTATAGGCATTCGGCGGCAAAACGTTTTTTAATACCATTTCCAGCTGGTACTCGCCTAAGATGCCGCGATGCTTGGGATTTTTTAAAATATCCTCCAACGACTGCAGCTGGCCGGCAAAATCAACCACCCGCCGGTTGGTCTCATCAAGCTTGGTTAATTTTTCCGTCACGGACGAAATCGCTTTCTGGCTTTGGTCATGGATATCCGAAAGCAGTTTCTGCGCCTGGCTGGTAACCGCGTTCATGATGCCGGTGGTTTTGCCGAATTGGTCCTGGCTGGCTTTATGCACCTCGCTTAATTTCAGGTCCATGGTCTTTACAATCTGGCTTAATTGCTGCTGCATCATTAGAAATGGCTGGTCGTCCTTCTTAACGCCCAGCTTTTTCTGAATAACAAAAAACATCGCGGCGATTGCGGCGGTTAAAATTAGGATTAAAATTATGAGGGTGGTTTCCATTACAAAATACTAACTACTATATACTGGCTTTATTGTACCAACATTCCTCTCTCTCCACAACTCTTGCCAGAACATTTATTTCGGAGTATAATAATTTTCGTTTAACTACAATTCTTTTTTGCTGTCATCTCGAGCAGATCCGCCGGCTGGCGGATTCAGCGAGGCGAGCAGGCGGGCTCGAAATGACAATAAAGACTATGCCAAAATTTATTTCCATTAAAGGCGCTCGGACCAACAATCTCAAAAATATTGACGTTGAAATTCCCCACCACAAATTCGTGGTCATCACCGGCTTATCCGGTTCGGGAAAATCCTCTTTGGCTTTCGACACGGTCTATGCCGAAGGACAGCGCCGCTACATGGAGTCGCTGTCTTCCTATGCCAAGCAGTACGTTGACCTGATGGACAAGCCTGATGTTGACTCCATTGCCGGTCTCACGCCGACTATCGCCATTGACCAAAAGGCGAACAATTGCAATCCCCGCTCTACTATCGGCACGGCCGCGGAAATCTATGACTTATTGCGCCTCCTGTTCGCCCGCGCCGGCACGCCCTACTGCCCGGATACAAACCAGCCGATGGCCAAGCAAACGATAGAAAATATTATAAAAGAAATAGCTAAAATAAAACAAATTATCACCATCTTCGCTCCGCTCTACCAGCGGCAGGTCATCGACGATAAAAAAATTCTGCAGCGCCTGTCCAAAGCCGGCTTTTCCCGCCTGCGCCTTGACGGCGTTGTTTTAAATTCTCCGGCCGAGGGAAAAATTGAAGACCGCCCGCAGGTGCTGGAAATTATCATCGCCCGGAATAATTTTTCTGATGACAAGCTGGCCCTGCAGAAATGCGTAAAAAAAGCGCTTGACCTAAGCAATGGCTTAATTACCGTGGAAGCCGGCGGTGAAGAAAAGACCTATTCGACTATCTGGACCTGCCTCGCAAGCGGCCGGTCCCTGCCCGATCTGGAACCGAAGCATTTTTCTTTTAACTCTCCCCAAGGAGCCTGCCCGGCCTGCCGGGGGCTGGGCAGTAATCTGCATATTGACCCTTCCTCCTTGTTTAATAAAAAATTAAGCATCAGTGAAGGGGCAATCCGCCCCTGGCCAAAAAGCAACGGCCAGTACGGCCAATACCTGAAAAATCTTAATGAAACCGCCAAAAAATATAAATTTTCGATTGACACTCCGATTAAGGAATTAAATGAGAAACAGCTGGAGGTCATTCTTTATGGCGGCCAAAAATTCAAGGGGATAGTTCCGATACTCGAGGAGCGCTGGCGGGAAACCGACTCCATCTCCATTAAACAGTCTATTGAGCAATATATGCGGACCGACACCTGCCCGAAATGCCAGGGCCAAAGGCTGCGTCCGGAATACTTGGCGGTAAAAATCCTGGATAAAAATATTGCCGACATAACCGGCTTAACTATTGAATCGGCTGTTCCTGCCATTGAAGAATTATTAAATAAATTAACCAACAGCAAAAAAAGAATAGCGGAACAGATACTAAAAGAGATTCTGTCCAGGCTTAAAGCGCTGTCCCAGGCCGGATTGCATTATTTAACGATCAACCGCCCCATGAACACCCTTTCCGGCGGCGAGGCCCAGCGGGTTAAGCTGGCGACCCAGCTGTCTTCCAATTTAGTTAACATCACCTATATTCTTGATGAGCCGTCGGTCGGCCTGCACCAGAAGGATATCAGCAAGCTTATCGGCACTTTAAAAATCCTGCGCGATTTGGAAAACACAGTGATCGTGGTTGAACATGATGCAACCACTATGCTGGCCGCTGATTATATAATTGACATCGGACCGGGAGCCGGAAACCGCGGCGGCCTGATTGTCGCCGCCGGCGCCCCGGAACAAATAAAAAAAGACGTTAAGTCGCTTACCGGCCAATACCTGTCCAATAAAAAAAAGATTGCCAGACCGCTGAACTGCCGGAAAGGAAACGGGGGAAATTTAAAAATTATCGGCGCCTGCCAGAATAATTTAAAAAATATCACCGTGGAATTCCCTTTGGGAAAGTTCATCGCTTTAACCGGTGTCTCCGGATCCGGAAAATCAACCTTAATGACGGATATTTTATCCCGGGCGCTGAATAAAAAATATTACCGGGCGAAAGAAGAGCCGGGCCGGCATCAGGCGATTGAAGGGCTGGAGCATATTGATAAAGTAATTACGATCGATCAGTCACCGATCGGGCGCACGCCTCGTTCCAATCCGGCCACCTATACCGCCGCCTTTAACTATATCCGCGACCTTTTCGCGGAATTGCCGGAATCCAAAATAAGGAATTTAACCCCCAGCCATTTCAGCTTTAATATGGTCGGCGGGCGCTGCGAAGTCTGCAGCGGCGACGGCTATAATAAAATTGACATGCAATTTTTGTCCGACGTCTATGTTAAATGCAAGGCCTGCGACGGCCGCCGCTACCAAAAGGATATTTTAGACATCTATTACCGCGAAAAAAACATTGCCGACATTTTGGACATGACTGTCGCTGAAGCGATTGGATTCTTCAGCGCGGCGGCGATTAACGGCGCCGCCGTCAGCCACGATTCCATTCTGCAGAAATTAAATACCCTTAATGAAGTCGGCCTGGGATATATTAAGCTCGGCCAAAGCGCCACGACTCTATCCGGCGGCGAAGCGCAACGGGTGAAACTCGCAACCGAACTTTCCCGCCGCGACACCGGCCGCACGCTTTATATTTTGGACGAGCCGACCACCGGCCTGCATTTTGACGACATTAAGCGGCTCTTGGACATTTTGCACAAGCTCGCGGACAAAGGCAACACGGTTTTAATCATTGAACACAATCTGGACGTGATTAAATCGGTTGACCATATTATTGACCTTGGCCCGGAAGGCGGCGACCAGGGCGGCTATATTGTCGCGCAAGGCACGCCGGAAGAAGTGGCGCGCGTGAAAGAAAGTTATACGGGAAAATATTTGAAAGAAGTATTGTAAATTCCATTCTGTAAATTAAAAAGTGAAAAATAGAGGAGCATCTAGTGTTTATGACTGAAAACCCTGGCCGCGCGCTGCGCAGCAGGGCAGGCTTAAAACTTATAACTGTCTGATTTACGATGATACGCCGCTAGCCCTTTCGCTAAAATCTCCATCGCTTCTTTTAACTCTTTAATATTTAAAACAAAAGCGATTCTGACCTCGTCCCGGCCCAAACCCTTGGTAATGTAAAAATCTTCGGCTGGCGTTACCATTACGGTATTTTTATTATAGTTGAATCCAGTCAGCATGAATTTAACAAAATCCTCCGCGTTTTTTACCGGCAGTTTGGCGATGATGTAAAAAGCTCCCTGGGGCTCGCGGCAGACCACGCCCGGCATTTTTTTCAGAGCGTTCAGAACGACGTCCCGCCGCTTTTTATATTCAGCCGCTATTTTTTTAGTGTACGGCCCGGCGTTGGACAGAGCGGGCACAAGGCCAATCTGCTCTAAGGTGGGGACCGACAACCTGGTCATGGCGAATTTTAAGATAGACCGCATCGCTTCTTTGTTATAACTGGCGACACAGCCGATGCGCGCTCCAGGACAGGAAAACCGCTTGGAAGCGCTGTCCACCACTATGGCGCAGTCTTTGGCCCGGGGAAGCTGTAATATGCTAACCGGCTTGCCCTGAAAAATAATTTCCCGGTAGGTTTCATCGGAAATAATAAAAATATTATGTTCCCTGGCGATTTTTACCAAAACGGCCAAATCTTTTTTTGCCCAAAGCATGCCGGTGGGATTATTGGGGTTGATAATAATTATGCCCCTGGTCCGCCGGTTAATCTTGCTCTTAATTTCCTTAATCGGAGGCAGAGCGAAATTATTTTCTACTTTCAAAGTTACCGGCGTTAACTTTACGCCGGACATAGTGGCAAACCCTTTATAACTGGCGTAAAATGGTTCAAAAATCAAAAACTCGTCCCCCGGGTCAGCCACGGCTGTAATAGCTAATAAAATTGCCTCCGCGCCGCCCATGGTCGGAATAATATCGGCTGGCTTCAATTTTAAGCCGAAGCCGCGGTAATACTTTACCCAGGCGGCGGTGTGCTCTTTAATTCCCGGGGAGGGCGCATAGGGAAGAATTTTTTTCTGATAACTCCTGATAGCGGGAAAAAAAGAAGCTGGCGGAGCGATATCCGGGTCCCCGACATTTATTTTAAAGACTTTGATTCCCCTTTTCTCCGCCTCTAAAACCAAAGGTAAAAATTTTCTGATGGGCGAGGAAAAAATATTTTGCCCCCGCCGGGAAATTTTAGGCATAATTTAAAATAATATTTTTAAACTTCCTGTATTTCTCTCGCCTTAACTTCGCTTAAAATTCTTTTTCTTATTTCTTTCATTAATTTCTGGTTGCCGCGCAAATAACCTTTGGCTACCTCCCGGCCCACTCCTAATTTTTCTTCGCCATAGCTGTACGAATTGCCTGACTTGCCTATGACCCCGTAGGCAATCCCCATATCCAGCAAATCCCCGGAGATGGAAATGCCTTCATTGTACATGATATCAAACTCGGTAGTGCGGAACGGCGGCGCCACTTTATTTTTTACGATTTTCACTTTGACGCGGTTGCCGATAATCTTTTCTCCCTGTTTAATCTGCGCACTGCGGCGAACCTCAACCCGCACGGAAGAATAAAATTTCAGGGCGTTGCCGCCGGGAGTAACTTCCGGATTGCCGAAAAATACGCCGATTTTATGGCGGATCTGATTAATAAAAATTACCACTGCCTGGGATTTGGAAACAACGCCGGAAAGCTTGCGCAATGCCTGGCTCATTAAGCGCGCCTGCAGGCCCATGTGGCTGTCTCCCATATCGCCCTCAATCTCCGCTTTCGGAACTAAAGCGGCGACAGAATCTATTACTATCACGTCAACCGCGTTAGAGCGCACCAGCGTTTCCACGATTTCCAGCGCCTGCTCGCCCGTGTCCGGCTGGGAAATAAGCATTTCGTTAATATCAACTCCGATCGTTTTCGCGTAATCGGGGTCAAGCGCGTGTTCCGCGTCAACGAAAGCGGCTATCCCGCCCATCTTCTGCACTTCCGCCACCACATGCTGGGCTAAAGTCGTCTTTCCCGAAGCTTCCGGGCCGAAAACCTCAATAATTCTTCCCCGCGGCATGCCATTGCCTAGAGCGATATCAAGAGAAAGGCAGCCGGTCGGCACACCCTCCACTATCATTCCTTTAGCCTCACCCAGCCTCATAATAGCTCCGTCGCCGAACCTTTGCTTAATTTGGCTGACTGCTTCTTCCGTCGCCTTTAATTTCATCTCCCGATTATATTCCCGTCCATCCTCCCTGCCCTCCATCGCCTTCATTTTAAATTTTTCATCTTTTGACATAAAAATAATTTATTAGTTTATTATACTTCAATAAATTAATTTTCAACCAGCACCTGCCTTACGGCTTCCACGTCTCTTCCATATCTCTTCTTGGCATTGATATTTATTATGTTAATTCCCTGTTTTAAATTTATAGTTTCCTTAAACGCTCCGCTCTCGTCGCTTAACACCTCTTTTTCATTAATAAAGACTCGGACATTATTTTCCGTCTGCCCGGCAACCTCTATTTTATTCTCATTGCTGATGTAACTGGCGGGCGGAAAAGTGATTAAGAGCTCGGGAGGGGCGATAATTCTCTTAACTCTCAGGCCCAGGTAAGCGAACCCCAAAACGACGGTTACCAACAGTATAATATTGCGCAATAATTTAGGCAAGGATATAAAATAATATTTTTTCGCCCGCTGGCGGCTGAAAATTTTATCTTTTTTTTCCGTATCATCGGCCGAGGATTGCTCCTCCTTAAAAAGCGGCAGCATATCCTTATAGTTAAGCCCCAGATAAGCGCAGTATTCGCGCAAAAAATTTTTGCCGTAAATCCCCTCCGGCAGCTTATTATACCCGCCCGCCTCCAGCGCCTCCAGATACTTAATGTCAATTTTTGTGTATTTGGCCGCCTCTGCTAGACCGTGGTTTGCTATCTTTCTCCGCTCCTGCAAAATTTCCCCTAAAGACAAATTGGATATATTTTTTCTTTTAAAATTCAGCTGCATAAAATAAAAAACTATAAATTATTTATTTGCATAGTTCGCAATTTGAGGTATTCGCATTTGCCCTGTGAAATTGCCTATAAAATTATTTCTGGGGTGAATTTGTAGATTCGCGTTATAATTAAAAAAGGAACAAAAGTTCCCCCATTGCCAATTGTCAATTGTAAACTGCCGAATGTCAATCAAGGCGCCTGATACCAGGTTTGGTTGGCGGCTTGGAAAGCTTTATACGTGAAACTGATGATCGTCCAGGCGGCAAAAACAATAATTATGCCGATAATGGCATTTTTTAAAATGCTCTTCGCTTTTTCCGTCTGTTCGCTTTTGCCGGCGGAAATAATCATCATCACCCCGCCGTAAATAAACATTAATAAAGTCAAACCGCCGACAATTCCTAAAATCATATTAGCGACATTTATTCCGATCTGAACAAAATCATTAAGCTGACAATTACCACTTTCCTTGCATGAAATATTATCCCAAAGCCCGGCGGCTAAAGTATTACTAACAAAAACATTAAAACAAAACAACAATGAAATAATCATCAACACTGCGGTTAAATTTTTTTTCTTAAAAAAAATTTTCATAATCTCGTTGCGTGCGCCCAAGGCACAGCCGCGCTTGCCCGCATAGGCGGTGCGCAGCCAGGGGGCAGGCTTACTTGATTGTCTGTTGTATCTTTTTGGCCGCCGTTCCGATGGCTTTGTCCATGTTTTTTGGATCAAGCAGAGCCTGCTCAATCATTTCGCCCACAATAACCTCGGCCGCGTTATAATCATTGCCCTTATACCAAGTCCGGGCTGTTAAGAGCTGGCTGGCGAAAGGATTTAATTCGCTGTCATTCAGCTGCGGTTCTATCAGCGAGCGCAAAGCAGCCGGCTTTTTGGCTTTGGCTAAATAATTTTTCGCGTTTTCCGCCCGGGCGGCGAACTGGACAAAATCCCAGGCTTCGTCAGTATAAGCGCTCCGGTTGGAAACAGTTTCCAGCCAAAAATTGGCAAAATTTACATCACTAGGGTTGCCCTCAATCTGCAGCATTTTGCTGACGCCGAAGTTAAGGCGGGGAGCCTGGGCCTTGATCTGCGGAATGTGGTAAGCATAACCGAAAAAGAAAGCCAGCCGCCCCTCGGTAAAGGCCTGCAGGGAATCAGGCATCTCTTTATTCCAAGAATAAACCTCCTTGATGGGGTTGGCAAAATCGGTATAAAAGCGCAAAGCTTCCAAGCCAGGGGCATAGCCGGCGGCCAGTCCTTTCGGAGTCCGCTGAAAAGAGACGTCGCCGTCAGCCGTAGTCATCTCCGCCCCGTTCTGCATCATTAACAATGATAAAATGTCGCTATAGCGCTCAATATTTCCGCTTGAGCCCAGGGCGGCTCCCGACTGCGTAATAATTCCGTCGCTGTTCTGTTTAGTGAGTTTTTTGACGCTTGCTAAAAATTCCTCGTTCCAATACTGGGGAATATTCACCACGCCGGCGCTGTTTAACAAATCGCGGTTATAAAACAGCGCCATGGTATCCACGCTTAACGGCAACCCGTAAATCTCATTGTTAATCACCGCGTTATCGTATACCGAATCGACGAAAAGATCTCTAATCTGATTTGGGTTTATGCTGCTGGTTGTTATCAGCTTAATGGTTTCCTCTTTCTTCAGCGTCCCTACTATGACCGGATAGGCCATGGTTATCTGCGGCGGCAGGGGCATAATTTTATTTTGGTAGCGGCGAGACCAGCCGGCATGAAGGGAAAAAATATCCGGCCCCCTGTTTTCGGCTAAACTGTCTATCAATTCCTTTTCATACTCTTCATAACGCAACTTCTTATAGTTGATGGTGATGTTGGGATGTATGGCCTTATAAGCGGCGATAATATCGGCAAAAGTTTCCTGACCGTCCCAAACCCGCCAGTAATTAAGCGTGATCGGCTGGACTTTTTCTTTTTCCTCCTCGCCTACCGTATTTTTGCATCCAAAAGCGGAGGTGGCAATAAATATTAATATCAAACCAACAAACAATAATTTAAATTTAATATTTTTTTGCATAAAACAACGCCGGTTATACATTATAAGTTATATGTTATTTTATAGTATACCAAATTTTAAAAAAAATAACTAATGGCCTGTGTTGCTATCCTCCTTCCCGTGTCATTCCCGCTGCGGAATTCCCGCTGGAGTTTATCCCGTATTTTGATGCGAGGCGGGAATGACAGCAAAATCAATTCTCCACTTTCGGCCGGTACTGCAATGCCTCCGCTATGTGCGCGGTTTGGATATTTTGCCCGCCGGCCAAATCCGCAATCGTGCGCGCCAGCTTTAAAACGCGGTAATAGGCGCGGGCCGATAAGTGCAGCTGCTCCACCGCGCTGCGGAGCAGAGTATACGACTCTTCGTTTATCTTGCATATTTCTTTCACTTGATTGGACGACATCTCGGAATTAACGATAATTTTGCCGCCCTTAAATCGTTCGCGCTGTATCTCCCTTGCCTGTTCAATCCGGCCGCGGATGACAGCGGATTTTTCTCCCAGGTCTTCTCCGGACAACTTTTCAAACTTCAGCCGCGGCACTTCCAAATGGAGGTCAATCCGATCTAAAATCGGGCCGCTGATCTTTTTCTGGTAATTGATTATCTGGGTAGTGGTGCAGGTGCATTGTTTTTCCGGATCGGTTTTATACCCGCAGGGGCAGGGATTCATGGCGGCTACCAAAATAAACTTGGCCGGAAACTGCAGGGAGCCGGAGGCGCGGGAGATGCTGACAACGCCGTCTTCGAGCGGCTGGCGCAAATTTTCCAGCAGCGGCCGGGGAAACTCGGCAAACTCATCCAAAAACAGCACGCCGCGATGGGCTAAAGAAATCTCTCCCGGCCGGGGCCAGGTTCCCCCGCCGACTAAAGCCGCGCCGCTGGCCGTATGGTGCGGCGTCCGGAAAGGCCGGGTGGTGATGAGGGCTTTTCCTCCCGGCAGCGCTCCGGCCACGCTGTAAATTTTTGTTATTTCCAAAGCTTCATTTAATGTCAGTTTCGGCAGGATAGACGGCATGGTCTGCGCCAGCAAGGTTTTGCCTGATCCCGGCGGCCCGGACATCAAGACATTGTGCGCGCCGGCGGCGGCGATCTCAAGCGCCCGCTTCGCCTGCTCCTGCCCCCGCACATGCGCCATGTCATGGATGGTTTCAATATCGCCGAACTTTATATCAGAGTGCTCCAGGGGGCTGATTTTTTCCCGGCCCTCTAAATGGTTAATCAGCTGCTTTAAAAATTTAACCGGTATTATCTCTAAATCTTTAATCAGCTTGGCTTCATTGGCGTTAGCTTCGGGGACGTATAATTTTTCTATCCCCAGCCTCCGGGCGGCAATAGCGATAGGAAGGATGCCGTTGACCGAGCGGACCATGCCGTCTAAAGCCAGCTCGCCTATGAACAGCTCCTTTCCGCCGGAAATAAAATTAATGTTGCCGGTGGCGCTGAGAATGCTGACGGCGATAGGCAAATCATAGCTTGGCCCCTGTTTGCGCAAATCAGCCGGGGCTAAGTTAACCGCCAGTTTTTTATGGGGAAAATCACGCCCGCTGTTTATGACTGCGCTGCGCACCCGCTCTTTTGCTTCCTGCACGGCCGTGTCCGGCAGTCCGACGATAATAAAACTGCCGATTGATCCCGGCACAATCTGGGCTTCCACCTCCACCAGCGCCCCATCCAGGCCGACGACCGCCGCTGATAATATTTTTGATGCCATCTCGTTAGTTAATTAGTTAAATAGTTAATTTAAATCGAAACTGTTTAACTGTCTACAGTATAACATAATCATCAGCGGACCATAACAGTAAAGATATTAAAATTAATAAAATAAATCCAGCACCTTGACCGCAGGGTATTAAACCCTGCGGCAAGAATGATGATAGCCCTTCATCCCTGCGGCAGAGACCGCAGGGTATTCGGGCACGGTGCTGGATAAAAGCTGCCCTTTAAGCAACTTTTGCCACTTCTGCTCTTCCTATTGATATGCGCCGGCAGCACGGCAAAGATAGTACAAAAATTTTTTATTGATAATGTTTGTGGGCAGAGAGAGACTCGAACTCTCATGCCTTGCGGCACTAGCTCCTAAGGCTAGCGTGTCTACCAATTTCACCATCTGCCCTTACTTATTATTATTCTAAAAATACCTATATTTTTACTAAAAGTCAAACTGTGTTATTATAAAAATATATTATTAACATTAATTTAAAAGGAGGAAAATATGCCTAAAGCTAAATCAACAAAAAAATCATCCGCCGAAACGGCGCCGGAAAAAAAATTCGACGGCAAAGATGCAGAGGATAATAAAATTATCGCTTCTTTGTCTTACATTTTTATTTTATGCCTGGTGCCTCTGCTGTTAAAAAGAAACAGCGAGTTCGCCCAGTTCCATGCCCGCCAGGGGCTGACTATCACCGTGGCCTGGTTTGTGTCCTGGGTAATCGGGATTATTCCAATTTTTATAATCTTCACTTTCTTTATAAATATCGCTTTGTTGATTATCAGTATCCTGGGAGTTATTAAGACGCTTAACGGGGAGTCTTGGAAAATTCCTTTAATTTATGAGTGGAGTAAAAAGTGGAATTTATAAAATTATCAATGATCAATTTACAATTTTCAATCAATTTTCAATAATTTAATTTTAATTTTCAAACTTAAATTTTAAACGGTTTGGAAGTTGATAATTGATAATTAAATGAAAATTGATCATTGAAAATTGAAAATTATTTTATTATGACAAAAAAATCTTTTATCATTTTCTTTAAGGATTTAGGCATCAATGATGTCCCCGTTGTCGGGGGAAAGAATGCTTCTCTGGGAGAAATGTATTCCAAACTGACTCAGGGGGGGGTTAATATCCCTAACGGCTTTGCCACCACCGCGGATGCGTATAACTACTTTCTCAAGGAAGCCGGCATCAAAGACGAGATTAAAAAAATTCTTACCGGCTTAAACACCCACGACGTGAAAGACTTGGCCGTGCGCGGACAAAAAGTGCGCCAGACCATTTTGCGCGCGAGTTTCCCTCAAGATTTGGAAACCCAAATCGTCGCGGCCTACCACAAACTTTCCCAAGAATACTCCCCCTCCTTACCAAGGAGGGGGTTGGGGGGAGGTGTGGACGTCGCCGTCCGCTCTTCGGCCACGGCCGAGGATTTACCGGATGCGAGTTTCGCGGGCCAGCAGGAGACTTTTTTAAACATTACCGGCGAGGAAGACCTGCTGATCGCCGTAAAAAAATGCGTGGCCTCGCTTTTTACCAACCGCGCCATCTCCTATCGCGTGGATAAAGGTTTTGACCACTTTAAAATCGCGCTTTCAGTCGGGGTGCAAAAAATGGTCCGTTCCGATCTGGCTTCAAGCGGCGTAATGTTTACGATTGATACTGAATCCGGATTTAAGAACGCAGTTTTAATAAATTCCATCTACGGCCTGGGCGAAAATATCGTTCAGGGCAAAGTAAGCCCGGATGAATTTTATTACTTCAAGCCGACTAAAGCCATTATTTCTAAAAAAATCGGCCCCAAGCACCTAAAAATGATTTACAGCAGCGACCGGAAACATCCCGTTAAAGACATAAAAGTTTCCGCTGGCGACCAGCGCCGGCAGTCAATTACCGATGCCGAAGTAAAACAGCTGGCGCAATGGGCTGTTGTTATTGAAGAACACTATCAAAAACCCATGGATATTGAATGGGCCAAGGACGGATACGATAAAAGATTATATATCGTCCAGGCTCGGCCGGAAACGGTCCAGAGCCAAAAAGACAGCTCCGTTTTGGAAGATTATTCTTTGGTTCAAAAAGGCAAAATCATAACAAAAGGCAAAGCGGTTGGCAGTAAAATCGGGGCCGGCAAAGCTAATATAATTTTAAGCGCCAAGGATATTTCCCAATTTAAAAAAAACGAGGTGCTGGTAACGGAGATGACTGACCCGGATTGGGAACCGATTATGAAAATCGCTTCTGCTATTGTTACCGACCGCGGCGGCCGCACCTGCCACGCGGCCATCGTTTCCCGCGAGCTCGGCATCCCTTGCATTGTCGGCGCCGGGAACGCGACCAAAAAGATAAAACATGGCGATCCGATAACCGTCAGCTGCGCCGCAGGCGAAGACGGAATCGTTTATGAAGGCCTGCTGAAATTTAATGTCAAAAAAACCAATATCAAAAACCTGTCCCGGCCGAAAACAAAAATAATGATGAATGTCGGCGCGCCTGATATTGCCTTCGTATCGTCGGCCATACCTAATGACGGTGTCGGATTGGCGCGCGAAGAATTTATTGTCGCCAACTATATTAAAGCCCACCCCATGGCTTTATTAAAATACGATGAACTTAAAAAACAGAAAAAATTGAAAGTGGAAGAGATAAAGCAGATTGAAGAAATAACTAAAGGTTATCAGGATAAAAAACAATTTTATCTTGACCAATTATCCCAAGGCATTGCCATGATTGCCGCCGCCTTTTATCCTAAAGACGTTATTGTGCGCCTGTCTGATTTTAAAACCGATGAATATCAAAATCTCATCGGCGGCCGTCTGTTTGAGCCTAAAGAAGATAACCCGATGCTGGGCTGGCGCGGCGCCTCCCGTTACTATCATCCTAATTTCATCAGCGCTTTTGAAGCTGAGTGCGAAGCATTTAAGATTGCGCGGGAAAAAATGGGATTAACTAATATAAAAATAATGGTGTCGTTCGTGCGCACAATTGATGAACTGGAAAAAGTGATAAAAATAATGGAAAAAAACGGCTTAAAGCGGGGAGAGAACGGCCTGGAATTATATTTGATGGTTGAGGTGCCGTCCAATGTTATCTTAATTGATAAATTCGCTGAATATGTGGACGGTTTTTCTATCGGCACTAATGATTTAACCCAGCTTGCTTTGGGCGTTGACCGCAATAGCGCGCTGGTCGCCCCTATTTACAACGAACTGGATGAAACCGTAAAAAATTTAGTGGCTCACGCGATTTCCGCCGCCCGCGAACATCATAAAAAAATAGGGATTTGCGGACAGGCGCCTTCCGATTATCCGGAGTTTGCCAAATTCTTGGTTGAGTGCGGTATTGACAGCATGTCGCTGAATCCGGATACGGTGATTAAGACAACGCTAGCGGTGTTAAAAATGGAAAAAAGAAAAAAATAGGCATATGAAAAAACCAACTGACAGGCAATTTAATCCTGACAATAAAAAATTTGAACTGGGAATATATAACTATTGCGACCGCTGGTGCGAACGCTGTCCGGACACGGCCAAATGTTTTTTATATGCCAAAGAACAAACAACTAAAAAGAAGCATTTGGAACGCGGCGAAAATCCCAATGATCTTGATATTATGATGAAAGACATAATAGAGAGCTTTAGGGAAACTCATGAACTGCTGGAGGCGCAGATGAAAAAAATGGAAATTATTAAACAAGACTTGGCGGAATCGCCGGAGCCGGAGGAGGAGCCAGACTTTGACAAGCACCCCTTGGTAAAAAAAGGGCGGCGGTACTTTGAATTAACCCATAAATTTCTGAACGAGTTTACCTTTGAACGGCAAAGGATGATTATGCAGTTCGGCATTGAAATATCCATAGATGATATATCGGAGGAAATAAAAATAATTTCCTGGTATCATTCCCTGCTCCCTTCTAAATGCTGGCGCCTGCTTTATGATTTATACGAGATTGAGCGGGAAACTGATTGGGAGCTGAAAAAAATACAGCTTAACGATCTGCCAAAAATTTATAATTTAATCGACAAATGCGTTAAAGAATCAAAAGGCGCCCTGCTATCCTTTTCTAAAAAACGCCCGGAAACAGCCTCGGTTAAAAAACTGGCCGGCCTGCTGGAAGAAATTAAGGAAGAGGTGGACAAATTAAAAAAATAGACTATAATATAGTGCGAATTATTTAAATTTAAAATACCTGCTGTTTTGTCATTCCCGCGAAAGCGGGAATCTCGTAATTGAATGAGCGGGATTCCCGCTTTCGCGGGAATGACAGATGAGGATATTTATATAATTTAAAACTCGCATTATTTTTTACCTTATTTAATATGAGTTTATCCGTCGGCATCGTCGGTCTGCCCAACGTGGGCAAATCAACCACCTTTAACGCGCTCTTAAAGCGCAAGCAGGCCGCGGCTTCCAACTTCCCTTTCTGCACCATCGACCCCAATGTCGGTGTGGTTAACGTGCCGGACGAACGGCTGGAACAACTGGCGCGCGTATCAAAATCAAAAAAAATCGTGCCAACCGCGATTGAATTTTTAGATATTGCCGGCCTTGTTGCCGGCGCGCACAAAGGCGAGGGCCTGGGCAATAAATTTTTAAGTCATATCAGAGAAGTGGACGCGATTATAGAGGTAGTGCGCAATTTTCAGAATCCGGACATTACGCACGTGGCCGGAAAAATCAGTCCTGAAGACGACATTGCGACAATAAATTTGGAGCTAATTATGGCTGATCTGCAGGCGGCTGAAAACCGCTTGAACAAACTTGTAAAAGACGCCAAGTCGGGCGATAAAAAATTAATAACAGAAAAACAGGTGCTGGAAAAAGTAAAAACCGAATTAGAGCAAGAGCGGCCTGTGCGTGATATGCAATTTACCGATGAAGAAAAACAAGCTATAAAGCCATATAATTTTTTAACCGCTAAACCAATATTGTATTTAATTAACGTCGATGAAAAAAACCAAGGAATCCAATCCCCTATAGGGAATTGGATTCCTAAACAAACGCCGCATATTATAATAAACGCTCAAATAGAGTCCGAGATCGCTGAATTACCAGAAAGCGAACAAGCTGAATATAAAAAAGAATTGGGCATTACCGAGACCGGTTTGGATAAATTAATTACCGCGTCGTATAAATTATTAAATTTAATCACTTTTCTGACTTCCGGCGAGCCGGAAACCCGCGCTTGGACCGTTCGGCAAGGCGCGCTCGCGCCGGAAGCCGCGGGCGTCATTCATACCGATTTTATCAAAAGCTTTATCCGCGCTGAAGTTATTCCGTGGCAGGATTTTGTCGCTTGCGGCGGCTGGAGCAAAGCCAAAGAAAAAGGCCTTATTCGAACCGAGGGCAAGACCTATGAAGTAAAAGACGGGGATACTTGCTATTTTTTAATCAATAAATAAATTATTGCAAAACACATAACTCGTAACGCATAACGCCTAATCGCTATGCGTTTTTTGTTATGTGTTACGTGTTTTTTGTTGTGCGCTATGAGTTATGCGTTATGCGCTAAGCGAATTTGCTTTTTCCCGTATTTTATTGTAAGGTTTGGACAAAGAAAGGGGGCAAAATAGCTCATTAACAACTTAATTTCCGAAATGGATTTGGAATAAAGGCAAAAAACACAAACAAAAGGAAATGGAGGCAACAAAAAATCATGAACAAAAATATAGGGCAAAAAATTGTACTAGAAATGTTGAAAGGTTATGGTGAAAAATTTTCTATTCAATTTCCTACTCTAGAAAATTTATTCGCCGTCCAACCGACACCGGAGGAAGTAACGGCGTTAGAAATGCCGATTCCCGGATTAGGGAGGTATAGAAAAAATACTGCCTTCCTAAAGAATGTCACTTCAGCCAAAGCGACTGGACTCGCAAGATTCCATATTATCAAAGAGTATTTATTTGCCTTCAGTAAATTAATGGCTAAATACTCCGGTCCACATCGCAAAATGATTCCTGGCCTTAGTGACGAAGATATTGAATTTATCCGCAATAACATTGGAGTTACAGTCCAGGAAGTACACCTCGTTGATGTAATGGAAATTTTTTCAGAACATGATACGGCCGCGGCTGGCGATCTTATGATGCTAGAGATAGCTAGTTTAAAAAAGCACCTCGCCAGTTATATTGGAGCTGTATGTTTTGCCACAACATCGGAAGACATAATGGGTAATGCCTTTGGTTTAACTGCAAATGAACTTGTATTTCATCACTTTATACCTAAAATTCTTGACTTTTGCGATTTCTTGATCGATGACTTTGTGAAAGTGCACAGTCCTCAGGATAAAATTCTCTTAATTCCGGAATTTACTCACGAACAAACAGCTGAGTGGACAACGCCAAACCAAAAAATTACTGTTCGTTTAAATGCAATTCTAGATTTGATGGCGGACATGCAATATGCACATGTGCCTGATGGAAGTTTTCATCCCTTCGCTGGTAAATTTGGCGGCCCTATTGGCGATTTAAAATGTCACAAAGCGGCCTACCCTGATATTGACTGGAAAAAATTTGCCCGTGAGTTTGTTGAAGGGCTAGGGTTACACTATCATGCCTTCACTGATCAATGTGTACCGTACACTACTGAAGCTCAGCATTTTAGAACAATTATCAATATTCTTACGCAAATTATAAAACTTGCTGACGACTTCGTGAAAATGGTGCGTTGCCCCGCCCAAATCTTCGTTAAGGTAAAAGGAGAGGGGCATAAAGGATCTTCAATTATGCCAAATAAGTCAAACCTTTGGCAAATTGAAGGAGCAATAGCAATGCTCATGGAAACCTGCGCCATGCTTAACTTTTTAGCGGAAACTCTACAAAAATACCCTGATGCAGGAAATATGATGCGTTCATACTTGTTCCGCAACATCGGCGCCTATTTCATGCCCAGCTTTATTGCCCTTGGCCGCATCAAACGCGAAATGTCTCAATGCAGGCCAAACCCTGTTAAAATTCAAGCCTTTTTTGAAGAATATCCAGGGATGTTTGGAAGTTTAATTCAAGTTGTCCTGAAACGCGGGGGTATTGCCGGCGATGCATATCGGCTGGTGCAAAAAATTGCTTTTAATGCGGATAGTACTTATGCAAACGCCGAACAATTTAAAACCGGCCTTGAACAAGTAATGAAAGAACTGCGACTTGCGGAACCTCTTTGCGATGAACTGCGAGCGTTCTTTAGTCCCAGTAATTCACGTTTGATAGAATTAATAGGAGATGGTCAAGATACTTCTCTTGCGTCTATGTCAGCACGAATTCAACTATTCCGCCAAAAGGCACAGCAAATCAAAGGGTTACCGAAATTTGCAGCCTAAACATTTTCCGAAAGGACGAAAAGGAGAACGCACACATGAACGAAATCAAATCGCAATCCCAAAAAGGTGTAAAGTTGTTTGAGGGCAAGACAAAGATCGGCTGGGAAGTTATCGGCGATCTAAATCTTGTCATTATGGAAAGCAAGGACGACATCACCGCGCATGACGACCCAAGATTGACAAAACAATTTATCACTAAAGCGCGATGCGCCACATCAACCACCTGCCAGATGTTTGAATTACTGGCAACGGCCGGAATTCCCACGGCCTTTGAGCGCCAATTGTCGGAAACCGAATTCCTGGCGCCCAAAGTGACAATGCTTCCATTGGAAGTTGTAGCTCGGCGTCTGGCTGTCGGCAGCTTTGTCAAACGGCATCCAGAAATGAAACGTCCGGACAACGAGCCGTACCGGTTTGGGCGGCTTTTTACGGAATTTTTCCTGAAGACCAGTAGTGGCAAACTCATTATCGACGGTGAAACTCTAGTTGAAGGGCTTGACCCGCAAGCGGGCCAGGAAGATCCGTTGATTGCTAACCTATCCGCCGGTATCTGGCAACTTCTGCACGCAAAACGGCCTCTCGGCCATCCGGAGTGCGATCTTGGACATACGGTTTCGCGCAACAAGGTCGTCAAAAATCCGGAGCTCATCCAACAAATGGATGAGATTCTACGTAAAGTTTTTTTGGTGTTGGAAGGCTCCTGGAGTACGCTCGGCCTTCGTTTGATTGACTTAAAGATTGAGTTCGGCATCACCAAAGACGGAAGGCTGGTCGTTGCCGACGTTATTGACAACGACAGCTGGCGGCTACGCGATCAGGACTGGACGGAGTTGAGCAAGCAGCGGTTTCGCGATGGCGATGAACTGAGCGTAGTCGAAGAAGTCTATCAGCTGGTCGCTCAACTCGCCGAACGCATTCGCATTCCGCGCCAGGCGATTGTGCTGTGGCGGGGTTCGGACAAAGATGCTTTCCCTAATGAAACGTCTTGGCTACCGATCAGCATAAACCGAGTCGAGGTAACTCTTTCCGGGCACAAACAGCCTATCGCCTGTCTACGGCGGCTGGAAGAACTGCAACGGAATGTGCCGGATGGCGGAGTTATTCTCGCTATTGCCGGGTACAGTAACGGCCTCGGCCCGATACTTTCTGCGCATACAACATGGCCAGTGATTTCCATCCCGCCGGGAATCAAAGAATTCCCGGATGACGTCTGGAGCAGCGTGAGAATGCCATCTAAGGTACCAAACGCGACCATTTTGGAAAACGGCAACGCAATTCTTTTTGCGCTCAATGTCCTTTCCATAAAAAATCCAATCGCTTACATGATGCAGCGATTCGCGATTGAGGAACGGATGGAAAACTGAACATCGAAGAAAAACTAAATTGCACAATTATCTGGGTCCCGACTCAACATCACCGGGACCATTTTTTATTTATTTTTTTAAACCTTTTTTTTGACCCGCCTTCGTCCCAAATAGCTCGGGACTGCGGCGAGGCAAGCAAACCTTTTTTTGACAAACATTTTTTCTGGGCATATTATTAAAATACAAAAAAAATACTATCAAATCTTTTGATTTCGTAGCGTAACAATTCAACAATATAACAATTTAACAATTTTCTTTATGCAATTTACTTCTCTACAACAAGACAACGAAATATATAACTTACTGCAAGCAGAAACCAGCCGCCAGCGCGAAGGCATAGAATTAATCCCTTCCGAAAATTACACCTCCGGCGCCGTGATGGAAGCGATGGGTTCTATTTTAACCAACAAATATTCGGAAGGGTATCCGGGCAAGCGCTATTACGGCGGCCAAGTTAATATTGACGCGATAGAAAATATCGCGATTGAGCGGGCAAAAAAACTTTTCGGCGCCGAACATGTTAATGTCCAGCCTTATTCCGGCAGTCCGGCAAATACGGCCGTTTATTTTGCATTGCTTAATTACGGCGATACGATTATGGGCTTAAAACTTGACCACGGCGGACATATTACGCACGGTTTGCCCATAAGTTTTTCCGGAAAAAGCTATAAAGTAATTCCTTACACTTGCAAACCCGACGGCTGGCTGGATATGGATGAGGTGGAACGGCTGGCGCGGGAACATAAACCAAAATTAATCGTCGCCGGTTTTACCGCCTATCCGCGCGCGATTGACTGGCCGCGCTTCCGCGCCATTGCCGATTCTGTCAACGCCATTGCCTTTGCCGATATTTCGCACACGGCCGGTTTAATCGCCGGCAAACAACTGGAAAATCCGACGCCTTATTTTGATGTTGTGATGACCACGACGCATAAAACTATGCGCGGGCCGCGCGGCGCGATTATTATGTGCAAAGAAAAATACGCCAAAACTATTGACCGCGCCGTATTCCCCGGCCTGCAAGGCGGGCCGCATGATAGTATCATCGCGGGTAAAGCAGTTTGTTTTGCCGAGGCGCTGTTGCCTGATTTCCAGGATTACGCCAAACAAATTATTTTAAACGCCAAAGCGCTCGCGGACGCGCTAAAAAATCACGGATTTAAACTGGTAACTGACGGCACCGACACGCATTTGATTTTAATTGATTTAACTACTAAAAATATTACGGGTAAAGAGGCGCAAACCGCGCTGGATGCGGTGGGAATTACCGCGAATAAAAATACCATCCCGCACGAACCGCGCAGTCCGATGGACCCGTCCGGTTTGCGTTTGGGTACGCCGGCCGCGACCACCCGCGGCATGAAAGAAGCGGACATGCAAAAAATCGCCGGCTGGATTAATGACGCACTTGCAAATAAAAATGATGCGTCAAAGTTGCAAACTATCAAAGGAGAGGTAAAAAATTTCTGTCTGCAGTTTCCGTTGCCGGGGGTAAAATAATTTGAAATATAAATAAAATTAAAGGCGGGCAAACTTTTGTCCGCCTTTTCTTGCCTAACTCTATATTTCCCAGTACAATACAAATATCATGCAACTTTATGTATTTTATGTTATGCGTTACGCGCTATGCGTTATGCGAAAATTATGTCTCAAATCATAGACGGCCGCGCTTTGGCCGACAAAATCAAAGATAAAATCGTACAAGAAGTAATAAAAATAATTGCTTTGCCGACAAGAGAAGCAGGCGAGCTAAATCGTCGTCCCAACCTGGCGATTATTTTGGTTGGCGAACGGCCGGACTCGGCGCTTTATGTCGCGCGCAAACAAACAGAGGCAAAAAAATGCGGCATTGACACGCATTTATACAAATTTGCCGAAAACGCCAGCGAGCAGGAACTATTGGACTGCGTTGGCTATTTAAACCGCGATGATCTGATTGACGGAATTTTATTGCAGATGCCTCTGCCGCCGCAATTTAATGCTGATAAAATTGTCGCGGCCATCAGCCCGAACAAAGAAGTGGACGGATTTCATCCTGATAATTTAGCCAAAATCCACGCGTGTCTCCCTCTCCTTAATAAGAAGAGCCTGCCCCGTGTTCATCACTGGGGGGCAGGGGTGAGGTCTTATCAAATGCCGGTGCTGGCCGCGGTGATTTTGGAAATTTTAACCGAGATAAAATGCGATTTGCGCGGCAAAACCGTCGCGCTCCTCGCGCACAGCGATATTTTTATGAGCGGCGTCGGTGAGATTTTAAAACAATGCGGCGCAAAAATTTTACCATGTTGTTATGATAAAAATAATACCAACCAACTGCAAAATTGCGGCCGACAGGCCGATATTGTTATTACCGCTGTCGGCAAAAAACATTATCTAACCGCCGATTATTTAAAGCCGGACACGATTGTAATTGATATCGGCATTATCCGCGAGGGTGATGAAACTTTTGGCGATGTCGATTTTGCGAGCGCGAGTAAAGTTGCCTCTTTCATTACGCCCGTTCCCGGCGGCGTCGGACCGATGACGATTGCCTGCGCGTTAAGGAATGTGGTGGAACTTTACAAAAAATATAACACGAATATTTCGAATTAATTCGCGAATTAATTTGTGTAGTATATTTGTGTATAATTTGAAACATTCGTGTTATATTTCAATTAACCCATGCTCAATAACCAACTCTCCCAACTCAAAGATCTGCTTAAAATTCACTACGGCTATAGTGAATTTTGGCGTGGCCAGGAACAGGCGATAAAAAATATTCTGGAACAAAAAAATACGGTAGTGGTTATGCCGACCGGCGGGGGAAAATCTTTAATTTTCCAATTGCCCTCTTTAATTTTGGACGGCGTCACCATCGTCATCTCACCCCTGATCGCCCTGATGAAAGACCAGGTTGATTCCATGGAAAAAATCGGGATACCGGCGACTTTCATTAACAGTTCGCTGTCTCCAGTTGAAACTCAAAGCAGGATTACGGCCATTAGGGACGGCCATTACAAGCTCGTCTATATCGCGCCGGAAAGATTTTACTCGGGAGAATTTTTAAATTTGTTAAATGCCATTAAAGTATCTTTATTCGCGATTGATGAGGCGCACTGCATCTCCGAGTGGGGTCATGATTTCCGCCCCAGCTATATGAAACTGCGGGAAGTCATAAAGTTGGTCGGCAATCCGACCGTGCTGGCGGTTACCGCGACCGCCACGCCCGAAGTGCGCGAAGATATTATTAAGCAACTGGACTTGCAAAATCCCGAGGTGATAGTTACCGGCTTTAACCGGCCTAATTTAAAATTCGGGGTTATCCGCGCCGGCGAATCGCAAAAATACAGTTCTATCCTTGATTTTACCTGGCAGATTAAAGGTTCAGGCATTATTTACGCCGGCACTCGCCAGAAGGTTGAGGATATCTCAAATTATCTTACCTCTAACGGCATAAACGCGATCGGCTACCACGCCGGTATGGAGAACGAAGAGCGAAAGTACGTGCAAAATGAATTTATGAAAGGAAATCACCAGGTTATTGTCGCCACCAATGCTTTTGGTTTGGGAATTAATAAGCCGGATATCCGCTTCGTGATTCATTTTGACATGCCCGGCACGATTGAAGCTTATTATCAGGAAGCCGGCCGGGCCGGACGCGACGGCAAGGAGAGCTACTGTATTATATTTTATTCTCCGGCCGATCGTTATCTGCGGGAATTTTTTATCTCCGGCGACAATCCGCCGCCAAAAGTGATTGCCCAAGTTTATGAAGCGCTGCTTTCTTATGAAGACGATACCGCGCTCGTTACCTACGCGGAATTAGCTGAAAATATTACGGAAAACGTGCCGGACATGGCGATCGGAACAGCTTTAAAAATTTTGGAAAAAGAAGGATACGTCGAGCGCAGCCATGAAAAGACCGGGCTGGCCCATTTGCGCTTCTTGCATGAAATAGAACATACAAAACAGCAACTCAGCGCCAAAGCCAAAGTGCAGAACCAAATTTTTGACGGATTTATAAAACATTTCGGCGAAAAACTGTTAAACGGAGTTGAATTTTCGCCCGATGACATCGCGCAAATATCCGGCGTTAAGCGGGAGGCGATAACCCGCTTGATAAAAAAACTGGCTGACGAAAATCTAATTGAATACCGCCCGCCCTTCCGCGGCACGGAAATTAAAATACTGCAACGGGTTAAACCGCTGGACCTCAAAATTGATTTTAAGGCGCTGAAGGAAAAACACCAGCGGGAATTAAATAAGTTGGATCAAATGGAAAGTTATATTTACGACCATGGCTGCCGGCGAAAATACATCCTGGACTATTTTTCAGATGACTCCTCCCACGAGTGCGGGACCTGCGATAACTGCGTATCCGGCTTAAAAACGCCGGAAGATAATCTCTCTTGTCATTCCCGCGAAAGCGGGAATGACATGGTTGATGATGAATTTAAAATAGAAACGAAGCTGACACAGCTGCAAACTTACGAACTGTACCAGCAGGGCTTAACCATCGATGAAATGGCGCAAATTCGCGACCTAAAACCAGCCACGATTATCCAGCATCTCTGCTTTTTAATTGAGCGCGGCCAAGATGTTGATATAAATAAATTCGTCAAACCGCAGGTGCAAAATAGCATTAAAAAGGCGGCTAAAAAACTGGGGACGGAAAAATTAACTCCGATTAAGGAAGAATTGGACGATAAAATAAGCTGGGATGATATAAAATTAACGCTCGCAATCTTGACAAAACGATAAACATAAATTAGTAATCCAACCGCTTTAAAGTGGTTGGATTACTTAACAAAAGCTGATGAATAAAAAAACACGAGACAAACTATTAAATATCGTTCGGCAAAATTATGAAGATATCGCTGATGATTTTTCTGATTCGCGCAATTATATTTGGCCGGAATTACGAGTTGTTATTGCGATCCGCCAGCTGGCGGAGAAGCAACCCCGTAAAAATTGTAATGTCCTTGACCTTGGCTGCGGCAACGGGCGGCTGGCAGAATTATTTGCCGGACAAAATTCAAATTATACGGGCGTTGAACAATCCGTAAAACTGTCAAACTTAGCCAGGCAAAAGTTAGCTGATTTAAAAATAACGGGCAATATAATAACTGGGGATGTTTTGAATTTAAACTCTATTACGGATAAAAAATTTGATTTGGTTTTATGCATCGCTGTTCTGCCGCACATTCCGTCCGCCGAACTGCGCCGGTATCTGTTACGACAAATAAAAAACCACCTTGCTTCAGACGGCATTTTTATTATTACTGCTTGGAACTTGCGCGCGCAATGGAAATACAAAAAATTAATCTGGAAACACGGCGCGCAAAAAATTTTAGGGCTAAACAAGATGGATTTCGGTGATATTGTTTTCCCCGGTTTCCAGCAAAAATCGCCGCGCTATTACCATGCTTTTACTGAAAATAAATTAAAAAAAATATTAATTCAAGCGGGCTATAAAATCAATAAATTATATTCTGACAAAAAAAACATTTATGCGATTTGTAAAATTTGAGCCTATTTTTTCTTCTTGAAAACAATCGCGTTGGGAATATTCCTGGTCGGCCCTTCTTTGTAAACGCCGTTATAATATAACGCTCGGGATGCTCCGCCGTCTAAATTTATCGCGTAGTCCACTTCTAATGCCTTCAATATATCAGCCAAATCCGGCACGGTCGCGTCGTACGCGATAATTAAATAAACAAAATTTTCTTTTACCGCGAACGCGTTGCGCGCGGCTTTAGTCTCGCGCTGTTTTTGGTCCACTTCCCAGTCAATCAGCAAGTTTAGGCCTTCCTCAATAATGCGCGGTTTGTTGCCAAAAGCGGCCTGAATTTCCACGTTATATTTTTTCTTAAAATTTTCCTCGGAAATAAAAGCCTTATGCGTGTCTTTGAAGTAATAAAAGTTGTTATTAGTATCGAAAACGAGCAAAGGTCCGGTAGTGGGATATTTAAAATTATCAGCATTAATAAATTTTTTTAAGCGGCTGTTGTAAACCGGATAAAAATAACTGTTAATTTTGCCAGTGCAGGAACTGTAGTCCGGCGGGCAGAAATATGTGCCGTTAATGCCGGCAAAACCGTTATTGTCTTCTACAAAATCAGCTAAAGTCTTGGTGCCGCAGTTGTTATCGCAATCTTCATCGTCGGCCGTATCAGTAATAATCTCTAGATTTGGGTCGTTTAGATCAATCGTGATGATATCAACTTTAAATTCTTCCCCCTTGGCAGTGGTAATGGTTATGTATTTATAACTGCTATACTTATCAATCGATTCGTCTAAAATATTTTTGTTGATTAAAGCTAAATCTTTCTTGGTAATTCCCAGCCCCTTCTCGCGCATAACGGCGAAAGCGTCTTCCGGCCGCCCCAGATAATAACGTTTTTGATCGGTTGGATTTATATACCAGGCCTCGCCCTTTTCCTCCGCTTGCACTACAATCCTGCCGGATAATCTGTTTACCAAAGCAATATTAATTTTATCTTCCGCGGAGACGGGTTTTAAATCTATCTCTGTATCTATTTTTACCCCTGCCACCTGCGGCTGTCCCTCGCCCGCCGGTATCTTTGCTAAATTAACATTTGTAATTCCCAACCCTAGTTCGCGCATAACTTTAAAGGCATCGCCCGGCCGGCCTAAATAATAACGTTTTTTATTTTCCGGATACACATACCAAGCCTCACCGTTGCGCTCCACATCCAATAAAATTTTTCCGGACAATCGGTTAGCTGCCGCGCCGGCCTGTGCCGCCGCTTGCGGGAACAGCAGAAAAAATGCAGCGATAGCTGCGGCAATGGCGATAATATCAACTAACAAATCCCCTAAATCAAACTTCATCTTCCGCCAAAATTTGTCATATAATTCTTTCACTATACTTATGCATAAAGTTAAAAATGCCGCCCAAAGCCAGGTCGAAAATATTAAAAAAATATAAAATAACAAAAAAGCTACGATAAAATGCACATATTTTTCGTAAACCCCGTAATATACTCCCTGTAAAAATTTTGATATTTTCATATTGGCATTATAGCATAAGAAAATCCACCCGGAAAAAGGTGGATTTTCTATTGGAGCGGGTAACGGGAATCGAACCCGTATCTCCAGCTTGGAAGGCTAGCATAATAGCCGTTATACTATACCCGCCTACGCTACGCTTCGGCGGGCAAGCCCGCAAAAACATAACAAGACATTAAAATAAATTTAATAAATCCAGCACCTTGACCGCGGGGTATTAAACCCTGCGGCAAGAATGATGATAGCCCTTCATCCCTGCGGCAGAGACCGCAGGGTATTCGGGCACGGTGCTGGATAAATTAATAAACTACTTCAAAGGCACAAACACAAACCCGGGAAATTCTTTTTTTTGAGTTTTACCTTCGGCAATTTTATCAATCTGCCAGACAGAATTTTTAACAGGGATAACCATACGCCCGCCTGTTTTTAACTGTCCCACAAGTCCATTAGGCAACTCTTCCGCCGCGGCTGACACCAAAATTTTATCAAAAGGCGCCTCTTTTGGCAACCCCAGCCTGTTTTCTGTCTGCATAATCAGAGCCCACGGCAAATTATATTTTTTTAAATTTTCACTGCCAAATTCAACTAACTCCGGCACTAATTCTATGCCTAATGCTTTTCCTTTTTCTCCTGTAATATGCGCCAGTAGCGCTGTCGTCCAACCTGAACCGGAACCAACATCTAAAATTTTTTCTTCCTGTTTCGGCTGCAGAAGCTCCAACATAAACGCCACGGTAGTCGGTTGCGATATTGTCTGCCCATATCCGATCGACAAAGGATAATCGCCATATCGCTCTTCGTAAAAATCCGGCGGAACAAAATCAGCCCGGTCTATTTTTTCAAAAGCTTTAATGATTAGCGGCGTTCGCAGAACATCAAAATCTATAAGATAATCAACTAATTGCTGGTTGCTCTGAAACATTTTTTAAAAATTATTTATACTGAACCTTGCCTACCGGCAGGCAGGTATTTAATAACAATCTTTTTAACTTCACGCGCGCTATTAACCGCCATCAACTCCGCCCGCAGCTCTTTCGCTCCTTTAAATCCGGACGCGTACGCCTTAAAATGCTTTTTCATAACGGCAAAATTCTTGCGGCCGTGAAATAATTTATCAAACAAAACCGCGTGCTCGGCCATAACCTGCAACTGTTTTTTTAAAGGCACATCATTTTTGCTTGTCCGCGGGTTAAAGAACCACGGATTGCCAAATGCCGCGCGGCCGACCATGATGCCGTCAACGCCGTATTCTTCAATTTTTTTATAAGCATCTTCTAAATTTTGAACATCGCCGTTGCCAATAATTAATGTTCCCGTGCCTTTCGCCAATTTCATAATTTTTTTTGCCTCGCTCCAATGCGCCGGCGCGTCTGACATTTCTTTGCGCGTCCGCCAGTGAATGGAAATTACCGCCGGCTCTGCCTCTAATAATGATTTTATCCATTTCGTAGTGTCAATTTTATTATAACCAATTCTAGTTTTTACCGATACCGGCATTTTGCCGCTTCCGCGTTTAGCAGCGGCAATTATTTCTTGAGCCAGTTTATAATTTTTCATCAGTACCGCACCCGCGCCCTGCTTTTCCACTTTTCGGTCAGGGCAACCCATATTAATGTCAATGCCGTCAAAGCCGAGTTTCTTTATAATTTTTGCCGCCTGATAAAATTTCTTCGGGTCAGAACCAAAAACTTGCGCCACGATCGGATGCTCGTTTGGTTTAAATTTCAAATCTATCAGCATATTTTCATATCCTTTTTCCGAACATAGGCCGTTAACCGAAACAAATTCAGTCCACAAAACATCCGGCCGGCCGTATTTAACAAACATCTGTCGAAACGCTTCGTCCGTTACGTCCGACATTGGCGCAAGACACATAATCGGCCGCTTTTCTTTGCGGCAACGCTGTGATAGTTTCCGCCAAAAACCTAAATTTATCTTATTTTTATTACTCATATCTTTTTTTAACATACTCTAATTTTATCGTTAAATCAACAGCAGTCAAAAAAATAATTTTGAAAAGTCAAAAAAAGACTGACCCTCTTGTTAGAGAATCAGCCTTTCGCTAAACCTATAAAATCTTCAACTAAAATCCCATATCCCCGCCTCCGGCAACGCCCGGCTCCATCAGGCCGGCTCCAAATTCTTCGCCGCCGCTATTTATTTCCTGCCTTCTAAAAGCATCGGGCAGTTCAAAGTTCACATTTGACCTCGTATCCGCTTTAATGTTAGGCTTGTAGGCATTGACGCCGAGCAATT
>Ga0210057_1001892_pt1 | contig 30888 bp, 26 predicted proteins | sample CryGeyCG2114_010_2_FD_183968 | JGI IMG/M metagenome (GOLD analysis project Ga0210057, IMG submission 183968) | Groundwater microbial communities from aquifer - Crystal Geyser CG10_big_fil_rev_8/21/14_0.10 (SPAdes) (version 2) | ecosystem: Environmental > Aquatic > Deep subsurface > Groundwater ...
CTTTGACTTAAAAAGATTTTTGACAATCAGTTCACGGTCCGCGCCCATCTCCACCAGCTGCGCCGCCATGTCCAGAATCTGTGGCGTGATTGGGCCGTGGCGGAAAGCGCCGGTATCGAACATCAGACCGGCGAGCAGATTGGTGGCGATATTTTTATCAAAAAGCTTGATACTGCCATCGCCCTCCAATCTCGTGATGAGTTCATAAACCATTCTGGCGGTGGAGGTTGCCTCTGTATCCACCCAGTTAATTTTGGCAAAGTTTGGGTTGCCTTGATGGTGATCGATGTTAATAAACGACGTTGTTTCAAAGAGACTGCGATGTTCGCTGTAGATCGGACCAAGAAGATGCTCGGCGCCGCAATCAAGCGCAATGATTAGATCAAAATTATAATCACCATAAATAAATTTCGTATCTCCCTCTCGGATTTCTTCCGTGAGCGGCGTGATGATGATGTTCACCTTTCCGCCCTCTTTGTTGTATGAAATACTTTGAATCTTGCGCTGACTTTGGTCAATCTGGAGAATCAAATCGCGACTGCCGGACAGCTTTGAGCTAATCTGCTCCACCTGCGGTAGAAACATCAGGTCTCTCGGCACATGATCATACGAAACGGCCGAGACCTTCTTGCCCATTTTTTGCAAAGCGAGACCGAGCCCCAAGACGCTACCGAAAGCATCAGCATCCGGACTTGTGTGAGTGAGCAACAAAATGCTCTTCGCCCCCTGAATCGCTACGGCAACTTGTTCTTTTATCTGTTCCATAGAAGCAATATCTAATCGTAAAGAGGAGCGAGCCAAAAGTCAACCCGTAAGAGCTTAGTGAAGGGTCAAGTACCGCGGAGAGTGATAACTCGACGTTTTTCATTTTTCATTCGTCATACTTCGTTTTTGACTCTTCGCTCCCTTCCCTTCTCTTTACAAAAGAGTTCCCCCTCGCTACAATATCTCCCGTAAGAAATAATTATTTGTAGAAACTATGCCGATCATAAAATCAGCCATCAAGAGAATGCGCCAAGCGGAGAAACGCCGCCAGCACAATGCTATTTATCGCAAAAAGTACAAGAGCGCGGTCAAAGAGATACGCGAGCTTGTCCAAAGCAAGAAAAAAGAAGAGGCCGGCAAAAAATTTGTCGAAGCGACCAAGGCGCTGGACAAGGCCGCCAAGAAAAATATTATTCAGAAAAACAAGGCCTCTCGCCTCAAAAGTAATTTGAGCAAAGCTTTAAAAACATTGAAGTAAGCTTTTTGAAAAATTTTTGGATAACCCCGACTTGCGTCGGGGTTATTTTTTGAGCGGGCCCGACTTTGTCGGGCCCGTCATCCCCTCATCCGTCAGTTGACGGATGAGGGGCCCTCCTTTTTCTTTTTTATTCGCTCTAAAAATAAACGGCTCAAAATTTGAGCCGTTTATTTTTTATGTGTTTTTAGACTAAATTTCAAATTCTAAACCGCAGGTTCCCAACTCATACTATATAACTCACAAAATCGATGGCTTCGACCACGTCCAGCTCACCCCGTTTAATCCGCAGGTCCGCTCTCTGCAAGATTTCATAAAATTTCTTAAGCTCGCTTAGACGAAAGCGCCGCGCTTGGTTTGTCATCTTCATCGCCACATACGGATGGAGACCGGTCGCTTCTTCGATATCTTGCTTATTCGTGATGCCTCGATCCAACAGATCTCTGACCATCAACAAATTGCGAAATTGATAAACAAAAAGGCCAAAAAGCATTTGAGGCGCTTCGCCCATTGCCAGCTGATTTTGCAAAAACTTTTGGATATCGGCCCCTCGGCGCGTACCGAGCGCATCCGTTAAGGCAAAGCTCTGGCTCACTAACTCGCCCGAGACAAGAGACGAGACATCGTCCACCGTTATCTTCTCACCGCCGGCGAAGCTGACGAGTTTGTTTATTTCATTGCTTAAAATCCAAGTGTCGCATCCTGCCAAAGAGATAAGCATCGACAATGCTCTTTCTTCAATCTGGCCACCACGAATCTTCACCTCGTCCTCAACCCAAGACTTTAACGCGATCGACGTTAAATAACTGAACTCTCTCGCCGCTCCACATCTAGAAAACGCTTTGAGCAAGCGACTGTTTTTGGCGAGCTTGCCCGTATAGATGATGACCGGCACTGCCTCTTTTTTGGAGTCCAGATGGCTGATGACGGCCTCTTTGATTTCGTCCTCTTGCTCCGCAAAGCCCAAAAAGAGTAGCGCCTTCGCCTCGCCAAAAAGTGAACCGGTGCTGGCCAAAGCGTCCCTCAGCTCGCCAAGCGTTATCGGCTCCGTAACTTTCTGAACCTGATGGGCGCTAAACTTCTCTTTCAACAAATCAGCCAGCGCGGTCCGCGCCCGATAGGCATCCTCACCAAAAAAGAGATGGAAATTACCTTTGTTCATCGCGGATATATTGTAACTGATAAAACGATTTTCCTCTTCTCCCTTTAAAACGGGGGAGCAGGGGGCGTGATTTTTACCCGCTCACGACCGCCTCGTCCAACGGCAATACTGGGCCACTTGTCGGGTCAGCGGCTTCGTCAATATTACCAAGATTCAGGTTGAGATCTTCGCCCCCCGCCTTGCCGACCAGATATTTCGCCGGCCAAGGAATATAGTGGCTACGAAACTCATCGGTCTGGATAAGCTCGCCATTTTCGTAAATCTTACGGTAAAGAATCGTGTCCGCCCCGCGATGGGCGATGTCTACCTGCTTTGTCTGGCCAAAAGGAATCTGGTTGGTCTCAAGGTAAACCGGCTCTGGATAATCCGTGATGTTATAAATATGCGGGCCGTCCAACGTTACTTCTCGACTCATCTTCGTACCATAAAAGTCAAAGTAAAGCTTGTTGCCGAGAATATAAGTATCTATCAGAACCGAGCTTGCGCTGTCGTTTGTGAATCTTAGGTCCGGATACGGCTGATAAATGGTCGCGTCGGTTCCGGCCGGTTCGTAATAAGCGACACGATAAGAGTGGTTTCGCCGCGCCACGATGGGATAGCCACCGTTGAGAATAGCCCGAAAAGCCGTCGTCGAAACCTGACAAAGCCCCCCACCGAACTCCGGCGTCGTTTCGTCGCCCTTGATAACCAATTCTTCACGATAACCGGTCGCGGCGCTGACATCGCCCAAGTTTTGGACGAAGGAAAAGGTCGCGCCGACCGGGACTATAAATCCATCAAAACGTGCCGCACCGATACTGATATTGTGTCGTCGATTGGCTGGACTGCCAGAAAAATCTGACTCACCACGCGCCACCAGTTCGTTGATGCCCAGATCGTTCAAGCTGGACAACGTCACCTCCGGATCGAAATAATCAACCGCCAATTTGACCTGTGCTCGCCCCTCAGCAATGGTCTCTCTCAGATTGGCGATAAATTTTTCGCCGTTGACCCGACGCCCCCGAACCTGTGGCTGAAAGATCGTCGCTCGGCCGTTTTCAATTTCTAGCTTGGCGTTTTGCATCTCGATGGCGATCTCGTTATCCAAAGAGTAAATATATTTGGCAAAAGTTTTTTCATCGATCGTATATTCCGGCACAAGGGCGATCTCGCGATTGTCGACAAATAGTTTTTTTAGCTCCGCCAGAGCTCCCCAAGGATTCAGCCCGCGCCCGACTTCATATGCCTTGCCGATGCTCTCGGCTGGGGCAAAGGTGATACCAAGCGCGCTCCAAGAGGTGATGTATTCTTTTTCAAATTCGATTCTGACCTCCTGTTGACTTAATTCTTCCAAAATATTTTTCAGGCTCGCCTCGGCTTCCACCTTGGTCGTCTCGCCCACCGGCAAGCCAGCGACCTTTACATTCGGAAATATCCGACCGCGATAGACCAAGTCAAAAAGGCTGGGCAGAGCCAAAGCCAAAACTAGGAGCCCACCGAGAGCTCCTAGCAAAATTTTTAAGATTTGCCCACGATCCAACTTCATAAACTCATCTTAAACGATTAGGGCGACAATCAGAAGCGCCACCACATTGATAATCTTAATCATCGGGTTGATCGCCGGTCCAGTCGTATCTTTATACGGGTCGCCAACCGTGTCGCCGGTGATGGCCGCCGCGTGCGCCTCGGAGCCCTTGCCACCAAATTGACCATCTTCGATATATTTCTTGGCATTGTCCCAAGCGGCACCCCCAGTTGTCATCGAGATGGCAACGAATGCTCCAACAACGATACTACCGAGGATAAATCCGCCAAGTGCCACCGGCCCCAAGAAAAGACCGATCAAGATTGTGGCCAACACCGGCAAAAGAGCCGGCACGATCATTTGACGAATGGCTGTCTTAGTGACAATATCAACTGCTCTGGAATAATCCGGCTCGGCCGTACCCTCCATCAGCCCCACGATCTCACTGAACTGACGGCGCACTTCCAACACCACCGCCGAGGCCGCCTGACCGACCGCCTCCATCGAAATGGAAGCAAAAAGATAAGTCACCAAGCCACCCAAAAGAAGTCCGGCCAGAACATATGGATCGCTCAACATAAATTCAAAAGCGTGACCCGCGACCCGTTCCAGCTCTTCCGTATAAGCGGCGAAGAGCACAATGGCGGCAAGCACCGCCGAACCGATGGCATACCCCTTCGTCACTGCTTTGGTGGTGTTACCAACCGCATCCAAAGGATCGGTCACTTTGCGCACTGATTCATCAAGCCCCGCCATTTCGGCAATGCCGCCAGCGTTATCCGTAATTGGCCCGTAAGCATCAATGGCCACCACAATGCCCGCCATCGAAAGCATACTCATAGCGGCGATGGCAATGCCGTAAACTCCCGCGAAGGCAAAAGCGCCCAGCATGGCTGCGATAATAACAATAATCGGCCAAGCCGTTGACTGCATACCCACAGAAAGCCCAGCAATAATGTTCGTCCCGTGTCCGGAAACAGAAGCCTTGGCAATCTTACGCACCGGCGTGTATTCTGTTGCCGTATAGTATTCCGTAATCACGAAAATGGCTGCGGTTAATGCCACACCCACCACTGCTGAGTAGAACAACTTAATCGGCTCGACACTCAGACCTGTCATCATCCAATTGGTTCCGTAATAAAAACCGACTAGCGCGATGATGGCGCTCACGGCCAAACCGACGTAGAGACCGGCCATGATCCGCGCCTGATTATAAAGACGAACAAAAAAAGTCCCAATCACTGATGCCACAATTGAGATTGCTCCGAGAAGCAGAGGATACAAAACCGCTTTTTCGTCACCACCGAAAACGAGCGAGCCGAGGATCATGGCGGCGACAGCGGTGATGGCGTATGTTTCGAAAAGATCGGCCGCCATACCGGCGCAATCACCGACATTATCGCCAACATTGTCAGCAATCACGGCTGGGTTACGTGGATCATCTTCCGGGATCCCGGCCTCAACCTTACCAACCAGGTCTGCGCCGACATCGGCACCCTTGGTAAAGATACCGCCACCCAAGCGAGCGAAGATAGAGATTAGAGAGCCACCAAAACCAAGGCCAATGAGAGCATTTATATCCTGTGTCCAATAATAAAAGCCAGCGACAGAAAGAAGCCCCAAACCGACCACCAAGAGACCGGTGACCGCACCGCCACGAAAAGCAACATTAAAAGCTCGCGCCATGCCAGACTTCGCCGCCTCTGTTGTGCGCACATTTGCTCGGACCGCGACGCTCATCCCGATAAAGCCGGCCAGCCCGGAAAAGAAAGCACCGACCAAAAAACCGTACGCGGTGTTTGGAGTCAAGAAATAATAAATCGCGACAGCCAAGACAATCGCCACCCAAAAAATCGTTGTGTATTGCCGTTTGAAGTAGGCGCTGGCGCCTTTTTGAATAGCCCCCGCGATCGTCACCATCTTGCCCGAACCTTGCGGTAATTTATAAATCCAAGAGATAAGAATGAGCCCGTAAATAATCGCCAGCCCGCTGGCATACAGAGACCACTGTGAGATTGTGGCAAGCAAGTTCTCCATTGTGTAATAAATTAGTTTCGTAAAACAAGTTTCATTCTACCGATAGGCGGGATTAATTTCAATAAAATAGCCCAAAAATAAACGGCTCCCGCCTATATTTGCTGATCGCAAAAATAAGGCGGGCCGGCATTCATTCGCCGTTTATTTTTAAATAGTTTTTATTAATTTATGAGCTAAGCGTTACTGGCAGAGATTGATAGCCTTCCCCCGAAAATCCGGCGATTAGATTCTTCTGTTCCTCTTCATCACCCACCAACACTAAAACACAGCCGCCGAGCCCGCCACCGGTCATCTTGGCACCGAGGGCGCCAGCCGCCAAAGACTTCTCAACCAATTCGTCAAGTGCCAAATGAGAGACGCCCAATCCAACCAAGATATTATGATTTTTGTTCATTGCCCCACCGAGGATTTGAGCGTTGCCACTTTCCAACGCCTTTCTGGATTTGTGCACCAATGCGGTAATGGCGGCAAATTTATCATCAATTCTGACTTGATCTGCCTCACGTTGCTTGGCAACCTTGACCACGGCATCTTTGGTCTTCTTTTGCACGCCGGAGTGAATCAAAACGAAATGAAAATCGGCTCCCAACTTAATCCGTTCCGGCTTTTGGCCCTTGATGTACCAAAGCACACCGCCGTAAGTTGAAATAGTGTTATCAATACCGGAAGCGGTTTTATGCATCAAGGACTCAACCGCGTATGCCGCTCTGCAAATCTGTTCAATTGTGAGCCCAAGATTAAAGTGCCGATTGATGGCTTTTGTTAATGAAACGCCGAGAGCCGCCGACGAGCCCAGCCCCGCACCCATCGGGATGGTCGAAGTGATGCGCACATTAAAATCCTCTTTGATGCCCAAATGGTTTTTGATAACAAAGATAATTTCGTTTAGCGAGGCCTGAACTTCGGGGCTGGTTTCTTCTAATTTTATTGTTTTCTTCGTCCCGTCCCAAGCCACCGTGGTCGATTCTGACGGCCCACCTATAATTTCGGCCGTCGTTTTATTATTTGTCGCCATCGCGATGGCCGAATTATTTTTGTAAACCACCGAATGCTCCCCGACCAAAATCACGCTGGCGTAGCCACTCTTATCCTCGGTCCGAGTCACCGCCTTCGCTTGTTGCTTCATAAATAACGCTTATTTTTACTGGTTGCGAATTGCTAATTTATAGACCGCCAACGTCTCCTTGGCTGTTTTGTGCCAATCAAATTTTTTAATATGTTTCAAACCGGCGGCAGAAAGATTTTTTCGTTTGTTCGCGTTTTTCAAAATTCCAGTCATTCTTTCGGCCAAATCTTTTTCATCCAACGGATTGAAAAACTCGGCGGCGCGACCCAAAACTTCCGGCAAAACGGAGGCGCGGGCGGCCAAGACCGGCGTCCCGCTCGCCATCGCTTCCAGTGGGGGCAGGCCGAAACCCTCGTAAAGCGAGGGAAAGACAAAAAGGTCGGCCGCCGCATAAAAAAGCGGCAAATCTTCATCTCTGACATAACCGGTTAGCACCACTTGATTGCCCAGGGCAAGCTCTTTTATTTTCCGAGGAATCTCCCCAAAAGCCGGATCAACCTTACCGACCAAAATCAATTTGTGTGATAGGCCACTCTTTTCTTTAAAAACTTTGAAAGCCTCCAGCAAGAGCACCAGATTTTTGTGCCGTCGCCACTGGCCAACATACATTATAAAGGGAGTCACGACTCCGTATTTCTTGATAACTAGGTTCTGGGCCGCCCCACTGTGACTCGGCCTGAAGTCGTCCGTGACCCCTTCGTAAATAACTGAAATCTTTTTGGGATCGGCGCCGAAGTATCGAACGAGGTCTTTTTTGGTATGTTGCGAGATGGCGATAACCCGTCTGGCTCGCCACACGGAAGTTTTAACATTCAGCTTGTAGGCCAGTCTATACCAAGGATTTTTTCTTTTACGACCCGCAAAAAAGGCCAGCGTCAAATCATGGATTGTCACTACTGAGGGGACTTTTAGCCCACGCAGAGGCGTGTTGAAATTGGTAAAGTGAATGAGATCCAGCCCCAGACTGCCTATGAGCGTCGCCAGCCGAGTCTGCTCCGCCCAAGAGTAGGGCGCAATCTCGGCCAAAACCGGATGAACATTTTTTTGTCTAAATGGGAAACCTTTATACTCCGTCGCGCGCAACAAAATATAGTACTCATTCTCTTTGTCCATCGCCAAAAGATGGCGCAGAAGCTCATGATTGTACCTACCCAGACCGGCCGCACTCGTGCTGAAAAAGCGAGCATCGATGCCGATTTTAAGTTTTGATGTAGTCTCTTTCTTCTTCATACAAAATGCTTAAGCCGGCTAAAAGTATTATAAAGATAACACTTAAGTCGTTTTTCCAATATGGCGCATCGACCAAACCGTGAATGATCGTGGCTGTCATCGCCGCGAAAAGACCGAGCAGAAGAAGGCGGTTTTCGCCCTTCACTTTTTTAATCAGAACGGCAAAAACAGCAAAAAATCGGATCAAAATCCAAAGCAGACTAAAGAGCCCCACAAAACCAAGATTGAGCCAAAAAGCCAAAAATAAATTGTGCGGATGCAAGACGTTGAGCTCCAGCGGCGTGGCAAAAAGCTGTCTGACTTTTTCTAAGTAGACCGGCTGGAAACGACCAAGGCCAATCCCCCAAAAAGAATTTTCCTTAACGAGTTGCCAAGAAGTTTGCCAAATTTCTAAACGTACACTGCTGGAAGAGCGACCGACCAGATCCAGAATGGGGGCGATTTTTCCGTTGGCCAAACGTGAAAGAAGCAGAATAGTCAAGACCCCGCCGCCAACAATTGGTGCAAGCCACTTTTGTCGCCAAATGAAAAGACTGGCCACCACCAAAGCTCCGACCAGCGCCAAAAGTCCACCATAAGAATAGGTGAAGACGAGATTCGTACCCGCCAAAGCAAAAATAACCCAGCCCAGACATCGACGCCAATCTTTGAAAACTTGAGTCTCTGCCAGGGCCAAGATGACAACCGGTACCAAATAAAGCGAAAGCTGGTTTGGATTTTCAAAAAAGATGGCTAGCCGCCCGTCGTAGGTTACTTGGCCAGTCAAAAGATAATAAACGCCAAAAACCGACAGTATGCCGCCGCCAAACGCAAATGAAAAAAAAACATTCTTTAGGTCGTTCGCCTTCAAAACGTTCACAAACAAGACATAAACAAGGAGCGGGTCGATAAACCAACCCTTAAGCAATCCTAGACTCGTGCGCAAATCTGACGAAATAGTGGCGCTGATAATAGCGGCAACAAGTAGCCAAACTAGTGACCAGGTGAACGGCGTTTTGAATATTATTTTTGGTTTTCTGACCAAAAGATGAACGAGCCAAGCCAGAAAAACGGCATAAATACCGAGCTCCAAAAAAGTCGTTGGCACATTTAAAAGAGAGGTCCGCCATAGATACAGAGGAAGTATCGCCGGCAAAAGAACAACCCCCCATTTGATGTTTTTAAGACTTACGCCGAAAATCGCCAAGGTGGGTAAGAGCATAATCATACGCGAGCTTCTTCACCGTTAACCAACATCGCTATTATAAACCAGGTCAACGCCATCACCGGCGGATAGAAAAGACTGTTCACAAAAAAACTATGGACAAGAATGGCCATGAAGCCAACCAGAGTGCCCAGAGCAACCACTCGTTCAAATCGCACCGAAGACTTGAATCGTTGCCAACTCAAAAGCAAGACATGCCCCCAAAGCACAAGATAGGCGATGAGCCCCAAGACACCGGTCGTCGCCCCCACGGTGAGCAGGCTACTGTCCAGACCGCTGGCAGCTCGCCCCAAATGGTCTTGATCCTTGGTATACCGAGTGCGGGTAAAACCTAGGGTGCCCGCCCCGACGCCAATCACCGGATTGGCCTCAAAGATTTCCAAACCATTCTGCCAAGACTCCAAACGAAGCTGGGCGGACGGGTCCAGCCGGAGGGCGCCGAGCGCTCTCTCCTGAACTCGAGGAAAGGTCAGCATCAAAATACCCAACACTAGACCAACCAAAATAAGCCAGCGCGCCTGAAGCCAAGCAAAGACCAAAAACCCCACCCCTAGGGCTAGCCAGGCACTCCGCGAAAATGTCAGTAGGATGGCCATCAGCAAAATCACCACAGCCAAACCGAGCCAGAACCGCTCTCGACGATCTTGCGCAAACCAAAGCTTAGAGACAGCCAGGCTCAAGACAATAATCAGAAGGCCACCCAGTAAATTCGGATCCAAAAAAGTCGAGACCAAACGATAACTATGTGGATCCCAGCCAAAACGTTCCAAAAAAAGAAGATCGGGGAAGACGGCTAACTGAACGAAACCAAGCAAAGACAAAACAACGCCGAAAATAACCACCCCATTTAGATAAACTTTTTTTAAACCCGGCTTTTTCCAGAAAAGATCAGCCAAGATATAAAACAGACTCAAGTAAGCCGCCCAGCGCAAAACAAAGGAAAAGCTGACCAAAAGCTCCGTGCCGGTTAGCGCCCCCGCGGCAGAGATCAGGGAAAAAAGCATTAGCGCAAGCCAAAAAATAATCGGCACATTCAAGGGCGTCTTAAAAGTCTGGTGCCGACCGGCCAGTTGCTTCAACCACCAAGCACCGGCCAGTGCGACCATCATCAAATCAGCCAAGAGAATAGCGCCGGAAACACCAAGCGGAAAAACTCGAAGCAACTGGCCGGCCAAAAGAGCGGCAATGACTAATAATAAAACAAGCTGGACATTAAGAAAAACCAACACAAAAAGAAGGCCAAGGGCGGCCAAGAGAAAGCCGACTGATTGTGAAACTAGCATACTAACCGCCAGAACCGCGCCGACAAAAGCCAAGCCAAAAATCACGATACCCGGTTTTTGCACTCTAACCAAATTCACAGCACCCCCGCCCCTTTAATCGCTTGCCAAGTTTTTTGAGCCGTTTTATCCCAGTCAAATCTAGCCGCCTGCTTCTTGCCTTTTTTGACAAATAGGCCTCGTGACCTCAATGCCTTTTTAATGCCACGCATAATATCCTCTGTATTTCTTGGATCAACCAAAACAGCCGCCGCGCCCGCCACCTCCGGCATAGAAGAGACTCTCGAGGTTACCACCGGCGTCCCCGCACTCATCGCCTCTAAAATCGGCAAGCCGAAGCCTTCATAAAGCGAGGGCCAGACGAGAGCCCCGCTTAAAGCATACAGCGCCGGCAAGTCAGCGTCTTTGACATAGCCCAGCCAGAGAACCCTCCCGCCCAGATCCTCCCTCTCGATAAAATCAAAGACCTCCTTATAAAACCAGCCCTTCGCACCGGCTAAAACCAATTTCAGGCTTGGGTCATCCAAGGCCTTAAAGGCCTCAAGAATTCGTTGGATATTTTTGCGTGGCTCAATCGTCCCAACAAAAAGCAAAAACCTTTTGGGCAATTTATAACGTACTGCGACCGAAAGTTTGTCGTTGAGCCCCGCCTGTTTGGAAAAAATATCTCGAGCCGCCAAAAGAGTGACCTCGACCCTAGACGATTCAAGAGGAAAGAGCCGGCACAAATCCCTCTTGGTGTTTTCGGAAATCGCAAGAATTTTCTGAGCTCTCTTCACTCCCAGCGGTACAAAAATTCTTTCCAAGGTAGCGGTGGCAGTTGTGTGCTTCTCTTTGAAAAGGAAGGCAACCAAATCCATCACCACAAAAACGCTTTTTGTGCCCACCAACAGCGTCGGCACGATGGCGCTCGTCGGCGCAAAGTAGAGATCAATCTCACGAAGCAGATTTATCCTCAGAGCAATAAAAAAATGCCACAAGAAGCCGGGCACGCGACAAACGACCACACGGACATTGGCCGGAAGGTCCGAAGGGACATCTTTATCAACATACAGCACAAACTTATCTTGTCGCCCTCGCGCAAACAGCCGCGGCAAAACCTCCCTAACATACACCGCCTTGCCGGCGCTTTTTTGACCACTCAATTCACGACCATCAATACCAATAATCATCTGCGCGCGAATAAGTTTTTTATGCTCTGACGGTTAATGGCGCCCGAAAAGTAACCGAGCACTCCGTAGCTGATCACCCCAACGACTAGGCCCACCAGCAGGTGCTGGTCACGCACCCACCAGACAAGACACCCCATCACTAGGGCAGAGAGAGCGGCCCCCCAAAAAGCCCGCAAGCTCGGTAGCCAACCGACCAGCCGGCGCACCAAAACAAAGCCCACCACCAATACCGTAATCTCAGTCAAGACGATGCTTACGGCCGCCCCATAATAACTGTAGCGAGGGATCAAAACAAGGTTGAGCGCGATGTTAAAAATCATCGCCATAAAGTATGGGCCAATCAAAGCTCGCTGGTGCCCAAAGGCCGTTAGTGTGTGGTTTGAGATGTTGTTCAGATAAGCAATCCCGACTCCAAAAATAAGGATTTGCAAAACTCGAGTAGATTGGGCGAAATCACCGCCACCAACAAAGGCCATAATCGGCGCGGCGAGAACCAGCGTTCCCACAATCAAAGGCCAGCTCACCGCCGAGAGCACATCAAAAGAGATCTGGAAGACCTTGCGCGCCGCCTCCCTGTCGCTCACCAATCTTCGCGCCATAATCGGAAAAACGGCCCCCAAAAAAAACGCCGACAAAGCCAACAAAACCTCTAGAATCTTATAAGCCGCGCCATAAATACCAACATCATAGCTACCCTTGAGCACTGAAAGCAAAAAAGTGTCGAAGCGAAAATAAATTGTCGAAAAAATAATGACCAAACCAAGCGGAAGAGCCTCGATAAAAATTTTGCGCCAAAACTTGAAATCGAAAGCTAGACGGATTTTGATAAAGCGGCTAGCGAGAAAAAGGTTAACCGCGAAATTGAGTAAATTCCCAAAAACCACCGCTGCAACAATCCAAGGCAGGCCAAGCTCCAAATTGATAAACCAAAACACCAAACCAAAAATAGCCAGCCGCCCAAAGGAATCAGCCAGAGCTGGATAATACATCAATAAACGACTTTGAAAAAAACTCGCCAAAACTTGACTCAGGGAAACAAAGACCGTTGCCAAGCTCCCGATCAAAATACCGGTACGCAAAGTATCAGAATACGGCAAAAAGAAGCTAACCCCATAAGCCGCCACCAAGATAACAAAGGTTAGACAGAGGCGAAAGGCGAGAATGTTGCCGACAATCTTCCCGCTGGCTTCGGGCCGAGCCGTAATTTCGCGCATCACAATTAGAAAAAACCCTAGGTCAGCGAAGGTCCCAAAGATGCTAAGATAAGCAAAAATGGTTGTGTAGTCTCCGAAACCGACAACACCCAAATATCTGGTCAGATAGATTATGACCACCAAAGAAGCGGTTGTTGTGATGACCTTGCCCACAATCTGGGCACCCGTGTTAACAAAAACTTTTTGCGTCAAATTAGCCACTTTTCGCCCCCTCGCCTGGATTATTTGTTTGAGGAACGCCCCGTCCATCTCCGAGCCATCCTTTTCTCCTTATCCACGCCGAATACTGCACCGGTAAACGTATCGGCAGCCAAGGACGGATAAACTTCTTCGCATAGTTTGAGCTCAAGACGATTTCATACCGACTTAAATTTTTTTCCCATTGTCTGCGCGAGAGCAATCGCTCATCGCCAAAATCGCGCCGACCGTAAAACTTATTGGGTACACTAAAAATAATCTGGGGTGAAACTCGCAACTGTTCCTCGAGCAACTTGTGAATATCTTCATTACTAAAATGCTCCAAAAAGCCCTGATGGAAAATAAGATCAAAAGAATTGTCAGCAAAAGGCAACGCAAAGGCGTCAGCAACCTGAAAATTGACGTGGCCACCGTAAGCATGATTATTGGCCTTGGCTCCAGCAATCACGTCCGGGTCCAAGTCGATAGCCGCAACCTCAAAACCCGCCAACTGACTCAAAAAAATGCTCATCCCGCCAGAGCCGGTCGCTACCTCCAACACCCTCTTCGGCCGAGCCTTAACAATTTGCGCCAAAAACTCACGTTGACCAAAAAGATTACCAACGTATTTCTCTAACGGAAAGTCTTCATAATATTTAGCCCAGCTCTTCACGTTTTTTGATGATTACCCTACGCTCTCGGCCCATCCCAAAGCTTTCAGTCACGAGTGACGGATCTTTGGTCACCAACCGATGCACCAAACGTCGATCGTAAGCATTCATCGGAGAAAGCGCAACGCTTTGCCCGCCACCACCAATCGAGGCGATTTTTTCGGTCACCAGCTTCTCCAGCTCTTGTTGTCTTTTTTCGCGATAATCGTTAATGTCCAACAAAACCCTTGGCTCCTCACCTTCTTGCAACAGCATAAGCCGCAAGATGTACTCCAACGCGCCGACAAAAGAGGCGCTATCCTTTGGCGGTTTTTTAAACTCAATTGCGACCTTCAACACCGTAAAATCCTCCGAGGCCACCGCCTCGACCTTGGTCGGTAAAGCCACCAACCCTAAGAGCTCAGAGCAAATCTCCAGAGCTCTCGCCTTCGATTGTGTCCCTTTGGTGAACATTTTTTTGCGATTTATCTACTATTCTTTTGACAATAACTTGTTGCCCGATGGTAAAAACGGTGGTCGCCACCCAGTAAAGCGCCAGAGCGGAGGGCAGGCTCATGGCGAAGAAAAAGGTGATGATCGGGAAGATATAAATCATTTGGCCCCCAATCGCTTGGGCCATCTGCTGGGGGCCCTCTCCTTTAGCTTTCGCAGGCGCCATCATCTTGGCTTGGAAATACTGAGAAACAGCCGCAACCAAAGCCAGCGCGATACTTCTTTGCGATAGGTCAACCGCCAACCAAGAAATGTTCGTCCAAGCCAGAAAAGTGGTTTGGATGTTTTCCGGAATGGCCAAAGGGAAAAACTCGTAAAGGTGGGTGAGCGCCGATTCATCCAGAGCGAAAGAAAAAACACGATACAGAGCAAAAAGAATCGGGAGCTGGACCAAAAGGGGCAAACAGCCCGAGAGGGGGTTGACTTTGTTCTCTTGGTAAAACTTCATCGTCTCCCGCGCCTGCGCTTCTTGGTCATGCTTATAGCGCTCTTTGATTTTGTCGAGCTCCGGCTGGTGCTTCTTCAACAGCTCTTGGGCTTTGATGCTTTTGAAATACGATGGAAAGAGAACGAGACGAATCAGCAACGTGATGGCGATAATGGCCAGACCCAAATCCTGCCCGGGAATCAAAACATAAAAAAGCAACAGAATATTGAAAAGCGGCTTGATGAGAAGTTTGGTCCAAATGGAATTATCGTTCCAAGTAAAGTTAGCTATCCCGTTCATCTGTCTTTTAAGTTACAGCTAAAATCAACGCCTCCAGCGCTCCAGGGTTGGCACCGGCCGACCCGCCCCGCCCCAAGGGCCAGACCCCTTGCAACTCCATGATTCTCAATCGCAAGCTTCATATATTCTGAACAGCGCGGATAGTGACGACAGCCCAGATGCGCGCTGTAATCCTTAAAAAATCCCGTGTCGGGCGAGAGCGTCTTTTGATACAAGTCGATAATGGCGATAAGGGTGCTTTTCATCAACGTATTTTATTTAATGCGACCAGCAGGTCCTTCTGCAAATCTGCGAAATCAGCGGGTCGCTCTGTTTTGAGTGGCACAATCACCGCAGCTATTTTCTTTGGATAGGTCCGCTCCCGAAACCCTTGGCGCAAGACTTCCTTTACCTGTCTACGGATACGGTTGCGTCGGGTAGCCCTTTTATCATACTTGGTTGAGACCACAACTACAAAACGCGGCCCTCTTTCATCTCGAGCAAAACGTAGATAAAAATATTTCCCCGAGAGTTTACGGCCGCGCCTTTTTAACCCCTCAATCTCCGCTCCGCCCCGAATAAATACCAGACCTGAAGCCATTTAACCCGAAACCGTTAGCTCTTTTCTGCCCCTTGTTCGGCGTTTGGCTAAGACTCGACGCCCTCCGGGGGTTTGCATGCGCTCGCGGAAGCCGTGCTTTCTAGCCCTTTTGCGTTTTTTGGGTTGGTATGTTCTTTTCATAATGATCGCTCCTTAGATACCCTAAGAGTATATATACTTGCTCCCCTCCCGTCAATCGTACCGGCTATGTGGATAAGTTTGCCAGATGTGGATAACTCTGTTAAACTTACTTTACGCTTTTGCTATTTCAAAAGAATATCTTGTATAAAAGCACTTTTATGGAGGCTCATGATAAAGTGGATAAAAAGGATCTCTGGCAAGCCATTTTGGGCGAGCTTGAGATTGAAATGACCCCTTCCGCCTTCAAGACTTGGTTCGGCGAAACCGAAATCGCCGAAACAACCAAAAACTCCGTCACCATTCTGGTGCCAGCCGAGTTTCACAAAAGCCAGATTCAAAGAAACTTCGAAAAAGACCTTTTGAAAATATTCAATAAACTCGGCTCGCCGGTTACCAAGATAGAGTACCGTATCGGCCGTAGGGCGACAGACGGTCGAGGTCTTGAGTCTTTGGGATTCACCAAAGGAACCATCACCAAATCGCCGGAGACCGTAGAAACACAACTCCCTCTCAACAACCGCACAGCCCATAATCCAGAGCGCCTCAATCCAAACTATGTTTTTGATACTTTTATTGTCGGAGACAACAATTCTCTGGCCTTTGCCGCCGCCAAGTCAGCGGCCGAAGCCCCCGGCCTAAAACACAACCCCCTCTTTATCTATGGCGGGGTGGGCTTGGGCAAAACACATTTGATGCAAGCTATCGGCAACGAAGTGCTCGCGACCCAACCCAAAAAAAGGGTTATCTATGTTACCTCCGAAAAATTCCTGACCGACCTGATTAGCAGCATTCGCCAAGGCCACGGCACTCAAGACTTTCGTGACAAATATCGTCGGGCTGACGTGCTTCTGGTCGATGATATTCAATTCTTCGGCAAAACCGACACCGGGCAAGAGGAATTCTTCCATACCTTCAACGCCCTCCACGAGGCCGGTCGCCAGATCGTCCTCAGTTCTGACCGCCCCCCGAAAGCCATCGCCACTCTCGAAGAGAGACTCCGCTCCCGTTTTGAATGGGGAATGATCACCGACATCAAGTCGCCCAGCTATGAAACACGCGTGGCCATCTTGAAGGCCAAGCTGGAAAATCTGAATCTTGAGTTTCCCGAAGAGGTTATCGACCACATCGCACGAAGCATCCAAGACAATATCCGCGAACTTGAAGGCGCTATCAATCGCATCGCCGCTTATTGTGACTTAGAAAAAAAAGAGCCAACTCTAAAAATCGCCAAAGAACTTCTGGCCAGCGTTTTTTACGGGGCCGGCAAAAAAATCTTGCAACCGGAGGAAGTCTTGGAAAGAGTCGCTAGTTTTTACGAGCTTAGGACTCAAGACCTAAAAGGAAGTCGTCGTCTTAAAGAAATTGTTTACCCACGTCAAGTTTGTGTTTATCTATTGCGCGAAGAGATGGGGCTGCCCTACAAAAGAATTGGGGAGATTCTCGGCGGTCGCGACCACTCCACCATCATGCATGATTATAAAAAAATAGATAAAGAGATTCTGGATAACGAGATGATGAGCCGAGAAGTAAAGAACATAAAAGACAAGCTTTATGTTTAAAACTTTGGGGAGAAGAGGTGATCAACTCAAAATCTATCAACCCCTTATCCCCCACCCCAAAAAAATCTCCACCATCAATCCACCAAAAAATCCACAATAACCCAGAGTACAAACTAGCTTCCAAAACATAAATACATAAATATCAACAAAATCCACCAAACCTACTACTAACACTTATTAAAAATAATAGATATTATATTAATTAGTAGAAAGAAGAAATGAAATTCTCAAGTTTATCAGACAATTTGAAAAAAGCCGTTAATAGTGTCGAGCGAGTGGTGAGTGCTAAAACGACCTTGCCGGTTTTGAATAATATCTTGGTTGAGGCCAAAGACGGTAAAATCAAGGTTGTTGCAACCGATCTGGATATGGGGGTCACCTATTGGTTACGTGGCAAGGTGGACCAAGACGGGCAAACAACTGTGCCCGTCAAGCTTCTAAGTAGTTATTTGAGTAGCGCCTTGGGGGGCAAGATTCAGATTGACGAAAAAGACAGTGTCATCAGCGTTGAAGCAGATGGAAGCCAAGCTACGATTAATGGCGTGGCTGCCGATGAATTCCCGGTTATTCCTCAAGTCAAAGGCACGGAGGTCGCAAAGATAGAAACCATTATTCTCAAAGACGCCATTGAGAGAACGGTTTTTGCTGCCGCCAAAGACATGGGCCGACCGGTTTTAACCGGCGTGCTTATGAAGTTCAGTGGGAGCCAACTGACTCTAGTGGCTACGGATAGTTTTCGTTTGGTTGAACAAAAAATAAACCTTAAGACCAAGGCGGCCAAGAACATAGACGTTATTGTTCCTGCTAGAACTTTAACGGAGTTGGCGCGAGTCATCTCTGATATAGCGGGTGAGGTCGTTATTATTGTTTCTGAGAGTCAAATTCTTTTTAAGGGTGACGACTTTGAGGTGATCTCTCGCTTAGTAGACGGCGAGTATCCGGATTATAGGCAGGTGATGCCCAAAGAATTTAAGAGTCGTTCGGTGATGAAGGTGGGCGCCTTCAACTCGGGCCTACGTTCCACCGGCCTCTTCTCTTATGGCTCTGGAGCCGGAGTAAAGATTAAAACCGACCAAAAGAAAGGCGAGGTGACCATTAGCGCCTCCTCGGCCGAAGTCGGCAGCGGAGTTTCACGTATTCCGGCGAAAATTGAGGGCGAGGATACGGAAATCAACTTTAATGCGAAGTATGTCAGCGACGTGCTCTCGGTTATCGATTCAGCCGAGATTGCCCTTGAGATCAACGACAAACTTTCACCGGGCGTCATCAAGCCCACTAATACCGAAAACTATCTCTATATCGTCATGCCGTTGCGTGGCGAATAAGCAATTCTAATAAAAACTATTAAAAAATAAACGGCTCATTTTTTGAGCCATTTATTTTTTGCTAAAACATCATCCCAAACCTGTCTGCCCTGCCTACCGACAGGCAGGCTTGATTTGGGATCTGGGGTTAAGAAAACCATTCATAAAATCTCAGATTCTTAAGTCAATACTGAATCGAGTTCAGCACAGGATTCAGAATGACACAAGGATGTTACTTCTGGCACTTTTTACAAAAATACGTCCCTCTCCCAGCAACAGTCGTTCGTTTAATCGCGCTTTTGCAAACAAGACACTTCTCATTCTTGCGGCCGTACATTTTGAGATATTCTCTCATTGTGCCTTTTTCCCCATCGCTATTCACATAATTTCGTAGGGACGTCCCGCCGAGCTTGATGGAAAAGCGCATTACTTTTTTAATATTGGTGACTAGTTTTTCGATCTCGGCATCTTTCAATGAAGCCCCCTTCCGATTCGGGTTAATGCGGCTGGCGAATAAACTTTCGTCCGCGTAAATATTGCCTACTCCGCTGACAATGCTTTGGTCTAAAATAATTTGTTTGATTTTTCTGCCACCCAGCTTTCCTTTTAAGTATTTAGCAGTAAATTTTCGACTCAAAGCATCTGGGCCCAATTTTTGTAAAGAATTTTCATTTTCCAACTTTTCTGCCAGCTTCACCCAGCCAAATTTGCGTTGGTCATTAAAGTAAAGATGGCTACCATCAGTAAATTTAATATCCAGTCGTGTGGCTTTGCTTGGCATCTTGTTGAAAAAGTCATCATTTGGATGCCCAGCGGCCCAATGCTCTTTTTTGTTAATAAAAATCAGCTGACCGGTAAGTTTCAGATGGATAAAGAGATTGCTTTTTGGCTTTAAAATAATTTGGATAATTTTGCCGTGGCGATTAATCTCGACAATCTGACTATTTTTAAGTTTTTTAGCAAACTCTTTTTGTAGCCTTGGTCGTTGTTCTAATTTTTTACCTTCAAGAAAAATTTTTCTGGGCCAATCAAAAGAAACGGCCACGATCTTTCGGCCGGTGGTCTTCTCTCTTAATCCACGGACAACGACTTCAACTTCTGGTAATTCCGGCATGGTTTAGATTTTTTCCATCTCACTCCAATTCTTGCCAATCTTAACATCAGCGATAATCGGAACTTTTAATTTATGGACCCGTTCCATCGTTTCTTTGACAAGTTTAGCGACTTTGGGGGCTTCTTTTTCTGATACCTCAAAAAGCAATTCATCGTGAACTTGTAAAATCATCTTGGCCCCTTCCGGCAACTTCTCGCTTAAATCAACCATGGCCGCTTTGATGAGATCCGCGGCGCTGCCTTGGATCGGTGCGTTGACGGCCATTCGCTCATTGGCGGCGCGGATGAAGGGCAGATGAGAGTTGATATTTGGGTAATAACGACGCCGACCGAAGATTGTTTCTGTGTAGCCGGTTTCGTGCGCCCTCTCTTTGGTCTTTTCGATAAATCTTTTGATCTCTGGGTACAGCTCAAAATAGCGGTTGATGTAGTCTTTGGCTTCTCCGAAACTCATGCCGGTCAGCTCGGCTAGGCCCCTCGGTCCCTGCCCGTAAAGAATGCCGAAGTTCACCGTTTTGGCGTTGCGTCGGTCATCTTCGCTGATGTCGGCAATGCTTTTGCCAGTGATTTCCGCCGCGGTGCGGGAATGGATGTCTTCACCTTTTTGGAAAGACTCAATCATTTTTTTATCACTACTAAGACTCGCAGCAATACGCAGTTCGATCTGCGAATAATCGGCGGCGATAAGGAGGTTGCCTTCGTCCACAACGAAGGCTTTGCGAATCTCACGACCTTCACGGCTTCGGATTGGGATGTTTTGCAGGTTCGGATTTTTGGACGAAAGGCGACCGGTAGAGGTGTCTTGCTCCAAAGAGGTATGCACGCGAGAGTTTTCATCGGCCAATTTTGGCAGAGCGTCAATGTAGGTACTTTTGAGCTTTGCCAGCAAGCGGTATTCCAACAGTCTTTCAATGATGGGATGCTGGCCGCGCAGTTTCAGTAGCTCCGAGGCGGCGGTAGAGAAGCCAGACTTGGTCTTGGTGATGCCCTCCGTTGGGAGCTCCAGCTTTTCGAAAAGTATCTCGGCCAGCTGTTGTGTCGAATTGATGTTAAAGTCTTTGTCCGCATATTTATGAATCTCTGTCCTCAGTTCATCAAGCCGTCGGCCGTATTTGACGGAAAGTTTTTTTAGAAATTTCAAATCAATCTTAATCCCGCTCCACTTCATTTTTCTTAAAATTGGGGTTAGCGCTCTGTCCAATCTGTCGGCTACGGTCAGGGGTCTGTCATCTCTCGGTTTTTCTAATCCTTGAGCAATATTGTTTAGCGAATTGAATTGACCCTTGGCGTTTAGAAAGGTAGAGCTCGCGAGTTTTCGACTAAGCGTTTTAAAACCCAGCTCACCGAAAATCTCACCAACTTTTTTGGCCTGCGCGTTGTCGACTTCTAGGGGTATTGGTTTGAAGTCAAGCGGGACATCGGTTCTGATGGTGGCCAGCCTTTGTGAGAGACGGGCTTGGTCCCGATTTTCGGTCAGAGTTTTTTGTAATTTTGGCGGGAGCTCGGCCAAATGTTTGTAAATTTCGGCAAGGGAGCCGTAATCTTGGATTAGTCTCGTGGCTGTTTTGTCACCAACGCCCGGCACACCGGGGATATTGTCGCTCGGATCGCCTTTCAGCGCTTTGAAGTCAATGACCTGTTTTGGTTTCAGGCCGTATTTCTTCTCTGCTTTTTCCGGCGTGAACAGGCTCCACTCACTCACTCCCTTGGCGGGGCTATAAACAGAAATTTTATCATCAACCAATTGGATGATATCAAAATCGCCGGTGGCGATGTAACAAGCGTCTTTATAGTTTTTGGCGATTGTGCCGAGCACATCATCGGCTTCAAAGCCCTCCTCCACATAAATCGGGATTTCAAAGGCGATGAGCACCTCTTTGATGCGTTCAATCTGATCGTGTAGTTCGTCTTTACTCTTCGCCACCTCTGCATGAATGTCAAATGCTTTTTTCTTATTAATCCGTGTGCCTTTGTAGTGAGCAAACTCTTTGTCGCGAAAAGTTGGGCCATCCGGATCAAAAGCCACCGCCAAATATTTCGGTTGTAAGTTCTCGAGGATATTAATTAACATCAGAATAAAGCCGTAAACGGCGTTAACCACTTCACCGCTTGGGCTGGTAAGGCGCGGAAAAGCATAAAACCCTCGATGCGCCAACGCGTGCCCATCAATCAAAACCAACAGCTCTTTCTTTTTCTCCATAAGTCTATTGTAACCCGTAACATCGTTGCCCCGATACTAAAGGATCGGGGAGCCGACCGCGGAGCGTGTCGGCTCGAGAATAAGAAAGCGTGGCAATCTCTCTGTTGCCTGCCCGCCTGATTATGCGAAGCATTATTGGCGGGTCATTCTGGCTTGCGCCAGCCCTGTCGTAGCTTGGGAGAGCGAAGTCGGGCCCAAAATCTCACTTCCTTACGGCTCCAAAAACCGGTTGGTAGAAATTGGCTCTAAAAATTCATAAGGTATAATGGAGTTATGCAAACAGTGATAAAGAGGTTGGCAACAGTCAAAGATGCTAGTCAATGGGCGAGCAAATTTTTAAGCAGGGACGTCAGCGAAGCCAATATTTCTTATCTGATTCAATATGGAAAAGTAAGAAAACATAACGGTGGCGACACTATCATGGTTGATATAGGTGATCTAAAGAGTTATTACCAATCATATAGCGGGGCAAGGGAGGCCAACTGGAGGAAAAAATTGGGCGATGATTTAAATTGGTCACTCTCTTTTGATCATTTGCGGGAAAAGGATACAACTAAGCACGTTCATCGCCTACACCCCTATAAAGGCAAATTTGTCCCTCAACTTGTTGAATATTTTATTGATGACCACACGGATAATTTTAAGAAAGAGGCTTGCTTCAGAAAAGGAGATGTTGTTCTTGATCCATTTTCCGGCTCCGGGACGACACTAGTACAGGCCACCGAGACTGGGCTGCATTCTATAGGAGTGGATGTGTCTCGTTTTAATTGTATGATCGCTGAAATAAAATTACTCAATTATGATTTAGACGCTCTTGAAGAAGAGATAATCAAAATAAATAAAGCCATCGCTAATTACGAAACCGACAGTAGTGTCACAGATTTTGAGGTGGAACTATTAGAAGAAATGGCAAGATTTAATAATAAATACTTCCCAAGCCCAGAATTAAAATACAAAATACAAAGAGGCCAAATTAAGGAAAGCGATTATGCAAAGGAACAAGAGAAGAGATTTGTGCCGATTTATCTGAAACTGGTTAAAAAATATTCTATTGAACTTAATCAGAATAGCGATAAATCATTTTTGGACAAGTGGTATATGAAAAATGTCCGCAATGAGATTGATCATGCTTTTGGTCTTATAGAAAAAATTAAAAATAAAAGTAATAAAAAAGCTTTAGCCGTTATTTTAAGTCGTACGGTCAGATCGTGTCGTGCAACAACTCACTCCGATTTAGCGACCCTAAAAGAGCCCCAAACCACAGCCTATTATTGTTATAAGCATAAAAAGATCTGTAAGCCACTTTTCTCCATCAAGCCCTGGTTCAGTCGATATGCCAGAGACATGGTAAATCGGTTAAGAATTTTTCAGGGACTCAAAAAACCCGTGAAACAGGCCGTAATTACAGACGATTCCAGAACGGTTAATATTTTCAGGGAGGTTGGGAAGCGGAGTAAGAGCTTCTCTGAATTATTAGAGAAGCAAAAGATCAGAGGCATTTTTACTTCGCCGCCTTATGTCGGACAAATTGATTATCATGAGCAGCATGCTTATGCTTATGATCTTTTTGGCTTTGAGCGGAAAGATGACTTAGAGATCGGGCCCCTTTATAAGGGTCAAGGCGCTGAAGCTAGAGATTCTTACGTGGAGGGTATCGTCAAGGTGTTACTGAATGCAAAAAAATATATGGTTGATGATTTTGATGTGTTTCTTGTCGCAAATGACAAATATAACCTCTATCCCAAGATCGCAGAAAAATCTGGAATGAAAATCGTAAATCAATTTAAGCGACCCGTACTGAACCGAACGGAACGGGATCGCAACCCATATTCCGAGACTATCTTTCACCTTAAATCACTATAAATTTTATGGCTCTATCAAAAGAACAAATTAAAGATGTTGAGGATACGCTAAAAACGAGTATTCGTAACAAGTTTGAAACTTATAAACCGGAGGCGGATTCAAAGCCATTCCAAACACGTCTCTTGGGGAGGGATAGGTTGGCTTTGTATGCATTTATCCATTCATTGAATACGAATTTTGGCACCACAGTTTTTGAACCAGTCGCAAGAACAATAGCGCAAACTAAATTTAGTAATGTCGAGGTTGGAAAGAAGGCACCGAAAAAAATTTCTTCCGAAGCGCAAAGGGCGATCCAGAGCATAATGGACGATCTTATTTCCGGTACCGTTTTGCCAGACAAAAACAAGGAAGCTGAGCAGATCAAGAAGGTTGCGAACAGGGGAAACATAAAAGATGTGAAGCTAACGAAAATAGATGTTTATTTTGAGTCCAAGGATACGATTTATATGATTGACTTGAAAGCGGCAAAGCCTAATTTTGGAGAATTTAAAGGATTCAAAAGGACCCTCCTTGAATGGACGGCCGCCCAGTATTTGGAAGAAGCCAACGGAAAAAACGTAGTAACTTTAATCGCTATTCCGTACAATCCTTATGAGCCAGAGCCGTATAACCGTTGGACAATGCGGGGAATGTTGGATTTGAAAAACGAGCTCAAAGTCGCTGATGAGTTTTGGGATTTTCTTGGTGGCAAAAATACTTACAAGGATTTGCTCGGTTGCTTCGAAAGGGTTGGCATTGAACTTCGAGACGAAATCGATAGTTATTTTGAACGATTCAACAAACGGTAAGCACAACATGAATAATAAAACAACGACAAACATTCCTGAAATGGAGGGGTTGTTTGGGGAGCACTGTCAAGAGAACAAAGTTAAATTTTCGGAAGAAAAATTTAAAAAGTTTGTAGAGTTTTTGGGAACGGGTCTCTACGATTGGGTTGGGGAGAATTTAAGGCGGGTCGAGAAAAAATAGATATGGTCGCGCAGCACTCGCCCCCCGGTAGACAGATTATTTGTTTGTGGTCGTTATAATTTACTAAAATAAATGGCTCAAAAAATGAGCCGTTTATTTTTTGATGATTTTTTAAACGTCTATGCGCCAGTGGATTTTTATATCGGGATGCTTTCGTTTCATAGCACTTGCAACTTCGTAGGCAATGTTAGCGCTCCCTTCTTTGGATAGGCTCTTTCCGCATTCAGCAAAAACTCATTAAACTTTTGTTGCTTAAGGGCTTCAGTTTCTTCAAGCAGGGCTCTCAACCTAGACTTATCTTCATCAGACAAATTTTTGAAAATATCATTTATCGTCAATGTTGTTACTTTGCACAGACAAAGGTGGCGAGCTGGCCAATCACGCTCTATTTGGTTTTATCAATCAAAATGAACGTCCAGGCTTTCCCTCGATACGGTGGGACTCTGTCGCCTCTTGAAAGAGTGATTTCGTCCATCGTTCCGAGAGGTCGCCATTGGCCGGAAGCGGGGGCTTTTTCCCCCGTTCTGGTGATTAGCATAATCACCTCCCGTTGTTAGTTAATATGCCCAGGGGCTTGTTCGACCCTTCTTCTAGCCCCCCACCACAATCACCATCGGGTGAATGGTGGCTGTGGAGGGGAGAGAAGGGTGACTTAACCAGCTGAAACATATAACCCGCCGGAGCTTACTCGCCACCTTTGTAAAGTGCTTAGGCGAATTTTACCACACCCACCACTTAATCTCAATGCTTGGGCAAAATTAATAAAAATAAATGGCTCCCTGGCTGTGTCCCGCTGTCTTACGCGGGCAAGCAAAAAATGAGCCGTTTGTTTTTTAATGATTTTTGTTAATTTCTATCGGCCAGCTTTTCTGGCCGCAAGGTTTTTAGCTATTTCTTCAAAATCTCCGTCACCACTCGCCTTTCGTTATAAGGTCGTGGGCCGGTTTTGTAGACTTGGATGTTTTGGGCGCCGATGGCAAGTAAGATGACGACATCGTTGGGTTGGGCCAGCTCGATGGCTTTGGCGATGGCGGATTTGCGGTCGATGATTTCAAATAAATTCTCGTTATCTTTGAATTTGTCCGACAGTCCTGGTCGTATTTCCTGAATAATCTGGGCTGGGTCTTCAGAGCCAGGGTCTTCTTCCGTCAAAACCATAATGTCTGCATATTTTGAAGCAACTTCGCCAAGGATGGGGCGTTTCGTGCGATCTCGATCTCCGGTGGCACCGAAAACGGTAATCAAGCGGCCTTCATTTTTTGGCTTCACGGCCTTAAACGCCCGTTCGAAAGCATCAGGTGTGTGAGCATAGTCAATGATGATGTCAAAGGGTTGTCCGAGTTCCACTTTTTCCAATCTGCCCGGTACGGCTTCGACTTGTTCGAGACCAGTTTTGATTTGTGACAAGCTCAATCCTTGAGCAAGGCAGGCGCCAGTGGCGGCGAGAGCGTTGCTGATATTAAACTCACCGGCCAAGGGCAGGTTGATCTTCTTTGCCCGATCCAAATAATGCAGATCAAAAGTACTGCCGTTCTCGGTTAGTTGGATGTTTTGGGCTTGCAAGTCAGAGAGACTGCCACCGTTCATGCTGAAAGCAATACGCAGCTCGGCGCGTTGACGGAGGAAATAATCGTACTCGGGGTCGTCTTGATTCACCACGCTCGCGCGATGTTTCATTTTGAAGAGTCTACCCTTGGCTTTTTTGTAAGCATCAAAAGTGCCGTGATAATCTAGATGGTCATGGGTCAGGTTGGTGAAGACGACCGTGTCAAAATTGATTTGTGAGGCGCGAAATTGATCCAAGCCGATCGAGGTTACCTCGATGACGGCATATTCACAACCGGCTTTGAGCATTTGTTTTAAGAGTTTTTGAGTTTGCGGTGCGGAGAAATTGGTCATCTTGGAATTATTGGTTTCTTTTTTATCACCAACTTTAATGAAGACCGTCGAGATGACACCGGTTTTGCGCCCCGCGCTTTCAAGAAGCTGGCTCGTGAGATTGGCAACCGTAGTTTTGCCATTGGTGCCGGTGACGCCAATGATCTTCATTCTTTTTTTTTGGCCGGGGAAGCCACGCGTGAGGGCGCTAAAAAAAGCGCGCAAAAAGCGATATGGTTGAAGGATGAAATGACGTAATTTTTTCATGGGCGGAGTTTACGAATCGTATTATAAAGAGTGTGCCAAGGGCTGATACCAAGCTCAAGCGTGGGCGCATATTTTTTTGTATAACCACCAAAACCTTTTTTAAATCTTGAGATACCGGCCCAAGGATGTTTCGGATTGTCGGTTGTGGTGATGCCCCAAAAATCATAAACTTTGAGTCTCGCCTCTTTGGCTTTTTGGATAACGATCCAATGGAGTAAGTGCGGCGCCATCAACTGGCGATATTCATGATTGGACCCACCATGTAAATAGCTAGCGGTGTCGTTGTAGAAAAGAATAATAGCGCCGGCGACAACCTTGCCTTCATGTTTAGCGAGAAAAAGTTTAGCTTGCGGATTGGTTTTCAGGGAATTGAGCAGGGCGGTGTAATAGTTTTTGGAGTGGATGCCGAACGCTTGCCTCTTTTGGGTTTTGTCCATCAATTTATAAAAAGATTCGAACTCACTTGGGTTCTGTGCTTCTATGATCTGTACATTATTCTTCTCCGCTAAACGAATGTTGTAGCGAGTTTTTTGATGAAGGTCAGTAGAAAGCTTTTCTTTCTCCTGATTTAAATCAATTAGCAGAGATTCTTGTGGCGAAACCTGTTTGCGAATTTTGAAACCGAGGCCAAAAAGCTTGTTTAATTCCTCTTCGCTCAGATCTGTCGACCAATCAATCCGAACATTGATAATTTTTTCACGGCCTGCCCAGCTTTTGATGTCATCTAGCAGCAATTTAATGGTTTCTGTCTCAAGGCCTTTCTTTATAATAGGTCCACCAGCAAGGTAGAGTGTATAAAAATTGCTAAAAAGCTTTAATTTAATACCAAGAGCAACAGCGATGACTTCACCCGCGTCATTAATAACCAAGCGCCGCCAAGCTTTATGATTCGCATTAACTTGAAAAACACCCCAATCCCAAGCTTGGCCAAAAACTCTCTCTGAGCCTTGTTCTTTTATAAAACTTTCCCAGCGTCCGTGGTCTTCAAATTGTGGTTTGATAACTTTCATCTAAGCTCCCTTATGATAAACGGAAAACCGCTTCCAGACAATGTTATAATAAATCCGTTATGCGGATTTTAGGCATTGAGACATCTTGTGACGAAACGGCGGTGGCCGTGGTGGAAAATGGCACCAAGGTTTTGAGCAATTTAATTAACTCACAGGAGCAGGTTCACGCTCGTTATGGCGGGATTGTGCCAGAAGTAGCGGCGCGCAAACACTTGGAGGCGATTTTGCCTTTGGTGGACAAGGCGGTGCATGACTGGCAAAGGGTTGACGCTATCGCTGTCACCAGCGGACCGGGGCTGATCGGCTCACTCCTTTTGGGCGTGAATGTCGCGGCAACCTTGGCCTACATAAAAGAGAAGCCATTAATTCCGACCAATCATATTATTGGCCATATTTATGCGGGACTTTTGGGCCAAAAAGACACAAAAGTTTTTCCGGCCATTTCGATTGTTGTTTCCGGTGGGCATACGGATCTTTTTTATTTAAAAAATCACGGAAACATTAAACGGCTCGGCCAGACTCTGGATGACGCTGTTGGAGAATCGTTTGATAAGGTCGCCAAGCTTTTGGATCTTGGCTATCCTGGTGGGCCGGCTATTCAAAAAGCATCTGAAAAGCTCGAGCCCAGTGGTCGCTTTGGCCTTTCCGTGCCTCTGAAGGATGACAAAAGTTTGAACTTTTCTTATTCTGGTATCAAAACGGCGGTGTTGGATATTGTTCGTAATCAAAAATTAAGCGCTAAAGATAAAAAAGAGTTAGCGGCAGAATTTCAAGACGTGGCGACGGAACACATTCTTAATAAATTGAGATTAGCGGCTAGAAAGTATGGGCCAAAGACAATTTTGGTTGGTGGCGGCGTCTCGGCGAATCAGCTCTTGCGAGCGAAGGTGGAGAAGCTCGCCAAGACCAACAAGATAAATATTCGAATTCCCGATTTTCAGTATTGTACAGACAACGCCGCCATGATTGCCGGCGCGGCTTATTTCCAAAAGAATAAAAAGAGGCGTGATTGGTATAATGTAAAGGTGAATCCCAACCTTGCTTTAAGGGTTTAAAGATGGCGCGACATTACGATTTTCAAAAAGAGGAAAAAAAGATTTATAACCTTTGGCTGAAAAAGGGTGTTTTTAAGCCGGAAGCAAACAAGAAGGGCAAGCCGTATACAATTGTGATCCCCCCGCCGAACGTCACCGGCCAGCTTCATCTTGGACATGCGCTTGGCAATGCTTATCAGGACATCTTGACTCGTTATAAGAGGATGCAGGGGTACGCTTCTCTGTATCTGCCGGGTACGGATCATGCCGGCATCGCTACGCAGGCGGTGGTTGAAAAAAAAATGGCAGATGGGGGCGGGTCGCGCGAAAGTATTGGTCGCACCGCTTTCGAAAAAGAAGCGCGAGGTTGGAAAGAAGTTTATCATAAACGGATTACGGAACAGACAAAAAGTCTGGGGCTCGGCGTTGATTGGAGTCGAGAACGCTTTACGCTAGACGAGGTTTTAAGCCAAGCGGTTGGTGAGACTTTCGTAGCTTTATACAAAGAAGGACTTATCTATCGCGGTGAGTATCTGGTCAATTGGTCGCCGGGTTGCAAGACGGTGCTCTCTGATTTGGAAGTTGATTATAAGGAAGAGAAGACAAAACTTTGGTATTTAAAGTATCCTTTGGCGGATAAAAAAGGGTTTGTGACGGTGGCGACCACCCGACCAGAGACAATGTTGGGCGATATGGCGGTGGCGGTGAACCCGAAAGATTCACGCTACCAAAAAATGGTTGGTAAAAAAATAATGTTGCCGATTGTAAATCGTGAAATCCCGATCGTGGCCGATAAAGAAATTGATTTGGAATTTGGAACAGGGGCGGTGAAGATTACGCCAGCGCACGATCCTTTGGATTTTGAAATTGCCAAAAAACACAAATTGCCGATTGTTAACGTTATTGGTAAAAATGCCGAGATGCTACCGGGGGCTGGCTTCGCAGTCGGTGAAAAAATCGGTCGAGCAAGGGAGATGGTGGTGCGTGAATTTGAAAAACTGGGCTTGCTCGGAAAAATCGAAGAATATACGCACCGTGTTGGGCGTTGTTCCCGCTCTGGGGCGATCGTGGAACCGATGGTTTCCAAACAATGGTTTGTAAAGATGAAACCGCTGGCCAAGCCGGCAATTGAAGCTGTGAAATCTGGCAAAGTCAAAATTCTGCCAGCCAGATTTAAAAAAACTTATCTGGATTGGTTAGAGAATATTCATGATTGGTGCATCTCGCGCCAGCTTTGGTGGGGGCATCGCATTCCGGTTTGGTATCGTGGCGATGAGGTTAAAGCTTTGTTGACGAAGCCAAGCGGAACCGGCTGGGTTCAGGACGAAGATGTTCTTGACACTTGGTTCTCTTCGGCGCTTTGGCCTTTCTCGACTCTCGGCTGGCCAAAGAAAACTGGAGATCTTGAGAGATTTTACCCAACCGATGTTTTGGAGACGGGTTATGACATCATTTTCTTCTGGGTGGCGCGGATGGTTATGATGGGGCTGAAAATGACCGGCAAAGTTCCGTTTCACACGGTTTATCTGCATGGGATGATTCGGGATCTGCGGGGGCGGAAGATGAGCAAGTCTTTGGGCAACGGCATTGACCCGCAAGACGTGATCAAAAAATATGGTGCCGACGCTTTGCGCTATTCCCTGATTGATGGATTGACGCCCGGTACCGACCTGCGATATTCGGAAACACGCGCCGAAGGTGGGCGGAATTTTGTGACGAAGCTTTGGAACATAGGCAATTTTGTTAAAAGTTTGAAGACCAATGACCGATTTGATACGAAAAAACTGACCGACT
>Ga0210057_1001893_pt1 | contig 30885 bp, 33 predicted proteins | sample CryGeyCG2114_010_2_FD_183968 | JGI IMG/M metagenome (GOLD analysis project Ga0210057, IMG submission 183968) | Groundwater microbial communities from aquifer - Crystal Geyser CG10_big_fil_rev_8/21/14_0.10 (SPAdes) (version 2) | ecosystem: Environmental > Aquatic > Deep subsurface > Groundwater ...
CCCTACCAGCACGTAGAAAAATTCATTCCCCGGCAGATTACCAATATCCTAGCCGGTCAAAAACCCAAGCTTTATGGCAGCGGTGCCAACATCCGTGACTGGATCCATGCGCAGGATCACTCCTCGGCGATATTGGCTATTTTAGAAAAAGGCAACCTGGGCGAAACCTATCTCGTAGGTGCAGACGGAGAGAAAACTAACAAGCAGGTCACGGAACTAATCCTAGAGTTAATGGGCAAAAGCCCAGATGATTACGAGCATGTCAATGACCGCCCTGGCCACGATTTGCGTTACGCCATAGACTCTTCCAAAATTCGTAATGAACTAGGCTGGAAACCAAAGTTCACTAACTTTCGCGAGGGCTTAGCTGTCACAATTGAATGGTATAAGTCCAACCAAGATTGGTGGGAACCTCAAAAACAACAAACCGAAGCTAAATATAAGGAGCTGGAGCGATGAAGCTATGCGGGAAGAGCAGCCCAAGCTTGGATTCATTCCAAGCCTGGCGTGATGAGAAACCTGCTTGCAGGTGTCTCATGGTCAACTATAAGGAGCTGGGCAGATAATGGAGTACTTCGCGCAAGGCTACGAACCCCTATCAGGGCTTAGCCTTTCGTTTCAGGCCATTAATCCCAATAAACCACTTCAATCGGTCGTAGCCGGAGGCGTAGTCTGATGGCTGTACCGACTACCGAATTTAAGGCGTACCCAACAGGTATACCCGGGCTGTTAGTATTCGATGTTACTAGTATTGGCGATGACCGCGGCTGGTTCCAGGAAAAATTTCATAAAGAAAAATTGGAAGCAGCCGGATTGCCCTCAGGCTTCCAGGTTGTCCAAACCAACGTTTCATACAACAAAGAAAAGGGAGTGGCCAGAGGAATGCACGCTGAACCTTGGGGAAAATATATATCAGTCATATCCGGCCGAGCGTTTGTAGCTTATGTGGATTTACGCAAGGGTCCCACCTTCGGCCAAGTCGAGACATTAAAGATTGACAACAATAAAGCTGTTTTTGTACCCCAAGGAATTGCCAACTCCTACCAAACTCTAGAAAGTGATACTTACTATATCTACAGTGTCACAGCGCATTGGAGTCAAGAACTATATGATAAATATGTTTCTCTAAATATGAACGATCCGGCTCTCAAGATTAGATGGCCAATTGCTATAGAAAATGCCATTGTTTCTGAGCGCGACCGTAATCACCCGTTTCTTAAAGATATAAAACCAATGGATGTAAAGTAATGGATAGTAGCAAGTTCCTAATATTGGGTGGCAATGGGCAGCTCGGCAAAGCCCTGCAAGCTCAGTATCCAAACGCTCATGCAACTGATGTAACTGAGCTCGATATAACCGATATTCAATCGCTCCAGAGTTTCGACTGGAGCAACGTTAGCACTATCCTAAACGCAGCTGCCTACACTAACGTAGACGGCGCCGAAACCCCAGACGGTCGCCTATCCGCCTGGAAAATCAATGCCATGGCTGTGGGACAGCTCGCAAGTATTGCACTAGAGCACGACCTTACCCTAGTGCATATCTCGACGGAATATGTGTTTGATGGCAGCAAAAAAGTCCACACAGAAGACGAGCCGCTTTCTCCGCTCGGCGTTTATGCCCAAACAAAAGCCGCCGCTGAGATTGCCGCAGCTATTGCGCCAAAGCACTACATCTGCCGTACGTCCTGGCTGATTGGTGAGGGCAATAATTTTGTTAGAACAATGTTAGGTCTAGCCGAAAAGAATGTATCACCTGCCGTTGTTGCTGATCAAATAGGGCGGCTAACTTTTACACAAACGCTGGTAAAAGCTATCGATCACCTATTGGGATCAGAGACGCCTTATGGCGTATATAACATTACGAATGATGGCCAACCCGCCTCTTGGAGTGAAATTACACGCCTTATATTTAAAGAGTTAGGTAGAAACGACCTTACCGTAACGGGCACAACCACAAAAGAATACTTCGCCGGTAAGCCAGACACCTCCCCAAGGCCCTTGCATAGCACGATGGATTTAGCAAAAATTAAATCAACCGGCCTAGATATCGCTGATTGGCATGAGGAACTAAGAACTTACATTAAAAAGGAGGTCCAGTTGTGATTACATCACTCCAATTTTCAATTCACAATTTTCAATTTTCAATGAATGACCAATTCTCAATTTACAATGTAGCTACAGCCCGGCAAATGCTAAATGTAAAATTACTGTCAACTGTCAACTGTAAACTGTTAACTGCTTCCGGAGGGAGCTTAGCGTGAAAGGCATAATCTTAGCAGGAGGAAGCGGCACCAGGCTTTATCCCATAACTTTAGCAACCAGCAAACAGCTGCTACCTATTTATGACAAGCCGATGATTTATTATCCGCTCTCAACACTTATGTTGGCCGGTATACGCGAGGTTCTTATCATTTCCACCCCCAAAGACACGCAAAGGTTTCAGGATCTACTAGGTGATGGGAGTCAAATAGGCTGTCAATTTACTTATAAAATCCAAGGTGAACCTCGAGGCCTAGCAGATGCTTTTATCGTAGGTCAGGAGTTCGTTGGTGCGGATAAAGTAGCGATGATTCTCGGAGATAATATCTTTCACGGCGCAGGAATGGGGGACCAGCTACAGCGTTATACAAATGTTGATGGAATGGTCGGATACGCGGCTCACGTCAAAGACCCCACAGGCTATGGTATTTACGAGTTCGACAAAGAAATGAATGTAATTTCAATCGAAGAAAAGCCGGATAACCCAAAATCAAACTACGCTAACACAGGCTTATACTTTTGCGACAATGAAGTAATTGAAATCGCTAAGAATGTTGAACCAAGTGCAAGAAGTGAAATAGAAATAACTTCTGTTTTAGATGCTTACCTAAAAAAGGGCAAGCTCAAAGTTGAACTATTAGACCGCGGTACGGCTTGGTTGGATACAGGTACCTTCTCATCAATGATGGAAGCTGGGGAGTACATACACGTTATCGAAAAGCGTACAGGACTAAAGATAGGCTGTATTGAAGAAATTGCTTGGCGGCGAGGATTCATTGACGATTCGCAACTACAAAAACTAGCCGAAGGTCTCACCAAATCCGGTTATGGCCAATACCTGATGTCCCTTCTGACAGAAAAATGATCAAGTGTCCCCTATGTGGTAAAATCTCGGCACAGCCTCATCTAATAGCTGTGCAGTCTGTCTACAGTGATAAACCGTACGATGTTTACTACTGCGAAAATTGCAGCCATTTCTTCACTCACCCACTGCCAAGCAGCAAAGCATTGGGCTATATCTACTCCAATAAGTACTCGTACGCGGCACATTCGCTCATCAATCCAGAAAAAAAAATGCGGGCGGCGAATTATGCTAAGCACATAGCCAAGCTGGGCGTAAAAACAGCATTCGAAATCGGCTGCATGCACGGCCTTCTTTTAATCGAGCTAGAGAAGAATAGTATCAAAGCAGCTGGCATCGAACCAGACGAAAAGGCAGCTAAATATTGCAGGGCGAAAGGCTTGGATGTGGCTCACAGCTCTCTGGAAGACTACTCAAAAAGGCAATCGACTAAAAAGTACGATGTCATTATTATGAGTCATGTGCTAGAGCATATTGTTGAACCTAAAAAACAAGTTGAGCTACTCAAAAATCATCTTACTAAAACTGGCCGGTTAATTATAATTGTGCCAAATTCTATGGCCTACACCCGTAAATGGTTCGGTCGATTTTGGGGCTACTGGCAGGTACCTATACATATTAATCATTTCAATAGTGGTTCCATGACTCGACTTTTGGAAACCGGTGGCTTTAAAATTGAAAATATAAAATACGTCGGCGCAGATTCGTTATTTTTTTTATCTTCGCTCGCGAATCGATTTGGTTCGAAAAATGATACTCACGATCTTTCACTTGCCAAAAAAATCTTCGTTAAAATTGCGTCAATCACTCTCCGCCCTTGGTATTACTTTGGGAATGAAGATATGATTATTGTCGCCAAGAAAATGACTTAAATATCTCAGGGAAGCATCACATCAGAATACAGGTATACTTCCTTGGCCGTTTTTAGCGCCTGGGTTGGTTCCTTTTCGATAGCAGCTGTGCTGCTCAAAAAATGCTCAATTAATGCTTTTTTTGCTTCGCCGAGAGAGTTTATGAATACGATATCTAACCGGCTTATCAACTCAGGGGTTATGGTTACTCGAGCTGTTTCACCATCCAAGTAGCCAACTGCTAGTTTATTGGTTGTTTTAGCAGCAACCGATCCAGGCTGGATACCACCAGTATGATAACCCTCGCCTATACCAAACTGGCCAATGCTAAAATCAACCTCCTGTAAATACTTAAGCAGTCTTTGGTTAAAGTCTTCGCCGGTCTTTTCTGATGACATACGCCCGCCCCATAAAATCGGTTTGGATTTAAGACTAAAGCCTTGTTCTTGCAGCTTATACCAATTCGTGTCTGTCTCTACGGCGCTGTAGATATCATCCACTAACGTTATGAAGAGCCGATTGTCCGAATTTTCAATCAACCGAGCAGTGTTAACTGCTATAGGAATCGACGAGCCTCCAGATATAAGCCATAGAACTTTTTGAGCCTTGGCTAAATGTTCATTAATAAGTTTGGCCAGGTCGCTACTAACCTTCTCTGCGTCACTTATTCGCATTATTTCCATGTCCATATTTGATATTCTATCAATATGAAGATTCTTGTTACTATTCCGACTTATAATTGCGAGAGGCAAATACCACGAGTTCTAGCCGGTTTCAATAAGAGACTGTTAGACCGCGTCGAAAAAGTCATCATTATCGATAACGGCAGTACTGACAAAACTGTCGAGGCTGCTCAAACCGCCACTAAAAAATTGGCTACCTCAAAAGTTGAAGTCTGGCAAAACAAGAATAATTACAACCTCGGCGGCACGCATAAGGTTGCCTTTTTGACGGGTGAAAAACTAGGTATGGATTACGTAGCTATTTTGCACGGAGATAACCAGGCCAAAACCGAGGAACTTGACTTACTGATAGACGAAGCCAAGAAGAACCCGGAGCATGGGGCTATTTTAGGCTGCCGCTTTATGAAGGACTCCAAATTAAATGGCTATTCGTGGCAGAGGGTTTGGGGCAACCGAGGTATTAACTGGATATATAGTATGGTTGCCTTAAGACCAAGTCGAGACCTTGGCTCTGGACTTAACCTGTTCCGACTCAAAGACTTGAATGACCATAATTACCTGGGCTTTGGCGATAACATAACCTTTAACATTGACTTGCTGCTCGATTATTTTAAGAAAAAGACGCTACTTAAGTTCGTTCCGATAACTTGGTCCGAGACCGACCAAGTTAGTAATGCCCGCAATTTCCAGGTCGGTAAGACCGCGCTTATCAAGCTGTTCCGCTGGCGATTTGGCAAAGAACAACGGCTAGAACGCTCAGCAAATTATTACCAGTCTGATAAAGTTTAGGAATGCGGTCTTTACAAATTTTAACGCCAATGGCAGGGTTAGGCTCAAGGTTCGCTAAAGCCGGCTTTGATTTGCCAAAGCCTTTGATTAAAGTTAATGGTCAGCCAATGTTCCTGAAAGCTCTTTCCAGCATCGAGTCCATTAAAGCCAAAAGGGACTACTTCTTCGTCATTCGCCAAGAGCACGTAGATACCCAAAAACTAAACAAGTTAATCAAACAGGCCCTACCTGGAGCTAACATAATCACTATTCCGGAAATGACCAGGGGTGCAGCTGAGACAGCACTCGCTGCTAAATCAGAACTAGATCCCCAGGCAGGGCTAATAGTAATGGACTGCGACTTATGGTTTTCGAGCGAAAGCTATAACAAAATGGTAGAAGATTCGCTAAACGGTAAAAGCGACATAGATGGCGGGTTGCTAACGTTCACGGCAACCAACCCTAGATATAGTTTTGCTCAAATTGGTCCAAATGACATGGTTGTTAAGACTGCCGAGAAAGTAGCTATATCCAACCATGCAATCACCGGCGCATTTTTTTTCGCGAAAGCTCAAGACTTTTTTGATTCAGCGGCAGAGCTGCTAAAGCGCCCCATCGATGAAAAAACACCTGAATACTACCTGTCTCTGCTGTACAATATACTTATTGATGATGGCAAAAAAATCCAAGCCGCATACGTCGACGAGTATGCTTCGTTTGGCACTCCGCAGGAGCTTGCGGCTTACAACTCGCGCTAAGCGATACATAGACAGTTCGCGGCCCAGGCGTATTGTGGCATCGGGTCTATTTTTTTTGATTTTATGGGCACTGGCCAGCTATATATTCTATCTTCGGTTCCCCAATAACTACCGGCAGCCTAATTTCTTCGGTGAAGAGGGGAGTGTCTTTGGCAATAACATTATTAGGCATGGTTTTTGGAGCGCCCTAATGACAACCTTTAACGGTTACTACATTTGGGGCCTTTACCTGCTTGAAAAAGTCGCTTTTATTATAAACAGCCTGTTTTATGGGGGTGAGTTTGCTAACCTGCCCCGTTGTTTTTCGCTTGTTTCGTACGGCTTTTTGGGTTTAATAGCCGCCTTACCGTTAACACTCTTTAGGCGTTACATCAAGCTGCCAGCACTGATCCTGGCCACTCTGCTTATTTTGTACGTGCCTTTGGGTTCGTGGGATTATGGTGTGCTTGGGGCACTGGGCGACATGAAGTTCGCTGTGATTTTCTTGGCATTTCTTATGCTAATCTACAGGCACTACCTGCCGGCAAATTCTAAAAAGATTTATTTAGTCGACCTAGCCATACTAATTTGTGCTTATACCAACGTTACTGTCTACGCTATGATGCCATTCGCACTGCTTAGATATTGGCCGCAAATTAAAGGTCGCCGTATTTGGACCAATGCTAAAAAACTGGTCTTAACCGACCGTTCGGCGCTCAGCCTGCTTGTACTTTCGCTAGCGCTTTTGCCTCAGTTATATGTGATAAAAACGAATGGTGTACCCGCGATTCCCGGATACTTAGACCACCCATTTAATTTCAAGCGCACCATTGAAATTTTTGTATCGCGTTCTTATTTATATGAAATATTTTTTTCAATTAACCGTTATTTAAACGACTCGATTGTTGTCATCTCGCTCATTGCCATACTCGGCCTGGGGTGGCGGTACTTGGCAAAATACCGCAGTATCTTTATTTTTAGTATTTTAACTATTTTCTTTTCAACGTTCCTTTTTGTCGTTAAGCGCACCGGTGTCAGCGATTTTTATATTGGTTATAAAGATGCTGGGCCAGCCCAGTTCTTTTTTGCACAAAACTGGATTTTTGCGTTTATATTTAGCATTCTGTTCGTAGAAATCGTGGGCAAACTAAAAAAAGTACGCTATCAAGCGGCTATTTACGTAGTGGCAGTTGCGTTATTTTTAATATACGCACTGCCATTTACTGGCAGTTTCGGAAAGAACGACTTCCAGGAAAGGACTGTAGGTAACATTTATGCTGAATCTAAGTCTCTGTGTGCTAAAAATGCCAACATATTTAACGTTGTTATTTATCCCACGCCCGACCAGATCTATCCTGGTATTACGCGCGCACAGCTGTGTACCCCTTCCGTTCTTAACTACCAGCCAACCGAAGTCTCACTCGGTCTAAAGCCCAACGCAAATAATTACGTAATGCTAGGCACCGGTGCTAATTTTACCCAGACGTTTAAATCACCATCCAATAATTTAAATGGCCTGGATGTCTTTTTCTCTACCTTCTTACGCAAACCAAAATCGGCCTACAGTCTGAAGGTTATGGATGCATCTTGCAAGAGCGATGTACGGCTAGTAAATGTGCATACTTCTAAAATAACCGATAACTCCAACTACACGGTTTTGTTCCCAGCGATTAAGGATTCGGCCGGTAAGACATACTGCTTTACTATTGTCGCCTCAAAGCTTCCGGCTGACCCTTTGGCGGTTCAGCTAAGCGCACCAGATATATATAAAGACGGGGTGTCGACCGTAAATGGCCGAGTTGTCCCCGAAGACATAGTCTTTGGCCTTCACTATAAATAATTCTATGATTTCAGCTTTACTATTTGATTTAGACGGTACGCTTTTTGACTCAACCAAAGCTAATGTAAAAGCTTATTCGCAGGCTTTTGAAAAGGCTGGAGTGGTTTTTTCGGCTGATAAATACCGCCAGCTTTTCGGCCTGCGCTTTGGGGAGATGATGGAGCAAATCGCTCCCAATACTGACCCACATGTAGTAGAAAAAATCAAAAACTTAAAGTCAGAGTTTTATAAAGAGAATCTTGAGCAAGTAAAACCGAACGTTGGCTTACTGAATTTTTTGAGGGATGCTAAAGCGCACTATAAAACCGCTCTGGTTACAACCGCCAGTGCTAAAAACGTTGATAGTCTCTTAAGCCATTTCCTGTCTGGGGAAAATTTATTTGATGTTATTATCCGCAGCGAGGACGTGGCTAAGAGCAAACCCGATCCCGAGTGTTATAAACTAGCCGCCGAGAGACTAGGCGTCGACCCGAGCGAGTGCTTAGTCTTTGAAGACACTAAGATTGGCATCGATGCCGCGGCCGCGGCCGGCATGGCCTACATAAGGGTCACGTTGTGAAGCAGAAGATTTTCTTTCTTTTGCTTTTTCTAGCCGGTATTATAGTCGGTTCATTTTATCTACGCGACTTTCTTCACTACCAGCATCCGTCGTTTGGCAACAGTTTAAGCGAAAAGCTGTGGTTATTTTTAGCCTTAGCTGTAATCATCCAGCTAGGCGCACACTTTCTGCGGGCCTACAAGTCCCGACTGCTGATAAATAATATCCGTCAGGCTGGTACAACCACTTTATTCAAAGGTCTATCCGTAGGATTTTTATTTAACACGCTTTTACCTTTTAGAATTGGCGAATTAATCCGGGCCGTATATATTGGGGACGCCCTTTATATCAGTAAGACCGCTGTTTTTGTGTCGATAATAATCGAGCGTATCATCGACGGCTTTATTTTAGGATTATGTTTTATAAGTGCCGGTCTGCTTTTTAAAGATAGCTCTTCAAGTTTCACTACACTTACCCACATTGGTGTTGGCGTATTGATTCTGTCGGCCGTTTTGTCACTTCTGATTTATGCCCTTCACTCAGAAAATAAAATTATACTTAAGCTCGTTCACACGCTTAGCGGTATGTTCAATCAGAGCATAAGCAACCGCTTAAGGTTCATGGCTTGGTCTGGTATTTATGGAACAAAATTAATGCTGTCCAATAAGAAAGCCCTACGAAAGTATTTTTTGCTTTCGCTGGTTATGTGGGTGGCTTATTTCGCGTCTACCGTAGTTGTCGCCCTGGCCTTTTTCCATGGGTTGGATGCCGCAAAGGCTTGGTATACTACCCAGTCATCATACGCCGGAGTTAGCGCTCCCGCCGGTCCTGGTTATATTGGTACATTTCACCTGATTGTTACCCAGCTTTTGGACAGCGTCCACCTAAGCTCAGCCAGTGTGTTCGCGTCATTGATATGGCTCGTCATGGTTGTTCCAATCTCGTTAATAGGACTGGGCGTGCTTATCAAGCAGCGCATCGGCGGCCAGCAGGAGCTGCCCACCGAACATATGCTCATCAACAAACTATACCGTGAGAAAAATGTCAGCCAGGAGCTTTCGCATTTTTTAGATGCCTACTTCCAGGGCGAAAAAATAAACCAAATCTTAACACATGCTGAATTGGAAGATAAATTCAAACTCATTAAATCCTTCCGTGGCGGCTCAAACGCTCACACCATGCTGGTTTGGCAAAACCAGGAAATGCGAGTTAAAAAAATCTCACTTCTCCAATACTCAGATAAACTTGAAGATCAAGCCGAATGGTTAATTTCGCACCAGGACTTACCCAACCTGCCAAAGGTAGTCCACCAGGAAAAAAATGACCATTATTACTACTTTGACCTCGCCTACCACGAAGAGTTTTTCCCGTTATTTGACTACATACACTCACACTCCGCATCTGATGGTTTTAGCGTTCTCAAGAAAGTTGTTTCGTTCTTAGAAAAATCGGTCTATAAGGAAAGGCCAGCCCGTAATGGCCAAAAAAACCTAGAAAATTATATTGACCAAAAAGTCGTTAGTAAGGTAAACGATACGGCTGCTTTGAGCAAACAAATTAATGATTTGGCTAAGTATCCGAATATTATTGTTAACGGTCAGAAGTATCTGAACGTGCTCCAAGTTGTAGAAAAGATAAAAAGTAGTAAAAAAATAATGCAGGAGCTATCCAGTTACAACGAGACACCCATCCACGGTGATCTGACTGTTGATAACCTAATAGTTTCTGAAGAAGGTGATTTCTTGCTTCTGGATCCCAACAACGAAAACCAAGTATCTTCAAAGGTTGTTGATTTCGGCAAACTCTATCAATCACTTCATTCGGGTTATGAATTCCTAATCCAGCTGCAAAAATGTGAACTCAAAGAAAATCTTATCAATTTTGAGGATTCTAAATCACATAAGTACGCTGAGATATCCCGTTTATTTGATGCCTCATTAAAAAAACAACTAGCGCCTAAAGACTACCGGGGGATCTTATTCCACGAAGCCGTTCACTACTGTAGAATGCTAACCTACCGAGTCAATATCAACGAGGAAACCGTACCGATTTTTTACGCTACAGCCGTTAAACTATTTAACGAATTCCTGGCTCAATATGATAGATAAGCTAACAAAATATATCTCAGCACAATTAGTAAAACCTATTGTTCGGTACTTTTTTGTTGCTGGGTTTGTAGTCATCATTGAACTTATGGTATTTGTAATTATTAATTCCGGATTAAAGACTTCTTACCTAATAGCAACTCCTGCTAGTAACGTAGTTGCCATTATTCTTAACTGGTATCTAAGCAGGGTTGTAGTATTTAAAGGCAGTCGGCACAAAATCCATATAGAGGCAGGTTTAATAATAATCACGAGCGTTATAGGGATTGTACTACAGCTTATGGTTGCGAGTTTCTGTGTGGAAATATTAAAATTATTGCCTTTTGTAGCTAAAGTAATGGCTATTGTCGTGGTATTTTTCTATAGTTATTGGGTCCGTAAACGCTTCATTTTTAAGAACGAGCTATGATTCAAAAAATACAGTATTCGTTAGTGCGTCCGCCCAGCTAAATTGCCAGGCAGTTTTTCTTACAGTACACTTATATTATAGGTTTAAAATAGATACTATGGTCACTAAACTCATTAGAAGAGCTATTCGAAAGTTTCGTCGATTAAACCCCTTCATCATTATTGGGGCAATTGCAGTATTAACTGCTTTAGGAGTGTTTGCTTATTCTCATTACTCTAGGAGCGCTAGCGTTATTATCCCAGCTAAACCCGTAACTACCGTTACCTCATCTACCTCAGAAAACCCTCAATCTACTTCAGCTGCCCAGGGTAGCCCTGCTACCTCGTCCACGACGACAAAAACTGATAAATCCGCCTCCGGTGTTCCGGCCAAGGCGCCATCCGGAGCTGGTCCCGCAACTCCGTCTGGTACTTTTGTAAGTAATCACTTCCCCGGAAAAAATGATACTCCCTCGTCCGAAGAATCTCTTTGTACCACAACTCCTGGCGCAACTTGCTATATACAGTTTATGAAAGGAAGCGATGTTAAAAAACTTGATTCCAAAACTGTGGACAGTTCCGGCTCAGTAGTGTGGGACTGGGATGTTAAGGATGCGGGCATGTCGCAGGGGAAATGGAAAATCACAGCTGTTGCTACTCTTAATGGTAAAACCGCCTCCGCCGATGACAGCTTGAGTTTGGAAGTAACGCCATGAAGAACCTCCTAGCAAAATTTATTTTGGTTGTGATGGCCGTAGGTTCTATCAGTTTCTTCTACTCGCCTAAGGCGATTGCTGCTACTAACTACAGCAACCTAATGGACGATAGTGTTTTTGATAACTCAAGCTCGATGTCAGCCGACAAGATAGATGAGTGGTTAAATACTTTCTTCCCCAGCAGTTGTATCAGCTCGAGTAGAGGTTTCCAAGCCGAAGACCCCATTGGCTATAATCCGACAGAGGGCTTTAAGTTCGGAGGTTTGGTGTCAGCCGGGAAGGTCATTGGCCATGCCGCCCAAGCTTATGATCTGAACCCGCAAGTTCTGATTGCTACGCTGCAAAAAGAGCAAAGCCTAATTACTGGCAGTGCGGGCTGCTATGTAAACACACCCGACCCCAGCGTCACTTTCCAGTGTAATTTGTGGGGAAACGGCAATATTCCCTGTACTTCAGCCTGCCCGCATTCGGGCGGTTGTGTTCCAATAGCTGTCGGCAATAATTGTCCTGGTAATTGCCAGGCTAACACCGAGGGTTTTAGCAAGCAGATAGTTTCGGCGGCTTGGAAATTTAAATTCAATGAACAACGATCTAAAGGCAATGTAAATTGGAATATCCAAAAGCCTGGCTGGGACAACTCGAATGATCCTGGGACTACTTACTATGGGTGTATGACCCAAGGGACTTGGCAGCGCGTATCCGGTGGTTCCTCCACTCTTTATGATGGGTACTGTCCGATTGACGGTCAGTCTATCCATCTGGACACGGGTGCTACGGCTGCACTTTATCGCTACACTCCACACTTTTCGGGGAATAATAGTTTCGATAACATTTTTCAAAACTATTTTGGTACCGGTTCAATATACGGTGGCACCATCCAGAGCGTAATTTATCGATTGTGGGGTCCAGGTGGTCTTGGTCATTACTATACGGCACGAGAGAACGAGAGAGCGGTCGCTAAAACGGTTGCTGGCTTCGCTGATGACGGCAGACCTTTTAACGTTGGGACCGATACTACCGGCGGTATGGTGGCAATTTATAGTGAATACAATGGGCGCCTAACCGACCATTGGTACATCCCTGATGGGCCAAACAGATATTGGGCAATCGTAAACGGCGGCTATAGGGATGAGGGTGTAGCTTTTTACGCCTGGCCGGCAAATAATTCCGGTGCCAGCCAGCCCTGCTCACAAGGTATACCCGTTTACCAACTTTGGCATGGCGGCAACGGCGACCATTTTTACACCACAAACTTAAATTCAGTAGACAGATACTGGGCTATTGTTTATGGGGGCTTTGTAGATGATGGCAGCGGCAGTTTCAAAGATCCTAATATCGGTTCGGTATCTTTTTGCGTACCACCGTAATAGGTACGGCTACCTTTTACTGCATCTTTGTTGGGGACTTAAATAGCCCCCCGACTACAGTTCATATATACTAAAGTAAAAGCATGAAGTATTTAAAATACGACGGTTATAACATACCGGAGAATCTGGTCATTTTAACCGGTGGGGGTACTGATGATTGGGAGGAAATATCAAATTATCACGTTGAAATGTACCGTAAATATGCCCCTATCAATCATGATGATTTCGTTCTGGAAGTTGGTTCTGGTGTTGGCCGAGATGCTATACAACTTACAAAAATATTATCCCCAAAAGGAAGATATGTAGGCTTTGATATTATCAAGCCCAGCATAGATTGGTGCAAACAAAACATCACGAAAAAACACAAAAACTTCACTTTCCACTACTACGATATAAAGAGTCAAATTCACAATAGTGAAGGCACATTATCAACCCTTGATATTAAACTTCCTGCTAAAGATAGTTCCGTTGATCGAATCTTTCTGCACTCTGTTTTCACTCACATGTTTGAAAAAGATATAGCCCATTATTTAAAGGAGTTTCGTCGCGTTCTAAAACCAGGGAGTTTAGTAATCGCCTCCTTTTTCGTTATCGATGAAAAAGCTCTTAAAACACTCTCCGAAAGTCCAAACAAAGCTATGAGACATCCGCTTGCGTTTAAACATAAGCTTAGCAGAAATTGTTACATAAACGATAAGGATTACCCCGAAGGCGCGGTTGGTTATACTCCACAAAAAATAAAAAAGATGCTTCTGAGTGCGGGCCTTGGAATCCATGGGCAGCATGTACACAGGGGGGCGTGGTCGGGTATTAAAGACGCTTCCAATGGTCAGGATATTATAGTTCTGGAGAAAACTTCTTCCGTAGAGGCTATGGCTCAGTATTTGCAGCCCTTGAAATTTACCGGCCGCTAATTTTTATATAATCCCATATTTTTTGTAGCTCTGTGTCCCAATCAAAATTAATACTGCGTTGTCCTTCTTTGGCGATTTTTTTACGTAGCGCTGGAGAGTCTACAAGAATGCTAATTTTTTCTGCCATGTCAGCGGGTGAGGGTTCTGCTAGCAAGCAGTTTTCTCTGTCTCTGAAAAGCCATAGGTTATCTTCGTTACGATTAGTAACTGTGGCCATACCGCAAGCCATGAATTCAAAAGGCTGATAAGAGGGGTGCTTGGACAGCATAAACACAAAACCTATGTCGCAGCTACGATATAAGTCCCCCACTTCTTCTAAACTACCTAGAAGACCTTTATTGATAATCAGGCCCTTGAGGCCATAGTCGGCTTCATCCCAATCTGCACCGGCTGTAACTACTTCTATCCTATGGCCATATTTCTTAATTAAATCCTGAATTATAAGAACACCGAGTTCGAACGCGTTGCGCGGATTTCCGGGGCGAGCATAAAAGAATATTTTAACCTTCTTAGTTTCTTTTTTCTTAAATGGATAGTAGTAACGCTTATCTACAGCTGGAACAAAGCTTACACCTTCTTGAGCGTGTCTTTGATTAACCGACCAAAGCAAGCCTGGGGTATTAACAACTCCCGTAAAACCAAAACGATATGTAGACTCGGCTAGAGCATACATAGAGCCTGCTTGATAAAATAGGGGTTCGTAATCTTGGATAAAATAGTATTTGCGTTTGGTATTGTTGTACTTCAGAAGAAAGTAGGCAGACATCCATATAGTGGCAAAGGCAATATCGACATGGGGTAGTTCGTCTAGACTTTGTCTTTCTAAATCACAAGTCATGATTTCGACATCCGATAGCCCCGGGAAGTGCTTGGATATCTCAGCCTTGGTCTTTTTGAGATCTAAGTATTTATTATCATAAATGATAATTGTTGTCTTGACACCCTGTTTAGCAAAATACTCCATGGAGCGGAGGATGGTGAAGATTCCTCCGAAAGTTATATGTTTAAAGTACGGAAGAAACCAAAGTGCCGAAGATACTTTTGCGATCTCTCCGCTCGTAACCTTCTTGCTTTTTAATATATCCTTTTCCGTTATCTGAAAAACTGTGTTCGACAAATAATTATACTCATCAGAAGTTTTTAGTCTGTGATGTTTCTCTTTGACCACCTTGGAAATCGCTACCTTGACACTTTTTTTACCGAAGCTGATAGGGCCTTCGTTTTTAAGTACCCAGGCGGCTTTTTTAAAACTTTGGCCTTTGATCATAAAATGCGCCTCAAAATGGGTATCTCCGACATTATGTCCAGATTATCATTAAAGTATGGATCACCGTAATTCAGGTAAGGTTTATAGCGTACTATCGAGTGCTTGTAGTCACTCGGTGGGGCGTTTGCATACGAACCAACGGATTTTGATTCATGATGCGTCAAGACAGCATACGGCCAATAGACATTCCGATAGCCCGCCTCAAATAAATCTATTCCGAATACTACATCGCTACCAGCCATTACTATTTTTTCGTCAAATCCTTTTACCTTGTCGAATTTACCAGCTTCTACGGCTAGGCAGGCGCCAGTTACGGCAAGAAAATTGCGCGGCCAATCTGGCAACCAAAATGGTGTTAGTACCCCAAGTTTCAGGTCCTTAAAAACATGTCCAGCCACTCCGCGTAGACCAACAATGATGCCGGCGTGCTGAATAGTCTGGTCAGGATAAAGTAATAATGGTCCTGCTGTGCCTATTTCGGGCTGTTGGGCTACCCCGATGAGTTCATCGAGCCACTCAGGGCTGATAATCTCGGTGTCGTTATTCAAAAATACTAGTACCTCGCCACTGGCTTGCCGACGTCCAAAATTATTTAGAGCCGAATAGTTGAAGGGTTTGTCGTAGTAATAAATTTTGGTTTTCTTATTGTTTTTCAGTCTTTTCAGGTAGTTTTTGGTTGCCTTCTCTGTGCTGTTGTTTGAAATTAATATCAGCTCGTAGTTTTTATAAGAAGTCTTCTCTTCTATGCTTTTTATACATTTTTTCAGAAGATCCGACTTATCTTTAAAGGGGATAATAATAGACGCCAGCGGAGCGCCTTTTGGCCGATACTTGATCCGATGATTAGTGGGGCGATCTTGCATAGTCAGAACCTGGGCCTCCACATGGTTGCGGGTAAAATAATCCGCGATGGCCCGATTGCCCGCGGTGTGGGCGTAATCTTTTATAGAAATCTGCCTAGCGGTAGAGTTTTTGGCCATTCTCATGTGGTAAAGAACCTTAGAGATATGTGCTATCTTGGGCTGATGGTCGAGGGCTCTTAAAACTAAGTCATAGTCCTGAGATCCGTCATATTCCGAACGAAGTTCTTTGAGTTTATTCATTAGACTTTTTTTAACAATTAAAAAATGTGCCAGATAATTTACGCAGAAAAAAAGTTCTGGTGACCAGCCTGGTTTAAAAAGCGGTGCTACCCTTATTTTTCCGTTTTCGCTCAAACGATCCTCGTCGCTATAAAAAATATCAGTTTTTGGATGTGCTTTTGCTGCGGTCGCAACTTCGTTAATAGCCCATTTAGGTAAAATATCATCGTGGTCTAAAAATGCGATGTACGTACCATTAGCCTTGGCAATCGCATAATTAGTGTTGGCTGATATGCCTCTATTTTTATTGAGAAGAATATACTCAATTCTTTCATCAAGTCCACAATATCTTTTAATGTCATCAGACGACGATTCTTCCGTAGAGCCATCGGCTATACATAACTGCCAGTTGTAATATGTTTGAGCAAGAAGTGATTCTACTAACTCCTTTATATATTTATCAGGAGTGTTATAGCACGGTACTACTATCGATATTTTTATATCTTGGGTCTCTAAGACTGGAGAAAGTGTTTTGGGCTCAATTATCTTGATCCACTCATCGTATTGATAAGCCCTACCTTTACTAATTTTATTTTTTTGACGTTTTAGTATACGATTCCTAATATGGCCGGCGTAGATACGCCGAACACTTCCATGCGGTAGTGCCTTATCGGCTATTTTTCTAATCATAGTTTGTCGTTCTTATGAGTAAAATGGCCGACGATTGCTTCTAGCTTATGGGGTAGGGTTGAGGTTTCCGAACTCCCAAGACTGTTAAGTTCTTCCTTTAGTTGGTTAAGCTCGGCTTCTATTTTATAGAGTCCTTGGATCTCCTCATCTTTTTTTACCAATATGCCCTCATAGTGAGACATGGTGTCCTTGATGTATTTTTCCATCTTAATATTATGCTCCAGCATGCCTTTTGTGGTCCATCGTTCTGATATCGCGCCAACTGGTGAGGGGCACTCATCTATTTTTTCATTTGAACACAAAATAAAGAAATAGATGGCTTTTTGGGGGTCTACCGGCGCGGCGTTAAGGGTCAGAATTTTACTGGCCTTTTCTTCCGAAATCATTTTTTCATCCATTAGAGCATTGTAGAGCCAGGTCGATTGATAGTAGGTCCTAGTGTTTTCAAAGTGTTGGCGTAGTAGTGCCTCGAGCTCCTCTTGTTTAAACTCATGAGCATGAAAGTCAGCTCCCTCGGGGAACTCTTTATCGTTGGGAGTAGACACTATAAAAAGGCCCTCGGCTTTAAGCACTCGCCGTACTTCTTTTAAGAACTTTTTGTAATCTGGTATGTGCTCAATCGTCTCAAAACTGACGACTACATCCACAGATTCATCCCCGATTGGTATGTCGGTAGCATCACCTACTCTAAACCCTATATTAGCTGCTCCATAGTTTTGTTGGGCATATTCGATAGCCGGTTCGCTTAAATCCACCCCCATTACACGTGCAGCCTGCCGTGCTAAAATGCTGCTGCCGTAGCCCGAGCCACAAGCTATATCCAGAACTACTTTATCTTTGACCAACGATCCCGCCGCTTGATAACGAACCATGTGCTCGGCATACATCATGCTGCCCTTATGATAGTCGGGTACCATTCTTTCGCCCGTGTCTTCGATAGACTTCTTAGCTTCTCCGGGTGGGTCAGTCATTGTTTTCACCTTTGTTCTTAATGCGCATGGTGTGCGCAACGTTCGCAAAAGCTGCAGACTGAAGCGTTTTTCTAACCTTGAAGGTCGCTAGTTCATCCCGCCAATCATAAATAACTGAACCCGCCTTATCGGCAACAGCCGGTGAAGCAGTAAACGAACCGCTGTTAAAAATATTGGGGATGTCCCAAATGACCTCTACCTCTAAGCCAGGGGTGATTTCAGATGTCTGTTCCCTAAGCCACATAGAATTTGATTGGAAAATATTTTCGCCGGCTGAATCATATATTGTTATCCCATAAACTGGGCTGTCCTTTTTCTCTTTGGCTCGATAGATCACCCTCAGCGTGATACTTTTATCACGGTCAGTAAAAATCTTTTTCTGGCTAAACTCTCTACTATCGAGTGTCTCTGCGCTTATAACTTCAATGTCCCTCGTACCCCAACGCTTTGGGGGTTCTTGTTTTTTATCTTGATTAACAATGTCTTCTTTCTTTTTTTCTGCCTTTTCTTCACTGGCGTTAAGTAGGTCAATATAGTCCCTAGCTACACGTCCGATTTTACCCTTTTCAACTAATTCGCCGCCGTCAAGCAGTATCCCCCTATCGCAATATTCCTGCAAAGCGGTGGTGTCATGGCTAACAAAAATAACTGTTCGTTTGTTTTTCTTTAGCTCCTTGAAATAGTCATAGCATTTTTTCTGGAAAATAGCGTCCCCTACTGCTAGCACCTCATCAATCAGTAGAATATCGCTTTGGGCGCGTATGGCAATAGAAAATGCTAACCGGACCTGCATACCCGACGAGTAATTCTTTAGTTTCTGATCCATAAATTTTTCAAGCTCGGCAAATTCAACGATGTCGTCGTACATAGCCTGCATTTCTTTACGGCTAAAGCCAAGCAGGGCACCATTTAGGTACACATTCTCCCGCCCTGTTAATTCAGGGTTGAAGCCCACACCGAGTTCTATAAAAGGAGTCAGTGTACCATTAACACTAATGCTACCTCTGGTGGGAGAATATATACCTGCCAATATCTTCAAAAGTGTACTTTTGCCGCTGCCATTGCGTCCAACTATTCCAAAAAATTCACCTTTTTTAACTTCAAAAGATATATCTTTAAGAGCTTGCTGTAACTCGTAAGATTTATTACGTTTATAAAAGTTTATGGTCGAGGATTTTATCGAAGCATTTTTTTCGTGCGGTAGTTTAAATAACTTGCTAACATTATCAACCCCAATTGCAATATCATCCATCTAAATATTCTCCGCAAAATATTTAGATTCCTTGCGGAAATATGTAAGCCCGATCAAAAAAACTAACACAACGATAATAAATGGTATAAATTTATACCAGCCGCCTTCAAAGACCTGATATATTGTGCGGGATTGATGTGTTACAGCAGCATACCGAATATCCTGAATGGCTTGGCTCATAGGATTGAGCATAATTAATTTCTGAAAAGTTACGTTAGTAATGAGAGCCAGAGGATATAAGATAGGCGTAAGGTAAAACCCGGCCTGTAAAATGACTTCCCATATATAGTTAACATCGCGATATTTAACGTAGGCTGCTGATAAAAACAACGATAAGCCCAGTGCAAAAATATACACTTCAAGCAATATGAGCGGTAACCACAGAGTAGTTCGAAGTAAATCCACGTGATTTATAAATAGGAAAACTACTACTACTAAAAGATTTAGGAAAAGGTTTATAAGTGTTGAGATACTAGTGGAAAGCACGATTATCCAACGCGGGATGCGAATTTTGCGGATAAGATCGCCCCTGCCCACGATGGAACCCAAGCTTTGGACCGTCATTTCGTTAAAGAAGTTCCAAATAACTATACCCAGCAGTAAGTATACTGGGAAGTGAGGAACCTCTGTACCCAGCTTCAGAAATTTGGCAAATACTAAATACAAGATTATGAATAGCAACAATGGTCGCAACAACGACCAAGCGTAACCTAAAGCTGAGCCTTGGTAGCGTAATTTAAAATCAGTACGTACTAACTCTGCTAGTAGCGCACGGTTTTTCTTTGAAAATACATGTCTAATCATAGGTAACTAGTAGAGTATTATAGAGGAAAAGGAATACTTTAGTCGATGCAGAAGGTAAGCATAGTCATACCAAATTGGAATGGGGCCGATAATTTACCCTCGTGCCTGGATTCACTGCAAGCACAGTCTTTAAGTGCGCACATTATCGTGGTGGATAACGGTTCGCAGGATAGCTCTGTTAACCTTCTTAACAAGAAGTATCCTGATGTTGAAATAATACGTCTGCCTGAAAATCGCGGCTTTGCCGGGGGAGTAAACGCCGGCATAAAACAAGCCATAAAACTGGGCTCGGACTATGTGGCACTTTTCAATAATGACGCCGTTGCCGATAAAGACTGGCTAAAGAACCTAGTTCAACAAATGGATAAAATATCTAGAACCGGCATTGTCACAAGTAAAATTATGAGTATTGATAAAAAACATCTCGATAGTACTGGCGATCAGTACACCACTTGGGGACTCCCGTATCCTCGCGGACGAGGGGAAGAGGTTGGCGATATCTACGACCAAGATATAAATATTTTCGGCGCATCGGGTGGAGCCAGCTTATACAGGGTTAAGATGTTAAAAGAAATCGGCTTGTTTGACGAGGACTTTTTTGCATACAACGAAGATGTAGACATTAGTTTCCGAGCACAGCTAGCTGGATGGAAGGTAGCATATGAGCCGCGCGCCAAAGCCTATCATAAGATTGGAGCTACAAGCAGCCGTATAAAAGATTTTACTGTCTACCATACAATGAAAAACCTGCCAATGTTATTTTGGAAAAATGTTCCTTGGCAGCTAATGCCCCGAATGCTCCCCCGGTTTAATCTGGCTTACTGGGGCATCTTCTTTAGCGCTGTGAAGCGTGGGCAGGGCATAGCAGCCATGAAAGGTCTGGGACACTTTATACTTTTGATACCTAAGAAAACTATGGAGAGGCACGTCATAAGAAACAGACGTGCTGTATCGGTTGCTTATATAGCCTCAATGTTAACTTACGACCTCCCGCCCAACGCATCCAAGCTACGGGCTCTACGCAGCCGATGGTGGAAACTCAAAGGTAAAGCTTAAGTATGAAAATAGTTATTGACGCTCGGGAGCTTAGAACCAGTACCGGCCGCTACATAGATAAGCTTACTGAATGCTTGACATCAAAATACTATTTTGGTACTATTTTGGTACTATGAATAAGAATTTTACTAAATTGCAGGTCCCCATTGATAAGGATGACCTGGCTGGTCTAAAAAAACGTGCCCAGAGCCTTGGCTTTGATTCCGTTCAGGCTTACATCCGAGTCTGGGCTAAAGCTGTGAAAGAAGGCCGCCAACTTAACTTTGGGGTTGATGATTGGGGCGAGCCTAGCGACGAAGCCGCTGCCCGCCTGAACCGCTGGGCAGAGGAAGCCGAGCGTGACCACAAGGCCGGTAAGCTAGAGACCTTCGCAACGGTTGAGGAGTTTATGAAAGACTTGAGAGCGTGAGAAAGATCGAGCGCCACAAGCGTTTTGAAAAAAATTTCCAGGCCCGTGTCAACCCCGATCCTAAGCTAGTTAAGCAATTCGAAAAAAGGCTATTGCTGTTCATTGAAGGAGTGAGCGACTACCCAATTTACGACCACGCTTTGAGCGGCAAACTGACTGGTAAGAGAGCATTTTCGGTAGCCAGTGATGTGCGAGTTGTTTATAAAGTTGTTGACGATACCTGCATCCTTCTCGACATCGGTTCTCACAACCAAGTTTACAAATAACCTAAAAGTGACTTATGAGACGAATATTAATTGACGCTAGGGAGCTTAGAACCAGTACCGGACGTTATGTCGAACGGTTGCTCTACTATTTGCAGCAGATTGATGAGATTAACGATTACGTGGTGCTGCTCAAGCCAAAAGATTTTACAGGGTGGCACCCTGTAAATCCTGTAAACCCAAACTTTTCCAAGGTAATTTGTCCTTATAAAGAATTTACATTTGGCGAGCAGCTGGGTTTGAGGCGGCAGATTAATGCTCTTAAGCCCGATTTGGTGCACTTTACTATGACTCAGCAGCCGATACTATATTCCGGTAAAACCGTAACTACGATTCATGATCTTACCACCGCGAGGTTTTATAATCCGGCCAAAAACCATCTGGTATTTTATGTTAAACAGATCATCTACAGGCGAGTCATAAAAAGAGTTGCCCGTAAGTCTATAAAAATAATTACCGGCAGCCAATATGTAAAAGATGATATCGCGCGGTTCACAAAAGTTAACCCTGCTAAAATCCATGTTACTCATGAGGCGGCTGATTTAATTACCGACAAGCCCGAACCACTTAAACAACTGGCTGGTAAGCAATTTATTATGTACTTAGGTAGGCCTCAGCCTCATAAAAATCTACGAAGGCTTATTGATGCTTTCGCTATCCTCCAAAAAACCCAGCCCGAGCTATACCTAGTGTTAGCCGGTAAAAAGGATGCTCTATACGCCCAGCATGAACAATATGTTAAAAAAAACGGAGTAAAAAACGTCTATTTTACGGGCTTTGTTAGTGAAGGCCAGCTGCGCTGGTTATACGAAAATACGGCTGTCTATGTTTTCCCATCTTTGAGCGAGGGCTTTGGTTTACCTGGACTGGAAGCCATGGTTCACGGCGCACCGGTAGCAAGTAGCAACGCAACATGCTTGCCAGAAATTTACGGGAACGCAGCGATTTACTTTGATCCACTAGATATGAACGATATGGCAGCCAAAATGAGCGAGATGTTAGATAATCAGAAGTTGCGTAAAAAGTTGATCGTAGCCGGTAAAAAACAAGCCGGTAAATACTCGTGGCAACGGATGGCCAAACAAACTCTCGCGATATACCGCGAAGTCCTCAGTCGCTAGTTAATAGTCGTCAATTTAATACTTGACTAGTTAAGCAATTTCTGCAAGTTCGGTTTCTGGCATTAAGTCGAATTCTAATGGGCCTGTAATTTCGCCAAACCTTACCACTACCAGGCGGTTGGCTTCGGCTGAACCTATAGTAGTTCCGTCGGGCCTTAAAAGGCTGGCGTTACGCATTGAGACTACTGGCAAAGCTTCACTGTCTCCGTACCTGGGCATCTCTAAACAACCTATACCGATAAACTCGCCTTTTAAGGCCTGACCGCCTACTGACATTCGTTCGTAGAAATTTTGAACCGGGACTGGACCAAAACTTGGCTCCTCGAGCCAACTAGTAGCAACCAATCCAACCTTCGTACCTTCAAATTTTCGATTAAGCTCTTCCGCCCATTCTAGGGAATACTCTAGTGAAATTCTAGGTCTCTCCGGCCCTGTGCCACGTGATAATTCCATCTACCCTCTCCCCTTTTATGTCTAAATTATAAAAGAATAAAAGATAAATACAAGCATTAGTATTTTTGACTACGAACCCGGTTTTAGGACTATGTGGCGGTCCCGTCCTTCGCCCACTGATTCGGTTTCCAGACCATAGTCGCTAGCCGCCTTGTGCACCACCCTGCGGTCGGCAGCGCTCATCGGCTCCAGGTCCTTAGGCTGCCCGCTCTCTTGGACCTGTTTGAACCAAATCTCGGCTTGTTTGGCCAGACGATCGGCCCGGTTTTTCTTGTAGTCTGCTACGTCTACGTTCACCCGGGTATGGGAATAGTTTTGGTTGCGGAGCGCCATACTGATTACATACTGCAGCGAACGGACCGTATCGCCCCGCTGACCGATTAAAAAGCCATTAAGGTGCGTTGAGGGGATATTAAGTTCGATTACCTCCTCATCCTCGGAAGTTGCCCGTACATCGGTGTTTAAACCAAAAAAGGACAGCAAGTCCTCTAAATATTTTTTGGCGTATAGGATCGCTTCTTCCATCGAATCATTACCAGCAGCCCGCACCGCGGCAACCTGCTCGCCTGCGCCTTGCACTTCATCCAATTGCGGACTGTTGGAAGTGCTATCCACCCCACCGTCTCCTTTTCCCGCATCCAAATCCGCTTGTCGTGGTTTTTTAAGGCTCATTTACTTTCTCCGCTTCCTCTTCTTTTTAGGTTTGGTTGAAGCGCGCTTTTTATTTTGAGGCTTCTTGCGGGTTGGTTTATCCGCCGTTTCAGAATCCGATGGGCTATCTATTCCTACGCTCGCGTCGGCTTCAGCGGCATCTTCTTTTAAGATAATCGATTGTTGGATATAAGCGAATAGGCTGCTGACCAACCAATAAAGCGGCAGGGCCGAAGCTAGCTGCAGGCCAAATATAAAAACGAAGGCCGGAATAAGAAACATGCTGGTCCGGCCAACGGCTGCATTAACCTCTTGCTGGTCGGCACTATTGCCCCTACCGGCATCTTTCAGGATTTTACGCAGACTGCGGGAGTCTTTGCTGGTCGGCATCAGTTGGCGGCTTTGCAAAAACTGCGATACCGCGCTGGCCGCAACTATCAAAACCGCCGGCCAGTAAAGCCCGGCGGCTCCTGATGCCGGCCGAGTAAGGTCCACCGCTCCAAATAAAGTATTATCAAACTTGCTGATATCATCCGCCACGGCTTGCATCCAACTTAAGTTGTGCAAAATCGGGTACGATAAATCGATAATCTGTTTTGGGTCATTTATTAACTTGGTTAGGCCGATGTACAGACCAATTAGAACCGGTAGCTGCACAAGCACGATACCAAGTGATGCGAACGGGTTGACCTCTCGCTCTTTATAAAGCGCCATGGTCATAGCGGACGCTTTTTGCCGATCACCCTTGCTAGCGAGTTTGATCTTCTTAATTTCCGGCTGAAGCTCACGCATGGCTTTGGCATGGTTAAGCTGTTTTTTAACCAACGGCCACATAAGCAGCCTGACCAAAACCGTAAAGATTATAATTGCCAAACCGAAATTATGCCCCGGGATAAGGGCATAAATAAGAACCAGCAAATTAAAAATTGGTTGGACAATTATGGTTGTGAACATAAAAAAAACAGTGCTCTCTTTCGAAACTAACTATAACATAGAAAACTGCCGGTGAGCTCTGTTACCTATCATTTTACATCTGGCATTTTACATTAATTGATCAGGTAACATTTATCATTATTAGCTGCAGTAGTTTCAATGAAAAAATGGTCAATGTTAAATCAATGATCTATGTTCAATGATCAATGGTAAATCCGTCAGTGTTTTAGGATGCCGGCTTCAGTTAGTTGCTGTTTTACTTGGTAGGCTAGCTTTTCACTTGACTCGTCTAGGAGTGTCGGCTGAAAAACCGTGATGACAATATCGTAGGGCTTAACAATGCCACCGTCTATATTTCTGACAGCAGCGTAAAGGCGCCGACGCATCCGGTTGCGAGCCACGGCCGATTTGTGGACTTTGCGGCTGATAACCACCGCTAGCCGATAAGTGTCACGCTTTTCATTTACGATACTTTTAACAGCAAACAGCGGACCGCGTGTAGTAGCGCCGCTGCGATAAACATAACGCAGGCTGCCTCGGCCATGGAACCTATGTTTGCTGGAAATCATATATCTAGCTTAAAGCTAAAAGCTAAAAGCTAAAAGCTTTCGGCTATGGGCTGTTAGCTAATGCGTTAGGCGGGTTCGGGCTTTGGCTCGACGCCGAGCCAAAATATTGCGTCCGTTTTTATCACTCATGCGCTTCAAAAAGCCGTGTTCGCGGCTGCGATGCTTTTTCTTGGGCTGGAATGTTCGTTTAGGCATACTTACACTTTAACATAAAGCGGTAAGAGGTCCGACCTCCCAGCCCCACAGGGTCTGGTACGTAGAATTCACAATACTAACCCACAAATACTTACCTGTTATCCACTTATTACAAAGTTTTTTCCACAGATTAACAGATAGATGCGCAGACTGTGTACAACTTTTCACCTCAAGCACTTTAATTGGTTCTGGGTGTGGTGATTTTTGCGATGCCTGTGGAAAAGCTCGAACAATTTGTCTATAGTAAATACCAACTCACAGGTGACGGGTAGCAAAAAATAATTAAGGGGTATAAGTTTAAGCAAATGCAGGAAAGCACGCTATGGCAAGCAGTCTTAGGCGAAGTCGAACTTAGCGTTTCACGCGGTAATTTTGTGACTTGGTTCAAAAATACCCAGCTTATCCGTGAAAAAGACGGAGTAGTGGTAATTGGTGTGCCCAATATCTTTGTTAAAAATCAGCTGGAGCGTAAATTCAATGATCTGGTTCTAAAAGTGTTGGCTAAAAACGGCCTGTTGCCAGAGCGGATAGAATACAAAATCCATACCGGCATGGCTCCGGCCCCACGGCGTGACGAAGATGTCCTTAAGAATCCGGGCGGCTTTAGAGAAGCCAGCAAAACTCCAAAATCCTCGATTGCCAACGTTACTCACTCTTACCGGCAGGGCTTAAACGAGCGCTATACCTTTGAGAACTTTGTGGTGGGCGGCAGCAACGAGCTAGCTTATGCCGCCTGTCAAGCTATCGCCAAAAAACCTGGTAAAAAGTATAACCCGTTGTTTCTCTATGGCGGCGTGGGCATCGGCAAAACCCATCTTATCCAAGCAGTAGGCAATGCCATCTTGGCCGCTAAGCCGTCAACACGTATAGTCTATGCCTCTACCGAGCAGTTTGTGCAGGAGTTTGTGGATGCTATGCGCTTCAAAAAAAATACCAGCGATTTCGCGGGCTTTTACCGCAGTGCCGATGTGTTGATTGTAGACGATGTCCAGTTTTTGGCCGGCAAGGAAAAAATTCAGGAAGAATTCTTCCATACTTTTAACGCCCTACACCAAGCCAACAAGCAATTAATAATGAGTAGCGACAAACCGCCCAAAGACATCCCGACACTGGCCGACCGTTTACGCAGCCGTTTTGCGATGGGTATGACAATCGACATGCAAAACCCCGACTTTGAAACTCGCTGCGCTATTTTGCACATCAAGGCCGGATCGCAGGATATCAACCTGCCGCAGGCGGTAGCCGAGTTTTTAGCGACCCGCGTCCAAAGCAATGTCCGCGAACTGGAAGGCGCCCTAAACCAGGTGCTGGCGTACTGCGACATGCGGGGTGTGGAACCCAACCTACAAACCGTATCTTTGATGTTCGAAAGCGGCAAAGCCCGGCCCAAGCATATTAGCGCCCGCCACATTGTTGAGCGTACCGCCAAGCATTTCCACGTTTCTATGGAGGAGATTTTGGGCCCTAAGCGCGATAAGGATATCGTGGTACCACGCCAAATTGCCATGTATATGCTAAGAAGCGAGCTACATTTAAGTTTCCCCAAAATCGCCCATGAGCTTGGTCGCAAAGACCACACCACCGCCATCCACTCGATCGATAAGATCGAAAAAGAACTAAGCTACGAAGGGCTTGTTAAACAAAATGTCAGCGAACTCAAGGAGCGTCTCTATGCCTAGTAGTGAGCTTCCGAGAATTCACCTTCGGTGCTGGACTCGCTTGGCGAATCGACTCGAAAGTCTACTACTAGGTATGCTTAAGCCGTGTGTACAAACTGTCGATCAGTGGTCTACAAGTCTTGTACAAGTTCGTGTATTGTCCACACAATACACAGGCACTGGTAAATACTTAACCGCTCAAGTTTTTTTTGTGCACCGTTTATACTCTGCTGTTGAACACTTTTTAGGCGCGTATAAACAGCCGTTTAGTCCTATTTTTAACCTGTTGCTCCCAATTTTGTACACACTTTCCACCACACCTACTAATACTAATAAACTATATAAAGGATTATATTATGAATTCCGTTAGACCTCAAAATACCAACACAAGTCATATAACGGCTGAAGCCTGCGCCGATTTTCAATCGTCAACTAATAATAGAAAGTTAAGTGAGGTTTAACGGAATGAAACTTCAAGTCACTCAGGAAAACTTATCCAAAGCTCTAGGCACTGTAGCTAGAGTTGCCAATACTCGCAACACATTGCCGATTCTATCCAACGTCCTGCTACGCACGGTTGATAATCGCTTAAGTATCTCGGCTACTAATTTAGATATCGCTATCACGCACTACATCGGATCCAAAATCGAGAAAAATGGCGCCATAACTGTACCCGCCCGGTTGATGCAGGATTTTGTCAGCAGTTTGCCCGACAGTGTTTTAAATCTTGAGCTTACTGACCACAAGCTCAACATAACCACCGACAAATATCAGTCTTCTATCAACGGCATAGTCGCCGATGACTTCCCTGTTATGCCGGCAATTAGCGGAGGTTCGGTGTGGAAACTTCCGGCAAAAGACTTTAAGAAGGCTCTGGGGCAAGTAGTACTAGCTGCCAGCGGTGACGATACCCGCCCGGTGCTCACCGGGGTGTATTTTCACTCACGGGGTAACGAAGTTGTGGCGGTGGCCACTGATAGTTACCGGCTAGCCGAAAATAAGCTGGCTAAACACAAAGAGCCGGTAAATTTTTTGGTTCCAGCCAGCGCCATTTCTGACGTGCTTAGGATTGTCAGCGATACGGATAAGGAAGTCGTAATTACTCACGACGAGCAGCAGGTCTCGTTTAAGGTCGGTGATGTAATGTTGGTGGCCAGGCTAATTGAGGGTAACTATCCGGATTACCGCAAGCTTATTCCTACCAAGTTTGCGACGGTTACCAGGTTAAAACGCGCCGATTTTATAAATATCGCCAAAGTTTCCAGTTTGTTTGCCCGCGAGAGTGCTGGCAGTATAACTATCAAAGTGGATAAGGCCGAGAAGCAAGTCAGTATCAATGCTGTCGCATCGCAGCTTGGCGAAAACACCGCTAAAGCTACCGCCGAAGTTAGCGGCGATGGTGAAGTTACGCTTAACTCACGTTACTTAATAGAAGCGCTGAACGCCTTTTTAGGCGAGGACATAGAGTTTTGCTTCAATGGTAAGCTTGAGCCCTGTATTTTGAGAAGCAGCAGCGACACAGGCTATATACATCTCATAATGCCCCTGCGCAGCTAAAGCTCCGCCTGCATTAAGAATTGAGAATTGTGAATGAAGAATCAGACCGCAGTAAAGCCAAGCATAACATTTGAGAACCTAGAAGTCTGGCAGAAATCACGTAAACTAGCGGTTTATATTTATAAGTTAACCAAAAAATTCCCAGTTGAAGAACGCTATGGGTTGGTACCGCAGATGCGCCGGGCAGCCATTTCGATATCTTCAAATATTGCCGAAGGGTTTGCGAGATACAAAACAAAGGATAAAGAACATTTTTATGTGATGGCGTCGGCTTCGTTATCGGAACTTTTAAATCAGCTGATACTTTCAAGTGATTTTGACTATATCTCAGCAACAGAGTTGGATCACTCAAAACTTCTACTAACTGATACTCGTCGAAGTCTACTTGCGCTACTTCGGGCCCATAGAAGCTAATTATTCACAATTCTCAATTCATACTTCCCTATTTCTACTTCAAACTCAAAGCTATAGGCTATTAATATGATTTCTAACATTAGGCTCCAGAACTTTAGGTCTTACACGGATGACAGTTTTGAGTTTGAGCCGGGTGTAAACATCGTGGTAGGGCCAAACGCCTCGGGTAAAACCAACTTGCTGGAAGCGGTACTTGTGCTGGCCCGTGGCAGTTCGTATAAAGCCAAGGATGTTGAGTTAATTAAATTTGATAAACCCTGGGCCCGGCTGGATGGATATTTTGAAAAGGGCCCACGCACCGTCAAACTTGTTTTCCAAGGCCCGGCCCTGGAAAGTGGTGTAACCACTAAGAGTTTTTTAATAGGCGATAAGCCGTTTAAGCGGCTTAGCCTGGAGAAAACTGTGCCAGTGGTTTTTTTTGAGCCCAACCACCTGCAGTTAATTACGAGGGGGCCGCGGCAACGGCGCGAGTATATCGATGATTTGCTGATGCGTAGCGAAACGGGTTTTAAAAGCTTGTCGGCTAACTATCTCCGGGCTCTTGCCCAGCGCAACGCTCTGTTAAAGCAAAATCCTGACCGCGCTCAGAGCCAGTTATTCGCCTGGGATATCAGAATATCCGAATTGGGCGGTAAAATCGTCCAATCTAGAGTTGGCTTGATTGAAAAAATTAATAAAAAGTTAAGTAAGACCTATAGCGATATCGCCAACCAAAAGTCAGTAGCAACTATTAATTATGAAACGCCTTTTCCGCTGGACAACTACTCCAGCAAGTTACTTTCCAAACTTGAATCGAACGCTGGTACAGATTTTGGACGGGGGTTTACGGCGTACGGCCCGCACCGCGAAGATATTTTATTTCACTTAAACAAGCGGCCAATCGCGATATCGGCGTCACGCGGCGAAACCCGCAGTTTGCTACTGGCCCTAAAAATATACGAGCTGGACCTATTAGAAAAAGCCCGCGGCCAAAAACCGATTTTTCTGCTCGATGATGTCTTTTCCGAGCTGGACGGAGCCCGCCGCCGGGCATTGGTAGACTATCTAAAAGGCTACCAATCTATCATCACAACCACTGACGCCGACGCTGCCATTGAATACTTTTCAGATCAACACCAGCTGATTCCACTGTAGTTCAACTTTAGAAATAAGAGATGAACAGGTATTGCAGAAGATGTCCGATCGGACACCAAATGCAAAGCTACTTCTGCTACCCAGGGAAGAGTCTAGAGCCTTCATATACTTCTACACAACCTCCAAGATTAAGGTCGGCAATTAGCTCAATTAAAAGGGTTCGATGGTCGCGGTCCGTCGTCCAGACACTTTTTTGGATTTGTTTAAAACCCCAGAGTTTCAATATGTCACGAAGCTGACGGCGCTTACCGGCTTGTAGTTCAGGGATGTCGAAAATAACCATCAGTCGAGCGTTTTTGCCGAGCCGCTTGGCCGTAAATGGCCGCACTTCTTTAATGCCTTTGGCTGTTAATTTAGTGATCTTTTCAGTCTCTTTG
>Ga0210057_1001894_pt1 | contig 30872 bp, 26 predicted proteins | sample CryGeyCG2114_010_2_FD_183968 | JGI IMG/M metagenome (GOLD analysis project Ga0210057, IMG submission 183968) | Groundwater microbial communities from aquifer - Crystal Geyser CG10_big_fil_rev_8/21/14_0.10 (SPAdes) (version 2) | ecosystem: Environmental > Aquatic > Deep subsurface > Groundwater ...
GTCCCCGCCTGCCATCGCCTTGGTCGGGGATCCGGGACTCGAACCCGGAACTTCACGAACCCGAATCGTGCGCCCTAGCCATTGGGCCAATCCCCGGCTCAGGCCATGGCGGGCAGGCCGAACGATGCGCGCTAACCCCGCCTGCCTTGACTTGCCATCAAGGCATGTCGGGCAGGCAACTGCGCTATACCCCGAAATACTAATTTAATAAATATTCTCACCGTTATTTATTAAAAATAATACAAAAGAATGATAAAATCAAGACAGGGATTGATATCGCCGGCAAAGCTTTTCAAAAAATAGCATTAATGTTATAATATCAACAATCTAATTAAATAAAATATTTTATTATGACTCCTGAAAAATGGCAGGATACCAAGGTAAAAATTAAAGAAAAGTTTGAGATTTTGGAAAATTATCAGGAGAAAGATGAAGAGCGGCGTGAAGACAAAGAGATTTTGATTTTTAATGGTCCGGCTGGCAAAATAAAATTAGAGTTTATAACTCGTCCGGTGGTTTTGGACAAAAAGACTAATTATTCCAGGCGGATTGGCAGCCAAGTCGAAGTGGAATATATATATTCCGAAGATGAATTTACTAATACGCTAAAAACTTACATTTTTGATGCCGCTACTAATGATTGGCAAGAATTAAAAGCGCATAATTTCGAACTATAATTTTAATAATTAAAGCTGTTAAAACAGCATCTATTTCCTAGTTTTTTAAAAACAAGGAGAAAGAAAACAAAAATATGTTATTATTTAAGAAAAAACAAAATCAAAACTTTTGGGTTTATGGCATTGGTGGCGGTGTTATGGAGGCAATTTACTGTTTTTTTATTGCCGTTTTGTTCAGATTAATGGACAATTTAATATCAGGACCACCAAGTGCTTTTACTCTTTTACTTTTTTTACTGATTTTTGTTTTTAGCGCGGCTGTCAGCGGTCTTTTGATTTTTGGCTATCCAGTTTTTCTGATCACCAAAAAGAAGTACGAAGAAGCGATTTTTACCTCGCTACTGTCTATTTCCACTTTGATTGTAATTAGTTTGTGTATCGTTTTTATCAAAGTAATTTTTTAAAAATTTAAACATATGTTATTCGGTCTTTTTATTATTTTAATAGGTGGTTTAATATTGCTTAAAAATTTGGGTATTATTACTACCAGTTTGTGGAATATTATTTATCCTTCTGCTATCATCCTCATTGGACTGGGAATAATATTTCGTCCAAAAAGTAAATTTTGGAATAAAAAAGAGGATAATTAAAAATTTAGCTTATGAAAAAAACACCCCTCATATTTTTTTTGATACTAGCTTTTTTAACAGTAGTTCTGGCTCTGGTCATTTATTATCAAAACAAAACAACTGATATCTATTTAACTACAGTTGACAATAATGATCATGACAATTTAAGCCAGGTCAATCAGGAAGAGCTCAAAACTAATTATCAGACAAAACTGGAAGCTGCTTTTGATAAGTTTCTGGATCAAAAAAAATTGCAAGAAACAGCCAACGAGAGCAATCAAGCATTGCAGCAGCTTGAGCAGGACGTTTTGAATTTAATAGTACCAGCGGTTTACAAAGATTTGCATCTGGATTTAGTGATTGCCATCAATAAAATTCAAAGCCAAGACCCGATTGAAGTACAGAATGGTTTAGAGTTAATTAACCAACAAATCGAAAAATATCCCTGGCTTAGCCCGTGGCTAACTTTATTTATTGTTAATTTTTAATATGTTGATTTTTAAACGTTTTTCTGTTTTTTTATTGCCATTCTTGGTGTTTTTAGCTTTTATTACCTTGTTTTTTGAGCCCCAGTGGCTCTATTTTTTAATTGGAGCAGTAGCCTTGATAATTGTCTTGAATACTTGGTATCTAACTGGCCAGAAATTAGACCGGACTGATTTTTTGAATTTTTTGTACACGCCTATTCTTTTTGTTGGTTCTAGTTTAATTTTTTACGCTTTTCTAGAATCGCCAGTCATAAAAACAATGATGATATTTTTGGTGACGGTTTCCATTTTTTGGTATTTTAATAAAATATTTGTGGAATTTTATAAAAACCAAGTCTGGCAACTCAGTTCATTTAAACCGATTATTACTTATCTACAAGTTCTAACTATTTGGTTTATGGGCAGTGCGTTTTTTGGGTTGATTATTTTGTTAAATTTTTCTCTAGTTTTGACAGTTATAATTTTAGCCCTGTCATTAGTATTGTTTTTGAATCAACAGATATGGCTGGCTGATAAACGAAGCTCGAGCGGCTATGAATGGCTGATATATTTGATTTTTTTGTTTATTGCGGTAGAATGTGTAATAATCTTGGAAATGATCCCATTTAGCTATTATTTTAAGGGATTCTTGATAACCTCAATATTTTATCTATTTAGCCAAGGTTTATTGATAAATTTGTTTAAGGATAATGATCAACCAAGCAAAAAAAACTATCAACGATTATTAATTTTTGCGAGCAGTTTGATACTAACAGTTTTAATCTTTAATTATTTAATTATAAAATAATGCCTGAGAGAGCAAAAACAACCAAAGAAATTTTTGCTGAAGACCAAAAGAAAAACTGGCAGGTATTGGTTAACCGACCATTTTGGGTCAAAAGTAGTTTTTTAATAACTTTATTATTTACTATTATAGTTAGTACTTTAGCCGGATATTTAGGCGCTGTCTATTATATTGATAACCATTATCCCAATGGTTTAATTAATGATCAGAGTCAGAAAATTATTGATTTCACTAAAAAATTGTCTCTGAACGATCCAAACTATCAAATAATCAGTAATTTAACTAATCAAGCTGTTGGTATTTATAAGCTTAAATCAGGCAACCAATGGTGGCGTCAGCTTTACTCTGCTAGTGATTTTTTGGGAACTGGTGCGATAATTACCAGTGACGGCTGGATAATGACCTCTGACAAAGTAATTCCTGATTTAAACAATTCTGAGTATGCCGTTGTTTTGCCTAATGGTAAAAATTATACAGCCACTGAATTTATTAGTGATCCGTTAACTAAAGTTGTTTTTTTTAAAGTTGATGCTAGTAACTTACAGCCAATTCAATTTGCTGAAACTGATTACTTGATTCCGGCACAGCAACTTCTAGTAGTAGCAGCCGGTGGTAATTTGAACAATTCACAGATAAACGTGACTAATGTTGAAAGTGTTAAGTATTATGATATAAATTCAACTGTTGATTATTTTAACTCAACTGAGAAACAAAATGATTATCTATTGATAAATGATACTCTGGATAAAAGTTTTGAAGGGGCGCTGGCTACTGATCTGTATGGTCAAATAGTTGGAATTGCCACTACCTTAGATACTGATACAACCTTAGAAACAATAATTCCTGCCAGCTACTTAAATCAGGCAGTGGCCAGCTTATTAGCTAACAAGACGACGATAGTCAGAAATTATCTGGGACTTAACTATTTAGATTTATCGCAGAGGTTAAATTTACCTGGTAGTTTGACAGGGGGTTTGACAGCAGGCGCTTTGGTGATTGGCAGTACTGAATTTGGTATTACCGCCATTAAAACCGATAGTCCTGCCAAAGGTGTTTTAGAGACCGAAGATATAGTTTTGAAAGTAAGTGGTCAAGCTCTTGATGAAGATAATAATTTGACCGAGCTAATCCAAAGCTATGCTCCAGGAGATAAACTCTACCTGACTATTAATCGAAAAGGTTCTGAAATGGACGTAGAGATTAATTAATAAATTGTAGTTATTTAAAATAGTAAAAACACTCGCTTTGGCGAGGTGTTTTTTTACTCTTTTTCAGCTAGTTTTTCACTAGGACTATACTTGGTGTTTTTTATTTTCCATTTATCCACAAACTGACCTAAGCCATGATTAACCAAGCTGTTTTTTCTTCGGGTGGATTTTTGTGACCATTCTAAAAGGCTTTGAAAATGAACTTTGTACCTGCCTCTAACTACTATATATTTTATTTCTCGGTTTTTAATAGCTTGCCTAATGGTTTTAGTGGATAATCCAAATAATTTTCCAGCTTCACTGATTGAGAGTCTGATAATTTGATTTTTCATGTTTTATATATTAAAGTATAGACTATTCTATACTTTAATTATATTATATCAAGTATTTTTTGTCTATGTCAAGCAAAAAAATCTTATTTTTAGTTATTTAATAAATATATTGTGTAATACTTAATAATTATGTTATAATAACTTTCAAATTGTGTAACAAATCAGAGTTTAATTCGTCTATATTAATGAAAGAGAAATTTACAGAGAGAATAATATTAATTAAGGCCTTACAAGGTAATAAAAAGGCTTTTGGTTATATATTTGATAAATATAACAAGAAGATATACAGATTTATATTTTTCAAAGTTTCCAAGCATGAGGCAGCCGAAGATCTTACAAGTCAGGTGTTTTTAAAAGCTTGGGAGTATATTATTAATAAAAATAAGATTGATAATTTACAAGCCTTTCTTTATCAGGTTGCCAGAAATACAGTGATTGATTATTACCGATCCAAAGAAAGAGAAGAGCTACCATTGATTTACGAAGATAAAGACACGGTAAGTCAAGAAAAGATAGTTTTTCTAGATCGGGAGTTGGACGGTAAAATTGATAAAGAAAAATTATTAAAGATCATCAATAATTTACGAGGGCAGTACCGTGAAGTGATTACCCTCAGATATGTTGAAGAATATTCAATCAACGAAATTTCAAAAATATTAAATAAATCAAAAGTTAACATTAGAGTGATGATTCACAGAGCACTAAAAGATATAAAAGAAATGTTGACTGATCAAAAAAATGGATAGAACTGTATTAAAAAATTTAAAAGAGTTAAAAAAAGTCGAGCCGGACTTTGAATGGTCAATAAAGACCAAAAGATATTTGCTTAGTCAGATAAAAACAGCTGAAATTTCAGAAGCTACTAAGTTTTCTGATAAATTAAGAATTATTACCTTAAGACTTGAAAGAAAATTTATCCCTTCACCAGTAAAAATGGTTGCTATTTTAATGGTTTTTTTGATGGCCGGTGGCACGACTTTGGCAGCCAAAGCAGCTATTCCTGGTAATCCTTTTTATCCAATAAAAACTAAGATTGAAAAGGTTGAATTAATATTAGTAACCAGCTCCAAGAAAGAGGCTAAAGTCCACTTAAAACACGCTAAAAACAGGATTTTTGAGGTAGAACAGCTGGTTAAGAAGGATGATAGTAAAAAAGAGGAAAATATCAGTAAAACCGTTAAAAGCCTACAAAAAGACATAACCGCTGCTCAAAATTCTTTGGAAATAGCAGAAAAAGAGAAGGAAACTTCCAATAACTTAGTTTCAGTGGCAATCCAATTAAATCAAGGTACTGAAGAGGTTTTGGAAGTTTTGAATCAAACCGCCCAAAACGTGGTTTCTGAGGAAACTAAACAAGCAGTCAGCGAGGTTGCTGAAGTGACTGATGCGGTTCAGGACAATGCAACTAATTTGATTGTTGATAAGAAAGAAAAGGGCGAGGTCAGCGATGAAGTGGTAACAGATGACCAGGTTAAAGAAATTGTAGTAAAAAATATTACCAAGATAGAGAATCAATTAAAAATAGTTGAAGAAAAAGTTAATCAAATAAACCAGGATCAAAATGCTGAACAGACAATCGATCCGAAAAATGTTGAGGAAATTTCTAAAAAACTAGGAGAAGCTAAACTAGTTTTGGAAGAAGCCAAGAAATTAGTGGAAGAGACTTCACTGTCCCAGGTTCTGGAAAAAGTCCAAGAAAGCAAAGAAATTACCAAACAAACCCAAAAAGACATAATTAAAACAGAAGAAGAAATTAGCAAAGTTCAGGAAGAACAGCAAAAACCTGTGGAAAATCAGCAGGAAATAGAGATTATTAATCCTGATAATTCAACCACTTCAGTGGTTACTTCAACTGCCTTGATTCAGAAGCCGTTAATAGAATTAGGCGGGGTTAATAATGAGCAAGACCCTTATTTATTAGAAGAATTAAACGAAGAACCGGCAATAGAAAAAACACCCACCAGCATCAAAGAATAGAGTTTTCCACAGTATTGACCGTATCTTTAAAAAGTTATAGAATATATATCAAGTTTATCCCTGTTGAAATACAGATATATTAGAGATTTTTCAAAAAAGTAACGAAAATCTTCAATAATTTAATATTTGGAGATAAATTTGTTGTATATTCATATTAATATATATAATCCCATACTGATTAGTCGGTGTGGGAACATTTCAGCAATTAACAAAGTTAGGGATTTAATCTGGCGGTATTGGTTGGTTGGGGCAATTCATGAATTGCCCTTACGATCGATATGATGCGTTACGATCGGATCGGTATGATGTATCGCCAGATTAAATCCCTATCAAGGCTGAAATAATTAATAAGTGCTCTGGTAGTATTTTTGGCTCGTTAAGATTATTTTTGAAGCCTGATTAGCCACTAGACAAAGGTCGGGGTCATAAGCGACCGTTTATTGGTTAAACAGAAATCGCTGATTAAATAATTGAGTTTAAACATATTATTTAGGGCTTAAGAAAGGAAAATTAATTAAATGACAAATTTAGCAAAGAAACTCTTTGTTATCTCACTGACTGTCACAACAATTGCTTGGGCGGTTGGCGGTGTTTTTGTCCCCCAGAAGGCTTTAGCCGTTTCTGAAGGCGACTTAATCAAGACCGCTACCTCATCAGCAGTTTATTATGTTGGTGCTGACAACAAAAAGTATGTCTTTCCTGATGACAAAGTTTATTTCTCATGGTACGAAAACTTTAACACAGTGCAAACTGTAAGTCAGGAAACTCTGCAATCCATTTCAACTGTCGGCAACGTTGTTGCCAGAGCTGGTACCAAATTAGTCCAGTTCGTGGCAATTGGCGCCAACGGTCTGATCGTGGTTGACGATCCAAAAGTCTATGCTGTCGAACCTGATGGTGTCAGACGCTGGATTACAACTGCTGAGATTGCAGAAGATCTTTATGGTGCTAACTGGGAAATGATGATTTACCCAGTTCCAAACACCTTAATTTCAAATTATACAGACGGTGCAGATTTAACTGACGCTACTTATCCAGAAGGTTCATTGGTTAAAATGGATGGCTCATCAACTGTTTATTATATAAACGGCGATGGTGAAAAACAGCCTTTAACTAGCGCTGGCTTTACTGCCAATATGTTCCAGGATATGTATGTCTTGACTGCATCTGATCTTTCAGGATATCCAGATGGTTCTTCAATCACTTCAGAAGATCCAAACTTAACAAACGTTTCACAGTCTGGTGCTGCTACTCCAGTCGGTTCTGGTCTAACTGTGGCTAAGGCTTCCAGCCAACCAGCCGCTGCTTCAATCATTGCTGATGCAAATGGTAGTCAGGGTTTCATCCCAGTATTGAAACTTAACTTTACCGCAGCTTCAGACGGAGCTGTTAAAGTGAAAACCTTGAAATTAACCAGAGTTGGCATCAATGCGACTTCAGATTTTGATAGTGCATATCTTTATGATGCTGATGATAATTTCATTGCTTCACAGCAGTCAATAAATTCTGACTATATAACTTTTAGCAGTAATTCAGAATTATTCACCGTGGCTGCCGGTACAACCGAAACTATTACCGTAAAGTTTAACCTGAACAAGGGCGCGACTGCCGGTAAAACCATCGGTTTGAAGGTTGTCGCCTCATCAGACATTACCACTGACGGCGCAGCAGTTAATGGCACTTTCCCAATGGAGGGTAATTTAATGACCGTCGCCTTAGTAACTGATTTAGGACAAGTCGCCGCTGATTCTATCACTCCATCAAGTGCAGCAACTATAAATCCTTCAACCACAGCTCAAGATTTATGGACATTCAGTTTGGCTGGCTCTTCGCAAGATTTAACATTGGAAAAAGTTACCATAACAAACATTGGTTCAACTTCAGGTGATGATCTTCAGGATTTAATGTTATATGTTGATGGTACTCAAATTGGTACTACTCAGGCAGATTTAGGCTCGAGTAATGAATTCACTTTTAGCGGCCTTAACTACGAAATATTAAATGGTCAGACTAAGAATTTTACTGTCAAGGGCAAGGTTATCAGCGGTAGTTCAAAGACTTTTACTTTCTCACAACAGAATGTTTATGATATTGTCGTGAAAGATAATAATTATAATGTTTATGTGACTCCTAACGATGGTACAGATGGCTCTTGGACACCCAATACCGCTGCTGCAACAACCATTAATACCGGTACCGTTTCAGCTAACCTCTCATCAACCAGCCCAACCGGCTATATGGCTGCTGGTTTATCAACAGACACAGTTATAGCAAAATATGAATTAACCGCGGTTGGTGAAGATGTTAAAATTACTACTTTAAACGGTACTGTTACTCACGCTCCTGTCGGTGGCTCTAGTAGTCAAGGCATGGACCAAGTCAAATTCTTCTTTGAAGGTTCACAAGTTGGTGTGACTCAGGATGCCACAGGTACTACTTCTTGGACCAATCTTGGTAGCACTTTGGTTGTTCCTGCTGATGGTGAAAATCATATTTTGGAAATTAAAGGTAGGACAAAGAATTCAAATGGTGGAAATTATGGATCCGGTGATACTTTTTACTTTACTTTGGCCGGTACCGCTACTGGCGCACAGGCTGTTTCTTCTTTAACAACTGTTGATATGAGTGGTATTAGTATTGCTGGTAACACAATTACTATATCCTCAAGCGCTCCTACTATTGCCAAAAACACCAATATTAACGATGCTACGCCTGATAATCCAACTGGTGTGAAAAATGCAGAAAATGTTTTGATTTCTTCATTTTCTATCCTTGGAGGTACTGCAGAACCGGTTGATATTACATCGTTTAAGATCCAAGATAACAATGCCAGTACTGAATTAGGAGATTACTATTACAACTTGGAAGTCTGGAATGCTAACACCAATACCAAGATTGGCAGCACTGTTGCCAGTTTGAATTCAGGAACTACAGCTGTTGATACTTACAGCTTTACTCCTGTAACCCCTATCAGGGTCGGTATTAGTGAAACCTTAGTGTTAAATGTTATCGCTGATGTTAAAGGGATTACATCTGCCTTAGCTGCACCGACAAACTTAGCAGAGCTTGACGATGTGTCTTATAATAAAGTCACCTCTGGTGGTAGCACTACTTATTCAACTGATACTGTTGGACAAAAGAATGTCTTGCTGACCAGCGGTACTTTGACAGTTACAGCGGCTGATACCCAAGTTCCAGCCAACATTATTACCATGAGCCCATCAGGTTCATATAATACTGTTGAATTGGCTAAGTTCAAATTCGTATCACAATTTGAACCAACCAGACTTGAAAAGATTACCTTCAATGAATTAGTTGGTAAGTCACAAGTTGTTTCAACGACCAATGCTACCAGCTCATTAATCAATTACACTCTCTGGAATGGTTCAACGCAAATTGGCGGCTATGGAACAGATAGCGTGACTTCAACACCGAATGAGGGTAAAGCAATTGTCTTTAACATCTCAGGTGGCGCCGTATTACCAGAAGGTACTAATGTGCTGACCCTCAAAGCGCAGACCAATACAATTAGTCAGTCAGCAGCTGGCTCAACTCACAGAATTACTTTAGACGCTGGTGATATTAACACTGTATATGGCGATAGTTCCAACACAGCAATCACTGGTAAACCAGCCTCAACAATAAATGGAAACACCATGATTCTAAATCGTCAGATGCCAATTGTAACCGAAGAAACATGGACCGACCACACATTAACAAGTGGTGCCACAGAGACATTATATAAATGGACAGTAACACCTTCCGGTGATACTTCCGGAGGCAGCATAAGATTAAAGAAGATGACTTTTGCCGTCACCATGACTGATACTACAACCACTACTGGCGCAGGAGCTGGAGTTCTTACATTTGACCAGATGTCATTAACAAGAAGTGATGGTGTAAGTTTAACCGCTGGTACTGACTACTTTATCTATGATGGTACTGGTACAGCAGCAGCCGATAGATTGGATACAGGTGGAACTGCTACTATTTATCCAGGTTATATTCAGGGATTTTCTACTGCATTAACTACATATAATACAGCCACTGGTACAGTAATTGTTGTCTTTAATTCAGAAGACATCGTTCCAACTAATGGCGTTACCTATGAGTTAAAGGGTAGAGTTCAAAACGTTTCTTCACAGTCTACAGATGCTGATTCAATAGCTGTACAATTGTTGGGCGCTGATGATGCCGCAGTCCATGGAAACACACCTCCAACATCAGGTGCTTATTTCCTTGACATGACTCCTGATTTAGCCGGCGATGGTTCATATGGCGGTGCTTGGTGGGCGGCTAACCTTAATACTGCTAATGGCCCAGCTGGTGGCACTGAAAAAGCAGCATATTTCATTTGGTCTGATTACAGTAAAGGCGTTAATCACTCTGCAACCAGTCATTCCACGCCAACATACACTAGTTCCCAAGATTGGTTTGATGGTTTCAAGGTAAAGAAATCCTCATCATCTAGTATTTATTTACCACTTGCCACTCAGACCTTGACCAAATAATACTGTTAATTAGAATCTCTGATATAGAATTCCCTCCCTCCGCCAAAAGCGGAGGGAGGGTTCGTTTACCTCAAAAAACATCCTGTCATTCCTGTTACCTGCTTTCGCAGGCATAAACTTGACCAGGAAACTTGAATTTAGATAACTTGAGTAAAATATATGAAAAGAAAATTTAAAAATTTTTTTATATACATTTTAGCCAGTAAAAAGGAGGGTGTTTTATATATTGGTTTGACTAACAACTTGAATCGAAGAATATGGGAACATAAAAATAATTACGTCAAAGGTTTTACTAGTAAATACAAAGTTTATAAATTAGTATATTATGAGGTTTTTGAAGACGTTCATGAAGCGATCTATCGTGAAAAATGCTTAAAGAGATGGAAAAGGCAATGGAAGATTGAGCTGATTGAAAAAGAAAACCCCGACTGGATAGATTTGTCCATCCAATGGGATTAGATTCCTGCTTTCGCAGGAATGACAAGGAGGGGCGCAGGAATGACGGAGAGGGATATAAGAATAAAGTGAGTCTTGTCATTCCTGTTACCTGCTTTCACAAGTTTAAATTCGACTAAACTCTATACTAGAAGGATTATAAGAAAAATAATTATGAATCAATAAACACCCTGTCATTCCTGGCTCGACCAGGAATCTAAAAGTGGAGCAACTTATTCAGATTCCCGCTTTAGATTCCTGTTTTCGCAGGAATGACAGAGGGGAGGGGCAGGAATGACAAGGAGGGGCGCAGGAATGACAAGTGGGGAGCAGTAATGACAGGAGAGGGATTTCTCCACTCTCAGCCAAAGGCTGATCGGTCGAAATGCCGAAAGGAATAAATAAGACTTGGCATTTCGACCGAGTACCGTGTAAACGGTAGGAGTGGAGAAATCCCTTTATTGTCATTTTGCTGAATATTTATTAAAATTAAGGCACTTAAGCATTAATTTTTTTTATTTATGACTAATGAAGAGAACATTTTATTAAAAATAATCAAAACAGGCCTCTATTTAATTATTATCCTGACTCCACTACTCCTGTGGTCAAGTCTGATTTATCCTTATATCACTACCAAAACCCTGTATTTTAGACTGATGATTAGTCTAATTTTGCCGTTTTTTATTTACTTACTTTATAAATACCCTCAATGGCGGCCTCAGAAATCCTGGCTCTGGTATTCAGTAATGATTTTTGGTTTGACCAGTTTGATTTCAAGTTTTTTGGGAATTAATGTCCTCAAAAGCTTGTTTGGCGATTTGGAGAGAATGTGGGGAGTTATTACACTTATAAATCTGATTTTGTTTTTTACCATGTTGATCAGTGTTTTTAGGAATGAAAAAGAATGGTTGAAATTGTTAAAAACCATTATTTGGGTTGCCACGCTGGTCGGTCTTTATGGTTTAGCCCAGAAGTGGGGAGTCAGTTTCATCACCAGGGCTGGTATTTCCAGAATTGAAACCACCCTGGGAAACGCCGCTTTTGTGGCCGGGTATTTTTTACTGACGATGGGCGTGACTTTTTATTTAACCCAGAAGGAATGGCTGGAACGAAGGAAGTTAAATTATTTTTATCTATTATCTTTGGTAATTCAGTTTTTGGCTTTTTTATACGCCGCTATCAGAGGCGCTTATTTAGCCTTCTTCATCGCTTTGATAATTTATTTTGTGGTAGCAATCTTCCGGCAGAAAAACAAAAAAATTAAACTGGCTTTTGTCGCGATTTTTGTGATTCTGGCAGGCATTTACGCCTTTTTATATATAAATCGTTTGCAACCATGGGTTAATGAAAACACCTATTTATCTCGTCTGACCAGCGTGACTAATTTGCAGAGTAATACAGTAAAGACCCGTTTTATTTCTTGGAGCGCAGGCTTGAAAGGCTTTATCGGCACACCGATTTTGGGTATTGGGATGGAAAATTATAATGTTTATTTTGATAAGTATTTTACAGCCGAGCTTTATAGTTATTCTCGGACAGAGAGCTGGTTTGACAGAGCTCATAATGCTGTAGTGGAAGTAATGGTAACGGGAGGGATAATAGGCTTAATCAGTTATTTGGCTATATTTTTACTTTTGTTTGTCTATTTATTTAAGTTAATTAAAAAAAATAAAGAAAAATATTTTAATTTTTCTTTATTTTTTGCTTTGATATTCTTGGTTTATTTTATTCAGAATATTTTTGTGTTTGATACTCTGGCAGTTTTCATATTGTTTTTGGCTTTTGCGGCCTATGTTAATTTTATTCACCAACATGCAAAAGAAAATTCTGAAGACGAAGCGATCAGTAAAAAGGGATTTTTTACTGGTAAAGCCTTTTGGATAATTTTATTACTAGTATCCGTAGTTTGGTCGATTTTTTCTCTGGCAATTAATTATCGTATGGGAAAAATCGCCTATTATAACACCAAAGTTCAATACGAAATTGTAAAAAGAAATAATTATTTTGCCGCCAAAAATAATATCGAAATTACTCTTTCTGTTGATTCATGGCTTGATTATTTTAATAATAAATCGGCTAACATAATAAATGATGTTTATACTCAGTCATTAAGGGCTTCACAGGTGAATAAAGACTTTTTAGACGGATTTTTTATGTGTATAGAAAAACTGGAAAGCGATGTTAGTAATTACCGCAATGAAACATATAGTAATATGGGGTTGGGCAGGGCTTATAATAATTTGGCAATGTATTATGAAAGTGAACCCGAGCAAAGAGATCAATATTTAGATAAAGCACAATCTCATTTAGAATCAGCCCTTGATTTAAGTCCGGGTCGACTTCAGATATATTATCTTTTGGCACAGAACATGATGATTAGAAATGATTTTGAAGAGGCAAATAAATATATGGATCAAGCGATAGCCCTTAATCCTGGCTTTCCGGATAGTTATTGGTTTAAAGCGCTTAATTACTTTAATTTTGGGTACACCGAACAAGCCCTTGAATATGTAAATTTATCATTAGATAGAAAATATGCCTTAAATGATATAAATCAAGCCTTAACCATAATTAGTTATGCCGCTAACGTCGAAGATTACCAAACAATTACTAGGCTTTATAAATTAGTTATTCCTCTTGAACCTGGTAATGCTCAATATTACGCCAATTTAGCAACTACCTACGCAATATTAGGTGATGTGGATAATGCGGTTTATTATGCTAAGCAAGCCGGACAAATTGACTCAAGTTTCAAAGCCCAGGCCGATCTATTTATTAAGCAGGTACAAGAGGGGACGTTTAACCTGGATAATGTTAATGAGTAAATATTTAACAACTAAGAACTTATTGATATTTATTTTGTTTTTGGCTTTTATTTTGAGAGTGGTTAGTCTGACTAGGGCTGACATGCAAGGCGATGAGACAACCTATTCTTTCAGAGCCATTGGTTATTTGGATTTATTGAATTCCAATCAGCAGACTACACCTGTCCAATGGTTTGGTGAAATGAGATGGTGGTTCAAGCTTTCTTTTCATGACCACCCGCCATTGGTTTTTTTAATTCAACATATTTTTTTCCTGATTTTGGGAGTTTCTACCGTAGTCGCGCGCCTGCCTTTTGTTTTGGCTGGCGTTTTTTCAGTTTATCTGCTTTTTTTGATTGCTAAGAAATTATTTAACGAACGGATTGGGTTGGTGTCTGCATTTATTCTGGCAATTTTAAATTATCACATTTGGATCAGCCGGATTGGTTACCTTGAAGGCATATTGATTTTTTTTGTATTACTCAATTTTTATTTTTTTATAAAACTGCTTAATCAACCGAAGGCTAAGAATTACGTTATTTTTGGCTTAACCCTGGGGTTAGCATTTTTATGTAAGTACAGCATGTTATTTTTGTTACCTGCTTATTTTTTCTTTTTGTTTGTTTTCTACCGCAAGGTCTTATGGAATAAAAAAATATTATTAAGTGCATTAATATTTTTAATAGTGATTTCTCCGGTTATTTTATATAATGTTTTGGTTTATAAATATCGGGGGCATTTGGATTTACAGTTTAGCCAGTTATTGGGGATGGATTTGTCAAAAGATTGGTCGCTTTTTGCCAAGGGTCAAGGGGAGAGGAACATTTGGCAGAATTTTACCGGAGTTTTTTCCACTTTGTCTAACGCTCTAAACATCTATGTTTTTTCGATTTTAGTAATTTCCTTTTTATTTGTCCTGTTTCGTTCGCTTCAAAAAAGTTTTAACGCCAAAAAACAGCTTTGGCTACTTTTAATTACCCTGTTATCAGCTGTCTGTTTTTTTACTTTTACCGGACCCGCCCTGAGATTTTTGCCGGTGATGACGCCGTTTATTGCTCTGCTGATTGGTTATCTAATTTATTATGTTTACCGAAATTTAGGTAATAAAAATTTTAAAAAGATATTTATTATAATTTTTGCTTTGTTTTTCCTGATGCTAATTATTAAGGATATCAATACCCAGCAAGCGAAATCACCAGCCACTTTTTATAACCCAGCCTTGCGTCAAGAAAATTATGGCTTCAGGCAACTGGATAAATATTTATTTGATCAAAATATTGATTTCACAAATTCTATTGTTATTTTTGACGGGCGCTTGAACTGGTTTTGCCGAACTTGGTATTTTTATCTGCCAGTTAATTACTATGATTATAATTACATGTCCGTAGAAAATTTTATTAATACTATAAATACTAAAGGTGAAAATTATTTTAAAGATGTTCAGGGCTTTGATAATTATTATTTTATCAAAGCAGAGAATACTATACTTGAACCTGGAATTACTTCCAATGGCGCGGATGTTTTCGAACAGTTTTTAACTCAAGAAAACGGCTTGTCACCAGAGCTGATCTATCGTGATAACGGGCAAGTGGCATTTAAGGTTTATTATTTTAATTAGGCGCAATTCATAATGGTCACAAAAACGCACGGAAGGTCACTAAGTGCATCCGTGTAAATACGTGAAGCGGAAGCTAAACCTTCCGCTGGCCGGAAGAGGAGGTCGAGAAAATAAATTGACGGTTAAGCGAGGGTTTAACCTCGCTGATTAATAGCGTGGATATTCGCAGATGACTCACAGATGTTGACGCAAATCAATCACCAACAGCTCACAAATATATGTGTGTCGTCTGTATGTTATCTGTGCCATCATTTGTGAATTATCTGACTAAAAATTCTTATAAATACATGAAAAATAAAATAAAAGCCCATCTCAAAAAAAATTGGAGCAATTATTTGCTCTTGTTTATTTTTCTTTTGGCTTTGGGGCTGCGGCTGGTAAACTTAGATCGGGCTGATATGCAGGGGGACGAGGCCATGAACGCTTACCGCTCTATAGGTTATAATGATAATCTGAATTCCGAAAGGCAAACAACCCCGACCCAATGGTTTGAAAATCCGCCTTGGTGGACGAAGCTGTCATTCCATGACCAGCCGCCACTGGGTTTTTTGATTCAACACACTTTTTTTACCTTTTTCGGCATTAGTACTCAGACGGCCCGCCTGCCTATGGCTGTGTTTGGAGCACTGTCAGTGCTGGCCCTCTATTTACTCGGCCGCAGTTTGTTTAAGCGTCAGGCGGGCCTGCTGGCAGCACTGGTGATGTCGGTTTTTGCTTATCACGTCTGGATTTCCCGCACCGGCTATTTTGAATCAATTCTGATTTTTTTCTGTTTGCTGTCCTTGTATTATATGCAAAAATTAGCAGCCGACCCAGCTGTTAAAAACTATTTATTGCTGGGAGTGTTTTTGGGTCTGGCGTTTTTGACTAAATACACCATGTTTTTTTTGTTGCCAACGGTTTTTTTCTATTTATTATGGTCGCAAAAGAAAATATTTTTTTCCAAAAAATTTTTGTTGACAGTTGTTATTTTTCTAATTATAATTTCACCGGTAATTTTTTATAACTTCAAAGTCTATCAGACCAGAGGCCATTTTGATGTGCATTTTGCCAAGCTTTTTGGCCAGGATTTGGGAAAAGATTGGCCGATTATTGGCAATGATTGGCAAATCGGGGAGGATAATTTAAAGTCCGTCAGGTTGTGGAGTAATTTTAAGGGAATAATTATTACTTTAAGGCAAAATTTTGGCTTATTGAATTTAATCATTTTTGTCGCTGCTTCGCTTTTGATGTTTTTTCAATGGTTTAAGAAAAAAGATAAAAAGTTTTTATTATATTTTTTGTCATTGGTTTTTTTGATTTTGCAATTCTTGATAATTTCTCCGGTGCAACGGCTGTTGCCGCTTTTTATTCCTTGGTTTGCTCTGGCAATAGGTTACGCCATTTATTACTTGTCTAAAATAATGAACAAAAAATTTTATTATTTGTTTCAGATTTTGGTAGTTTATTTAATCCTCGCTAATTTGCTGCTTTGTCTCAATACCGCTATTGCTGATAACGAACAAAAGATCAATAATAAATATTTACGTCGGGAAAATTATGGTTTTGAGCAGCTGCATAATTATTTAATCAATCAAGAGATTAACTTCAAGGAAACATTATTTATTTATGAAAATAAACTGGACTGGTTTTGTCGCTTCTGGTATTTTTATGCAGACGGAGAAATTTCTGATCGTAGTTATGCCTCTATTGAATATGTTCTTAAAATGATGAAGGAAGACGGCAATGATTATTTTCCGCAGATCGGTTTTAAAAATTTTTATTACATCCAAGGACTTGATACTTTGATTGACAACCAAGTCCAGTCAAATTATTCCGAGTATTTTATCAATCAGTTAGATAAAAATAATATTAAAATTAAAGATATTATTTACCGTGACGACGGAAGAGTAGCTTTTAATGTTTATTTTTTTCATTAAGCACGGAAAACTGTGTGGTCACGTGGATATGTATGGAAGATTACTAAGTGTACTATGGATTGTAACAAAATTGCTAAAATTACGTCTTAATTAACAGAGGCCGCAATTTATAATTTTTTGCTTATTTTTGCGGTTTTTTAAATTTTTATGAAATTTTTTAAACAATTAGCAAGTTTGATTAAGGGGTTTTTAAAGAGAATTTATATTCTACTGGGTTTTTTATTGGTTCTTGAAATTGCCAAACTTGCCAACCCTTATTTATTTAAATTAGTAATTGATAGAATTATCGCCTTTAATACCGAGGATATTAATGAATTGGTTATTTTTATAATTTTGATATTTGTTGCCGAAAATGTTTTGATGGTGGCTTATAATTTTTCAGATAAGCATATATTCAGAGTAGTAAAAGACATGGAAACTTATTTATTAGGATTGGCTCAAAGTAAGCTGATGGAGTTGTCTCTTGATTATCATGAAAAAGAAAACACCGGCGATAAAATATCCAAAATTGAGAGAGGAGTTGATCGTTTATTAGATTTTATTGCTGATTCAATTTGGGAATTTTTGCCCACGGTTTTTCAGTTAATTATTACTTTTTTCGCAATTTTGTGGCTTAATTGGCAATTGGCTTTTGTTTTTGTCGCTTTTATCCCGCCCTATGTCTGGCTGTCTTATAAGATGGTAAAAAAACAGCGTCCATTAAGAAAAAGAGTTAATAAGCTTTATGAAAAATCATCCGGCCATTTGAGCGAGAATATTATAAATATCCAAACGGTTCAAGGTCATGGTAGTGAAAGTTTTGAAAAAAGGAAGTATCATGGAATTTTAAGAAATTTATTCACCATTCATTGGCGGAGTTTTAATACCTTTTTGAACTATAATCTAAGTAGAAGCTTATTATTAAATATCGGACGTGCAGGGCTGATCGGTTTTGGCGTGTTTTTGACTGCCAGAGGAAGCATCACGCCCGGCGGTTTGGTTATGTTTGTTACTTTGTCTGAAAAAGTCTATCTCAGTATTTTTAGGGTTTTTAGGATTTTTGATCGTTTAATGGATTCCAAAGAAACCGCCGATCGTTTGATTGTTTTATTAAAAACTGATTCAAAAGTAAAAATTCCCGCTAACCCGGTTAAGCCAAGGCTGAAGGGAATGATTGAGTTTAAAAATGTAAGTTTTTGCTATCCCAGCGGTTTTTGTGCCATAAAAAAATTAAACTTAACCGTTCAACCGGGTGAAAAGATCGCCATAGTTGGACCCTCCGGTGGAGGTAAGACGACTATCGCCAAGCTTATTTATCGTCATTACGATGTGACAAGCGGCAAGATTTTAGTCGATGGCCATAATATCATGGACTATGACTTGACCAAATATCGTAAACAACTCGGCATGGTAATGCAGGATATTGGAATTTTTAATCGATCAATCTTTGAAAATATCGCTTACGGTCTTAAGCGAACGACCAAAGATCGTGTAATAGCGGCTGCCAGAACCGCTCAGGCTGATGAATTTATTATTTCATTGGACAAAGGATATAATTCCTTGGTCGGCGAAAGGGGGATTAAACTATCGGGCGGGCAGCGCCAGAGAATTGGCATAGCGAGAGCGATTATTCGCGATCCCAAGGTTTTAATCTTTGATGAAGCAACCAGCTCTTTGGACGCGGATTCAGAATCAAAAATTCAAGAAGCCATTAAAGATATCGGCAAGGGTCGGACCATGATAGTAATAGCTCACCGTCTCTCAACAATCAGGAGCATGGATAGGATTATCGTTATTGAAAAAGGCCAGTTGGTTGAACAGGGCACTCATGAGGATTTATCAAAAAGCAAGGGATTGTATTACAGATTAAATAAATTACAAACCGACTATCAGCTTAGGACATAAAAAATCATTTTTTACCCAGGTTTTAATATTATGGTAAATATGGTATAATTAAAGCACTATTATTAAGGCTTGTTTTGCTGGAGAACAAAATAAGCAAAGGGGAGACTAATCTTTATGAACATGAAAGTCAATTGGAAAAAAAGCCTAGTCAAAGGCGTAATTATCTGGGTAGTCGCTTTTATAGTGGCCTCAGTACTTATAGCTCTGGGTATCACCAACAGCTATTTAAGCTGGATTATTGTGACTATAATTATTGCAGTCGTGGCTTATAAGTTCGCCAAGCAGATGAAGATTGAAAATATGCCCTCTGCTATCAGTCTGGGGATTTACTGGGTGATCATTGTTTTGCTTTTGGATTTGATCGTTACCAGTCGTTTCACAACTATGGCATTTTTTAACGATATTAAAATTTGGGTTAGCTATGCCATTGTCTTGGTAATACCTGCTTTCGCGATTGGTGGCCAGGCTAAACTATCAAACAGACCTGATAAAAAAGTTATTGACGTTTCACCTGAAGATCAACAACAATAATTTATTATAAAATAATAAGCCACTCTATAAGTATTTAGAGAGGCTTTTTTATTGGACTAAATAAGTTAGTCTGCAAGGCTATAATTTTTTATGATTATATATGGTGAAAAGTTATGTACTTTTTGTAACCAAAAAGGTGCCAAAAAGTTTTGGGGGTGAATAATTCGCCTGCCTCCTTGTCACAATTTTCGTTTTTAATAATTGGCTCAGAATTCACCCCCAAACCCCCACTTCCTTCTGGATATCTTTGGGTTTTAAAATTATTTAAAAAATCACCAGTTATAAAACTGGTGATTAATTGTTTTTAGATGAGTTGTGCGATTTTGTTGAAGCGCAGAGGTTTCTGAAAAAAGGGTAAATTTTCTGGAAAAGGTGGGGTGGCTCTTAGGTGTTCACTGCAAGTAATTATTTTTACCTGCGGGTTTATTCTTAAAATTTGTTTGACCATGTCAGGACCGTTCATTTTCGGCATGTTAGTATCGGAAATAACGATTTCCGGTTGCTCTTGTTTGAACAGAGATAGCCCTTCTTCGCCGTTTGAAGCCATAAAGACTTCATCGCCTCGTTGGATTAAATCGTATTGGATTAAGATATGAGCGTGTGGGTCATCATCGACTATCAGGACTTTTTTCATAATTCCCCCATTTGTTCATCAGGTTAATTGTAAGTGCTAAAAGGTAGTATAGCAATTTTTGTATTATTTGTCAAGTATTTAAAATAATGTCTAAATAGGTTAGAATTAACTTAATAAGTTGAAAAAACTTATATTATTTATATTTATTAATAAATAAACAATGGAAAAATATAATCATTCAGAAATTGAAAAAAAATGGCAAAAAAAATGGCAAACAGATAATGTTTTTGCGACTCAGGATGGTTCCAAAAAGCCAAAAAAATACGTTTTGGACATGTTCCCTTATCCTTCTGGCGCCGGGCTTCATGTGGGCCATGTAGAGTCATATACAGCTACTGACATTGTCAGCCGTTATTATCGTTTACAAGGCTATAATGTCCTGCATCCGCAGGGCTTTGACGCCTTTGGGCTGCCGGCTGAAAATTATGCTATTAAGACCGGAGTTCATCCCGCTAAAACCACGGAAACGGCAATTGCTAATTTTAAAAATCAGATGAATTCCATTGGTTTGTCTTATGATTGGTCAAGGGAAATAAATACTTCTGACCCTAATTATTATCAATGGACTCAGTGGTTATTTTTGCAATTATACAAAAAAGGTCTGGCTTACAAAAAGAAAGCGCCGGTTAATTGGTGTGGGTCATGTAAAACCGTGTTGGCTAATGAGCAAGTAGTGGACGGCAAATGCGAGCGCTGCGGGCAAGAAGTTATTCAAAAAGATCTGGAACAATGGTTTTTCAAAGTTACTGAATACGCTGAAGAATTATTAAATGAGATTGATAAGATGGACTGGCCAGATGCCTTGAAGCATGCGCAGAGAAATTGGATAGGTAAATCAGAAGGCGCACTAATAGATTTTAAAGTACCGTTTAAACCCGCTGTTAACCTGGGTTTTAAAACCCAGGTTAACCAAACAGATCGCATAATTTGGTTTTTAAGTTTTCCAACTAAAAAAAGAGAAAGATTTTTCGTTGAACCCAATGAATGTTTGGAGGTAATAAATTCCTTGTATAATAGCTGTCTAAAACATAATTTTAACACTCATGAAATAGTAATAATGCCTGATCACGTTCACCTTATTATTGATACCGATAAGGATATAACGGTAGATAAAATTTTAAAATATCTTAAAGGTTATAGTGCAAAAAAATATATTGAAAAGTTTGACTTTAGTTATGAGAATTCTAAAGGACGGCACTTATGGACACCCAAAGGTAATTACCTAATAATAAATAATAAAAAACAATATGAAGAAATATTGGAGTATGTTCAAAAAAATCCTCAAAAAGAAAATCTAAACAAGAATGAAAGACTTTTTACGAAGAATTTGGATAAGTTATACTTAACTATTGAAGTTTTTACCACTCGTCCCGATACACTATTCGGAGCGACTTATCTGGTCTTAGCGCCTGAGCATTCTTTTATTAAAAATCACAAATCACGAATCACGAATTATAATGAGATTGAAAAATATATTGAAAAAGCCAAAACAAAGAATAAGTTAGAGCGGACTGATCTAGCCAAAGAGAAAACCGGCGTAGAATTAAAAGGGGTCAAAGCGATTAATCCTGGCAGTAAGGAAGAAATTCCGATTTGGATCGCGGATTACGTAATGACTGATTATGGCACTGGCGCGATTATGGCGGTGCCAGCGCATGATGAGAGGGATTTTAAGTTTGCTAGGAAATTTAAAATGCCAATAGTGCAGGTTATACAACCAAATGATCTTTACAAGAGTTATTTTATGGAAGGCTCTTATAATGATGGTTTGGAAATTGAATTAAAAAAATTTAATTTTAAATATAGGTTTGATAAAAATGAAGGATTTTTTGTTGAATTTAGCCATAAACAATTAGATGATTACATCAAATTGGTTAAGAAATATCTCAATAAAAAATTTTGGTGCGAAATTGTTGGCTCTGAATATATATTTATATATGGTGGCGGAGAAATTATTAAAGTTATAGATAAAGAAAATAGTAACCAAGCGCTTGAATTGTGTAAAAAATATTATGACAAAATGAATGTTCATTATAATTTATATGATATGTTGTGGAACTGCGAATTTTATCATGATTTAACTTGTTATACAGGCGAAGGTAAATTGATCAATTCGGGAAAATATAATGATTTATCTTCAGAAGAAGCCAAAGACAAAATTACAAAATTTGTTGGCGGTAAGAAACAAGCTCAATACAAAATCCGCGATTGGCTGGTGTCTAGACAGCGTTACTGGGGAGCGCCGATTCCCATCATTTATTGTGAAAAATGCGGTGTGGCGCCGGTTCCGGAAAAAGATTTACCTGTATTGCTTCCGAATGATGTGGACTTTAAGCCGACCGGTGAATCGCCATTGGCCAGATCCGAAAGCTTTCACCAGGTGAAATGTCCTAAATGCGGCGCATTAGCCAAGCGTGAATCAGATACTATGGACACCTTTGTCTGTTCGTCTTGGTATTTCCTACGTTACGCTGATTCTGGTAATGAAAAAGCAATCTTTGACAAGAAAAAAGCTAAATACTGGCTACCGGTTGACCTCTATATCGGTGGTATGGAGCATGCGGTTGGCCATCTGATTTATGCGCGGTTTATAACTAAGGTTTTGAAAGACCTAAAATATCTTAATTTTGATGAGCCGTTTTTGAAGATTAGAAATCAGGGAATTATTTTGGCTGAAGATTCCCGAAAGATGTCTAAGCGTTGGGGCAATATTATTAATCCTGATGAGGTGATCAAAGAATACGGAGCTGATACCTTAAGGATGTACGAAATGTTTATGGGGCCGCTTGAGGATATGAAGCCGTGGAATAGCCGAGGAATTGTGGGAGCAAAGAGATTTTTAGAGAAAGTTTATAATATTGTCACGAATCACGAATCATGGATCATGGATCATGGATCAGAGGGCGTAGAAAAGTTATTGCATAAGACAATTAAGAAAGTCACAGAAGATATTGAGAACTTGAGTTTCAATACGGCAATTTCTCAGATGATGATTTTCACGAATCACGTATCAGACGGACGCGTATCAGGGGATCAGGTATCAAAAAATCAGCTTGAAAAGTTTTTGATAATTTTGTCACCTTTTGCGCCGCATCTAGCCGAAGAGTTATGGAAGAAGCTGGGACACCAGGAATCAATATTTAAAGCAGAGTGGCCGAAGTTTGACCCAAAATTAGTGATTGATGAAGAGGTAACGATCGCGGTGCAGGTCAATGGAAAATTAAGAGAGACTATCAAAATTGAACGCGGTGTCAGTGAGGAAGAGCTAAAGTCCAAAGTTTACGCTTTGGCTAAGGTCAAGAAATTTACTGAAGGCAAAACGGTCAAAAAATTCATTTACGTTAAAGATAAATTAATTAATGTCGTGGTTTGATATACCGGCTGCCCCAGTTGTCATTCCTGCGCCCATCCTTGTCATTCCTGTCCCTTCTTGCGAAGGGATAAAACTCCAGCAGGAATCTGAATAAGTTGCTCCACTTTTAGATTCCTGGTCGAGCTTGTGCCTGCGAAAGCAGGTAACAGGAATGACAGATGGCCCAAGTGGGCAGCCAAAGTGTAATATGATCTAACATGTTAAAATTTAAAGATTTTCAATCAAGGATAAAAAAAGAAAAAAACCCTGAAGTAAAGAAGGGTTTGTCTTTGGTTTGGAAAATTAGCCAAGCTGTGAAAAAGCAGGGCGGCCGGTCCTTGCTGGTCGGTGGCTTCGTCAGAGATGAGCTTTTGACCAAATGGAAGAAAGGCACACCGGCCAAAGATTTGGACCTGGAAGTCTATAAAGTAAAAATTAACGATTTAAAAAAAATAATTTCCAAATATGGCAAAGTTAATCTGGTCGGCGAGTCATTCAGCGTTTTTAAATTGGGTAACCTGGATATTTCTTTGCCCAGACGTGATTCCAAGACCGGCCGGGGACACAAAGGCTTTGACGTCAAATATGATATTGACTTGAGTTTTCGTGAGGCGGCCCGCCGTCGTGATTTCACTATCAATGCTCTAGCCTATGACCCGCTGGCCGGCGAAATTTTGGATGAATTTAACGGGGTCGCTGATCTTAAGAAAGACCTGATCAAGGCAGTGGATCCTGAGTTTTTTGGCGATGACCCGTTAAGAGTCTTGCGGGCCGCCCAATTTGCTGCTCGTTTTAATTTTGAAATAGATCCCGAGACAATGGCTATTTGTAGCCAATTAGACCTAACTGAGCTGTCCTGGGAGAGAATAACGGATGAGTTGAGGAAGCTATTGTTATTAAGTCAGAAACCAAGCGTTGGTTTTGAATATTTAAAAGATTTGGGAGCGATTAAACAGTTGATGCCTGAACTTCAGGTTTTGATTGGCTTGGAACAATTCGAAGATTGGCATCCTGAAGGCGATGTCTGGACTCACACTTTGATGGTGATTGATGAAGCAGCCAAATTAATTCGGCGCCGTAAACTAGATCAGGAAAAGTCTGAAATTCAAATGTGGACGGCAGTGGTACATGATTTTGGCAAAGCAGTCACCACGGTCAAGGAAGATTCAGGTAAAATAAGATCCAAGGGCCATTGTGAAAAAGGCGTGCCGATTGCCAGAGAATTTTTGTCCAGGCTGAAATTAAGCAGAAAAATCATCAGCCATATTTTGCCCTTGGTCAAGGAGCATTTGTTTCCAGCTTTGGTTGGTCGTGATTGCGGGGAGGCCGCGGTCAGGAGGCTGGCCAAGAGGCTTTATCCCTCGACGATTGAAGATTTGTTGATTTTTACTGAGGCTGACCACCGCGGCCGTGATTTGCCTTGGGATAATTTCCCCGGTGCCAGAGCCTTAAAGAAAAAAGCTGAAGAATTAAAACTCAAACAAAAAGCCCCCAAAACAATTTTTTTGGGCAGGCATCTTTTGGCAATGGACTTCAAAGTCAAAGGACAAGAGGTTTTATTCGGTCAGATAGTTAAAAGTGTGAACGAAGCAGAGCTTGACGGTGAAGTCAGGACTTTAGCTCAAGCCAAAAAATATGCAAAAAATTTAGCCAGAGAAAGAGGATTAAAAAAATAATTATGGATTTTGACAAGAAAAAAATAGGAAAACTTTTTAACTTAGGTGGGGAGCATGTTGTTTATAATTATAACGGAGAACAGGTAATTAAATTTCCAAACATCTTGGCTAAAATATTGTTCAACAATCGTAAACTAGCAGAAAAAAAACAAGCAGATCTTAAAATATGTCAGGAATATTTTTCCGAATACTTATTAACAACTGAATTTCTAGCCGAACCAGCCAAGAGGCGACCTTATGGCTTGATTCAGCCCAGGGTAGTGGTTAGGCCCTTGTCAATCAAAGATCTTAAGAATAATGAATTAAGAGACAATTTTTTTAGAATTTTAAAAATTAATAATAAACTCAAAGAGAAACATCGGTTATCATTTGATTTTTTAGGAGCCTGGCGTTTAGTTTTTAATTGGCTGTTGCCGACTGAGCACCTGAGTAATTTGATGGTTAATGAAAATAATGAGATAATTATTTTGGACATTGTTTTTTTGGAATATCAGAAATCCTGGTCCAAATTATTACTTTGGATTAGTCGTTGGGCTGAAAAAAAACAGCAAAGAGTAATTAAAAAATTTATTAATTATGCACGAAGAGTATCCTTTTAGCCAAGAAACCATACCACCTAAACCGTGGTTCAAAAAATGGTGGGTATACCTCTTGGCAGCGTTTTTACTGCTGGTTTTTATTTATGTTGTTTACATAGCTTTTTTGGTATATAATGAATACCATAATCTGAAAACTGGTATTATCACAGAGACTACAGAATTAGAAATTTTTTTAGCAGGACGGAAACATTTCGATCCAGACAATGAGAATCTAGATTATGCTGGCGATCCTTATTTAGGCAGTCCGCAAGCAGATTTAAAGATTGTTGAATTTGCAGATTTTCAATGCCCATATTGCCGAGAAGTTTTTTCTAGCATCAGAAAAATGGCAGCTCTGTACGGTGATCAGGTTCAGTTTATTATCAAAGATTTTCCAGTCAACAGCCTCCATCCTTTGGCTCAAGAGGCCGCCCAAGCAGCCAGTTGCGCTGATCAACAAGGGCAATATTGGTCTTATCATGACCAACTCTTTATCAATCAAGATAATTTAACAACCGAACAAGACCTGATTAACTTGGCTAAACAGATAAATTTAAACATTTCTGATTTCCAAACTTGTCTAAGTAATAATCAAATAACCAGTGAGATAAACCATGATTATCAGGAGGGTAATAATCTAGGGGTAAGGGGTACGCCGACTTTTTTCTTTAATGGCGTAATGGTTGAGGGCAGTTTGTCCGAGGCCCAATTTGTTTCACTGATTGAATATTTTTTAAACAATTAATTAATAAAAAAAATGGATAATGACAAAAAATCATTTCTAGGCAATTTATCACCCAAGACGGCTTTTTTTACCGGTTTATTCGGCGGTATATTAGTAATTTGCGCGATCGGCTTTTTTGTTCTGTTGATTATTATGTTAGGCGGCGACAATAATAACACCAACAAGGTGTCTAACAATAACAACAATTTGAACAATGCTAATACTAATCAAGTGGTTATGACCGGCGATCCGGCTCCAATTAGTGACAGCGATCATATTATTGGCAACAAGAATGCCAAAATAGTCATGATTGAATATAGTGATTTTCAATGCCCTTATTGTAAAAATCATCAACAGACCATGAATCAATTAGTTGATGAATATGGCGATGATATAGCTTGGGTTTATAGACATTTCCCAATTCCCAGCCTTCATCCATTTGCCAATATGGCAGCTTTGTCTTCCGAGTGCGCTGCTGAACAAGGCAAATTCTGGGAATATTCAGATGCGCTTTATGATAACCAAGACAGTTTTTCCAGTAATTATTTTGGCGAGCTGGCTGGACAGCTGGGTTTAAAAACTTCACAATTTGATGATTGCTTATCGTCTGCCAAATATCAATCTGTGGTTTCTGCTGACATTGCCGATGCTGAACAAGCGGGTATCACCGGTACACCAGGAACCTTTATCAATGGCGAGCTGGTCAAAGGCGCAGTACCCTATGAAAGTTTGAAAAGTTATTTTGACACCCTGCTTAATAGTTAATGGTTAATTTTTTCCATAATTATTTACCGCAACCAGTCTTATTCGATTTTGGCGTAATAAAAATATATTATTACGGAGCAATTTTTGTAGTCGCGTTTTTAGCCGGCTACTTTTTGTTAAGCTTATTGGCCAGGCGGCTAAAAGTGGATCAGTACCATTTGTTTAATTTGCTTTTTTACGTTTTTATTTTTGGTTTAATCGGTGCCAGGCTGTATCATGTGTTTTTTTATAACTTTGCTTATTTCAGTAGCCATTGGCTGGAAATCTTTAAAGTCTGGGAAGGCGGGATTGCCATTCAGGGGGCGATTATCACAGCCTTTTTGACTATAGTTATTTATTGTCGCCGTTATAAAATTAATTTTTTGACTTACAGCGATTTGCTGGCTGTGCCTTTTTCTTTGGCTCAGGCGATTGGGCGTTGGGGCAACTACTTTAACCAAGAAGTTTATGGTAAGCCCACTGATCAGCCTTGGGGGATACCGATTGAACCAATTAATCGGGTAACAAGCTTTGAAAAGTTTCAATATTTCCACCCGACCTTTTTTTACGAATCAGTTTTGGATTTACTACTGTTTTTCATTCTCTTAATATTGATTTTGAAAAACAAAACCACGAAAGGCACGGTGACTTTGACGTATTTATTAGGTTATGCTGTGATTAGGTTTTTTATGGAGTTTTTGCGATTAGATGAGACAGTAGTCTGGCGGGGGATGCGCTGGCCACAAATATTCAGCCTAGCGATAATTATGGTTGTGATTATTAATTGGGTCGGTTTTCGTAAAAAGAGTAAATAATATTTGGATTTGCATTATTTATTTTTTTTGTTATAATTAAAATACCTCCTAAAATAGTAGGTATTTATATGAAATTTTCAACCAGAACTGAGTATGGCCTAAGGGCAATATTGCGAGTCGCCCATGGTGGCAAGAAACCCTATTCTCTGGCCAAAATCGCCAGTTTGGAAGGACTTTCTTTGGGTTATTTGGAAAAGCTGTTTGCTAAGCTGAAGAAGGCCGGCCTGGTTAAAAGTACCAAAGGTACTAAGGGCGGCTATCAGTTAAGCAGGTCTCCGACAGAGATTAGTTTGTATGAAATTATCGAAGTTTTAGAAGGTTCGCTGGCACCTTATCGTTGTGTAGACTTTCGGGGCTTGAAGATGGATTGTCAGAGAAAATGCGCGACTCAGAAAGTCTGGCAGGTTTTATACAAGCAAATCGTAAAAACATTAAAAAATATTAGCTTAAAACAATTAATGAAATAATATGTATTCAGATAAATTAATGGAACATTTTAAAAATCCACATAATCAGGGATCAATACCTGATGCTTCTGGTATTGGTGAGGTTGGTAATCCGGTTTGTGGCGACATGATGAAAATTTATATTAAAGTTGACAAGAATCAAGATAATGAAGAGATTATCAAAGATATAAAATTTGAAACTTTGGGCTGTGCAGCAGCGATTGCTAACTCTTCAATTTTGACTGACATAGCCATGGGCAAAACTTTGGATGAGGCCTGGAAAATTACCAGAAACCAAGTTGTGGAAGAGCTAGGTGATTTGCCGCCCAGCAAGATCCATTGTTCAGTTCTGGCAGTTGACGGATTACAAAAAGCTATCGAAGATTATCGTTCAAAAAAATAATAAATAATATTTACAAATAAATCGCAGATGTTGACGCAGATAATCCGCTAATATTCACAGATATTTGTGTGCAATTAGTGTATTATTAGTGCTAATATTAGTGCGTTATTTGTGAAATAAAATATAAATATATGAGTATTGATAAAGACGAAGTTAAAAAAGTTCTAACCGAGATTAACCCCATGTTAAAAGCTGATGGCGGTGGCGTTGAATTAGCAGACATTGATAGTGAAAAGGGCGTGATAAAAGTTAAGTTGACCGGTGCTTGTCATGGTTGCCCGATGTCCACTATTACTCTCAAGGAGGGAATTGAAAAAACCTTAAAAGAAAAAATTAAGGGAGTTAACGAGGTTATAGCGGTTTAATTTATGAAAAATATATATTTCGATCATGCGGCGACCACTCCGGTTGATCCGCTAGTTTTGGAAGCTATACTGCCTTATTTTAAGGATAATTATGGCAATGCTTCCAGTATTCACAAGTTTGGTCAAAAAGCCCAGCAAGGCGTCTTGGAAGCCCGCGATATGGTGGCAAATTTTTTGGGTTGCGATTCTACAGAAGTTATCTTTACCTCCGGGGCGACCGAGAGTGATAATATAGCCCTTTCAGGAGTGATGAGTTATTATTTGGAATCTTCCAAACAGGAAGACAAAAAATATAATCATTTGATAACCACGGCCTTTGAGCACCCGGCGATTTTGGAAACAGCTCAAGTTTTAGAGATGAAGGGTGTTGAGGTAAGTTATTTAATGCCAGACAAAAACGGCTTGATGCAAGTTTCAGAAATTGAAAAGGCTATCAAACCTGAGACCATACTTATATCAGTAATGTATGTTAATAATGAAGTCGGTACTATCCAGCCGATTGCTGAGATAGGGAAGTTGGTCAACAAAATAAATCAACAACGTGTTAAAGATGGCCAGCGTAAAATAATTTTTCACACTGACGCGGTGCAGGCAGTAAATTATTGCGATTGCAATGTTAAAAAATTGGGGGTAGATTTACTTTCTTTGTCAGGTCATAAAATCTATGGTCCCAAAGGAATTGGCGCCCTCTACGTTAAGAAAGGCGCTACCTTAAAAAGAATCTCGCAGGGAGGACATCAGGAGTACGGTTTGAGAGCCGGGACTTTAAACACCCCGGGAATCGTTGGTTTGGGTAAAGCGATCAGTCTGGTGAAAAGCGCTGAGACTCAGAAAAGCATAGAGAATATTAAAAAACTAAGAGACAAACTGGCTAAAGAAATTCCAGCTCAAATAGACAAGACGGAAATTAACGGCGATTTGGTGAAGAGAGTGCCGGCTAATATAAATTTTCGTTTCAAAAACGTTGAGGGTGAAAGCATCTTGTTGATGCTGGATCTAGAAGGTTTTTCAGTTTCTACAGGCTCGGCTTGCGCTTCCGGCTCTTTGAAACCCAGTCATGTGCTTCTGGCTATGGGCATTCCTCAGGAGGATGCTCATGGTTCTCTGAGAATAACTCTGGGTAAGGGTAATACAGAAGAAGAAATTGATAAATTTATTCAAGTCCTGCCACCGATTATCAAGAAATTAAGGCAAATGTCGCCGCTTAAATAAATATTTTATTAATTTTAAAACAGGCTATAATAGAGAAGATTTCCCCGAAGCTTGCTTCGTGGGGCGAACATGGGTAAGATATACTTACCATGTCACAACCAATTAAGAAATCTCATAACGTTTCTCAACTTTTATATCACCTTGTCTGTCCAGCCAAATATCGCAGATTAGTATTTAAGGAAGTCG